>JAESFQ010000037.1_pt1 | contig 93508 bp, 76 predicted proteins | sample 9269431 | NCBI WGS metagenome assembly JAESFQ01 (sample SAMN14502588, study PRJNA617103) | algae metagenome | isolation source: Plectolyngbya sp. WJT66-NPBG17 and co-occurring heterotrophs from well... | place: USA: Mojave Desert, Joshua Tree National Park, California | collected 2006-08-06 | reverse complement strand
GCAGCTTCTCGCGCCCGTACCGCTCCCGATCCGCTGCCGTCCACATGGCAAGAGCTCCGCTGTTCCCATCAGATGTCCTGCCGCAACGCATTCAGAGTACAGGAGTTCTTCATGGACGGGCTCTTAGGCACCTGGGGTCCCGCCGGTCCTGTGGCCAGGGCAGGAACCATCGGCCCGTAATCCCCCGCAACCATCGGTGTTCCGTTGTCGTTTGGTCGCCCACTGCGCAGAGCGTCGGACCTGACCGGGTCCACCGAACATTCCGGCGGGTTCGGCGCCGGTCCTCGGAGCCACCGGCGCCGATGGTCATCGAGCAGAAGGCGGCGCTGTTGGTCGACCATGTTATGAGGTCGCTGTAGGGGCAGCTCGGCATCGCTTCGATGGGTAGTTGGCCAGAAGCTCGCCGGACCGCCTACTTGGACACCTGCTCGGCGGCGGCAGGAAGTAGGACACGGCCGCCGGGTCGTAGGTCTGCGGCTGCCAAATCCGTTTAGCTCAGCCGCCCGCGCCGGGGCCTGACCCATCAGGCCAGCGCAGGCGATGCAGGACCGCCTCCAGCCCGACGCCGATCGCCAGGCCCGCGCCCACGTCGGTCAGCCAGTGCGCGAGCAGCACCAGCCGCGTCGCCGAGAGTCCCAAGGCGACGCTCCAGACGGCCGGGCGCCAGGGCGCCGAAACCCACCGGGTCAGCGCCGCTGCGATGGCGCCCAGGTGAACCGCGTGCCCAGAAGGGAAGGCGTTCCGCGGCTTGCCGGACCGCGGTACGCCGCGGCGTGGCTCGCCCACCACGCGGCGGTCCGGCCGCTCCTGGTCCACCAGCTGCTTCAGCAGATGCGGCAAGGCGGCGGACGCGGCGGTGGCGAAAGCCAGGTGGTCGGCCCGCCCGCGAGTGCCCGCGTCCCGGGTCAGCAGCCGGACGCCTATCCAGCCTAGGCCAACCATGCCCAGCAACAGCTTCTCATCCGCCGCCAAGGTGACGACCTGTGCCACGCGCTCCAGCGCGGGCGTGGCTACGCGCGCGCTGGAGCGCGCCAGCCTGAGGTCAGCCGCGGTCGGGGGGAGGGCAACCAGTCCATTTCTAGGCATGCCCGTGCTAACGGCGGAGGCGCGGCGGGCGTTCCGCCTCGGCATCCTGTGACGGTTTGGCGGCGGGAACGATGGCATCGCCCGGAGCACCCTAGCACGCGCGTCCAGTCTGGTCCGTAAGAGTGGTCCAGCACGCCCAGCTCTCAGGAGATGCGCGGTGCGCGTGACGATGGGGCGCTGTTGGGGACCAGACGTCAGTGAGTGAGATGGGCGTCGAACATCTGCATGGTGACACTGTCGTGCACGGGACGTCGCCGCCACAGGGACAGGCGCACATCTGCCTTGCCACGGCGGCCTCGGTTTCCTGAGCATTCCCCCGTATGGCAGCGTCAGTTGGCGGTGGCGGTGGCGTGGTGCGGCGTCTTCACCGTCACCATGGTGCCCTCGTCGGGTTTTGACCGCAGCGTAACCTCGGCACCGATCTGCTTTGAGAGCGAGCGGATGACCTTCGAGCCAAGCCCGCTGTCCCCAGCGTCGCCCGCAGTGCCAACACCCTGGTCCGCGACGTTGACGACAAGCATGCCGCCGACGGCAATGGCGTCCACGGTGATCTGCCCTTTGCGGTCTGGGTAGGCGTGGCGAAGCGCGTTGGTTACCAACTCGCTGACGATGAGGGCCAGCGGTATGGCGCGCTCCGCATCCAGTTTCAGGCCGCTCTCGGACCCGCAGCGCATCTCGAGCGCGGGGTTAAGCTGGCCGAGGCTGACGCAGAGGTCCCGCAGGGTGTCGCTGAAGTCGACCGTCCGCAGGTCCTTGCTCTGCTGGAGCGCCTTGTGCGACTGCGCGACCGCCTCGACGCGGCCGATGGCTTCGCCCAAAGCCTCGGCCGCTTCCGGTTCGGCAACCTGGGCGCGCTGCAGCCGCAGCAGGCTCACCACGAGTTGGAGGCTGTTCTTGATGCGGTGGTCGGCCTCGCGCACGAGCATGTCCCGCTCTGCCAGCGCCTCCCGCAGGCCGGCCTCCTGGCTCCGCAGGCGCTCTTCGACGAGGGCGCGGTCGGTGATGTCGATCAAGGTCCCGACCAAGCGGCGGCGCCCGCCGATGGAGACGACCCCGCCGCGCGACAGGATGCGCCGGTCTGGGCCGTCTGGCCGCGGCACGCGGTACTCGGCGGCGAAGGGGGCGCCGGTCGCCTCGGCGTCGCGCAGGGCTTGGCGGAGCGCGTCTTGATCATCCGCATGCACCGCCGCCTGCCACTCCTCCGCCGGGCGCTCGCGGCCATCGTCGGGGATGCCATGCAGGCCATGCGTGCTTCCGGAGGCGCGCACCCGCAGGGTGTGGAGGTCGACCTCCCATGTGCCGACATCGTCCAGGCCGAGCGCGGTGTCGAGCTTGGTCCCCGCGCTGTCGGCAGCGACGAGGGCGCCGCGCAGCCTGGACGTGATCCAGAGGATCAAGCCACTGGAGAGCAGGAACATCGCAAGGCTGACCACGTCCCCGGCCTCCATCGGCCCGAAGGCCCACCGGGGAGGCAGCCAAAGGAAGCAGGCGGCGGCGGCGCCTAGGATGACGACAGCGCTCCCGGCCGCAGCACCGCAGAACAGGCCAGCCAGCACAACGGCAGGAAACAGGGTCACGAACGGCGGGACGCCTGGAAACGGCAAGTCTATGGCACCACGTATCGAGAGAGCCGCCCCGAGGACTATCGAGGCGACGGCGTAGGCCCGACGGCTGCGGCTCCGGACGAGCCAGCGCGCCCAGGCGACGTCGGCCGGGCCGCCGCCTCCGGTGGCTCCCATCCGGTCTATGCTCGCTCCCGTCTCCCTCACCGATGTCTCCACGGCGGCCTATGTATGCCGAAGGATCTGGCCTCCACATGCGGCTTCGCCAGTTACAATACGCCAGCGGAAGCCTGAACGGCCAGTTCCGTTGCGCCGCACTTCCACCCCCTGGTGGCGCGACCCGCCGCCTGTCCTTGCGTTGGTGGTGGTTCGCCTTGTGCAAGCCCATTCTGGCCTGATCGCGGTCCTTCAGGGCAGAATGTGGCACCTTTTTTTATGCCCAGCCCAATCTTAAACCGCGACTTCCCCACTCCCGATGGACCGGGTCTATCAGGGACCGATTTGGATGCCCGACTTCGCAGGAAGGGACTGGCGATGTCGCCACTGGCGAGGTGTTTGCCTTTCCATACGGCAGTAAGGAGTATTACCAACTCTCACTGGATTACCGCATCGAATACAACTGAGGCACAGCCAAGTGGATGTCAGAAGACGACTGCATGCGCTCCAGCGTGACCTGAGACGGCAGAAACTTCACACCGTGGCCGAAGGCGTTAATCGGCCCCGGAGCATACTGTGAGATCGACTGACCGGGTTCGGCGCGACGCCTGCCGAACACGGCAGGGCAACCGAATGAGGGGCAGGTTTGCACCCTAACGCCTGCAGCGCGTTATCCCTGACGGCATCGAGGAGCGCCCCATGTCCACCTTCGACTGCAAATCAGACCTCATCGTGCATTCGACGGAGCCGTTCAACGCCGAGCCGTACCCGCAATCCTTGGTCGCCAGCTACATTACCCCGCAATCGATATTCTACGTCCGCAGCCACGGCGACATCCCGCAAATTGAGGGGGGCTCCTACCGCCTGGCGGTCAGCGGGCTGGTGAAGCGGCCGCTCGACCTGTCGATGGAGTTGCTTCGTCACGAGTTCCCCCGCCGAACCGTCACCGCCGTGATGCAGTGTGCGGGCAACCGCCGGGGTGAGTTGCTGCAGGTAGGGCAGGTGGCTGGCGACCCCTGGTCGATCGGTGCCATCGGCAATGCTCGGTGGACCGGCGTGGCACTCGCCGATGTGCTGCGGGCGGCTGGTGCCGAGGATGGCGCAAACCTGCATGTGGCCTTTGCCTGCCACGATCAGTGCGAAGGCGAAAGTGGAAGTTATCGTTATGGCGTCTCGATCCCCATGGCCAAGGCGATGTCACCCGAGGTTTTGCTGGCCTTTGAGATGAATGGCGAGGCGCTGGCGCCTGAGCACGGCTTTCCGCTACGCGCGGTGGTGCCGGGCTTTGCCGGTGTGCGTAGCGCCAAGTGGCTTTCCAGCATCACCGTACGGGACCTCCCGAGCGACGCCCCCCCGCAGGCTCACGACTACAAGCTGTTCCCGCCCGACATCCGGCAGGACACGGCGGGCAGGGCCACCGGGATCACCATCAACGAGATGCCGCTGAATGCTGCCATCGGCGAGCCTCGGGCCTTTCCCGACCTGGAGGCGGGCGCCGTTGTGCTGCGGGGCTGGGCGGTCGCGTCAGCCAGGCAGGTCGCGCGGGTCGATGTGTCGCTTAACGGTGGCCGGACCTGGCAGCAGGCGGAGCTGGAGCATGACCTGACGGCACCCTGGGGGTGGACCTTGTGGCGCCTACAGGCCGACCTGCCGCCAGGAGAGCACGAGTTGGCGGTGCGCGCCTGGGACAGTGCGGGCCAGACGCAGCCTGCCTCGCCGGACGATACTTGGAACTGGAAGGGCTACCTGAACGCTTCTTGGCACCGGCTGCGGGTCAGGGCGAGCTAGGTGGCTGGGCAGGCTGGACAACGCACGCCCCCAAGGTTGCCATCGAAGCAATCCGACGCCTAATGACTGGAGGGGTATGGGCACCTGGCCACTAAGCCCACAGGCATTGCTGGATGCAGGCTGACTTCTGCAGATAATCGGTATCGGCGGTGTCCTCGATGGTCGAGGCGATGGTGGGCTCCGCGGAGGCGTAATGCGTCGGCCGCGTTAAGTTCTATGTCCTCTGCATTCAAAGCCATCTGCTCTCAAACCCCAGCGCGGGAGCTCGGCCTGCTTTACGAATCCGCGCTTATGGCGGACGAGGACTGGATCTACTCCGCTTTAGTGGAGAGGCATTGGGTCAGGCAACGGCCAATTTCTCAAACTGTGCAGGGCTTGCAAAGTCAAGCGCGGGATGGCGGTGAATGGGGTTGTAGAAGCCATCGATGTAGCGGCCGATGGCAGCCGTGGCGTGGCCCTCCTGCGCGGCGCGCAGGATCCGAGACAGGTCGTCGTCGAGTTCCATCGGTTGCTCTTAAGGTGCTCGACACGCGCGCCGAGGCTTGCAGGGGCAGCCTCCACCAACGGCGGCACCAGCGCAAATCAAGCGCCGGGCGAGGATCCGTCCGGCCGACGCCGGGTCCGTGAGGCGGCCCGCGACGAGGGCATCGCGCGTGGGCACCCGCATGTGTTCGCGACACCGTGGCGGCGGCGATCCACGGATTTGTAGCCTCGCGCCACGTGGCTCCCGCGTGGCGCCGCGGAGGAGGACGCGGCCATGGGGACGAGGTTTTCTCCGCGGTTGCGGTCACGCCTGCGCCGAGTGGCTTGCCCGGCGGCCATGGCCCTGCCGCCAAGCCCTGGTGGCGGCGCAGCCGGTGGACCTCCGCTACCGGCTCGCGCAACCCGCCCACGCCAACGAGGATCCGGACGTCTTCGTGTCGGCGGGAGGGGCCGTGGCCCGCGATTGGAGGACGGCGGCGGGCCGCCGGGGAAACTGACCCGCCCGGCGACACCCCGGACCGAGGCAGGCAACGGCGCCGCCCAGGCTCCCGGGCCGCGGTTGGGGCGGCGCTGGATCGAGGCAAGGGCATGGAGGCGCACATGAGCGGCAAGCTGGTCACGGAAGATCTCGGGGCAGCGTGCATCAACGAGTTCGCTAGGCCACGCCTGCTCGTGGATCTCGCCTCGCGGCCCGACCTCTCAAGGCTGCGGGAGATCGTGTCCGGAGCGTGGCCGGGGAAGGAGCTCATCGCGGGCACGGTGTGAAGCTGCATCCGCTGGTCGCCCCAGCTCGGTCGGCCGATGACGCAGACGCTCGCCGAGGGGCTGAAGGTGAGGCACGGCATAAAGCAGACCTTCAAGAACGAGGTGGGCGGCAAGGTGGTCGACGTGAAGGTAAAGGCACCCCAGACCGGCGGCGCCGCGCCGCGCCGCTGACGTGGGACGGCGTCGATCCGGAAGGGAAGCTCTCGGTCTTGTTCATGACCCACGGCCGTTCCAGGGTGCCGAGCGCCATCTTGGGTCCCGTCGAAAACGCCAACAAGTTCGCGTTCGAGTTAGCGCCGGGCATCGAGTGGACCGGCCCGGACAAGTTCGCTATGGCGCGTCAGCTGGTCTTTGTCCCGGCGGAGGCAACCGTCATCCTTGAGAACGACGTCGCCATCCTGGATGTGGAGATCGGCGCGCAGCGGCTTGGCGGCTAAGGCCGGACGGGCCTCGCACCCGGCCGCGGGTCCAGCGGGGTGGCCAGCGCGGCCCCGGGTGGCCAGCCGACCCTCGTGCCGACGCGCGGGCGCGCGTCAGCGGAGGGCTGGCATGTCGACGAGGGCGACCGCGGACATCACGGGCGCGACGAAAGCCGCCAGCACACCGACAGCCGCCCATTTGGCCACTTTCCAAATGCCAAACCCCCGCGGAGCCGGGGGAGGCTGGCACGGTCCCTCTCCACGGCCAGGGCCACCGGGCGGAACCTGCCGCTCCTGGGAGCCGAGGTTCCGACCCGGCTCGCCCGCGCGGCCGGTCACGGCTTCCGGCGCTCGCTCCGGGCCTGGGACCGCAAATTGAACCTGGGGCCATGGCGACGGAGGCGATGGGGAAGGTGTCGGCCATCGAGCCCAACGTGCTCGACGCCATCCTCGCCGCGGGCGGGTGGAGCGTGAAGGCCGACAACAACGGCGGCGACGAGCGCCTGCCGGAGGAGCTGGTCCGCCGCCTGGTCGGCGGGGCTGGCCAGGGGTCGCCGACGCAGGAGTTCATGGAGCGCTGCGGCCTGCTGACGCTGACCCTGTCGGTCGCCGAATGGTGCGTCGCCTGGACGTCGGCCGGGGTGCCGCCGGATCCGGCGGATCAGGGGTGGAAGAGGCCGCCCAGCATCCGGGCCGGGAAGCACCTCATGAGCTACGCCCTCGGCGGCATCGGCCTGCCGCACATGGACGTCGGCGGCGCGGTGCGCTTCTTCCGGGCGGTCTCGGAGCGCGTCCCGGCGGCGAAGGCGGTTCTCGCCCGGCTTTCCCCCGGGCTTCCACTACGACACCGTCCGCGCCCGGGGCGGGACCTGCGCCGCGCACTTGGAGCAGGCGGTCATCATGGCCGACCTCGACGGCGTGCCCTTCAGGCATGGCGCCGCGGCGCTCGCCGCATCCGACTACTGCTCGCGCTTCAACGCGGCGGGCGCGCTCGACGCCGAGGCGTGGCAACGGCTCAGGCACTGGTGCCGGGTCGGCCTGCGCCGCCGGGACATCCAGGAGTGGGTGATGCTGGACTGGCTGAACGGCACCTTCGCCGAGGCGGTCAACGCGGTCCTCGCTCGCCCCAGCGGCACGCTGCGGGAGGCGACGGTCGTGGCCCGCATCCTGAACTCGTCGAGGGGTGCCATGAACGAGGCGCTGCGGGCGGCCGGGGACGAGACGGACCCGGAGCGGCGCATCGGGGCGGAGCTCGACGAATACGCCAAGGGCAGCGAGACCCGCGCTGGGCGCCGCGGCGTCATGCAGCGGCTGAAGACGGTCATGGCGGCCGTCTGAGGCGAGGCTCCAGGCCGGGCGGGGGCGCGCTGCCCCGCGCGTGCGGCATTCGCGCCGAACGGCGAGCCCACGCCAAGGTGAAGCGCCGGGTGTATGAACCTGAATATACTTCCCGCCTGACGGCGCCGAGTACTTCACTACAAGAACAACCGACCGTGTCGCCCGTCGGGAGGACCCAAGGAATGGCCAAGACATTGCCACGCCTGGTGCTTGGCACCGGGGCGGCGGACGCGCTGTTCGGCGGCGACGGCGAAGATGTCGTCCGTGGCCTGGGCGGGGACGACACCCTGGACGGCGGCGGCGCGAGCGATTTCGTCTCCGGGGGAGCCGGTGCGGACCAGCTTCGAGGCGGCGACGGCGACGATCTGGTTTCCGGCGGCGCGGGGAACGACACGGTCACCGGCGACAGGGACAACCGCGACACCTTCCCCGACCTCGAGCCCGGCACCGGCAACGACGTCCTGTTCGGCGACGCAGGGGACGATCTCGTCCTCGGAGGGCGCGGGAACGACTTCCTGTCGGGCGGCTCGGGAGACGACAACCTCCTTGGCGGGTCCGGCAACGACACGGTCTCGGGCGGCGCGGGCAACGACACCATCTACGGGGGCCGCCCGGCGATCGTCTTCGTCGACGGGGCCGAGCCCGAGGACGAGCCGGACGTGCTCCTGGGCGGCGCTGGCGACGACGACATCCGCGGCGGCCGGGGCGACGACGTCCTGCGGGGCGGGAGCGGCGCCGACGCGCTCGGGGGAGGTTTCGGAGTCGACACGCTCTGCGGCGGCCCGGGCTCGGACACCTTCGCGTTCGGGACGCGCGAGACCAACTTCTTCCAGAGCAGCCGGGGCGTCGTGGACACCGGCCTCGGCGAGGCCGCCGACGTCATCCAGGACTTCCAGCAGGGACAGGACAGGATTGACCTCTCGGAGCTGAACAGCTTCTCGTTCCGCTTCATCGCCATCGGCGACTTCGCTTACGAGTTCGTTGGCCGGGCCGCGTTCTCGGGCGACGCGCCGGAGGCGCGCTACGACATCGTGGACGGCCGGACCGTCGTCCAGCTGGACGGCGTCGCCCCCCTGGTGGTGTCGCTGCCCCAGCCCGGCAGCCCGGGAACCGTCGAGGTGCCGACGGACGGCGTCGCCGACGCCGAGATCGTCCTGGACGGGGTCTTCCAGCTCACGGAGGGTGACTTCATCCTGTAGCGCTGGCTGCGCCCGGGGCCGTCTCTCCCCACCGAGACCCCTCGGGTCCGCCCGCGTAGGATCCTTAGCTACCGCATCCAGATTGCTCCGGCGAGAACCACTTGCCCTTAAGCCTCGGTAGCGCCCGCAAGTGAGCTGCGCCCCTGAACTGGATCCGGGATTGGTGAGAGAGTTGGCCTCCTGAGGGAGGTCAGGGTGCCAGGGAAGCGTTTGAAGCCGGAACAGATCATTGGGGTGTTGCGGTAGGCCGAGGTGGAGCTGGCGCAGGGCCGGACGGTGGGGGAGGTTTGCCCCGGGCTGGGGGTATCGGAGGCAAGTTTCTACCGCTGGCGGCCCTCGCCTTTGGCTTGGCCGTCGTAGCCGTCTTCGGCATCCAGCTGGCCGCCAGAGAGCGGGACGTCACCGCGGCCGGACCCGCACGCTCCCGGCAGGCGGAGCTGGCTGCGCCCCGAATGGCAGCCATCGTGGCGGGGGTGAGGGAGGCTGGCGTGCCGCGCACGCCGCCGCAGACCGCCACCCGGGAGGCTTCGAGCCTGTCGCCCCGCGAACCCGGCCGCGACCACCACGATGCAAGGAATGCCGTGACCGACATGGACCGGCCGTCGGAGAGCCTCGTTGATGCGGAGACCTCCCTGCGCACCGGGGGCGAAGAAACACAGTGGACGGACGTTCAATCGCCGCCGACCTGCTTACCCATTGCGGCTGCGCGCGGGGCGGCCCAGAGCCACCATTGCCGCAGGTGCCAGCGCCACAAGGCGCCGAGCCGCAAGCGCCGCAGTGGTCGACGAATGGCCCGGCTTTGGTCGGACTCTCGGTGCCGCCGGTCGCGGCCCGTGCCGCGACTGCTCCACCAGGCCGAGCGGCGCCGGTATCAGACCTCCCTCCGATTGCGGAACCGGTTCGTGAACCCGCGCTGGAGGCGGCAAGCCTTGTTCAGAACCGGATGGGGATGGCGGACAGGGTGTCCGTCGTGGCGTCGGCACCCGCGTCCTTCCGGGTCTTCACCCATCAGTCCATGAACGCGAGGGGCGATGCAGCGGAAGCGTTGGTGCGTCGGCTCGGGCGCTAGGGCGTGTCCGTGGCGGGCATCAGGTCGGTCCGAGCCGCCCCTTCCGCACCCGAAATCCGCTACTTCCACAAAGCCAACAGGGCGGCAGCCATGGACTTGGCCCGGCAACCGGTGGGTCCAGCTTGGCACGTGCGGGATTTCCTGTCTTACGCGAAGCCTCCCCGACCTGGAACGCTGGAGATCTGGCTGCCGAACGGCATGGCCTTCGGTACGAATTGAAGGTGGCGCCTCCTCCTGCGGCCTCGAGGGGCATGTCTGGAAACGAGCCAGGCTTCGTGGAAGAGCGGCCCCGAAATCCTCGGCAACCCGCGCCGTCACCGCGCAAAGCCGCGTCACAGTTCTTGGCGGGCTCCCGTCACAGGCCGACAGACGAGAGTAGTACCCCAGAAGCTCCGGGGAGCGGTTTTGGCCAGGGCGCCTCCCGCCATCGTCCCGAGCGCGATCTGTAGTGAAGTTCCGCGCGATCCGTAGAGGAAGAGGCCGTAGCATTCTGAAGCCAGACGGCAATTCGGCTCCGAATTCTTGAAGATTCCAGAGAGCTTTTCGCGAACGGTTCCCGACTAGCTACGCCGGGTTAGCCAGTTGAGGCATCCGCGCCATACCGGCCGAGCCATGGCTCCAGCCGGGTTCGGCCAAGCCCCCGGCGGCACCTCGGCCCGACGCGTTCCGGTCGGGGTCTTCGCGGGGAGCGAGGCCGGGTTGCCGGGCCTCCCGACCGCCTTATGCCTGCAACTCGATCAGCCGCTCCTGCGACGGCGGCAGCGGCACCGCAGCTCCGGCATGCAGGCCCGCTTCCCGCGCCATCGCAGCGTACTCCGGCTCGGTGAACGCGTCGCCGTGCTGCGTCGTGGCTACCATCATGAAGGCGAAGCTGGCTGGGATCGGGGGCGTTGCCCGGTCCTCGTTCGGGATGAATTCGACGATGGCCGCGCGCCCGCCCGGGGCCAAGCTGTCGCGCACGCGCCGCAGCAGCGCCACGCACGTCGGGTGATCGAAGTGGTGCAGAATGTTCGCTAGCAGGACCAGATCGTAGCCGCCGCCCCAGTCCATGGCGAAGGCGTCGCCCGCCAACGTCCGGTGACGCCCGCCGACCCCGGCTCGCTCGGCGTTGCGGGCGGCCACGGCGACCACATCCGGCCAGTCAACCGCGACGACGCTAGCCTCGGGGCATGCCTGCGCCACGGAGATCCCGAACATGCCCGCGCCTGCGGCCACGTCGAGCACCCGCCGCGGCGGCGCGGGCCAAGTGGCGAGGTGGGCCGCCGTCGCCTTCGCCGCGGCGATGGTGAACGGGGTCATGCTCTCGGCAAACGTCACCCAGACGGGGTCTTCGGGGGTCGTGTTGGCCAACCCGTCCGAACCGCCGCGGCGGATGTATCCGACCGGGTCTTAGAGGAACAGTCGGAGGAGCTCTGGCCCGGCCAGGAAGCGGACGATGCTGGCCATGGAGTTCGGAGAGGCAGCGTCGATGAAGGTTCTGGCGACCGGCGCCTGGTGCCAGCGAGTGCCGGACTTCTCAAGAAAGCCGAGCACGGTCAGGTAGTCGCAGAGAATGCGCACCCCGCGAGGCGAGGCGTTGACCCGCGCGGCGATGATCTCGGCGTCGGCGCCCTTGGGTCCGATCGCCTCGAACAGGCCGATCTCGACGGCGGCCCTGATGGCCGCGGTCTTCTGGTAGCCAAGGACGGCGTCAACGAACGCCATCGGCGTGGGCGGTGGCGCGACCTCTTCAGCCATTGGTGCCTCCCGGCCCGGACGTGCTTGCTGCCCTCGGGCGCTGCCCGGATGGGCCTCCCCGGGCCGCCGCGGCCGAGCGAAGCCTAGCGGCGGCTGCGGCACCAACTCAATCACACAAGTGGCCGAACATCGGCCCGGCTGGCGGTCCCGGAGTGCCATGGCCAGTGGGTACCTCCAATTTGGCATTGACCAATAGTTCTCATCGGCTCCGCCGTCGCCGTCAGCCCGGTCGGGCCCGACCCTGGTAGATGGAGGTCAGCGGCTTCGGGCCCGGCAGGTAGCCGGTCTTCAGGTGAGCTCCAGCACCCGCCCCGAAGCGGAACGCCCGACCTGTTGGCGATAGGGCACGAGCTCCCGGTGCCGCATGGCGAGCGCCAGCAGCCGCGGCAGGACGGACCGTTCATAGGCGGGCGTGCTCGTGCTGCCTTGACCGGAATCCGGGGCCACCTTGGACGGCAACCCCGGCCGGACGAGCATCAGCTGACGATGGCGCCCCGCCCGACGGCGAGCGACTTCCGCTCCCTCGAGTAGTCGAGGCTCCAGACCCCGCCGCCCGCTGCGGCCATGTAGAGGAACACGAAGCAGTACAGGATGGCGGCGTCGCCGCCGTTCAACGCTGGGAAGAGGTTCCGCGGCGCGTGGCCGATAAAGTAGGCGAAGGCCATCTCGCCCGCGAGGACGAAGGCCACCGGTCGCGTGAACAGGCCGAGCAGCAGCAGCACGCCGCCGACAACCTCGATTACCGCCGCGAACCAGAGCAGCGAGAAGATCTCCGGTCCCATTCCGCTGGCGCGTGGCGGGAATCCGAACAGCTTCTGGGTGCCGTGCTCAAGGAAGATGAGCGCGGCGACGATGCGGAGAACGCTGAGCAGGCGGGGCGCCCATTCGGCGGCGAGGGTCTGGGTCTTCAGCAAGATGGGTTCCTGTTCGTTGCGGATGTCGTCGGCTAGGGCAGTCGAGCTTGCCTGCCTGGACCACGTTCTCTCCGAAAGCGGGCCAGAACGCCATGCGTCGCCCTTTAGCCGGGTTGCCCGCCCGGCAAACCAACCTGCCGTCGCTTCCGTAAACGTTCACCACAACGGCGAACCTGCCCCGGGGTCACCACCTCCCATCATGGCGAAGTAGCGACGAAGGCGGGTCGCCATCCAGAACGTATGCTCTAAGATCCTTTCTCGGGGGCTGCGCGCCGCCTCGATCGAAAATGGACGGCTATGGCCACCGTTAGATCCCTTGCCCGCATCGGCGCTGTCGCCTTTGTGGTCGGCGTGGTTCTGCTCCTCGTGTCCACGCTGCTGCACCCGCTCTGTGCCGACCCGGCCGACGCGCCTGCGGCCTTTGCTGAGTATGCCGCGGCCCCCCATTACGTCTGGACGCACCTCGGCCAGCTCGCAGGGTTCTGCGGCTTAAGCGCGGGCTTAGTGGCTCTCGCGGCCACGCTCGAGCCAGGATGGGCGGCCGCCTGGGGCCGCATCGGCGCGGCGGGCGCGGTGGCTAGCGTGGCGGTAGCCTCGGTGCTGCAGGCGGTGGACGGGGTGGCTCTCAAGGCCACGGTCGACCGCTGGGCGGCGGCCGAGGGTGCGGCGCACCTGCTCGCCTTCGAGGCAGCTCTCGCGCTGCGTCAGCTTGAGATTGGCCTTGCGGGCGCCTCAAGCATTCTGTCCGGCGTGACCCTGGGCACCCTCGGTCTCGCCGTCCTCCGGAGCGCCCGCTACCCAGCCTGGCTCGGGGTGGCTGGTCTCATCGATGCCCTTGGCCTGTTGATGGCGGGGGCTGCGCAGGCGTCCACGGGTTTCTCGAACGTGGCAATGGCGCTGAGCATGCTGTCGAGTTCGGTGCTCCTCGTGTGGGCGTGCCTTGCTGCATTCCTCATGTGGCGGTTGGCGGCTTCGGAGGGCGAAAGCTGAGACAAGACAGCGTGCATCACGACCGCGCCATGCTGAACCGAAAGTCGGCGAGGACGCTTTTCCCACAAGCCCGCCCGGCTGGGCAGCCCGCCACCTTGAAGCGGTATCCGAGCAGCCGCAAGGCGTTGAGCGTGACCAGCATCGTGGCGCCGGTGTCGGCCAGGACGGCGGGCCTGAGGCCGGGTCATGCCGACCACCCTCTGCAGGGGACCCTTGGGGTGATGGCCTTCACATTGGTTACGTGCCTGCTCGGCACCCTCTCATGACTGCCCAGGGCGGCCGCCAAGTCGGGCAGGGTCAGCCTGCCGTGTGCCCGCGAAACACGGAACCGGTATAGGGGATGCCGGGGTGGCCGAAACTTTGCTCCAACCCGGCTGGCGCGAGGCCATGCGTCGGGTCGATGGGATGGACCTCCATGTGATGGAGGCGGCTCTGGCGGCAGCTGAACAGGAAATCGTAAAAGCGCTTCAGTCCGCCCAAAAACCAAAGTTCACTTGAGGGGGAATGCAATGGCACGCGGCTGGTACCTGAAGTCTCGCCCAGAGGGCCTGCCGACCCTCGACAACTTCGAACAGCGGCCGCTGCCGCTTCCTCCGCTGGAGCCAGGGATGGTCAGGGTCCGGAATCTCTGGCTCTCAGTCGACCCGTACATGCGCCCCCGGATGACCGAGGCGAAGAGCTACGTCGCGCCCTATACGCTCGACGCGCCGCTGGATGGCGGTGCGGTCGGCGAGGTTGTCGAATCCAGGGCCGATGACTTCTCGCCCGGAGACCTCGTGTCGCATCGCTTCGGCTGGCGCGACGAGGCCGCGGCCCCGGCCGAGGCGTTCACGAAGCTGCCCGCGAGCGGACTGCCGCCGCAGGCCTACCTCAACACGCTCGGCATGATTGGGGCGACCGCCTACTTCGGGCTGCTCAGAGTGGCGGAGGCGAAGGCGGGTGAGACCGTATTCGTTTCCGCCGCGGCCGGAGCGGTGGGATCGACCGTCGTGCAGATTGCGAAGGTTAAGGGGATGCGTGTAATCGGGTCGGCGGGTGGCCCGGAGAAATGCGCGCTGGCCCGCGAGTTGGGTGCCGATGCGGCGATCGATTACAAATCGCCTGGTTTGCTCGCCGACAAGGTGGCAGCCGCCGCCCCGGAGGGCATCGACGTCTACTTCGAGAATGTCGGCGGCGAGCACCTCGATGCCGCGCTTGCGCAGGCCAGGGAGGGCGCTCGCTTCGCGATCTGCGGCATGATCGGCGCCTACAACAGCACCGAGCCGGTCGCGCTGCACAACCTGTTCCGCATCATCGCGGCGCGCATTCGCATCCAGGGCTTCCTCGTGAGTGATTTCCGCGACCGCTTCAGTGATTTTCAGAGGGACATGGGGCAGTGGATGGCGCAAGGGCGCATCTCCAGCCGTGAGACCGTGATGGACGGCCTCGAAGCGATGCCCATGGCGTTTCTGGCCCTGTTCTCCGGTCGCAACACGGGGAAGATGCTGGTCCGGCTGTGAGCGCGGCGGCGCCCCCGGTTCTGGGTCGGGCACCTGAGACAACGGCGCATGCGCCGCATCGATTCCCTGCGCCACGAGGAGCAGGCGGGCGGGGTCGTCCGATGCCCACCGCAGCAGGTCAGTGGCGTCGAACGGATCCTCGGAGAGAGCCCCCGCCACCGCGCGTCGGGCCTCGGCCTTCAGCTGCCGGGAGGGCGCGGCGAGCGCGGGAAGATCCTTGCCCTCCAGCCGTCTCCAGATTTCTGAGAAGAGATCGGAGGGCGTGTCTGTCATCGCATTCCAAGGAAGCTGCCGGACCGGCGCCGGAGGGCGGCAATCCGAGCTTGGGACGGCGCGGCGCCCCTCGGCCCGAGCCGCTGGCAACGGCGGCCACGCCCCGATCGCCATTCGGGTCGAGGTTGCGGCCTATGTTGACGAAGACCCAGCGTGGGCGCGCGGGGTTGTTGTCAAGGACAAAGTGGCGGACGGCGGTTTTGCCGCCCGCCAGGGACCGCTTTTCGGGAAAACGGACAGCTATTTGGGGTTCCTACAGCTCTAGACGTCCAAGTTCGCCACCTTCAGCGCATTGTCGACGATGAACTCCCGTCGCGGCTCGACCACGTCGCCCATCAGCGTCGAGAAGGCCTTCTCCGCCTCCTCCACGCTGTCGACCTTCACCCGCAGCAGGGTGCGGACCGCGGGGTCGAGCGTCGTCTTCCAGAGCTGCTCCGGGTTCATCTCGCCGAGGCCCTTGAAGCGCTGGATCGTCAGCCCCTTGCGGCCCTGCTGCAGGATCCGCTCGAAGGCCGCGACCGGTCCCTGCACCGGGGCGCTCGTGCTGTCGAGCTGCAGCACCGCCTCGCCACCGCCGAATTCGCGGGCGAGGGTCTCACGCCGCTCGTCCAGCCAGCGCGCCTCGGCGCTGCGCAGCGCGGCCGGGTTCAGCGCATGCCGCTCGGTCACGCCGCGGACGATGCGGGAGAGGATGAGCCCATCCGCATCCGCCGTCGCCTTCCAGCCACGCTCGCTCGGCAGCGCCAGCGCATCGAGCCGCGCGGCCAGCACCTGCGCCGCGGCCAGCGCCCGCTCTGGCTCCAGCGTCAGCGCGCCGGCGACGGCCGCCTGCTCGACGATGTCGCTCGGCACGGTCGCGGCTAGGCGGCGCACGCGGCTCGCCATCTGGCGCAGCACCTCCATCTCCGCCCGCAGCTCCGGCCCGGCAAGCTCCCGCCCATCGGAGAGCTTGAGCGTGGCGCCGGAAAGCGCCTTCTCCAGCAGGAAGTCCTCGAGCGCGCGGTCGTCCTTCAGGTAGCGCTCGTCATTGCCGCGCTTCGCCCGGTAGAGCGGCGGCTGGGCGATGTAGAGGTGGCCGCGCTCCAGCAGTTCCGGCATCTGCCGGAAGAAGAAGGTGAGCAGCAGGGTGCGGATATGGCTGCCGTCCACGTCGGCGTCCGTCATGATGACGATGCGGTGGTAGCGCAGCTTGTCCGCGTCGAACCCGCCCTTGGCCGGCTCGCCCGGGCCGATGCCGGTGCCGAGCGCGGTGATGAGCGTGCCGATCTCGGCGGAGGACAGCATCTTGTCCATCCGCGCCCGCTCGACATTGAGGATCTTGCCCTTGAGCGGCAGGATCGCCTGATTGGCCCGGTTGCGGCCCTGCTTGGCGGAGCCGCCCGCGCTGTCGCCCTCGACGAGGAAGAGCTCGCACTTGCTCGGGTCGCGCTCCTGGCAGTCGGCGAGCTTGCCGGGCAGGGTGCTGAATTCGAGCGCGTTCTTGCGACCGACCTTGTCGCGGGCCAGCTGCGCCGCCTTCCGCGCCGCGGCCGAGAGCACGACCTGCTCGAGGACCGCCTTGGCCTCCTTCGGATGGGTCTCGAACCAGTGGGAGAGCGCGTCGGCGACGGCCACCTGCACCACCGGCTGGACCTCGGAGGAAACCAGCTTGTCCTTGGTCTGCGAACTGAACTTGGGGTCCGGCACCTTCACCGAAATGACGGCGGTCAGCCCCTCCCGCATGTCGTCGCCGATGAGCTCGACCTTCTCCTTCTTCGCCAGCTCCTCGGCATATTTCATCACCACGCGCGTCAGGGCCTGGCGGAAGCCGGCCTGGTGCGTGCCGCCGTCACGCTGCGGGATGTTGTTGGTGAAGCAGAGCGCCAGCTCGCGCGGCGAATTGTTCCACCACATCGCCAGCTCGACGCGGATGCCCTCGCTCTCCTTGCTGATGGCGGCGATCGGCGGGCGGAACAGCGGCTCCTTCCCCTGGTCGAGCCACTCGACGAAGGCAGTGAGGCCGCCGCGGAACTGGAAGAAGACCTCCTGCGCCGGGACGTGCCGGTCGTCCTTCAGGGCGATGGCGAGGCCGGAATTGAGGAAGGCGAGCTCCCGCAGCCGCCGCTCCAGCACGGCGAAGTCGTACTCGACCTTGGTGAAGGTCCCGCTTGAGGGCTTGAAGGTCACCTCGGTGCCGGTGCGCTCGGCTGAGGGCCCGATGATGCGCAGCGGCTCGGTCGTGTCGCCATGCTCGAAGCGGATGAAATGCTCGGTCCCGTTGCGCCATATCTTCACCTCCATCCATTCGGACAAGGCGTTGACCACTGCGGCGCCGACGCCGTGCAAGCCGCCGGAGACCTTGTAGGAGTTCTGGTTGAACTTGCCGCCGGCATGCAGGCGGGTCAGCACCACCTCGGCGGCGGAGACCCCCTCCTCCTCATGCATGTCGACCGGGATGCCGCGCCCGTCGTCGCGCACGGTGACGCTGCCGTCGCCGTTGAGGGTGACCTCGACGCGGGTGGCGTAGCCGGCCTGGGCCTCGTCGACGGCGTTGTCGATGATCTCGAAGGCCATGTGGTGCAGGCCCGAGCCGTCATCGGTGTCGCCGATATACATGCCGGGCCGCTTGCGGACGGCCTCGAGGCCCTTCAGGACGGTGATGGATGCGCTGTTGTAATCGGCGCCCGACACCTCGGTCGGGGTGGATTCGGCGCGCGCGGCGTCATGGTTCATGCCGGCGGCAAGCTCCTCGATTCATCGCTGTGGGGTCGATACTCTATATAGGGATTCCCGGCGCTTACGACACGGGTAAATCGCTATCCGGAACGAGTACGCCGGGCAGGGCCCGGAAGCCCTCGGCCGTGCCGCGCAGCGGGGCGAAGATGGCGGCATCCGTGCCAGTGAGGAAGGCCTGGGCCGGCAGGGCCGCCAGCGCCTCGAACAGTGCCTCCCGCCGCCGGGCATCCAGATGGGCCGCCACCTCGTCCAGCAGCAGCAGGGGGGCGAAGCCGCGGGCATCGGCGATCAGCCCGGCATGGGCCAGCACCACGGCGATCAGCAGGGCCTTCTGCTCGCCGGTGGAGCAGAGCGCGGCCGGCAACTCCTTCGGCGCATGGGTGAAGAGCAGGTCGGCCCGGTGCGGCCCCTCGAGCGTCGCCCCCGCTGCCGCATCCCGCCCGCGGCTGGCCGCCCACCCTTCCCGCAGCCCGTCCTCCACGGCCAGCGCCGGCGCCCCATCCAGCGCCGCCGCGGCCGTGCATTGCAGGTCGAGCCGGGCGGCCGGGAAGGCGCCGGTGATGCCGCCCTGCAGCGCCGCGTTCAGCCGCCCGACCAGCCCCCGCCGGGCGGCGGCGGCGGCGACGCCGTGGCGCGCCATGGCATCCTCAAGCCCCGCGAGCCAGGCCGGGTCCACCCCCCTGCCCTCGCGCCGCTCCTGGGCCAGCAGCCGGTTGCGCTGGGACATGGCGTTCTCGTAGGCGGCGACCTCGCGGGCATGGTGCGGCTCCAGCGCCCAGACCAGCCGGTCGAGGAAGCGCCGGCGGTCGCTGGCCCCGTCCTGGAACAGCCGGTCCATCTGCGGCGTCAGCCAGACCAGCGCCACCCGCTCGGCCAGTTCCGCCTGGCTGCGCACCGGGGCGCCGTCGAGGCGGAAGGTGCGCCGCTCGATCGGCCCGCCCTCCGGCGTGCCGGTGCCGATGTCGAAGTCTTGGTAGGCCGCGCTGCTGAACCGCCCGGCGACGGCCCAGGGGAGCGGCCCCTCCCCGGCCTGCCGGGCGCAATCGGCCATGCGCGCCCCGCGCAGCCCGCGCCCGGGGCCGAGCAGGCTGATGGCCTCCAGCAAATTGGTCTTGCCGACCCCGTTCTCGCCGGAGACGATGACGATACGATATCGGAAAGAAACGGTCAGAGCCGGATAGGTGCGAAAATCCCGCAGCATCAGCCGGGTCAGCAGCAGGGCGGGCGGCGGCGCCGTCATGGCGCGCCGCCCGCGCCGGGCTCAGGTTTCCTCGTCGCGATCGCCTTCGACCTCGATCTCCTCGCCGATCGCATCGGCCTCGTCATCGAGCTCCTCGGCGTCCTCGACCGTCTCATCGGCCTCGACATCCTCCAGCTCGACATCCTCGGCATCGGCATCCGGCACGACGGCCCGCTTCTTGAGCTTGTCGTCCACCGGCAGGCTGCCCGCGGCGCGGCGGAGGCGCGGCTGCTCGGCCGGCTGCTCCGTGCCGCATTTCGGGCAGATGGCCGGTGCTCGGGTCAGGTCGTAGAACTTCGTGCCGCACGCGACGCAAACACGTTTGAGGCCCAGTTCGGGCTTGGCCATGGGGAAAGCCTCGTGAGGATCTGGCCGCCGGCACGCAGTGTTGGTGTGGCGGCTGCGCGCCGGCGGCTGAAAACGGGTCACGCGCATTGCCACGCGGGGCCGGGCCATGTCAAACGGCCGGGGCCATGTCCCATGACCTCCCTCCGCGGCCGCTCCGCGCCGGCGCCCCTCCGGCGCCGCTCTCCGGCACCCATCGCGTGCCGGGAGACAAGTCGATCAGCCATCGCGCGCTGATGTTTGGCGCCCTCGCCATCGGCACGACCGAGATCGAGGGGTTGTTGGAGGGCGAGGACGTGCTCCGCACCGCAGCCGCCATGCGGGCCCTGGGCGCGACGGTCGAGCAGCGCGGCCCCGGTGCCTGGCGCGTCGCCGGGCGGGGCATCGGCGGCCTGGTGGAGCCGGCCAATGTACTCGACATGGGCAATAGCGGCACCGCGGCCAGGCTGCTCTGCGGCCTGCTCGCCGGCCACTCCATTTTCTCCGTGATGACAGGCGATGCCTCGCTCCGCCGCCGCCCGATGCTGCGGGTGACCGACCCGCTCTCGGCCACGGGGGCGAGCTTCTGGACGCGGGAGGGCGGCCGCCTGCCGCTGGCCGTCCGCGGCGCCGCCGACCCGCTGCCGCTCGACTACCGCCTGCCCGTCGCTTCGGCCCAGGTGAAGTCGGCCTGCCTGCTCGCCGGCCTCTGCGCCCGCGGCACCACCCGCGTGGTGGAGCCGGAGCCGACCCGCGACCACACGGAGAACATGCTCCGTCATTTCGGCGCGACCGTCCGGGTGGAGGATACCGCCGAAGGCCGGGTGATCGAGCTCGAAGGCCAGCCGGAGCTGCGCGCCGCCCCCATCCTCGTCCCCGGCGACCCCTCCTCCGCCGCCTTCCTGCTGGTCGCGGCGCTCCTGGTTCCCGGCTCGCAGGTGACGATCGCCAATGTCGGCCTCAACCCGCTGCGGACCGGCCTCTTCGCCACGCTCCGTGAGATGGGCGCCGAGCTGCGCATCGAGAATGCGAGGGTCGAGGGCGGCGAGCCGGTCGGCGACCTGGTTGCCACCCATGGCCCGCTCCGGGCCGTTGAGGTGCCGCCGGGGCGTGCCCCCTCGATGATCGACGAGTATCCGGTCCTGGCCGTCGCCGCCGCCGCCGCCACGGGCACCAGCCGCATGCGCGGCCTCGCCGAGCTGCGGGTGAAGGAGAGCGACCGCCTCGCCGCCACCGCCGCGATGCTCGCCGCCAACGGCATCGCCGCCCGCATCGAGGGCGATGATTTGCTGGTCGAGGGGACCGGCGGCGCCATCCCCGGCGGCGGCTTGGTCGCCACCCATATGGACCATCGCCTGGCGATGAGCGCCCTGGTCATGGGCCTCGCCGCCCGCGCCCCCGTTGCGGTGGACGATGCCGGCTTCATCGAGACCAGCTTCCCCGGCTTCGCCGCGCTGATGAACCGCGCCGCCGGCGGCGAGGCGATCCGCCCCGCATGAGCCTCGTCATCGCCGTCGACGGGCCGGCCGCCGCCGGCAAGGGGACCCTCGCCCGCCGCCTCGCCGCCGCGCTCGGCCTGCCCTATCTCGATACCGGCCTGCTCTACCGCGCGACCGGCCGCCGCGTGCTCGACCGCGAGGCCGACCCGCATGACGCCGCCATCGCCGCCGCCGAGGCCACCGCCCTCCGCCCGGAGGACCTGGACCGTACCGATCTCCGCGGCCCGGCCGCCGACATGGCCGCCAGCACCGTCGCCGCCATCCCCGCCGTCCGCGCCGCCCTGCTCGACTGGCAGCGCGAGTTCGGCCGCCGCCACGGCGCGGTGATGGACGGGCGCGACATCGGCACCGTCGTCTTCCCCGAGGCGCCGGTGAAGCTCTTCGTCACCGCGAGCCCGGAGGAGCGCGCCCGCCGCCGCTGGCTGGAGCTGCAAGCCCGCGGCGTCGCGGCCGACCAGGCCCAGGTCGCCGCCGAGATCCTCGCCCGCGATGCGCAGGACTCCAACCGCCCCGTCGCCCCGCTCCGCCCCGCCGAGGATGCCCTCATACTCGACACCACGACGCTTGATGCCGAGGCGGCTTTCACCCGAGCATTGGCTATGGTGCGAGACCGGCTGAATCTTCTTGACGTCCGCGAGCTGAAAGCCTAGCCAAATCCGCCCGCGCGCTTGGAAAGGCCGCGGTGCCTGTGGCTGAGGGATTACCATCACGGTAACGTGGGGTGTCCGCCATCCAGGGCCGGGACCGGGCGGGCCGATACGCTGCCCAAGGCACAGGGTCGAACGCGCCTCCATCCGCCCGACAGGGACGGCCCGGCGCCCGATCAAGCCGTGCCCGGCGGATCGCCGGGGGCGCAGGACCACAGCCCGCCTCTCGCGGGCAGTTCGGGACAGACAGACCGCATGGCATCCGCCACAACCCTCGCGCCGGGCGCGGGGATCGAAGACTTTGCCGCAATGCTCGACGAGACCCTGGGCCCCGATACCGGCTTCGCCGGCTCGGTCGTCTCCGGCCGCGTCATCCGCATCGATGACGACTTCGCCGTCGTCGATGTCGGGCTGAAGAGCGAGGGGCGCGTCCCCCTCAAGGAATTCGCCCCGCAGGGGCAGAAGCCGGAAGTGCAGGCCGGCGACGTGGTCGAGCTCTTCGTCGAGCGCTACGAGGACCGCGACGGCTCCATCGTGCTCTCGCGCGAGAAGGCACGGCGCGAGGAGGCCTGGACCAACCTCGAGAAGGCCTACCAGGCCAACCAGCGCGTCAACGGCGTGATCTTCGGGCGCGTCAAGGGCGGCTTCACCGTCGATCTCGGTGGCGCCGTGGCCTTCCTCCCCGGCTCTCAGGTCGATATCCGCCCGGTGCGCGATGTCGGGCCGCTGATGGGCAGCCCGCAGCCCTTCCAGATCCTCAAGATGGACCGCGCCCGCGGCAACATCGTGGTCAGCCGCCGCGCTGTCCTTGAGGAGACCCGTGCGGAGCAGCGCTCGGAGCTGATCCAGGGCCTAAAGGAGGGCATGATCCTCGACGGCGTGGTCAAGAACATCACCGACTACGGTGCGTTCGTGGACCTCGGCGGCGTCGACGGCCTGCTGCACGTCACCGACATCGCCTGGCGCCGGATCAACCACCCGTCCGAGGCGCTGACCATCGGCCAGCCGGTGAAGGTGCAGGTCATCCGCTTCAACAGCGAGACCCAGCGCATCAGCCTCGGCATGAAGCAGCTGATGTCCGACCCGTGGGATGGCGTCGCCATCAAGTACCCGGTGAACGCCAAGTTCAGCGGCCGCGTGACGAACATCACCGACTACGGCGCCTTCGTGGAGCTGGAGCCGGGCGTCGAGGGCCTCGTGCATGTCAGCGAGATGTCCTGGACCAAGAAGAACGTCCATCCGGGCAAGATTGTCGCCACCTCCCAGGAAGTGGACGTGCTGATCCTCGACGTGGACGAGCCGAAGCGCCGCATCTCGCTCGGCCTGAAGCAGGCCCAGGGCAACCCGTGGGAGCTCTTCCTCGAGGCCCATCCGCCGGGCTCCGTGGTCGAGGGCGAGATCCGCAACATCACCGAGTTCGGCCTGTTCATCGGCATCGGCCCGGAGATCGACGGCATGGTCCACATGTCCGACCTCTCCTGGGAGGAGGCCGGCGAGGCGGCGATGGCCAAGTTCGAGAAGGGCCAGGTTATCAAGGCCAAGGTGCTCGACGTGGATGTCGAGAAGGAGCGCATCTCCCTCGGCGTGAAGCAGCTCGAGGCCGACCCGGCCGCGGAAGTGCTCGACAAGGTCCGCAAGGGCGATGTCGTCACCTGCGTGGTCACCCAGGTGCAGGCCAACGGCATCGAGGTCCGGGTCGAGGACGTCCTCACCGGCTTCATCCGCCGCGCCGAGCTGGCGCGTGACCGCGGCGACCAGCGCCCCGACAAGTTCGCCGTGGGCGAGAAGGTCGATGCCAAGGTCACCGCCGTGGACCGCGCCGCCCGCCGCCTGGCCCTGACCATCAAGGGCAAGGAGATCGAGGAGGAGCGCGAGGCGATGAAGGAGTACGGCTCCACCGACAGCGGCGCCTCGCTCGGCGACATCCTCGGCGCGGCCATCCGCCGCCGCCGCGAGATGGCCGGCGAGGAGTAGGATCCGGCCTGCCGCAAGGCGGGAGGACGAGACAGGCCGGCGGGGAAAACCTCGCCGGCCTTTTTCATGTTGCAGCGAAGGGTTCGGCGACTCCACACGGATGTGATGGCAGCTTCCCGATTTCGCTAACGGGCCGCCAAGGGCAAGGATTACGGATTCCCCCTAGCGGCGGCGCCAGGACGCTGCGCCCGGCCGCCAAGCAAGAAGGGAGGAAGACATGTCCCGTCGCCTCGCTGCACGCCTTGCCCTGCTGAGCGGCATCGCCCTTGCGCCCCTGTCGGCGGCCGCCCAGCAGCACGACCACAGCCATGCCGGCACCCCGCCCGCGCCGGCGACGCTGGGCGAGATGGATTTCCCGATCAGCTGCGCGCCGGCGGTCCAGGCCGGCTTCAACGAAGCGATGAAGCTGCAGCACTCCTTCTGGTACCAGGCCGCCCGGCAGGGCTTCGACCAGGTGCTGCGCCAGGACCCGGATTGCGCCATCGCCCGTTGGGGCCGCGCCCTCACCCTGCTGAACAATCCCTTCACCCCGCCGGTCGCGGCCAATCTGCGGGAAGGCCGCGAGGGGCTGGAACAGGCGCAGCGCATCGGCACGCAATCCGAGCGCGAGGCCGGCCTCATCGCCGCCCTGATGCAGCTTTTCGCCGGCGATGACGGCCCCGGCCACCGGGCCCGCATCGGCCAGTACGAGCAGGCCATGGCGCAGCTGCACGAGCGCTTCCCGGACGACCCCGAGGTGGCGATCCAGTATGCGCTCGCGCTGGACATGGCGGCGCCGCCGACCGACAAGACCTATGCCCGCCAGCTCCGGGCCGCGGCCATCCTGGAGCGGGAGGCCGCCCGGCAGCCGAATCATCCCGGCGTGGTGCACTACCTGATCCACACCTACGACACGCCGGCCCTGGCCAGCCGCGGCGTCGCCGCGGCGGAGCGCTATGCCGCGCTGGCCGCGGATGCGCCGCATGCGCTGCACATGCCGTCCCACATCTTCACCCGGGTCGGCCGCTGGGAGGACTCGATCGAGACCAATCGCCGCTCCGCCCAGACGGCCCGAGCGCGGGAGGAGACCTTCGACGAGATCCACGCCATGGACTACATGGTCTATGGCTACCTCCAGACCGGCCAGCCCGGCGCGGCGCAGCGCGTGGTGGCGGAGCTGCGCCGCCTCGACCACTGGATGCCGGACCGGCCGATCGGCGGCTTCGCGCTGACCGCCATGCCGGCCCGGTTGGCCCTGGAGCGGGGCGACTGGGAGGGCGCGGCCAGGCTCGGCACGCGCCGCTTCGGCGTGCCCTATGTCGATTCCATCACGCATTTCGCCCGCGCCTTCGGCGCCGCCCGCGCCGGCCGGCCGGATGACGCGACGGCGGATGTCGAGGCCCTGAGGGCCGCCGCCGCCGCCCTGCAGGGCCGCGACGCCTATTGGCAGGAACAGGTAGACATCCACCGCGTCGCCGCCGAGGGCTGGGTCGCCTTCAGCCGCGGCCAGCAGGACCAGGGCCTTGCCCTGCTGCGCGAGGCGGCCGAGCGCGAGGGCCGCACCGAGAAGCACCCGGTCACGCCGGGGCCGCTGATGCCGGCGCGGGAGCAGCTGGCCGAGATGCTGCTGCTGATGCAGCGCCCGGCCGAGGCGCAGCGCGAATTCGAGGCGGTGCAGCAGACCGAGCCGCGGCGCTTCCGGGCGGTGAACGGGGCCGCCATGGCGGCCGAGCAGGCGGGCGACCGCGAGGCGGCCCGGCGGCATTACGGCCAGCTGCTGGAGATCGCGGCGCGGGCCGAAACCCCTCTGCCGGAGCTCGACCGGGCCCGGGCCTTCCTCGTGCAGTAAGGCGGAGCCGGGCGGGCGGCTTTCATCGGCCGCCCGCCCGGTGCAAGCTCGGCCCATGTCGAACCCCCTCCTCGTCGAGCGCTCCGGCGCCATCACCCGCCTCCGCTTCAACCGGCCGGAGCGGCTGAACGCCATCGATGCCGCCATGGCCGCCTGCCTCCGCGAAGCGGTGGACGCCCTGCCGCAGGACCCGGACCTGCGCTGCGTCGTGCTCTGCGGCGCCGGGCGGGCCTTCATGGCGGGCGGCGACATCGCGGCCTTCCAGGGGCCGAAGGCGCTGGCCGAGATCCGGCACATCCTGCAGCCGATGCATGAGGCGGTGGCGGGGCTGGCCGCCCTCCCCGTCCCGGTCCTGGCGAGCGTCCAGGGCGCGGCAGCGGGCGGCGGCCTGTCGCTGGCCCTCGGCGCCGACTTGGTGATCGCGGCGGAGGATGCGCGCTTCGCCCTCGGCTACCTCAAGCTCGGCACCGTGCCGGATTGCGGCGGCAGCTGGGTGCTGCCGCGCCTGCTCGGCCTGCGTGGGGCGATGGGGCTGGCACTGCTAGGCGACGAGCTCGACGGGCGGGCGGCGCTCGCCGCCGGCATGATCAACCGGGTGGTGCCGGCCGGCGAGCTGGAAGCGGCGACCGAGGCCCTGGCGCAGGAGCTCGCGGCCGGGCCGACGGCCGCCTTCGGCCGGGCCAAGGCGCTGTTCCGCGCCTCGGTCGGGCGGGACCTCGGGACGCAGCTCCAGGCGGAGGAGGAGGCCTTCCTCGCCTCCGCCGGCACCGCGGATTTCGCCGAGGGCGTCGCCGCCTTCCTCGGCCGGCGGAAGCCGGGCTTTACGGGGCGGTAGCCACCGGCCGCTTGAAGCGCCGCTCGCCGACGAAGGCCATCGCCATCGTCGCCAGGATGAAGCAGACCGAGGCGGCGAAGACCAGCAGCGGCCGGCCATGGTCCATCAGCGCGCCGTAGATCATCGGCCCGACCGCGCCGCCGATGTTGAAGCCGGTCGTCACGATGCCGAAGACCCGCCCCACCGCGCCGGGCGGCGCCGCGGCGCGCACCAGCATGTCCCGCGAGGGCATGATCATCCCGGAGAAGAAGCCGGCGAGCCCCATCACGCTCACCAGCACCACCGGCCCGAGCGGCACCAGCCCCACCACCGCGATCAGCGCCCCCGTCAGCCCGAAGCCGAGGGCCGCCACGTCGCCATGGCGCGTGGTGCGGTCGGCGATGACGCCGCCCGCCAGCACGCCCAGGGCGCTCAGCAGCAGGAAGGCGCTGAGCGCGACATTGGCGGCGGCGAAGTCCACGCCCCGGCCGTTCACCAGCGCGACGACGGAGAAGTTCTGCACGCCGCCGAGCGAGAGGGCGAGAAGGGTGAAGAAGACCGTCAGCATGATGACGGCCGGCGTCAGCACGGATCCGGCCGGCGCCTCGGCCGCCTTGGCCAGGGCGGCGCGGGGGGCCGCCGCCTCGTCCCTGGCCAGGGCGAGCGGCAGGGCGGCGAGGATCGCAAGCCCGCCGGCCGCGCCGAGCGCCGCCTCGAGCCCGGCGAGGCTCGACAGGCCGAGCATCAGCGCCGGCGCCATCGCGCCACCGAGATAGCCGGAGAAGGTGTGGATCGAGAAGGCGCGGCCGATCCGCGCCTCGCCGATGGTGCGGCCGAGGATCTCGTAATCCGCCGGGTGGTAGACGGCATTGGCGAGGCCGAGCAGCGCCGCCGAGGCCAGCAGCACCGGGTAGCTCGGCATCGCCGCCAGCAGCACCAGGGCGAAGGCGCCGAGGCCGAGCCCTGCCACCAGCACCCGGCGCGAGCCGTAGCGGTCCACCGCATAGCCGAGCGGCGCCTGGGTCACGCCGGAGACGATGTTGTAGAGGGTCAGCGCCAGCGCCAGCTCGACGAAGGAGACGTCGAGCCGGTCCCGCAGCAGCGGGAAGAGCGGGGGCAGGACGAGCTGGTGGATATGGCTCACCATATGCGCGCCCGAGACGAGGATGAGCGAGCGCTTCTCCGGCCTGGTCCAGCTGGCAGCTTGCATGGCGGGCATGTCCCCGTTTCCCTGGCCCTCAGATGGGGCCGTGGCGCAGCATCGCCAGGATCGGCGGCGGGGGAAAGGGCCGGCTCGGCAGGGCTGCCCCTACCGCCGCGCATCGCGCCGCGGGGCCCTTCCTGTGGCGCGCCGCCATGCCCGCAGGCGATGCCGGCCCCGGCGATCCGCACTGGACCGTCCCCCTCCCCCGCCGCAGGATCGCGGCAAAGCCTGCGGGGGAGCCCATGGCCGGCGCGCCGAGGACGATGTTCGAGAAGATCTGGGAGCGCCACCGCGTCCTCGAGCGGGAGGACGGGCAGACCCTGCTCTATGTCGACCGCCACCTGGTGCATGAGGGCGGCGCCGCGGCCTTCGAGGCGCTGCGCCGGCGCGGGCTGAAGCCGCGTGCGCCGGAGCGCATCTTCACCGTGCCGGACCACTACGCGCCGACCGACAGCCGCCGCCTGGGCGACATCCGCGACCCGCGCCACCGCGCGATGATCGAGCTGCTGGCGAGCAACGCCGCCGAGCACGGCATCCGGCATTTCGCGCTGGGCGGGCCGGAGCAGGGCATCGTGCATGTGATCGGGCCGGAACTCGGCCTCTCCCAGCCGGGGATGCTGATCGTCTGCGGCGACAGCCATACCAGCACCCATGGGGCGCTGGGGGCGCTCGCTTTCGGCATCGGCAGCACCGAGGTCGCGCATGTACTGGCGACGCAGACGCTCTGGCAGCGCAAGCCGAAGACCATGCGCATCACGGTCGATGGCCGGCTCGGCGAGGGCGTCTCGGCCAAGGACGTGATCCTGGCGATCATCGCCCGGATCGGCGCGGCGGGGGCGAACGGGCATGTGATCGAGTATGCCGGCAGCGCCATCACCGGCCTTTCGATGGAAGGGCGGCTGACGCTCTGCAACATGTCGATCGAGGCCGGCGGGCGGGCCGGGATGGTGGCGCCGGACGAGGCGGCCTTCGCCTATCTCGCCGGCCGCCCCTACGCGCCGCAGGACTGGGAGGCGGCGCTGGAACGCTGGCGGGCGCTGCCGGGCGACCCGGGCGCCGCCTTCGATGCCGAGGTGGCGCTGGATGGCGGCGCCATCGAGCCGATGGTCACTTGGGGCAACAGCCCGGAGGATGCGCTGCCGATCAGCGGCGTGGTGCCGGGCCCGGAGGCCGCCGCCGATGCCGAGCGGCGGGAGGTGATGGCCCAGACACTCGACTATATGGGCCTCGCCCCGGGGATGCGGCTGGTGGGCCTCTCGGTCGATCGGGTCTTCATCGGCTCCTGCACCAATTCGCGGATCGAGGACCTGCGCAGCGCCGCCGCGGTCGCCCGCGGGCGGCGCGTGGCCGAGGGGGTCGAGGCCTGGGTCGTCCCCGGCAGCGAGGCGGTGAAGCGCCAGGCCGAGGCGGAAGGGCTGCACGAGGTCTTCCGCGGCGCCGGCTTCGCCTGGCGGGAGGCGGGCTGCTCCATGTGCGTCGGGATGAATGGGGACATCGCCCGGCCGGGCAGCCGCGTCGCCTCCACCAGCAACCGGAATTTCATGGGGCGGCAGGGCCCGGGGGCGCGGACGCATCTGGTCAGCCCGGCCATGGCCGCCGCCGCCGCCGTCTCCGGCCATTTCACCGATGTGCGGCGGCTGCTGGCGGGGGGCGGCTGAGATGGAGGCCTTCAGCCGGCTCACCTCGGCGGCGGTGCCGCTGCCGCGGCCCAACATCGACACCGACCAGATCATCCCCGCGCGCTTCCTCTCCCGGCCGCGGGATGTCGACCATGGCGCCTTCCTCTTGCACGATGCCCGGCGGGTGCCGGGCATCGGGGCGCAGGACCCGCACTTCCCGCTGAACCGGGAGGAGTGGCGGGGGGCGCGGATCATCGTCGCGGGGCGGAATTTCGCCTGCGGCTCCTCGCGGGAGGCGGCGGTCTGGGCGCTCTTCGATACCGGCTTCCGCTGCGCGGTAGCGCCTAGCTTCGGCGACATCTTCCGCAGCAACGGGATGAAGAAGGGCCTGCTGCCGGTGGTGCTGCCGGCGGAGGCGGTGGCGGCGCTCGCCGCGCGGGTCGAGGCGGCGCCGGGGGCGGAGGTCACCGTCGACCTTCGGGCGCTGGAGGTCACCTTCCCCGACGGCGCGGTGCATGGCTTCGAGGTCGATCCCTTCGCCCGCCACTGCCTGCTGGAGGGGCTGGACGAGATCGGGTTGACGCTGTCGCTCGAGGATGAGATCGCCGCCTTCGAGCGGCGCTACAGGCGGGAGAACATGCGGTGAGGCGAAGGGCGGTACTGGCCGCGGCGGCGGCGCTGGCGATGCCGGCCGCGGCGGCGGAGGGCCTGGCGGCGCTCGAGGCGCGGCAGGGCGGGCGGCTCGGCGTCGCCATCCTCGATGGCGGCACCGGGCGGGTGACGGCGCATCGTGGGGAGGAGCGGTTCGCGCTGTGCAGCACCTTCAAGTTCCTCGCGGCCGGGCTGGTGCTGGCGCGGGTCGACCGGGGCGAGGAGCGGCTCGACCGGCACATCGCCTATGGGCGGGAGGCGCTGGTGCCCTACTCGCCGGTGACCGGGCCGGGGGCGGAGGCGGGCGGGCTCACCATGGGGGCACTCTGCGACGCGGCGGTGACGCTCAGCGACAACACGGCGGGCAACCTCATGCTCGCCAGCTTCGGCGGGCCGGAGGGGCTGACGGCCTGGCTGCGCGGGATCGGCGACCCGGCGACGCGGCTCGACCGGTGGGAGCCCGAGTTGAACCTGGTGCCGGCGGGCGAGGCGGGGGACACGACGACGCCGCTCGCCATGGTCGGGACGATGCGGCGCCTGCTGCTCGGCGAGGCGCTGTCGGCGGCCTCGCGGGAGCAGCTTGCGGCCTGGCTGGTCGGGTGCAGGACGGGCGATGCGCGGCTGCGGGCCGGGCTGCCGCCCGGCTGACGGGTCGGCGACAAGACGGGGACGGGGCCGGCGCCGCTGGTGCCGACCTGCGACGTCGCCATCGCCTGGCCCCCGGGGCGGGCGCCCATCCTCGTCGCCGCCTATCTCGAAGGTGCGCGGGGGAGCAATGCGGCGCGGAATGCGGTGATCGCCGAGGTCGGGCGGATCGCGGCGCGGGTGGCTTGAAATCTTGAGGGATGCGCCAGGCAAGGCGTTGTATTCGCTGCAAAGCCGAGGCGGCTTTGAGGTTTTGAAGGACTGAGGACCCGTCGCGCGCAGGGGGCACGGCCGGGGCGCAATTCGCTCCTAGGCTGATCTTCCTGGTACCAGGGCGGGGGTCCGCAGGCAAGGATCCCGTGGCGGGGCGGCCGTCAGCTCCGGTAGGAGCCGTTGATGTCGATGTAGCCGTGGGTCAGGTCGCAGGTCCAGACGCGGGCCTTGCCGCGGCCGAGGCCGATATCGACGGTGATCTCGATCTCGCGGCCCTTCATATGGGCGACGACCGGGGCCTCGTCATAGCCGGGGACGACGCCGCCCTCCTGCGCCATCCAGGTGCCGCCGACGGCGATGCCGAGCTTGTCGCGGTCGGCCGGCTCGCCGGACTTGCCGACGGCCATGACGATGCGGCCCCAATTGGCGTCCTCGCCGGCGATGGCGGTCTTCACCAGCGGCGAGTTGGCGATGGCCATGGCGATGCGGTGGGCGGACCGGGCGCTGACGGCGCCGGTGACGTCGATCCGGATCAGCTTCTGCGCCCCCTCCCCGTCGCGCGCCACCTGGAGGGCGAGGTCGAGCAGGACCTCGTCCAGGGCGCGGGCGAAGTCGCGCAGCGCGGCGCCGCCCTCGGCCGGGACGCGCGGGTGCCGCGCCTGGCCGGTGGCGAAGAGCAGGACGGTGTCGCTGGTCGAGGTGTCGCTGTCGACCGTGATGCAGTTGAAGGAGCGCGCCGAGCCCTTGGACAGCAGGGCCTGGAGGGCGGGGGCCGGGATCTTGGCGTCGGTGGCGAGGAAGCTCAGCATGGTCGCCATGTCGGGGGCGATCATGCCGCTGCCCTTGGCGATGCCGGCGATGGTCACGGTCGCGTCGCCGATGGTGGCGGTCCGGAGCGCGGCCTTGGGGAAGGTGTCCGTCGTCATGATCCCCCGCGCGGCATCCGGCCAGCGCTCCGGGGCGAGAGCGGCGTGCAGGGCGGGAAGGGCGGCGGTCAGGCGCTCATGCGGCAGGGTCTCGCCGATGACGCCGGTGCTGGCGAGGAAGACCTCGCGCGGCTTGCAGCCGACCAGCGCCGCCGCGGCCTCGGCGGTGGCGGCGGTCGCGTCGCGGCCGGCCTTGCCGGTGAAGACATTGGCGTTGCCGGCATTCACTACCAGCGCCCGCGCCTTCCCGGCCTTCAGCGCAGCGCGGCACCAGTCCACGGGCGCGCCCGGGCACCTGTTCCGGGTGAAGACGCCGGCGACGGTGGTGCCGGGGGCGAACTCCATCATCGTCAGGTCGGCGCGGCCCTTGTAGCGGATGCCCGCCGCGATGACGCCGAGGCTGACGCCGGCGACCGGCGGCAGCTCCGGCATCGGTTGGGCAAGCGGAGAGACGGGCAGCGGGCCGGCCATGGGCGTGGGCTTTCCCTCAGCGGCGTTGGGGTTGCGGGCGGGCCGGCGCGGCGGCGGGCGGCGAGGCTGCGGGAGGCGCCGCATTATCCAGCATGGAGGGGGCGGGCTGGTCCATCCGCTCCACCTTGGCGGCGTCGCGGGCGCGGGCGACCACTTGCTGCACCTGCTCCTCCAGCATCTTCTGGCGGAGTTGGTTGCGCGTCTCCTCGAAGCCCGGGACCGGGGCGGAGCGGCGCTCCTCCGCCTTGATGACATGCCAGCCGAAGGAGGTACGGACCGGGGCCGGCGTCACCTGGCCGGCCTGGAGGCCGAAGGCGGCCTCGGCGAATTCGGGGACCATGTCGCCGCGCTTGAAGAAGCCGAGGTCGCCGCCGTTCTGGGCACCCGGATCCTTGGACCGGCGCTTGGCCACATCGGCGAAGTCGGCGCCGCCGGCGAGCTCGGCGATCACCGCCTTCGCCTCGGCCTCGGTCTGGACGAGGATGTGGCGGGCATGGACCTCCTCCTCGCCCTGGCGGCGGCCGGCCTCCTGGTCGTAGCGGGCGCGGATGGCGGCGTCGGTGACGGCCGGCGTCACCTCGCGGGAGAGGTAGGCCTGCTGCAGCTCCTGCTCCTCGGCGCGGCGGATGCGGCGCTGCACCTCGGCATCCTTGTCGAGGCCGGCCGTGCGGGCGGCGTTGGTCAGCACGCGCTCGGTGATGGCGCGGTCGACGAGCTGGCGGACGACCTCGGGGGGGAGCATCTGCATCAAGGCGGGGCCGGGCATGGCGCGCATCTCGGGCGGCAGCACGTCCTGGGCGGTCGCCATCACATCCGAAAGCCGGACCGGGCTGCCGTCCACCCGGGCGAGGACCGGGTCTTCCGCCTGTGGGGCCGGCTGGGCGAGCGCGGCGACGGGCAGAAGCAGGGTGGCCGGGAGGAAGGGGCGGAAGGTCATGCGGCAGGGGGGCTCCGGAAAGGCGGCGGACAATGCCGGATGCGGGATGGGGGGGCAAGCGCGCCAGCGTTGACCTGGACGCGCCGCTTGCCTATCTGTTCCGCGCGCCGGGGTCGCGCCCCAAGGTCGTACCAAGGACGCTGCCCGAGGCCTCGGCCTCGGCCCCATCCGGCGGCCCCTGGAGCCACGCCACCGCCGAGGCCCGCGCGGCCACCCCGCGCCATCCCGGAGACACCAGGTCCGCATGTTCGCCCGCATCGCCCGCGCCCTGTTCGGCACCACCAACGACCGGGCGCTGAAGCGCCTCCAGGCCCGCGTGCCGGAGGTCAACGCGCTGGAGCCCGCCATCGCCGCCCTGTCGGATGCGGCGCTCCAGGCCAAGACCGCCGAGTTCCGCGAGCGGCTCGCCCGCGGCGAGGAGCTCGATTCGCTGATGCCGGCGGCCTTCGCCACGGTGCGGGAGGCGGCGAAGCGGGTGCTCGGCCTCCGGCATTTCGACGTGCAGCTGATCGGCGGCATGGTGCTGCACGAGGGCAAGATCGCCGAGATGAAGACCGGCGAGGGCAAGACGCTGGTCGCCACCCTGCCGGTCTACCTCAATGCCTTGTCGGGCAAGGGCGTCCATGTCGTCACCGTGAACGACTACCTGGCGAAGCGCGACAGCGAGTGGATGGGGCGGCTCTACCGCTTCCTCGGCCTCTCGACCGGCGTGATCGTCCACGGGCTGAACGACGAGGAGCGGCGCGCGGCCTATGCGGCCGACGTGACCTACGGCACGAACAACGAATTCGGCTTCGACTACCTGCGCGACAACATGAAGTACCGGCTGGAGGAGATGGTCCAGCGCGACTTCAACTATGCGATCGTCGACGAGGTGGACAGCATCCTGATCGACGAGGCGCGGACGCCGCTCATCATCAGCGGACCGTCGGACGACAGCTCCGACCTGTACCGCCGGGTGGACGAGGTGGTGAAGCGGCTGGTCGAGGACACCGCCACCTTCGACAAGGACGAGAAGCAGCGGACGGCGAACCTCACCGAGGAGGGGTCCGAGCGCGTCGAGCGGATGCTGGGCGAGGCGGAGCTGCTGGAGGAGGGCAACCTCTACGACTTCCACAACGTCACGCTGGTCCACCACGTGAACCAGTCGCTGCGGGCGCATGTGCTCTTCGCCCGCGACGTGGACTACATCGTGCGCGACGACAAGGTCGTCATCATCGACGAGTTCACCGGGCGCATGATGGAGGGGCGGCGCTACTCGGACGGGCTGCACCAGGCGCTGGAGGCGAAGGAGCACGTCACCGTCCAGCCGGAGAACCAGACCCTCGCCTCCATCACCTTCCAGAACTACTTCCGCCTCTACCCGAAGCTCTCCGGCATGACCGGCACGGCCTCGACTGAGGCGGACGAATTTGCCGAGATCTACAAGCTCGAGGTGGTCGAGATTCCGACCAACGTGCCGGTGGCTAGGCGCGACAGCGACGACGAGGTCTACCGGTCGGCCACCGAGAAGTACGAGGCGGTGATCAAGCTGATCGACGAGGCGCGGACGCGCGGCCAGCCCTGCCTGGTCGGCACCACCAGCATCGAGAAATCGGAGCTGATCGACGCGCTGCTGAAGAAGCGCGACATCCCGCACAACGTGCTGAACGCGCGCTACCACGAGCAGGAGGCGACGATCATCGCCCAGGCCGGGCGGCCGGGCTCCGTCACCATCGCCACCAACATGGCGGGGCGCGGCACGGACATCCAGCTCGGTGGCAATGCCGAGATGCTGGCGCGGCAGGAGACGGGTGCCACCGAGGGGCCGGACTACGAGGCGGCGCTGGCGCGGCACAAGGCCGAGGTCGAGGAGGCGCGGGCCAAGGCCAAGGCGGCCGGCGGGCTCTTCGTCATCGGCACGGAGCGGCATGAGAGCCGGCGCATCGACAACCAGCTGCGCGGCCGCTCGGGCCGGCAGGGCGACCCGGGGGCGAGCCACTTCTTCCTCTCGCTCGAGGACGACCTGATGCGCATCTTCGGCAGCGACCGCATGGGCGGGATGCTGCAGAAACTGGGGCTGAAGGAGGGCGAGGCGATCGTCCACCCCTGGATCAACAAGGCGCTCGAGAAGGCGCAGAAGAAGGTCGAGGCGCGCAACTTCGACACGCGCAAGAACCTGCTGAAATACGACGACGTCATGAACGACCAGCGGCGCGAGGTCTATGCCCAGCGCCGCGCCTTCATGCAGGCGCCCGAGGTGGTCGAGACGGTCGCCGAGATGCGGCGGGAATGCATCGAGGCGATGGTCTCCGCCGCCATCCCGGAGAATGCCTATCCCGAGAGTTGGGATGTCGAGGGGCTCGAGGCCAAGGTGCGCGACCAGCTCGGTCTCGAGCTGCCCGTCGTCGCCTGGGCCAAGGAGGAGGGCATCGACGAGACGCAGGTCCGCGAGCGGATCGAGGCGGCGGCTGAGCAGCACTATGCCGCCAAGGCCGCCAATATCGGGCCGGACCTGATGCGCGTCGTCGAGAAGTCGCTGCTGCTGCAGATCTTCGACGCGGTGTGGAAGGAGCACCTGCTGGCGCTCGACCACCTGCGCCAGGGCATCGGGCTGCGGGCCTATGGGCAGCGGGATCCGCTCAACGAGTACAAGTCGGAGGCCTTCGCCCTCTTCAACGCCATGCTGGCCGACATGCGCGAGCGGGTGACGAGCGTGCTGATGCGCCTCGAACTGCAGCCGAACGCGCCGCCGCCGATGCCGGAGCCGGTGCGGGTGATGGACCTGCGCCACCCCGAGCCGGCCATGGGCGAGATGGCGATGGCGGGCGGCGGCTTCGAGCCGGCGCCGCTGCTCGCCCCGCCGCCGGTGGCTGAGGGCGTCAACCCCTCGGACCAGGCGACCTGGGACCGCACGCCGCGCAACGCCCCCTGCCCCTGCGGCAGCGGCAAGAAGTACAAGCACTGCCACGGCAAGGTCTGACCGACCCGGCGGCGCGGCTGCTCCATCGCGACGAGGCCGTGCTGATCCTCGACAAGCCGGCGGGGATTCCGGTGCATGCCGGGCCGCGTGGCGGGCCTTCGGTCGAGGACTGGCTGCCGGCGCTGGCCTTTGGCAAGCGGCGCATGCCGCAGCCGGCGCATCGGCTGGACCAGGACACCGCCGGGTGCCTGGTGCTGGGGCGGACGAAGCCGGCGCTGGCGGCGCTCGGGGCGCTGTTTGCCGCGGGGCGCGTATCCAAGACCTATTGGGCGGTGGTGCGGGGCGGGCCGGAGGCCGAGGCGGGCGAGGTCGACGCGCCGCTGCTGAAGCGCAGCACCGCCCGGGATGGTTGGTGGATGGCGGTCGATCCGGCCGGGCAGCCGGCGCGGACCGGCTGGCGGGTGATGGGGCGCGGGCCGGGCATCGCCTGGCTGGAGCTGGCACCGCGGACGGGGCGTACGCATCAGATCCGGGTGCATTGCGCGCAGCTCGGCTGCCCGATCCTCGGCGACGGGCGCTATGGCGGGGGCGAGGGGCGGATGCATCTGCTGGCGCGGGCGATCGCCCTGCCGCTCGACCCGCCGGTGGCGGCCACGGCGCCGGTGCCGCCGCATATGCGCGAGGCGATGGCGGCGTGCGGCTGGCGAGCGTGATCCCGCTGGTCCTTCTGCTGGTGCTCGCCGGGCCGGCGGCGGCGCAGCGCAGCGGCTGCGGGATGGGGCTCGGGCTGGAGGCGTTGCGCGGGGCGGAGGCGGCGCTGCGGGCGGGCGTTGCGGCACCCTCGCTGCTCGGGGGACGGGCGGCGGCGGCGGAAGCGGCCGGGGCGCTCCGCGAGGCGGCGGGGCGGCTCGGGCAATGCGGCTGCGGGCAGGCGGCGGGTCACGCGCAGGAGGCGGAAGGGCTCGCCGAGGCGGCGCGGGCCGGGGACAGCCTCGATGCAGTCCGGCGCGGCCTCGACCGGGCGCAGTTCTCGGCCCGGCTCGCACGGGAGAGGCTCGACCGGCGCGGCTGTTCCTGAACGGGGGCCGTGGAGCGGCGTTGAGGCGGAGATGCGGTCAAGGATCGAGCCTATGCCAGTGACCTCTCCCCGGAACCGATGGATCGCCATCGGCGCTTGCCTGGCCCTGCTGGGTGGCCCAGCGGCCTTCGCCCAGGGCGGCGGCGGCGGTGGCGGAGGCGGGAGCGGCGGCGGGGCTGCGGGCGGTGCCGGCGGGGCGGCCGGTGCCGGCATGAGCGGTGGCATGGGCGGCGGGACGACCGGGGCGCCGGGCCAGAGCATGGGGCAGCGCGGCAACAACCAGCAGGGCAATGCCAATCTCGGCAGCGGAGGGACCGGCGGAAGTGCCGGCGGCAGCGCGGGCCAGGGCAGTGCCGGCCAGGGCCGGGGCAACGGGAGCTTCGGCAACGCGCAGGGGCAGCAGGGCCAGAACCAGGGCTTCGGCAATGGGCAGGGTCAGGGCCAGTCGAACCAGAGCCAATCGAATCAGGGGCAGCAGAGTCAGGGCCAGCAGAGCCAGGGCCAGCAGAGCCAGAACCCGACGGCCGGCCTTCGCGGCCGGGTCGAGCAGCAGCAGCGGGCTGCGGGCGTCAGCGGGCCGCCGGAGCATGAGCGGCGGCAGCTGGAGGACCTGAACGCGCTCTCCCGCCAACTCACCCCGCCGGGCACGCCCGTGCCGGCGCCGCATGTCGAGGGCACGCCGCGGGGGCGGTAAGCCTTATTCGAAGGAGACCCAAGGGCGTGAGGCCGGGGCGGCGGCGTCGCGCCGGGCCGCGGCGATCTCGGCATCGAGCGCGGCGAGGAAGCGGGAGCGGTCGGCCTTGGTGAGCGGCGCCGGGCCGCCCGTCACCTGGCCCATGTCGCGCAGGCCCTGCGAGATGGCCCGGCCCGCCAGCGCGCCGCCGATATTGTCCGTCGTCCAGGGGCGGCCCTTGAAGGACAGGGCGCGGGCACCCTTCGCCAGGCAGCGGCCGGCGAGCGGGATGTCGGCGGTGATGCAGACATCGCCGCGGGTGGCGCGCTCGGCGATCCAATCGTCGGCGGCGTCGGCGCCCTCGGGGACGAGCACCATCTCCACATTCGGCAGGCCGGGCGGGCGGACGGGGCGGCTGCCGTTGGAGACGACCTTCACCAGCAGGTTCAGGCGCGCCGCGACGCGGAAGGCCTCCTCCCGCACCGGGCAGGCATCGCCGTCGATATAGAGCACCGTCACCGCACCCGCACCTCCGCCCGCGCCGCGCTGCCGGCGGCATCCAGCACCGTCACGCGGTAGAAGCCGGGGCCTTCGGGCACCCAGGCGGCCTCCCGCTTGGCCGGCTCGGCCGGCAGGGGGCGACCATCGACGAGGAAGGTCAAGGGGCGGCGGCCACCCGTGGCGCGGAGGGTGACATGCCCCTCCCCCTCCTCCAGCACGGCGCCGGGCGGGGGGAAGGTGAGGCGGAGGCGGTCCAGCATCTCCGCCATGGGGGGCGCGGCGGCGCGGACAGGGAGGCCCCCGCGCGGCGCGGGCGGCAGGCGCTCGAAGATGCGGGCGAGCAGGGGAAGCGCGGTGCGAGCGCCCGTCGCGCCGGGCAGCGGCGTGCCATCGGGCCGCCCGACCCAGATGCCGGCGACGTGCCGGGCATCGAAGCCCATCGCCCAGGCATCGCGGCCGCCCCAGCTCGTCCCCGTCTTCCAGGCGATGCCCTGGGGGCCGCCGCCGGGGAAGGGATTGACCAGGATGGCGGCGGCGAGGCCGGCGGCGCGCGGGTCGAGGACGCGGCGCGGGATGGGGTCGGGCCCCGGCTGCGGTCGAAGGGGCGCCGCCTCGCCGCCGCTGCCGAGCGTGGCGTAGAGCCCGGCCATCTCCCGCAGCGTCACGCCGAGGCCGCCGAGGGCGAGCGGCAGGGAGGGGTCGGCCCCCGGCGGCAGGCGCGGCGTGGCGCCGGCTGCCTTCAGGGCGGTTGCGAAGCGGAGCGGGCCGAGCTCGCTGAGCAGCGCGACGGCAGGGAGGTTCAGCGAATGCCGGAGCGCATCAGCGACGGTGATGCGGCCGGCGAAGCCGCCGTCGAAATTCTCCGGCGCATAGCTGCCGAAGCGGCGCGGCAGGTCGGCGAGCAGCGTGTCGGGCGCGGCGATGCCGGCCTCGAAGGTCAGCGCATAGAGCACCGGCTTCAGCGCCGAGCCCGGCGAGCGCACGGCGCGGGTGAGGTCGAGCGCGCCCGCCCGCCTCTCCGCCCCGAAGGCGCCGCCATGGAGGGCACGGATCTCATGCGTGCCGATCTCGGCGACCAGGATGGCGAGGGAGGCGCGCTCCGGCAGGCCGGCGAGGGCCGTCGCCGCCACCTCCTCCACCGCGCGCTGGAGGGGGAGGTCGATGGTGCTCGGGATGCGGTGGGCCGGGTCGCCGCGGGCCAGCTCGCGCACCAGGTGCGGGGCGAGGCGCGGCATGGGCTGGCGGGCGACGGGGACCGGCGTGGCGAGGGCGTAGTCGGTATCGGCCGGGGTGATGCCGGGGGCGCCGGCGGCGCGCGCCGTCAGCAGGGCATTGCGGGCGAGGCGGGCGCGCTCCGGATGGCGATCGGGGCGCGTTGCCTCCGGCCGGCGGGGGATGGCGACGAGAAGGGCGGCCTCGGCCGGGTCGAGGCGGCGGGAGGGGCGGCCGAACCAGGCGAGCGAGCCAGCGCGGACGCCCTCGATATTGCCGCCCATCGGCGCCAGGGTTAGCCAGATGCCGAGGATCTCGTTCTTCGAGAAGCGGGCCTCGAGCTGGAGGGCGCGAAGGACCTCGATCGCCTTGCTGCGGAGCGTCCGCGGGCGCGGCTCCAGCAGGCGGGCGGCCTGCATGGTGAGTGTCGAGCTGCCGGAGAGGATGCGGCCGGCGCGCGCCCATTGCAGGCCGGCGCGGGCCAGGGCCAGGGGATCGACGCCGGGATGCCAGCGGAAGCGGCGGTCCTCCGCGGTAACCAGCAGGTCGATCAGGTGGGGCGGGACATCGGCGGTGGAGGTCGCTAGGCGCCAGGTGCCGCCCGGGGCCGGAAGGGTCGAGAGGGTGCGGCCGTCGCGGGCCAGCACCTCCTGCCCGACCGCCTCGAGGCGGGACAGGTCGGGCGGGAAGGCGCGGTCGAGCGCCCAGGCCCCGCCCGCCAGCAGCGCCAGCGCGGCGAGCCAGCGCCGCATCACTCGGCCGGTAGCACCGCGATCCGCCCGGTATTCTGCCGGGCGAAGACCTGCGGCCGGTACATGTCCTCGACCTGGGCGCCGGGCAGCTCGAACCGCCCGGCGGTGACCGCGCGGAGGCGGACGGCGATGCGGAAGTCGGGCGCCTCCGGCGTCAGGTCGAGGGCGGCGGCCAGGCGGTCATCGAGGGCGGGGGTCGCCGCCGTCTCGGTGAGGGTGCCAAGCCAGGGCATGCCCGCGACCTCGCCGGCCGAGAGGCGGCCGACGATCTCCCAGCCCGCCGGCAGGCCTTGCTGGAGGATGGCGCGATGCGCCTCCCTCGTCTCGGCCCGGCCTTCCAGCAGCAGGACGAAGACGGTGTTCTGCTTCAGCGTGTCGAGGTTCAGCGGCTGGCCGGCGAGGTCGAAGAAGCGGCGGGCGATGCGCATGCCCGCCCGCCCGGCCGGCGCCGGCTGGGCCGGGATGCCGGTGACGGAGAGGCTGGCCCAGACCGGCGCGTCGGAGAGGTTGCGCGCCACGCCCGGCGCCTGGAGCGCGACGGCGAGGATCGGCGCCGGGGCCTGCGGCGTGCCGTTGACGGCGACGCGCACCGGGCGGCCGTCACGGCCGAGGGCGGCGGCGGCGGTGACGCCCCAGGCCTGTTCCTGGGTATTGGCGGATTGCGGCGTGAGCTCCGGCCCGGGCAGCGTGCCCTGCAGGGCCGAGAGGCGCTCGGGCAGCAAGCCGCTTTCCTTCAGCAGGGCAGCCAGCGCCAGGGCATCACGGGCTGCGCTGCCGTAGTCATAGGCCCAGGCGCGGCGGGCCGGCGTCGCCAGCGCGGCAGCGAAGGCGGCCTCGGCGCGCGGGCGGTCGCCGGCCCGGGCGAAGGCGGCGCCGAGCTGGGCCTTGGCGAGCGGCGTCGGCAGCTGGTCGAGATCCTCCAGCAGGCGGCGGGCGGCGCCGAGCCGGGGGCGGCTGGCGAGCGACAGCACGTAGAGGCGGTAGGCCTGGGCGGCGCGCTCCTCCGGGTTGTCGGCCGAGACGTCCTCGGCCTGCTCGGCAATGGCCTTCAGCGCATCCTCGAGCGCGGCCTCGGGCACCGCGGCGCCGGCGGCGCGGGCGCGCAGCAGGGCCTCGGTCGCGTAGGCGCCGGTCCAGTACTGGATCTCGCCCTGGGCGGACCAGAGGCCGAAGCCGCCATCGAAGCGCTGCTTGTTCAGCACCCATTCGACGGCGCGCTGCAGGCGGGCGGCGCGCTCCTCGCCCGCCAGCCCGTCCACTTGGCCGGCGGCGAAGGCGAGGAGCTGGGAGGAGGATTGCTCAAGGCAGGCGAAGGGGTAGCTCTCCAGCAGCTTCAGCATGCCGCCGGCGTCGTAGCGCGTCGGGCCGCCGAAGCTCGCCGCCGCGCGCCAGGTGCCGGGGAGCCAGCGCTCGGCGGCCAGCGCCAGCGGGCGCTCCTGGTTGGCGGGGATCTCCTGCGCCTGGACCTCGGTGGTGACGGGGCGGGAGGAGCGGATGGTCATGCGGGATTCGCGGCTGGCGGTGAAGCCGCCGGGGCCGGCGACGGTGAGGCGCAGCACGCCCTGGCCGGCGCCGGTGGCGCGGAGCGTGCTCGTCGGCAGCGCGCGGGCGCCGGCGGCGAGGCGGGCCGTCAGGCGCTCCGGCCCGGCGAGGGCGATGGCGCCCTCGGCGGAGAGGGTTGCCGTCACCTCGCCCTCCGGCAGGTCGAGATTGCTGAGGAGGACGGGCAGCCGCGCCTCGTCGCCGGGGGCGAGGAAGCGGGGCAGCAGCGCCTCGGCGATCACCGGGTCGCGCACGGTCAGCGGCTTGCTCGCGGCGCCGATGCGGTTGCCGGCCCAGGCGACGGCCATCAGCCGCAGCTCCCCGGCGAAGTCGGGGATGTCGAGCGTGACCGTCGCGCTGCCGTCGGGGGCCACGGCGACGGGGCCGGAGAAGAGGGCGACGGTGCGCTGCGGGATGTCGATGGCGCCGACCGAGAATTCGTCGCCGCCCTGACGGAGGACGGCGAGCTCGCCCTCGGCGGGCGGGATGAGGCGGCCGTAGTCGTCGCGGATGTCGACGGCGAGGCGGCGGCGGCCCATGAAGTGCGGGACCGGGTCCGGGCTCTCGAAGCGGGTCAGGCGGAGGATGCCCTCGTCCACGGCGGCGAGGGTGAGGGTGGCCCCCTCCCCCGCATTGGCGAGCTTGATGGGGATGGCGAGGCTCTGGCGGGGGGTGATGCGCTCGGGCGTGTCGATCGAGACCTCGATGCGGCGCGAGCCGGGATCGACCTGCACCCAGGCGAGGCCGAGGGCACGGCCGGGCTGCCCTTGGCGGGTCTCGCCGGGGCGGAAGGCTGTCACCGTGACATAGGCGCCGGCGCCCCAGGCGGCATCGACCGGCACCTCCACCTCCGTCCCGCCCTCGGCGAGCTGGATCTCGCGGATCGAGACCAGGCGGCCGGTCAGCACCGCGAGGCTGGCCGGGCCGGAGAAGGGCGGGGTGATGCGGATGCGCGCCGTCTCGCCGGGCGCATAGGCGCGGCGGTCGGCGGCGACGTCGACCTTGTCGGGCACCTCCGGCGTCTCGCCACCGGCCCAGCCGGAGCGGAAGCGGATGGAGGTGATGGCCATGCCGCCCGGCTCCGCCACTTCCAGCCGGTAGCGGCCGAAGGGCAGGCGGCGGGCGAAGCGGGCGGGGGCGGAGGCCGGCACGGCAAGGTCGGCGCTGTCCACAGGCTCGTCGCGCCAGACCGTCTCGTAGCGGGGAGTACCGCCGCGGGTGACGATGCGCCAGTCCGGGCGCTCGCGCACCAGCCGGGCGCGGAGGCGAGCGGCGACGGGCCGCGCCTCCGGGTCGAGGGCGACTACCTCGAAAGCTGCCTCGGCGCCGGCATCGATGGCGAGGTCGGCGAAGAGCGGCTTGACGCCGATCATCCGCCCTGGGCCGCGCACCGCCAGGGTCAGCGAGGTGCGGGAGGCGCGGCCGCCCGGCTCGTCGATGGAGACCGAGAGCTCGGCCTGCAGCGGGCGCGTGGTGTCCGGCGCGCGCGGCAGGGAGAGGGCGAGGCTGCCGCGGCCCTGGTCGTCCAGCGCCTCGATGTCGAAGGGGATGAGGTCGGGGGCGAATTGCTCGTCGACCAGGCCGAAGAGGTAGTCCTTGTGCTGCGGGAAGGGCGAGCGGAGGGCCTGGAGGCGAAGCTCCGCGCTGCCCGTCAGGCCAGCGGCGGGCGCGCCGTAGAGAAAGCGGGCGTTGATGGGGAGGTTCAGCACCTGGCCGGGGATGAGGGGGCCGGCTGCGGGGCCGGCCTTCACCTCCAGCCGCTCGGGGACGAAGGCATCGACGCGGAACTCGGCGCGGCCGATGGGTGGGTCGTTGGGGTCGGCGAGGACTTCCAGCGTCCACACGCCGGCCGGGGCGCTGCTGCCGATCGGGATGGGCCAGAGGATGGCCGCACCCGGCGTGCGGTTGGGAACCGCCTCGGCATAGACGCTGCCGTTCGGGCGGCGGAGGCGGAAGCGGGCGGGCAGGTCGAGCGGGGCGCCGCCCCCGTCGCGGATGAGGGCCGCGGCCTGCACCGTCTCGCCCGGGCGGTAGATGCCGCGGTCGAGCCAGGCGAAGGCGTCGATGGCGCCGGGATGCTCGGCCCCCGTCGCGCCGCGGTCGGAAAGGTCGAAGGCGGCGCTGTCGAGGTCGAGCTGGACCAGGTCGTCGCCGCGCACGGCCTGCAGCGCCTTGGGCGCCATCGGGCCGGTGCCGCGCAGCAAGGGGGCGGCGAAGCGGACGAGGCCGTCCGGCCCGGTCTCGGCCTCGCCCAGGATGTCGTTGTTGCCGGCGAGCAGGCGGACCTGGGTGCCGGGCCGCGGCTGGCCGGCGCCGAGGCCCCTCACCTGCGCCGCGAGCCCCTGCGGGCTGCGCCAGGCGGTGATGCCGAGATCCGTCACCATGATGGGCAGGCCGGCGGCGCGGGCGCGGCTGCCGTCGGCGGGCTTGACCACCAGCGTGTAGAGGCCGGGGCCGGCGGCGCGGAGGGCCTCCGGCAGGGGGATGATCTGGCGCTGGAGGCGGTTGGCCTCGAAGCGGGGCAGCTCGACCCGGCCTTCCCAGACGGTGCGGCCCCAGGTGTCGGGGATTTCCTCCGCCGTCCAGCTGTCGAGGGCACTCCCCGGGCTCCAGCTGCGGCCGAAGGGGACGAGGTTGCGCTCCGTCACCCGCACCACCCGGAGGCTGAGCGCCGAGAGGTTCATGGTGCTGAAGCCGATGCGCGGCGCCTGGCCGCGCGGCAGCAGGAATCCGCTGGAATCGAAGATGATGCTGGCCGCCCGGTTGGGCATGGCGATGCGCAGCTCCGCATCGCGGGCGAGGCGCTGGCCCTCCTCGCCGGGCAGGCCGGCGCGGAGCAGCACCCGCGTGGTGGCGCCGTTCGGCAGGCCGAGGATGCAGAGCCGGTCTCCCTCCCGCGTCACGGCGAGGCCGGGGATGGCGGGCTCGGTCCGCACCCAGTCCCCCGGCTGCCAGTCGGTGCGGCGCGCGGGCGGGACGGTGAAGGCGAGGCAGGCGCGGGCGGGCTCCGCCTCGGGCTCGGTGTTGACGCGGGCGACGAGGAGGCCGGCGGCGCGGCGGGCATCGGCCAGCATCTGGCGGTAGCGGGGGTCGTTTGGAGCGCGCTCAAGGACGGCGTTCAGCGCCTGGAGCTGCTGCGCCGGGCGATCCAGCCGCTGCAGGGCCTCGGCCATGAGCAGCAGCGACGGGATCTCGGGCTCGCCGGCGGCGACGCTCTGGAAATTCATCCAGGCGGCTTGGAGCGCGCGGGCCGAGTCGGGCGGCGCCTTCTGGAGATGGGCGCGGGCGAGGGCGAGCCAATGCTCCGGCCTCGGGTCGCCGCCGGCGATGCGCTCTTCCCAGGCCTGGGCGGCGGCGGGCCAGTTGCCGCTGCGCTCGGCCTGGGCGGCGCGCTGCTCCGCCGCGCCGCGCTGCTGCGGCGTGGCGCCGGCCGGGAAGCGGCGGGTGAGGTCGCGCTGCCACGCCTCGGCATCGGCGGAGACGCCGGGCAGGTCGAAGCCCTGGGCGCGGAGGCCGGGCGGGAGGCAGAGCAGCCCGAGGAGCAGCAGAAGCAGGCGCATGCGGAAGGCATCCCAAAAGCCGGAGCAGCCTCGACCATGGCATGCCCCAGCCGTCATCGGGATGAAACTGTTGATGAATGCCGGAACCGTTGCGAGTCGCAGCCGTTCCGCCTCCGTGGCATGATGGTTGCTTGGATTCAGGTCGCTTCGGGTGCCTTGCCTGTAACGCCTCGGCATCCATTTCCTGTCAGGACTTCGTGGGGGCGGAGGCAATCCGGCGTATATGAGACGCCGCACTGCCCTGCCGGATGGCTGCCGGCCGTGCTTGCGGCCCTGGGAGAAACGAGACGGATGACGCGACGCCACCTGCCGCGCCTGCGGCGCCTCGCCTTCGTGACCCTGCTGGCCCTCCTGCCAGCGGGGGCGGCGCTGGCCCAGCAGGGCGGCGCCGTGCCCGTCACCACCGACCCGGTGCAAGTGGGGCCGGTGCCGGTCGAGATCCTGGCGAATGGCATCGTCGCCTCGGAATCGGTCATCACCATCCGCACCCGGGTGGATGGGCAGATCGAGCGGGTGCATGTGACCGAAGGGCAGATGGTGCGGCGGGGGCAGCCGCTCTTCACCCTCGACTCGCGGCAGGCCCAGGCGCTGCTGGCGCAGCAGGAGGCGCAGCTGGCCAGCAACCGGGCGCAGCAATCCCGCGCCCAGGCAGATGCGGTGCGCTACCAGTCGCTGCGCGGCGAGAGCTTCGCCTCGCAGCAGCGCTTCGAGCAGGCGCAGGCGGACGCGCTGGCCGCGGCGGCCAATGCCCGCGCGACCGAGGCGCTGATGCAGCAGACCCGCCTCGGCATCGAGTATGCGACCATCGTCGCCGAGATCGACGGCCGGCTCGGCGCCATCCCGCTGCGCGCCGGCAATTTCGTCCGCCAGGCGGAGAACACCGCCATCACGACGCTGACCCAGATGGATCCGATCCTGGTGCAGTTCGCCATCCCCGAGCGCTGGCTGCCGGAGGTGCAGGCGGCGATGCTGCGGGACCCGCCGCGGGTCGCGGTGCGGCCGGAGGGCGACACCGCGCCCCCGGCGGAGGGCAGGCTCGTCTTCGTCGACAGCGCGGTCGATACGACGACGGGGACGATCCTGCTCAAGGCCCGCTTCGACAATGCCGAGCTCCGGCTCTGGCCGGGGCAGTACGTCCAGGTCAGGATCTCGCCGCGCGTCGAGCCGGATGCGATCACGGTCGCCGGGCCTGCGGTGCAGACCGGGCAGACCGGCCGCTTCGTCTTCGTGCTCGCGCCCGACAACACGGCGAGGCGGCGCGACGTGACGCTGGTGCGGGTGGCGGGCGACCGCGCCGTCGTCACCGGCCAGCTGCAGCCGGGCGAGAAGGTGATCGTCGACGGGGCGCAGCGCGTCACCGAGGGCACGCGGGCAGTGGAGCGCAATGCCGCGCCGCAGCGCGTCTCCAGCGTCCAGTAGGCGGCAGGGGCACCGGGCAGGATGAACATCTCAGAACTCTGCATCCGCCGCCCGGTGATGACCGGGCTGCTGTCGATCGCCGCGATCATTGCCGGCATCATCGCCTATACGCGGCTGCCGGTGGCGGCCGTGCCGCGGGTCGACTTCCCCGTCATCACCATCTTCGCCAACTTCCCGGGCGCCAGCCCCGAGACCATGGCGACCAGCGTCGCCCTGCCGATCGAGCGTGAGCTGTCGACCATCGCGGGCGTCGATACCATGAGCTCGATCAACGGGCAGGACACGACGCAGATCACCGTGCAGTTCGTGCTGACGAAGGACATCGACGCGGCGGCGCAGGATGTGCAGGCAGCGCTGACCCGGGCCCAGCGGCGGCTGCCGGTCGACATGCTGGTGCCGCCCAACTACCGCAAGGTGAACCCGGCGGACGCGCCGGTGGTGCTGCTGACCGTCTCCGGCGGCGACAAGCCGCTCTACTACCTCAACGACCTGGTCAGCACGATCATCAGCCCCGCGCTCTCCCGCGTGCCGGGCGTGGCGCAGGTGCAGACCTATGGCGAGCAGCTCTATGCCGTGCGCATCCGGCTCGACCCGGACCGGATCGCGGCCATGGGGCTCGCCTTCGACACGATGCAGCAGGCCATCGCCCAGGCCAATTCGGCGACGCCCGTCGGGCTGATGAACGGGCAGCGCCAGCAGCTGACGCTCCGCGCCAACGACCAGCCGCAGGATGCGGCGGCCTTCGGCAACCTCGTCGTCGCCGGCAAGCCGAACTCGCCGGTGCGGCTCAACGAGATCGCCCAGGTCGCCGACGGGGTGGCGAATGAGCGCATCGCGGCCTGGCGGAACGACGACCGGGCGCTGGTGCTCGCGGTGCTGCGGCAGCCGGATGCGAATACCGTCGACGTGGTCGACGGGGTGAAGGCCAGCCTCCCGGCGCTGGAGGCGGCGCTGCCGCCGGGCGCGAAGATCAACATCATGCTGGACCGCTCGCTCTCGATCCGGGCCGCGGTGCATGACGTGCAGGAGAGCCTCGCCATCGCCATCGGGCTGGTGGTGCTGGTCTGCTTCATCTTCCTCCGCAAGCTGAGCGCGACCCTGATCCCGACCATCGCCGTGCCGATCAGCCTCTGCGTCGCCTTCGGGCTGATGTATCTGATGGGCTACGGCATCGACAACGTGACGCTGCTCGGGCTGACCATCGCCGTCGGCCTCGTCGTCGATGACGCGATCGTCGTGCTCGAGGCGATCATGCGCCATATCGAGGAGGGGATGGCGCCCATCCCGGCTGCCATCAAGGGCTCGCGGGAGATCGGCTTCACCGTGCTGTCGATCACCCTTTCCCTGGTCGCGGTCTTCCTGCCGATCCTGCTGATGGGGGGCGTGGTGGGCCGGGTGTTCAACGCCTTCGCGGCCACCGTCTCGCTCTCGGTCATCGCCTCCTGCATCGTCTCGCTGACGCTGACGCCGCTGATGGCCTCCCGGCTGCCGGCGCATTCGCATCCCGGCCTCGTGGAGCGGGCGCTGGAGCAGATGCTGAGCCTCATCGAGCGGTGCTACGGCGCGATGCTCGACTTCGCGCTGCGCTTCCGCTTCCTCGTCTGGATCGCCTTCTTCGCCTCGCTCGGGGCGGCGGGCTACATGGCGGTCGTCATCCCGAAGGGCTTCTTCCCGATCGAGGATACCGGGCTGCTCAGCATCAACACCGAGGGGCCGCGCGGGGCCTCCTACGCGGCCATGGTGGAGATGCAGAACCAGCTCTCGCAGAAGCTCCGGCAGAATCCGGCGGTGGCCAATGTCGTCTCCAATATCGGCGCGGCGGGCGGCTCCATCTCGATCAACCAGGGCCGGCTCTTCGTCGAGCTGAAGCCGGCGGACCAGCGGCCGGGCATCGTCCAGGTCATTCAGCAGCTCCGGCGGGAGACGAGCCAGATCCCGGGGCTCAGGGTCTTCGTGCAGCCGATCCAGAACCTCAATTTCGGCTCCCGCCAGACGCGCACGCTCTATCTCTACTCGCTCCAGGGGCTCAGGCTCGACGAGCTCTATGACTGGGCGCAGCGGATGGAGCAGCAGCTGCTCAAGATTCCGCTGCTGCAGGACGTGAACACCGATCTGCAGATCGACAGCCCCGTCGTGCAGGTGAACGTCAACCGGGACCGGGCGACCTCGCTCGGCGTCTCGGTGGATGCGGTGCGGCAGGCGCTGTTCTCGGCCTTCGGGGCGCGGCAGATCTCGACGCTCTACGGGCAGGCGAATGCCTATCAGGTGATCCTCGAGGCGCTGCCGGAGGACCAGCGGGACGAGACGGGGCTGGCCAAGCTCTATATCCGCTCCAATACCGGGCGGCTGGTGCCGCTCTCGGCGGTCGCCAGCATCGAGCGGAAGTCGGGGCCGCTCAACGTCTCGCACCAGGGGCAGCTGCCGGCGGTGGTCATCGGCTTCAACACGCCGCCGGGCGTGGCGCTCGGCGAGGCGGTGAACGCCATCCGCGCGGCGGAGCGGGAGGTGGGGATGCCGCCCACCATCGTCACCGGCTTCAGCGGCGCGGCGCAGGTCTTCCAGGAGGCGCTGGCCGGCCAGGGCGCGCTGGTGCTGGCGGCGATCGCCATCGTCTACCTGGTGCTCGGCGTGCTGTATGAGAGCCTGATCCATCCGCTCACCATCCTCTCCGGCCTGCCGGCGGCGGCGCTCGGGGCGTTCCTCACGCTCTACGCCTTCGGGCTCGACCTGTCGGTGATCGCGGTGATCGGCGTGCTGCTGCTGATTGGCTTGGTCAAGAAGAACGCCATCATGATCGTCGACGTCGCCCTGCAGCGGCAGCGGGCGGGGGCGACGGCCTTCGCCTCCGTCAGGGAGGCCTGCCTCGTGCGGTTCCGGCCGATCCTGATGACGACGCTGGCGGCCGGCGCCGGCGCGGTGCCGATCGCGGCCGGATGGGGCGCGGCGGCGGAGCTGCGGCAGCCGCTCGGCCTCGCGGTGGTCGGCGGGCTTGCCGTGTCGCAGGTGCTGACGCTCTTCGTCACGCCGGTGCTCTATCTCGGCTTCGACGGGCTGGCGCGGCGGCTGACGCTGAAGCGGCGGCAGGCGCCGATCGCGGCGGCGCCGGCGGAATGAGGATCCCTGCCCTCCCCTTCACCGTGACCGACTGGGCGGGCGTGGCCGAGACGCGCCATCCCGGCGAGACGGGCGAGGCGACCTGGCGCACGATCGAGATCGGCGACCTCCGGGTGCGGCAGGTGGACTATTCGCCGGGCTACCTGGCCGATCACTGGTGCGACCGGGGGCATGTGCTCTACGTGCTCGAGGGCGAGCTGGAGACGGAGCTCAGGGACGGGCGGCGCTTCGTGCTGCGGCCGGGGATGAGCTACCAGGTCTCCGATTTCGGCGATGCGGCGCATCGCTCCTCGACCCGCACAGGGGCGAAGCTCTTCATCGTCGACTGACTATTCGGCCGGGGCGCGCTTGGCGGTGACCAAGTGGTGGCCGCTGACCTCCTCTCCTGCATCCGGCGCCAGGCGCAGGAAGAAGGGGCAGGCGGCGAGCACCACCAGCGCGGAGATGACGAAGGCGACCGCGAAGTCCGGGACCGTCGCCAGGTGGCGGCCGGCCAGGGACTTGCTGACCTCGAGGCTCGTCGTCGCCAGGACCACGCCGAGGGCGGGGGCCAGCTGCTGCGCCGTGCCCGAGAAGCTGGTGGCGGCCGAGAGGCGGGGGCCGGGGATGTCGGCGAAGGAGAGGGTGTTCAGCGCGGTGAACTGAAGGCTGCGGAACAGCCCGCCGAGCGCCAGCAGGACGAAGATCGCCGAGAGCGGCCAGGCGGGGGTGAAGAGCGCGGCGACGGCGATGCCGGCGGCGGCCAGCACCGAGGTCGCGATCAGCACGGTGCGGAAGCCGAAGCGGCGGAGGATCGGCCGGGCGAGCGGCTTCATCGCAAGCGCCCCGAGGGCCGTTGCGAAGGAAACGAGGCCGGCCGCCGAGGCGGTCTTGCCGAAGCCGACCTGGAGCAGCATCGGCACGAGGAAGGGCGTCGCCCCGGCACCGATGCGGAACAGGCTGCCGACCATCACCCCCTGGCTGAAGGTGCGGATGCGCAGCAGGGAGAGGTCGATGGCCGGGCGCTTCGCCTGGCGGCAATGGCGGATGGCGGCCCAGCCGAACATCAGGCCGAGCACGAGCGAGGCCTCGGGTACGCCGTCGGTGACGACCCCGCGGCCGACGGTCTCGAGGCCGAACATGAAGAGGGCGAGGGCGAGGCCGATCAGCACCAGGCCGACGACGTCGGGCGGGCCGGGGTCGCCGGGCGGGACGTCCTCGATCTTCCAGGCGACGAGGGCGAGGCCGAGCACCCCGATCGGGACATTGATCAGGAAGACGGATTGCCAGCCGAAGGCGTCGGTCAGGAAGCCGCCCAGGGGCGGACCGCTGATCGGGCCGATCATGGCCGGCATGGTCAGCCAGGCCATGGCGCTCAGCATCTCCTCCTTCCGCACCTGGCGGAGCAGGAGGAGGCGGGCGACGGGGACCATCATCGCGCCGCCGAAGCCCTGGAAGACGCGAGCGGCGATCATCTCCGGCACGCCGGCAGCGCGGCTGCACAGGACCGAGGCAAGGGTGAAGATGACGATCGCCGCCATGAAGACGCGCTTGGCGCCGAACCGGTCGGCGACCCAGCCGGAGACGGGGATGAAGACGGTGAGCGCCACGAGGTAGGAGGTGATGGCGACGCCGAGCCGGGCGGGCTCCACCCCCAGATCGGCGGCCATGGCGGGCAGCGCCGTCGTCACCGCCGCACTGTCGAGATTCTGCATGAAGAGCGCGCTGGCGACGATGGCGGCGGTGAGGCGCGGGTCGGGCTTCGGCTTCGGCGCGCTGGTCTCGCTCATGCAGGTGGTTCTACGCCGCGTGCGGGCGCAGTACCACCCGGCCGCTGGCGCGGCGGCCCCGCACCTCCTCCATGGCCTCGCGGAACTGGGCCAGGGGGAAGGCGGCATGCACCTCCGGGCGCAGCTTGCCCTCGCCCCACCATCGGACGAGCTGGCCCCAGAGGGCGCGGGCGCGGGGGGCGTGGAGCTGGCGGTTGTCGCCGGGGGACCAGCCGACATAGGTGCCCCAGTTGAGCCCGGCGACGGCGATGTTCTTCAGCAGCAGCAGGTTCACCGGCAGCTGCGGGATGCCGCCGGCGGCGAAGCCGATGGTGACCAACGTGCCGCCATCGCCGAGGCAGCGGAGCCCCTCGTCGAAGACCGGGCCGCCGAGCGTGTCGAGCACGGCAGCGACGCCGGTGCCGCCGGTCGCCGCGAGGACGGCGTCGCGGAAGGGCTCGGCGCTGTCGAGGACGAGGTCGGCGCCGCGGCCGAGCGGCACGCCGCGCTTCGCCGCCCCGCAGCGGGCGATGACGCGGGCGCCGAGGGCGCGGGCCACCTCGACGCCTGCGAGGCCGACGCCGGCCGCGGCGCCATGGACCAGCACCCATTGGCCGGGGGCGAGCCTCGCCCGCCACATCAGGGCACCGGCGGCGGTCGGGTAGCTGATGGGCATGGCGACCGCCGGCTCGAGCGGCAGGCCATCGGGGATGGCGGTGACGTGGATGGCATCCGCCACCGCCTCCTCCGCCATGCCGCCCCAGTCGAGCACGGCGAAGACGCGGGTGCCGGGGCGCAGCGGCTCCGCCACGTCCGGCGCGCTCTCGGTCACCGTCCCCGCGATCTCCGTCCCCGGGGTGAAGGGCAAAGGGGGCTTCCGCTGGTACCTGCCGGCGACGACGAGCTGCGTCGCGAAGGAGACGCCGGCGGCCTCGACGCGGATGCGGACGCCGCCGGGGCGCATCGGCGGCGGGGGGATTTCCCTCAGCTCCAGCGCGTCGAATTCGCGCCAGGATTCGCAGACGACGGCGCGCATCAGTCGATCCTCACATTGGCATCGCGGACCAGGCGGCCCCAGCGGTCGTACTCGCGCCGGCAGAAGGCGGCGAAGGCGTCCGGGCTGTCGGCCACCGGGTCGGCGCCGAGGGCCGCCAGCCGCTCCCGCACCTCCGGCGCCTGGAGGGCGGCGGCGACGGCCCCCTGCAGGCGGAGGGCGATGGCGGGCGGCAGGCGGGGCGGGCCCCAGATGGCGTACCAGGTGGCGATCTCGAAGCCGGGGAGGCCGGCCTCGGCGACGGTCGGCAGCTCCGGATAGGCGGCGATGCGGCTCGCCGTGGTCACCGCCAGCGGGCGCAGCAGGCCGGCGCGGACGGCGGCGGCGCTGCTCGGGATGCTGTCGAACATCAGCTGGATGGTGCCGGCGATCAGGTCCTGCACCGCGGGGCCGGCGCCGCGATAGGGGACATGGACCATCTCCGTCCCGGTCATCAGCTTGAACATCTCGCCGGCGAGATGCAGCGCGGAGCCGTTGCCGGAGGAGGCGTAGGAGACGCGGCCGGGGTTCGCCTTGAGGTAGGCGATCAGCTCCGGGATGGTCCTGACCGGCAGGCCCGGGTTCACCACCGCGACGAGCGGCACCATGGCGATGTTGGTCACCGGGGTGAAGTCGGCCAACGCGTCGAAGGGCATCGAGGGGTTCAGGTGCGGGATGATGAGGTGGATGGAGGCGTTGACCAGGAAGGTCGCGCCATCCGGCGCGGCGCGGGCCACCGCCTCGGAGCCGATGACGCCGGAGGCGCCGGCGCGGTTCTCGACCACCATCGGCTGGCGGAGCTCCCCTGCCAGGCGGGTGGTGACGACGCGGCCGAGGATGTCGGTCGGCCCGCCCGGCGGATAGGGGATGACGAAGCGGACCGGACGGGCGGGCCAGTCCTCGGCCCGCGCCAGCCCGGGCGTGGCCAGCAGGCCGAGCGCCGCCCTCCGCGTGATCCGCATGCGCGCCCCTTCCCTCATCCGTGGTTCCGGGCAGGATAGGGCGCAGCGACGCGGGAGGAAACGCCATGCAGCCTTACCAGGGGCTCTTCGTGCTGGATGCCAGCCAGGGGATCGCCGGGCCCTATTGCGCGACGCTGCTCGCCGCCTGCGGGGCGGAGGTGGTGAAGGTGGAGCCGCCGGCTGGCGACTGGTCCCGCGGCCTCTCGACCCGGGAGGGCACGCAGAGCGCCATGCATGTCGCCTTCAACCGCGGCAAGCGGAGCGTGGTGCTCGACCTGCAGGAGGAGCGGGCCCGCGCGGCCTTCAAGGCCCTGGCGGCCAGGGCCGATGTGATGCTGGAGGCCTTCCGCCCCGGCGTCGCGCGGCGGATCGGCGTGGTGCCGGAGGCGGGCAAGGCCGATGTCGTCTTCCTCTCCATCTCCGGCTTCGGGCAGCAGGGGCCGCATTCCGAGCGGCCCTGCACGGACAGCGTGGCGCAGGCCTATTCCGGGATGGTCTCGCTCAATATCGGCATGGATGGCGTGCCGCACCGCACCGGCAACCTGATGACGGTCGACATGGTCACCGGCATCTCCGCCTTCGCCGCGGTGCAGGCGGCGCTGGCCGAGCAGGCGCGGGACCGGGTGGCGGCGGCGGCGCCGCGGCGGCGGGTTCTCGACGTCTCGCTGATGCAGGCGGCGGCGGCGCTGATGGCCTTCAACGTCGCCGAGCAGGGGCTGCTCGGGCGGGTGCCGCCGCTCGCCAATGTCCCCTCGGGGACCTATCAGGGCAGCGACGGGCGCTGGTTCATGGTGGCGATGCTGCGGGAGCCGGAATTCGCCACGCTCTGCGAGATCGCCGGGTTGCCGGAGGCGGCGGCGGACCCGCGCTTCGCCAGCTTCGCCGCCCGGGCGGAGCACCGGGAGGCGCTGCTGCCGCTGCTGCGCGGGGCCTTCACCCGCCGGCCCGCCGCCGAGTGGGTGGCGCGCTACCAAGGGGCGCGGATGCTCTGCGACCTCGTCAACACGCCGCTCGACTGGCTGGCGGACCCGCATGTGCAGGCGGTCGGCGCCGCGGTGCCGCTGGACCAGCCGGGGCTCGGCACCCTGCCCTTCCCCAGGCTGCCGGGGCTCGGGCCCTGGAGCGTGCCGGCGCCGGCGCTCGGCGAGCATACCGAGGCCGTGCTGGCGGAGCTTGGTCTCGCGGCCGGCGGGACCAGATAGGAACGGACGGCAGAGGATACTCACACGATGGAGAAAGACGTCCAGGGCCTGCCGATGACCGCCGCCTCGGCCGAGGCGGCCGCAGGCTACGGCCATGCGCTCGACGGTTTCCTGCTCTACCGGGCGGATACTTCCCAGCGGCTGAAGGCGGCGCTCAAGCTCGATCCCGAGAGCCCGATGCTGGTGCTGCTGAAGGGCACCTTCGCCATGCTGGCCGCCAACTCCGCCTTCGCCCCGGCGGCGGTGGAGGCGGCGGCGAAGGCGGGGGAGCTGGCCGCACGCGGCACGGCCCGCGAGCGGGCGCATGTGGCGGCGCTCGCGGCCTGGGCGGAGGGCGATATGGCGCGCGCGCTGGCCGCCTGGACGGGGATCATGGCGGAGCATCCGCATGACCTGCTGGCGCTGCGCCTCCACCACTACAACGCCTTCTGGCGTGGGCGGGCGGACATGATGCTGGCGGCCGTCAACGGCGTGCTGCCGCATTGGGGGCCAGACGAGCCGGGCTACCACAACGTCCTCGCCTGCCAGGCCTTCGCCAACGAGGAATGCGGCAACTACCTGGTCGGCGAATCCGCGGGCCGGGCGGCGGTCGGCATCAACCCGGCCGATCTCTGGGCGACGCATGCCGTCGCCCATGTGATGGAGATGCAGGGGCGGCGGGGCGAGGGCATCGCCTGGACCTCGGGGCTCGAGCAGCATTGGGACGGGGGCAACAACCTCACCCATCACCTCTGGTGGCACCGGGCGCTGTTCCACTACGAGCGGGGCGAGCACGACCAGGTGCTGGCGCTCTACGACCGCAATTTCCGCAATCTGGACAGCCCGGTGACGCTGGCGATGCCGGACCTCGCCATCGACATGCAGAACGCCATCTCCATGCTCTACCGCCTGCGGCTGCAGGGGGTGGATGGCGGGTGGCGCTGGGCGGAGCTGGCCGACAAGGCGGAGGCGCGGATCGGCGACTGCCAGCAGGGCTTCAACCTGCCGCATTTCATGATGGCGCTGGTGGTGACGGGGCGCTTCGAGGCGGCGGAGCGGATGCTGGCGGCGGTGCGCGACTATGCGCGCAGCCACAATGGCGGCAATGCCGCGATCATCGGCCAGTATGCCCTGCCGATCTGCGAGGCGGTGCTGCGGCATGGGCGCGGCGACTATGCCGGCGCGGTCGCGGCGATGCGGCCGGCGCTCGGCGGGATGCATGCGCTCGGCGGTAGCCATGCGCAGCAGGACGTGCTGGAGCAGTTCTTCCTCGATGCCGCCATGCGGGGGGGGCTCGAGGAGGATGCGCGGCTGCTGCTGGAGCGGGTCGCGGGCCGGCACCCGGTGCCGCCGGAGCGGCGGGCGGGCTACCGGAAGGCGGCGCGCGCCATCCTACATTGATGGGGCGTAGGCGTTCTCGAGGGCGCCGATGCCCTCGATCGTCACCGTGACCTGCATCCCCGGCCGCATCGGCAGGGCGCCGAGCGAGGTGCCGCAGGCGATGACGTCGCCGGGGTGCAGCGTCATCTCGCGCGAGATCAGCGAGACGATGCGCGCCGGCGGCAGGATCATGTCCTCCAGCGGGTAGTCCTGCCGCACCCGCCCGTTCAGCGCGACGGTGACGCGGGCGGCGTGCCAGTCGAAGCCGGTGGCGATGGCCGGGCCGATGGGGCCGAAGGTGTCGCAGCCCTTGGCGCGGGCCCATTGCGGGAAGGAGGCATCGGCGGTCAGCAGGTCGAGCGCGGTGACGTCGTTGACGGCGGTGTAGCCGAAGATGGCGGCCTCGGCCTCCGCTTCGTCGACGGCCGTGACGCTGCGGCCGATGACGATGCCGAGCTCGCCCTCGTAGAGCACCTTGCCCTCGTAGCCGGCGGGCGGGCGGATGGCGGCGCCGGGGCCGATGACGCAGCGCGGGTTCTTCAGGAAGTAGAGCGGGAATTCGGGGATGGCATGGCCCCCCTTCGCCGCGGCGGCGTGGAAATTGTTCCAGAGGCCGATGAAGGCGCCGGGCCGCACCGGCGGCAGCAGGCGGAGCGCCGCGAGCGGCAGGCGCTCGCCCGTCGGCTGCGGCGTGGTGAAGAGGTCCCCGGCTTGGACGGCGACCTCCTCGCCCTCGAGCATGCCGAAGCCTTCGCCGCCGTCATGGGCGTAGCGAACCCAGAGCGTCATCCGAGCGTCCTTCAGTTATGGGGCAGCCTGAGGCCGGGCTCGTCCCACTCCATCGCCGCCAGCTTGCCGGTGGTGGAGAGGGTGATGAAGGCCGTGCGCAGGCCCTCGCCGCCGAAGCAGAGATTGGTCGGCATCGGCTCCGGCATCTTGGCGACGCGGAGGATCTCGCCGGCGGGCGAGACGGTGGTGATCTCGCCGCTGACGAGGGTCGCCACGCAGACATTGCCGGCGGCCGTCGCCGCGACGCTGTCGAGGCGGCGGTAGCCGGGGAATTGGCAGAGCACACGGCCGCCATTGGAGGAGGGCCAGGGGTCCTTCCGCAGCACGCCGGGGCCTTCGACATCCCAGGCCCAGAGCCGGCCGGTCTCTGTCTCGGCGGCGTAGAGGGTGCGGCCATCGGGCGAGAGCGCGATGCCGTTGGCGCCGCCGAAGATGGGATAGGCCGCCTCGACGATGCGCGACCCGTCCGTGGCGGCCCAGTAGACGCCGCCATGGTCGCGGTCGCGGGCGCGGACCTTGCCGAGGTCGCTGAACCAGAAGCCGCCCTCGCCCGGGCTGCCATCGGGGGCGAAGACGATGTCGTTCGGGCCCTTGAGCCTGTGCTCGCCGCAGCGGTCGTAGAGCACGCGCACATCGCCCGAGGCGGGGTCGATCACCTCGATCCGGCCGCCGCTGTAGTCGGGCGCCTGGCCGATGGGGCGGATGAAGCCCGGCTCCTCATGCCAGAGGAAGCCGCCATTGTTGCAGCAGAAGATATGGCCGCCCGGGCCGAGGGCGATGCCGTTCGGCCCGCCGCCGGGGCGGGCGACGGTGCTCTTGGTCCCGTCCGGGGCGACGCGGGTCAGGATGCCGGCGGCGATCTCGACCAGGACGATGCTGCCATCGGGCATGGCGACCGGCCCCTCCGGGAAACGCAGCCCCTCGGCCAGGATGCGCAGCTCCGCCATGATTCCCCTCCCCTCGACGCTCGTTGCCGGGGATCATGCGCGAGACGCCGGGGCTTGCAACCCCGGCCGCCTCACTTCGGCGCCCAGAGCTCGATCGGCCCGCGCTCCTCCGGCACCTCGCCGACCTGGTGGTAGTCGCTCTCCAGCGCCTCGGCGATGATGGCTGCGGCGCTCTCGCGCAGCCGCGGCCACCAGCCGCGGTCGATGACGACGAAGCGCGGCCGGCTCGCCATGATGCGCGCCACCTCGGTGTCGGTGTTGATGCCGGCGATGTCGGTGAACTCCCCGGTGAGCTGGGCGGGGAAGATGAAGCGCGTCGGCAGCGCCGCATCGGTCAGCGCGTAGATCACCGGGTGGTAGTTGGCGACGAAGATGGTCTCGCCCGGCTTCAGCTCGGCGCGGATCAGGCGGCTGATCTCGACCACCGGGTCGGCCTCGAACAGGCCGATGCCGCGGTCGACGCGGGCCGTCGCATCGGCGCGCCAGGAGCCGACGAGCACCACGGCGACGAGCAGGGCGAAGCCGGCGGCGCGGCGCCGCGCCGGCAGCCAGCGGGCGATCTGCCAGCAGCCGAAGGTCGCCATCAGCGCCAGCGAGGGCAGCCAGAGCAGGAAGTAGTGCGGGTAGAAATAGCCCGGCGAGGCGACGCCGACGCTGGCGGCGACGAACCAGGCGAGGCCGACCCGCACCAGCATCCCGGCGATGCCGCGCCGCGGCAGCCATCGCAGCAGGGCGAGGCCGGCCAGCGCCAGGGGCCAGAGCAGGGTCAGGATCTCGACCAGGATGCGGTGGAAGGATTCGGTCGCGCCGAGCCGCCCCTGGGCATAGCGGAGCGGGCCGAGGAAGGTGCCGTCGAGGAAGTCGGAAAACGCCCCCTGCCACCAGTAGAGCAGGCCGAAGACGAGCGTCGGCAGGGCGCAGAGCCCGGCATAGGCGGCGGCCATGGCCAGCGCCCGCCGCCAGGGCAGCAGGCGGTGCCAGAGGGCGGGGAAGACCATGAGCGCGAAGCAGAGGCAGCCCTCCACCACCATCACCGGCTTGATGGCGAGCGCCGCGCCGATCAGCAGGCCCATGGCGACGAGGCCGGGCCAGCCGGGCGCCCGGCCGTGGCGGAGCGTCCCGTTGAGGCCGCGGATGCCGAGCGCCATGGCGGCGGCGACCATCGGCGCGAAGAGGATCTCGGTATTGCTGGCGAGCCCGCCCATCCGGAGGCTGTGCGCCACATAGATGAAGCCCGCCGCGAGGCCGATGCCGCGCGGCCCCTCCGCCGCCCGCACCACGCCGTAGAGCGCCCAGGCGGTGAGCGCCACGCAGAAGCAGCCGAGCAGGCGGATGGTGGCGATGCTCTCGCCAAGCATCGCCATGGCGACGGCGAAGACCGCCGGGGCGCCGACCGGATGCATGTCCCAGACCGCGACCAGCGGCCAGTTGCCGCGCAGCCATTGCTGGGCCTGGACCAGATAGAGTCCCTCATCCGTGTCGACCACCGCGGTGGTGAAGCCGAGGGCGCGCAGCAGCAGCGAGGCCAGCAGCATCGCCAGCGGGACGACGAGAATGCCGAAGACGCGGTCGATGGCGGCGAAAGGGGCCCGCAGGCGCGAAGAAAGGCTCATCTGGGGCCCCCGCTTACCATGGACGGAGGGGCGGGAAACCCTCCTTGTCCCGGGCTGCCTCACCCCCGCCCGTAGCGGAGGAGGACCCTGCCCGGCCCGGTGCCGGTGCGGCGGGGGACGAGGCTCGGCTCCGCGCCCGGCTGGTTGCCGAACCAGGTGCCGTAGAGCCCTTCCAGCACCGCCCCGACCCAGCCGCCGGAGGGGTCCGCCCCCGTCGCCACCAGCGGCGCGGCGCAATGGGTGACGACGAGCGCGCGGTCGTTCGGGTCGAGGGCGATCTCGGCCCAGCCCCAGTCGGCCGCCGCCAGCGCCTCGTTCACCCGGGCCTCGAGCTCGGCGAGGCCGGCGCAGGCGGGCAGCGGCGTCAGCGCGGCGAAGCGGGCGCCGACCGCGCGCAGCAGCGCGTCGCGCGAGGCGGCGTCGAGATTGGCGTCGAGCGTCTCGACCAGGGCGCGGAGGAAGCCGCGCCACTGCGCCGCGACGCCGCGGCGCGCGAGATAGCTGAGGGCATTGGGCTCGGCGGCCGTCATGCGGGGCCCTTCCTGGGCGAGGAGCGGAGTGTCCATCACTTGTCGAACCTGTAGCGGGCGAAGAACATGCCGCGCGCCTCGTTCCAGTTCGCCGTGCGGTCGTAGCGCAGCAGCGCGCCGAGGCGAAGGTTGGGCGTCACGGCGTATTCGGCATCGCCGCGGACGCCGCCGATGAGGCCGGAGGCGCTGCGCGCCGCCTGGCTGGCCCTGGCGGTCGGGTCGCTGCCGAGCGAGGATTCGAGCTGCGCCTGCGCCCCGGCATCGGTCGGGAAGTAGCGGGCGCCGTCCTCGCGGTAGCTCTGGTAGCCGATGGTCCCGCCGAGCCGCCAGGACAGGTCGCCGTCGCGCCCGCGCCAGTCGAGCGGGATGTTGGCGGCGAAGTAGCTCTGCGGGCTGAAATAGCCGCCATTGCCGGTGGTGAAGAGGCGCTGGTTGTTGTCATAGGCGAAGTAGACGAGGTCGAGGCCGGTCGCCAGCTCGTCCCCCGGCCGCCGCCAGACCTGGTAGGAGGCGCCCGCCCCCGCCTCGAAGCGGCTGTTGCTGGCGGTGTTGCGGCCGCTGAAGGTCGAGTAACCGGCGCCGGCATAGAGCCCGACCGGCCCCCCGCCGTATTCGAGCTGCGCCCGCCCGCCGGTGCGGACCACGCCGCCCCAGACCTGCCCGCTCGCCGGGTCCCGCAGGCCGGACCAGGCGAGCAGGCTGTCCGTCACCGAGCGGCGCTCCGCCGTCAGCCGCAGCCTGAGGGTCGGGCCGAGCGAGGGCGCGAACTCCACCCCGCCCAGGACATTCTGCTCGCGGAAGCCGATAGGCGAGGTGCCGATATCGGCGCGGAAGCCCTCCCGCGCATAGCCGAGGCCGAGGCCGACGCCGGTCGCGGTGGTGTCGCGGGCGGTGAGGCGCTGGCGGTCGGCGGGGCTCGCCGAAGGGGTGGTGCCCTGCAGGCCGGGCGCCAGCGCATTGCTGCCATAGGCGCGGAGGCCGTCGATGTTGTCGGCGTTCAGCTTGCCGGTGGCGATGCTGACCGGCGTCACCGTCGCGGTGATGCGGCCGCCCGGCGCGATCGAGGCTTCGAGCGGGGCCGAGACCTCCTCCAGCCGGTCGGTGCCCCTGGTGCCGGAGCGGGCGCGGTAGGCGACGGCGCCGCCGAGCCGCGCCGCCGTCTCCTCCCGCACCGCGCCGAGCTCGCGCTGGATCTCGGCATCGACCGGGTCGAGGGCGGGGGCGAGCGGCACGGCAGTGCCGGGCAGGCCGCCGCGGCGGAAGGGGTTGTCGCGGCCCGCCTGGGCCAGCATGGGGCCGTTGCCGGCCATCGGGTCGCCGCCGAAGCTTCCCCCCTGGGCCGCCTGCGAGCGGCGCTGCGCCGCGGCCATCTCCAGCGCGCGAAGGGCCCGGCGGTTCTGGCCGGAGGCGCGGGCGAGGCGGGCCTCCATCAGCGGCACGCGGGCATCGCCGGGGCTGAGGGCGCGGGCCTCGACCAACAGCGCCTCGGCCCGGCCCCAGTCGCGCGCGGCGATGGCGGCGTCCATCGCGGCGAAGCGGGCCTCGAGGCTGGTCGGGTCGGCCTGGAGCACGCGGTCCGCGATGCGGCCGGCGGCCTCGGGCTGGTTGTCGCCCTGGTAGAGCCGGGCGAGGGCGAGGTTGGCCGGTCTATTGGCCGGATCGCGCGCCAGGACGGGGGCCAGAAGGTCATAGGCGCCGGCGCGGTCGCCCTGCTCGTTCAGCCGGTCCGCGGCGCGGATGGCGAGGCCGGATTGCAGCGCGGCGGCCTGGCGGCGCTCCTCCCCGGTGAGGTTGGGCAGGGCCTCCACGGCGCGGGCGAGGGCGATGGCATCCGCCTCCGCCCCGGCGCCGAGCAGGGCGGCGGCGATGCCGAGTCGGGCCGAGGCACTGGCACGCGGGTTGGCGGCGAGCGCCGCCCTCCCCGCTTCCGCCGCCCCGGCCGGGTCGTTCAGCTGGCCGAGCTTGCGGATGGCGAGCTGGGCGCCGTTGCCCGTCGGGTCGGCACGGCGGGCGATGCCGTTCAGCACGGCGCGGCCCTCGGCCTGCTGGCCGGAGCGCCAGAGATTGGCCGCCGCCTGCACCTCGGCGGCGGTGCGGGCGCGGGCCAGCAGGCCGTTCATGTCCGCGTTGCGCAGGCGGACGGGGATGCGGTTGAGGTAGTCGGCCGCATCGGCTGGGCGGGCATCCTCCTCGGCGAAGAGCGAGGCGGCATGCAGCGCGTCGGGGTTGCCGGTGGCGGCCGCGGCATCCATCAGCTGCCGCGCCTCGATGCCGTTGCCCTGGCGGGAGAGCAGGCGGGCGAGGTCGAGGCGGATCCAGGGGCTGGACGGGTCGGCCTGCAGCGCCTGGCGCAGCATGAGGGCGGCCGCCGCCGGGTCCGGGTTGCGCTGGGCCTCGGTGCGGAGGGCATTCGCCCGGCCGGCCATGGCATCGCCGCCGGCGAGCGGGCCGCGGGCGCGGCGCTGCAGCTCCTCCGCCTCGGCGAAGCGGCCCCCCTGCTGCAGCACCTCGTAGAGGCCGCTGGCCGCGGCGCCGAGATTAGGGCGGCGGCCGAGTGCCGCCCGGTAGCGGGATTCGGCGCCGGCGAGGTCGCCGCGGCGCAGCGCGAGGTCGCCGAGCAGGGTGTCGGCATCGGCCTTGTCGCCGGCGCCGCGGCCGGTGGCCCGGCGCAGCGTCTGCTCCGCGGCGTCGAGGTTGCCGGCCTGGAGCTGGCCGCGGGCGGTGGCGAGGTCGGCGGCATAGCCGGCGCCGTCGAGCGCGCGCTGCCACTGGTCGCGCTTCTCCGGCGCGAGGCGGATGGCGCGCTCGAGCAGGGTGCGGGCCTCGCCGTAGCGGCCCTCGCGCAGGCGGACCAGGCCGAGGCCGCCGGTCGCATCCGCATCCTCCGGGCTGCGGGCGAGGGCGGCCTCGAAGTCGCGCTGGGCGTCACGCAGGCGGCCGGCATTCAGTTGCTCGAAGCCGCGGATGCGGGTGAGGCTCGCCTCGTCCGGCGCACCGGCGGGCGGGTTCTGCGCCTCGGCCAGCTTACGGGCGATGTCGGCGTCCTTCGGGAAGCGCTCGAGGAAGGACTGGAGCGCCGGGACGATCTCCCGGCTCGGCCCCTGCCAGAGCAGCGCCTGGCGCCAGGCCGCCGTCGCGGTGTTCGCCACCTCGGGGTTGGCGGCGAGTTGGCGCAGGCGGCCGATGCCGTCGTAGCGGCTGGCGGCGCGGTAGGTCAGCACCTGCGCATAGGCGAGCTGGAGGCGCATGTCGTTCGGCGAGCGGTCGGCGAGGCGGGCGAGGCCGTCGCGCGCCTCCGGGTAGCCCTGCTCCACCCCGGCCAGCGTCGCGTAGTATTCCTGGGCGTAGCCGTCGGGCGGCGCCGCGCCACGGAACAGCTCCTGGTAGCGCTGCACGGCCTCGGCGGCGCGGCCGGCCTGGGCGAGGCGGCGGGCCTCGGCGAGGGCGGAGATGTCGACCGTCGCGGCGCGGACGGTGATGTCGGTCTCGCCGAGCCGCGGGTCGTCCGGCGCCACCTGGCGCAGCCGGGCGAGGTAGCTCTCCGCCGGCTGGCGGTTGCCGAGCTGGGCATGCGCCTGGGCGGCGCCGGCCAGCGCCTCGACGTTGCGCGGGTCGACGACGAGCACCCGCTCGAGGGTGCGGACGACCAATTCCGGCCGGTTCTGCAGGCGCCAGTAATTCGCCTGGTCGAGCAGGGCGGCGATGGCGCCCTCCCGCCCGCCCTGGGCCGGGGCGGCGGGCCGGGCCGGCGCCTGGGCCGGCACCTGGGCCAGCGCCACCCCCGGCAGGGCGAGCGCTGCGGCGATGAGGGGCGCGCGGCGGAGCATCAGCTTGTCCTCATGCGCAGGCGGCGGATCGCCCGGCGCCGCAGCACCCAGTAGAAGGGCACGGAGACCAGCAGGATCGCCAGGGCGAGCAGGCCGAGCAGCCCGCCCGGGCTCGCCGAGAGGTAGACCTGCGGCCAGAGCCAGGGCGGCAGCACGCCCGTGTTGTAGCTCCGGCCGAGGGTGTAGCCCTGGATCTTGCCGGCGGTGAGCAGGACGAGGTCGCCCTCGACGCGGGGCAGCTGCTCCGGGTTCTGCAGGGCGGCGACCATGTCCTCGAGCGCCGCCGGCGTGGTGCCGGTCAGCGCCAGGACGGAGCGGCCGGGCTTCAGCGGGGATTCGAAGCCGAAGACCGCGCCGAGCCCGTCGCCCGGCGCCGCCAGCTGGGCCGAGGCGCGCTCCGCCGCCGCTGCCCGGCCGCCGCCGAAGAGGTGGCGGAAGCCGGCCAGCATGTCGGGCAGCGCCACGGTGAGGCGGTTGCCGTCGATCTGCACCGGCGCATCCTGCATCAGCTGCGGCAGGGCCGGCTGGCGGCCGAGCGCGCCGATGATGATCAGGTCCTTCTCCATGGCCTGGGCCAGTGCCTGCGGGCGGACGACCTGCACGCCCGTTGCCGGATAGCCAACGAGGGAGGAGATGCGGCCGATCAGGCCGAGGAAGGCCGAGACCTCGCTGGCGCTCGGCCGGTCGGGCAGCACCACAGCCGTGATCGAGAGGTCGGCGAGGCGGGTGAAGGGGAAGCCGGAGCTGGCGAAGTAGGCGAGATTCGGCAGCTTGGTGAAGCGGTAGGCCGCAGAGAGGTCGATGGTGCTGTCCGGGTCGATGCCGGCGCGGATGTCGCCCGGAATGGCGACGCAGTCGCCGCGCGAGAGCGGACGCATGTCGAAGCGCAGCTGCAGCTCGTTCTGGCCGAAGACGATCCAGGGCGGAATGCCGACCCGCGCTTCGGAGCGGTCGCCGCTGCGGCCGAACCAGCCGGCAAGGGCGGAGAGCGGCCAGGCCGCCTCCGGCCCGCGCAGCGGGAAGCTCTTGAGGTAGAGGTCGTTGATCGTCGCGTCGACGCGGGAGACGGCGACGTCGACGATGGGGCCCGGGGGGGCGCGGAAGCGGATATCGGCCTGGAGCGGCTGGTTGCGCCAGGTGAAGAGGTCGGGCGCAGTGCGGAAGGGGATGGAGACGGCGCCCGGCGCATAGCCGGAGACCTGGAGTTCCGTCGGGTCGACCAGCTCGCCGAGCTTCACCGGGCGGTTGCTGCGGATCCAGCGCGGCGCATCATAGGGCTGGCGGGCCGGCACGTCCGGCAGCTGCACGAGGGCGGCCTCGCCCGACAGCGCCTCGCGCCCGACCGCGAGGACGGAGGCCGCGGCCACCGCCTCCGCCCCGGTCCGCCCGCCGAGCAGGAGGATGAGGCCAAAGGGGTCGTTCGGGTTGGGCAGCAGCGCCACGGTCGGCCCGTCGAAGCGCGGCAGGGGCATGCCCTGGACGACGTCGCCGCTGGTGGCGACCAGCACCGCATGCCCGCGCGGCGGCGGCGCGGCGGCGACGGGGAAGCGCGCGGTGCGGTAGTCCGCCTCCACCGCGAACCAGGAGGAAGCGATGGCCGCCGCCCGCAGCACGTCATTGCCCGCGCCATCGGCGAGGATGACGGGCAGCACAAGCTGCTCGCGCAGCAGCCGCGGGTCGAAGAAGGGCTCCGGCAGCCGCGCCAGGTCGCGCATCAGCGGCAGCTTCTCGAGCGTCAGGCTCAGCGTCGAGGTGTCGGAGACGGTGGCCCAGAGCAGGCCGGAGAGCGGGTCGTTGCACTCTACCGCATAGCGGCCGGAGAAGCGGAAGTTGAGCCGGTTGTTGTCGGCGAAGAAGACCGGGTTCACCGGGAATTCGAGCGGGCCGAAAGTCGGCCGGTTGCGGTCCGGCTGGATGGCGCCGACGAACTGCTCGTTCAGCGCGACCGAGATCTGGCTCAGCTCCGGGATCAGCTGGGGCGAGGTGGAGCCCTGCAAGACGAGGCGCGCCTCCGTCACCACCTCGTCGCCGCGAACGCCGAAGAGCACGCCCTGCAGGTCCGAGGTGCCGCGCAGCTGCATCGGCGCGCGGAGGCCGAGCTGGCGAAGCGTGGTGCTGATGCGGCGCGTGCCGAGCGTCGGGTCCTGCGCGCCGGGCGCGGCCAGTGCCGGGGCGAAGGCGGGGGCCTGGCCGGCGGGGCGCGTCTGGGCGGCCGCGGGGCCTGCGGCGGCGAGGCCGAGCGCCGCGAGCAGCCAGGCCGCGGCGCGGCGCGGGGCGACGCGGGCGGGTGCCGGCGGGCGCGCCGGCTCGGCGATGACCGGGGCCTGCGGGTCCAGGCCACGGCGGCGGCGCAGCGAGAATTGCGAGCCTCCCCGCACCAGCCCCGTGATGCTCACCATCACCTCCCGCAGCGAGCGGAGCGGCCGGTCGGTCCGCGTGTCGTCCCAGGCCATCCAGGCATCGGCCCGGCCGAGCACGGCGCGCGCGATGCGGCCCTCGTCATGCAGATCCTGCGGGGCGAAGCGCACCTGCAGCCGCCCCTCCGACCAGCGCAGCACCTCGGCCGGCAGCGGGATCGCCTCGCCGCCGCAATGCAGCTCGAGCGTCACCACCGCATCGTCGAGCATGCCCTCCGGCCGGTCGGCATAGACGGCGGCGCCGCCGAGGGAGAGGTCGCGGGTGTCGCCCTCGACCGTGCGGCCGTCGGGCAGCAGGATGGTCGCCGGCACGTCGGCGCTGATCCGCGCCCGCTCGCGGAGCTGGCGCCGCTCGCGCCCGACCGCAAGCCCGGTCATCACCGTGATGAAGCAGAGCCAGCACCAGACGAGGTTCAGCATGTAGGCCTGGAATTCGAGGCTCTGGCTCGGGTTGTTCAGCAACCCCAGGACGCCGAAGGCGAGGCCGGCGGCGAGGAAGAGGGCAAGCACGACGTTCGGCCCGACGGCGCGCATGTCGAAATACCCGTCCAGCAGCGTGCCGCCCTTGTCGGTCACGTTGAACTTGCCGCGGCGCGGGTCGAGCAGGGTCGCCAGCGTCACCGGCAGGAGGTAGACGGCGAGCACGGCCTCGTAGATCTCCGACCAGAAGGAATGGCGGACGCGGCCCTGGATGCGGCTCGCCGTCACGATGGAATGGATGATGTGCGGCCCGGCATAGGCGACGATCGCCAGCGGCGAGGCGGCGATGATGGTCTGCCCGCCGAGCAGATAGGCCAGCGGCGCGGTGAGGAAGACGAAGCGCGGCAGCGGGAAGAGGAAGTGGAACATCGCCATGAAGTAGCAAAGCCGCTCCGACCACCCGAGGCCGCTCGCGGTCAGCGGGTTCTCGATGCGGAGGATCTGGATCATCCCTCGCCCCCAGCGCATGCGCTGGCCGATATGCAGCATCAGCCGCTCCGTCGCCAGGCCGGCGGCCAGCGGCACGCGCAGATAGGCGGTGCGCCAGCCGCGGCGCTGCATGCGCAGCGAGGCGTGGCAGTCCTCCGTCACCGTCTCGGTCGGCACACCGCCGATCTCCTCCAGCGCCTCGCGCCGAATGACGGCGCAGGAGCCGCAGAAGAAGGTGCCGCCCCAGAAGTCGTTGCCCTGCTGGATGAGGCCGTAGAAGAGCAGCCCCTCGTTCGGCACGCGCGAGCCGGAGGCGAGGTTCCGCTCGAAGGGATCGGGCGAGTAAAAGTGGTGCGGCGTCTGCACCATGCAGAGCCCGCGGTCGCGCAGCAGCCAGCCGACAGTGAGCTGGAGGAAGGCGCGGGTCGGCACGTGGTCGCAGTCGAAGATGGCGATGTACTCGCCCTCGGTGAGGCGCATGGCGTGGTTGATGTTGCCGGCCTTGGCGCCCTCGTTGCCGGCGCGGGCGATGTAGTTGGCGCCGACCTCGGCAGCGAAGCGGCGGAACTCCTCGCGCCTGCCGTCATCCAGCACATGGACGCGGAGCTTCTCGGGCGGCCAGTCGATGGCGAGGGCTGCGAAGATGGTTGGCTTCACCACCTCCAGCGGCTCGTTGTAGGTCGGGATGAAGACGTCGACGACTGGCCATGCGTCGATGTCCTCCGGCAGCGGCACCGGCTTGCGCTCGAGCGGCCAGAGCGTCTGGAAGTAGGAGAGGATGAGCGCGACGACGGCGTAGATCTCGGCCAGCACCAGGCCGGTGCCGAGGAAGCTCTGCCAGAAGCCGTTGTAGTCGAGCGTGTCGTTCAGCCGCCAGTAGATGTAGCGCAGCGACACGATGGAGGAGAGGGCGGCGAGGGCGAGCGTCACCACCCGGCTCCGGAAGACGTTGGCGACGAGGAAGAGCAGCACGCCGCCGATCGCCAGATAGGCCTGGTTCTCCGGGTCGAGCGGGGCGACGATCACCGTGAGCGCGGCCACGAGGCCGGTCAGCATGGCGAGGGCGCCGCCGATGCGGCTGCGCATGAAGGGCAGGCGCGCGAGGCGGTCGCGGGTGGTGATGCTCATGGCGCGACCGGTTCCAGAACCTGGGGGAAGGACGGCAGCAGGGCGGCGAGGCCGCGCGCGACCTCCTCGATGTCGAGGGCGGCGGGGCTGTCGGGCGCCTCGGCGTGCAGCAGGCGCTGGGCGGCAAAGGCTTCCGCCACCGCCTCGTCGCGGCAGACGGCGCCGAGCAGGCGCGGGCCGAGATGCCGCACCAGCGCCTCGGCCACCGCGCGGGACAGGCGGGAGCCGGCCTCCACCTGGTTCAGCACGACGCGCACGCGGGCGGCAAGGAGCGTGGCGAGCGTGCCGCTGCCGAGGAAGCGGCCGCTGTCGATCTCCGGCACCAGGGCGGCGCTGGTCGCATCCGCCAGCAGCACGGTGACGACGTGATCGGCGAGCGGCGCCAGCAGGTTCAGCATCTGCGAGGGGCCGGGCGGCAGGTCGGCGAGCAGGACGAGGCCGGGCTCGGCCAGCATGGCGCGCACCGGGGCGAGCAGCAGCTCCGGCTCCCGCTCCAGCGCGGTGGCGAGGCGGAGCGCGGCGCGGATGTCGCTCGCCCCATGCGGCAGCAGGCCGATGCCGGATTCGGTGCGGCGGAGGAGGCTGCGCCAGTCGGGCCGGCGGGGCAGCTCGGTCATGAAGCCGGCGCCGTCGCGCACCGGCAGGCCGAAATGCAGGCGGAGCGCGTTCTGCGGGTCGCAATCCATCGCCAGCACGCGCTGGCCGGCCCGCTGCAGCGCATCGGCCAGGTTAGCGGCGAGCGTGGTCTTGCCGACGCCTCCCTTAGGCGCGGCGACGCAGATCAGCGGCATGCTGCCCTTCCCCGACCGTCCCTAGCGCGCGCCGGGAGGGCCGCCGGCGAGGCGGAGGGCGGCGAAGGGCGAGGCCGGGTCCGGCACGGCGCCGCTCACCAGCCGCATCACCTCGGCGAGCGGCAGGGTGACCATGCCGGCAGGCAGCAGGCCGGATTGCGGCGCCGGACAGCCCGGGCGGGCGAGGCCCTCCGCCATGTCGTGGAGCAGGGTGGCAAGCGTACCCGCCGAGGCCGCCGGCGGTGCGGCCATGGCCGACGCCGGCCGGCGAGAGGCCCCGGCGAGGGACGGCGGCGCGGACTCGGGCAGCGGGTAGCTGAGATCCACCGGGCCGGGCGGGGGCTGGCCCGCGAAGTCGGCGGGCAGCGGGACGAAGCTCGGGGGCGGCACCAAGGCGGCGGGCAGCGCGGCCGCCGGCGGGGCCGGCTTCACCGCCGCGACCGCGGCTTCCAGGGCGGCGCCGATCAGCGGGTAGGATTGCCGAGCATTGTCCAGCGATTGAGACGGCACGCCGCGTACCGGCTCATTCCGAAAGCTCCGGTAGCGGAGGCTGGGAGACTTTAAGGCTGCCGCCATTCGCGCAACATCCAAGTCCCGCGTCATCGCGTAACTGTTCCCTTCGATGAAAACAACATGCCGTGATGTGGCCGAAAATGAAACAGGATTGTGGAAGCGGGATCAAGATTTACGCAGACCCGGGCTCGCTTATCGCCGCGCCAGGCGGGCCAGGAGGCTGAGCGCCGCCGAGTAGTAATCCGGTGCTTCGCCGACCGAGGACTCGGCCCGCTGCGCCACCGGGCCGGTGGGCCGCTGCGCCCCGGCGAGGCGGGCCACGGCCGTAACCCCCGGCGAGGCCGCATAGGGGGCGACGGCATCGCTAGTCAGGTCCGCCCAGGCCGGCATGACCAAATGCGCGGGATCGGTCCAGAAATTGCGCACGCGGTCGAGCGCCGGCTCTCCTCCGAGGCCCGCCCAGGCGAGGTAGAGCGGCACCCGCACCGCGTCGTAGGAGAAGCGCGGCGGCCAGTTGGCCGGCAGGGTCAGGCCGCCATCCGTACGGCCGAGCACCGCCCAGTCCGGCGGCAGGCCCCAGCGGCCGAAGCGACAGGCACGCAGCAGCATCAGCCCATCGGCGGCGACCCGCACCCAGGCCGGGTCGGGCACCGCCCGCGCCAGGGCCCCGAAGGCGGGAAAGACGTAGTAGGAGGGGTTGATGACCACTCCCTCCGCCTGGTCGAAGCCCCGCGCCCCGGGCAGCAGCACGCTGTAGGCGCCGACCCGGCGAACCAGCAGGCGCAGGATGTCCCGCGCGATGGCGGTGCCGAGGGCGGTATGGTCCGGCTCGTCCCAGCGCGCCCCGGCCTCGAGCAGCGCCCAGGCGATGCAGATGTCGCCATCCGTCGCATTGTTCGGGTCCTCGACCGGGAGCGCGGCATCGGGCCGGAAGCGCCAGGCATGCAACGTGTCGCCCGGCCGCCGCAGCACCCGCCGCGTCCAGCCCAGGATCCGCTCGAAGCCCGGCCGGTCGTCGGCGCCGAGGGCGAAGAGCAGCCCCCAGCCCTGGCCCTCGGAATGGGAAACGCCGCCATTGCCGCTATCGACCACCCGGCCTTCCGGCAGGAGAAAGCGGGACTGGAACAGGAACCATTCCGAGCGGAAGGCATCCGCGGCATGGGCGCCGCCGGCACAGGCGAGTGCGGCGAGGCCAGCCAGGGCGCCCCGCCGGGTCGGCCCGCGGCCGGCGCGGGAGGGCTCGGATGGGATCGGCACCAGCCAGTTCTCGGTCAGGGTTGCGGAACGCATTCCTGTAGCAAAAGTGCCGCTCTTGAGCAACCAAGGGTTGCTGAACCCTCCGTGACCGCGGGAGTTGCGCCCGTCCTCGAGGGGGCTTGCCACAACCGTGCCTACGCGGTCCCCTGGCCCGACGCCAGACCGCGGGGGATGCTCTCCATGACCAAGCTTGCCACCTTCTCCGATGCGAAGGGACCGCGCCTCGGCGCCGTGCTGGAGGATGGCCGCATCCTCGACCTGGCCGCGGCCGGGGGCATGCCCGCCGACATGCTCGGGCTGATCGAGGCCGGGCCGGGGGCGCTGACCGCGGCCCGGGCGCTGGCCGCCGCGCCACCCCCGGCCGCCATCCGGCCGGCCGGCAGCTACCGGCTGCTCGCCCCCATCCCCCGCCCGCGCCGCAACGTCTTCTGCGTCGGCCGCAACTACATGGACCATGTGGCGGAGGGCGACCGCACTCGCGGCATCACCCAATCCGAGCTGCCGCAATTCCCGCAATTCTTCACCAAGGCGCCGGAGGCGGTGATCGGGCCGGACGACCTCGTCCCCGCCCATACCGGCGTCACCGAATGGCTCGACTACGAGGTGGAGCTCGCCTGCATCATCGGCCGCGAGGGGGTGAACATCAGCCGGGAGGATGCGCTCTCCCATGTCTTCGGCTGGAGCATCGGCAACGACGTGACGGGGCGGGAGCTGCAGCGGCGCTACGGCCAGTGGTTCAAGGGCAAGTCGCTCGACCGGTCCTGCCCGCTCGGGCCGTGGATCGTCCCGGCGGCGGAGCTCGATGCGCTGAACACCGGTATCCGCTGCTTCGTCAACGGCGAGAAGCGGCAGGACAGCCATACCTCCAAGATGATCTTCGACGTGCGCGAGATCATCCACCAGCTCTCGCTCGGCTTCACCCTGCGGCCGGGCGACGTGATCATCACCGGCACGCCGGAGGGCGTCGGCTACGCCATGCAGCCGCCGCAGACGCTGAAGCCGGGCGACGTCATCCGCTGCGAGATCGACGGCATCGGCAGCCTCACCAACACCGTGGCGGAGCATTGAGCGTGGACGATCTGCTCAGCCTCGACGGGTTGCTGCCGCAGGCACCGCGGCGTGCCTTCGTCATGACCTCGCTGATGGCGGGCTTCACCCTCGCCGTGCCGGGGGCGGCGGAGGCGGCGGCGATCCGCACCGACAGCGCCGGCCTGCATGCGGGCGAGGTGCGCATCCCGGCCGCCGGCGGCGCGCTGCCCGGCTATGCCGCGGCGCCGGCCGCGCCCGGGCGCTACCCGTTGGTGCTGGTGATCGAGGAGATCTTCGGCGTCCACGAGCACATCAAGGATCTCTGCCGGCGGCTGGCCAAGGCCGGCTACCTCGCCGTGGCGCCGGAGCTCTATGCGCGGATCGGCGACCTCTCCACCATGACCGATGTCGGCGCGATCGTGCGAGACGTCATCAGCAAGGCGCCAGACGACCAGCTGCTGGCGGATCTCGACAGCGCGGCGTCCTGGGCGAACACAACGGGGATCGAGGGCAGCATGGGCGACCCGGCGCGGCTCGGCGTCACCGGCTTCTGCCGGGGCGGGCGGAACACCTGGCTCTATGCGGCGCACAACCCGGTGGTGAAGGCCGCCGTCGCCTGGTACGGGCCGGTCGGCGGCGCGACCTCGCCGATCCAGCCCCGCACCGCGGCCGATGTGGCGGCGGAGTTGAAGGCGCCGCTGCTCGGCCTCTATGGCGGGGCGGATATCGGCATCCCGGTCGCCGATGTCGAGGCGGCGGCGGCGACGGCGCGGGCGGCGGGGAAGACGGTGGAGATCAAGGTCTATCCGGAGGCGCCGCACGGCTTCAACGCGGACTACCGGCCGAGCTACCGGGAGGAGGCGGCGAAGGACGGGTGGGCGCGGATGCTCGCCTGGTTCAAGGCGCATCGGGTGGGCTGAGGGGGCAGCGTCCCCTCAGGCTGCAGCGACCGATCGGGCCTCCTGGCGGCGCATCACCTCGAGGAAGGCGCGCAGGGCGCCGGAGGCGTAGCAGTCGCGGCGACGGGCGAAGACCGTCTCCACCCGCCCCTCGCCGCGCGGCAGGGCCTCCAGCGCGAGGCGCCCGGGCCTCACCACCGGGCCGACCAGGGCCCGCGGCAGCAGGGTGATGCCGAGCCCGGCGGCGACGCTCGCAAAGATCGCCTCCAGGGTCCCAAATTCCAGCAGGCGCGGCGCCGGGATGCCGCGTCGCGCCAGCACCTCCTCCAGCCGCTGGCGGTAGGAACACCCGGCCCGCAGCACGATGATGCGGATATCCCCCTCCCCCGCCAGCAGCCGCGCCAGGGGCCGTGCCCCGGCCGCCGTCAGCCGCACCCCACGCCCGCTCCGCTCGAACAGCGCCAGGCCGAGCCGCGCCTCGAGCTGCCGGATATGGGCGGTGACGTTGGACTGCACCGTGTGCAGCGCCAACGCCGCCCGGCTCATGCTGCCGAGCCGCGCCACCGCCTCGAAGATCCGCAGATCGGCTGCATCCATGGCGCCGCGTTCCCCTGTCCCGGATCAGTAAGGCGCGGCGCCGCCGCGCGGGCAAGGAGCCATCTGCCGGAGCGATGGCGGCGATCGCGGATCATCGCTTGCGCCGGGCGCCGCGCGGCGGGAGCCTTGGGGAAAGCGCCGGCCGGGGTGATTGGCCCGCTGAAACAACAAGCCGGGACGGCTTCCATGCGCCATGACGCACGGAGCCGCCCCGGCGACACGCCAGCTGCCCGGAGGAAACCCCCATGACCTCGGCCCTCGCCCGCAGCGCCGCCTTCTGCGACCGCTTCGGCCTGCGCCTGCCGATCCTGCTCGCCCCGATGGCCGGGGCCTGCCCGCCCTCGCTCTCCATCGCCGTCGCCAATGCCGGCGGCATGGGGGCCTGCGGCGCGCTGCTGATGCAGCCGAAGGCGATCCAGGCCTGGGCGGCGGAGGTGCGGGGCGCGACCAACGGCGCCTTCAGCCTCAACCTCTGGATTCCCGACCCGCCGCCGCGGCGCGATGCGGAGCGCGAGGCGGCGGTGCGGCGCTTCCTCGGCGCGTGGGGGCCCGAGGTGCCGGCCGAGGCGGGCGATGCCAGGCCGCCCGATTTCGCCGCGCAGTGCGAGGCGCTGCTGGAGGCGGCGCCGGCGGCGGTCTCCTCGATCATGGGGCTCTTCCCGGCCGATTTCGTCGACCGGCTGAAGGCGCGCGGCATCACCTGGATGGCGACCGTCTCGACGGTCGCCGAGGCGCGCGCGGCGGAGGCGGCCGGGGCCGACATCCTGGTGGCGCAGGGGGCGGAGGCCGGCGGGCATCGCGGCCGCTTCGACGCGGCGCGGGCGGAGGCCGAGATGGTGGGGCTGATGGCGCTCGTCCCGGCCGTCGTCGATGCGGTGCGCCTGCCCGTGGTGGCGACGGGCAGCATCGCCGATGCGCGCGGGGTGGCGGCGGCGCTCGCCCTTGGCGCCTCGGCGGCGCAGATCGGCACCGGCTTCCTCCGCGCGCCCGAGGCGAAGATCGCCCCCGCCTGGGCCGAGGCGCTGGCCGGGGCGCCGCCCGAGGGCACGCGCGTCAGCCGCGTCTTCAGCGGGCGGGCCGGGCGGAGCCTCGCCACCGCCTATGTGGAGGCGGCGACGGCGCCGGATGCCCCGCCGCCGGCGCCCTATCCGGTGCAGCGCGGCCTCACCGGGCCGATGCGCGAGGCGGGGACCAAGGCGGGCGATATCGGGCGGATCCAGGCCTGGGCGGGCCAGGCGGCCGGGCTGGCCCGGGCTGAGCCGGCGGGGGAGATCGCCCGCACGGTCTGGGAGGGGGCGCGGCGGCTGCTCGCCTGAGGCCGGGGCGGCCGGACAAGGGCCCGGGCCACGATCCATGATCCGGCGACGGCGGATGATGCCCTATGCTCCCCGGCATGCCGACTCGCCGCGATGCCCTGCTCGCCCCCCTCCTGCTCACCGCCTGCGCCTCGCCCCTGCCCGAGGCGCCGATCGCGGCCAGCACGCCGGAGGCCCGTGCGCTGCTGGAGGAGAGCGCCGCGGCGCATGGGCTGGAGGCCTTCCGCCGCATCCGGGATGTGAGCGTGAGCTATGCCGGGGAATGGGCGCCGATCATCGACCGGCTGCAGCCCGCACTCGTCGATCGCCGCTTCCGCGGGCCGTCGGAGGAGCGGCTGCTGCCGCGGGAGGGGATCGTCGCCCAGGCCTATTCGGGCCCTGCCGGACGGAAGCAGGTGCTGCGCCGCCCCGGCGGCGGGGCGACAGGCGAGGTGCGGGTCTGGTTCAACGGCGAGCCCGCGGAGGATGCGGAGCGGCGCAGCGCCGCCGCGCTGGTCGCGGATGGCTATGCCCTCTTCCTGCTCGGGCCGATGCTGCTCGCGGGCGGCTGGGGCGTGCCGCGCCTCGCCATCCTCGGCCGCGACGAGGACGCGGCGGTCACGGTTGGCGGCCAGCGCTGGCCTTGCGCCGTGCTGCGCGGGCGGATGCTCCCGGGCTTGGGCTTCTCGGGCGCCGAGCGCATCGCCCTCTTCATCGACCGGGAGGAGCGGCTGATGCGCCGGGTGCGCTTCGGCCTGGAGGGGATGGAGGGCACGCGCGGCGCCGTCGCCGAGGTCGATGCCTGGGACCATGTCGAGTGGCAGGGGGTGCGCTGGCCGACGCAATTCCACGAGCGGCTGCTGCGGCCGCTGCCGCTCGCCGTGCATGACTGGCGGCTGACCGGCCTCGACCTCGACCGCGGCATCGAGCCGGCGGAGGTGGCGGGGCCGGACCTCCGCGGCCGCGCCGCCGCGCCGGCCGGGGCTATTCGGCGGCCTGCCTGAGCCCCGTCGGCAGCACGGCCCGCAGCGCCGCAACCAGCGCCGCCATCATCGCATCGGTATGGAAGGGCGTGGCGCAGAGGCGCAGGCGCTCCGTCCCGCGCGGCACGGTCGGGTAGTTGATCGGCGTGGCGTAGATACCGTGCTCCTCGAGCAGCCGGCGCGCGACCTGGCGGCACAGCTCCGCCTCGCCGATCCAGATGGGGACGATGTGGCTCGGCCCCGGGATGCGCGGAAGGCCAGCGGCATCGAGGGCCGATTTCAGCGCCGCGGCCCGCTCAGCCAGCGCCGCGCGCCGCGCCGGGTCCCGCTTCAGCAGGCGGACGCTCTCAAGCGCCGCGGCGGCGACGGCGGGCGGCAGGGCCGTGGTGAAGATCAGCCCGCCGGCCGTGCTGCGGATGTAGTCGATCATCTCCGCATCGCCGGCGAGGTAGCCGCCGAAGACGCCGAAGCCCTTGGCGAGCGTCCCCTCGATCAGGTCGACGCGGTGCGCGACGCCGTCCCGCTCGGAGATGCCGCCGCCCCCGGCCCCATAGAGGCCGACGGCATGGACCTCGTCGAGATAGGTCATGGCGCCGTGGCGCCGGGCGAGGTCGCAGATGGCGCCGATCGGGGCGATGTCGCCATCCATGGAATAGACGCTCTCGAAGGCGATGAGCTTCGGCGCCGCGGGCGGGGCGGCGGCGAGCTTGGCCTCCAGGTCGTCGAGGTCGTTGTGCCGCCAGATGACGCGCCCGGCGCCCTTCGCGCCGCGCATCCCGGCGATCATCGAGGCGTGGTTCTTGGCGTCCGAGAAGACGATGAAGCCCGGCAGCGCCTCCAGCACCGCGGCGATGCCGGCCTGGTTGGCGATGTAGCCGCTGCCGAAGAGCAGGGCGGAAGGCTTGCCATGGAGCGAGGCGAGCTCCGCCTCCAGCGCCACATGGAGCGGCGAGGTGCCGGAGATGTTGCGGGTGCCGCCGGCGCCGGCGCCGTGCTCCTCCACCGCGCGCGCCGCCGCGGCCTGCACGGCGGGGTGGGCGCCCATGCCGAGATAGTCGTTGGAGGACCAGACGGTGACCTCCCGCACCCCCTGCGGCGCATGCCAGCGGTAGAGCGGGAAGTGGCCGGCCAGCTTCTCCAGATGGGCGAATTCGCGGTAGCGCCCCTCGCGGCGCAGCGCGGCGAGATTGGCCCGGCAATGGGCGAGGAAGGCGTGGCGCGTGTCCATCGGCTCCGGCTTCGGCGGTGTTGCGTGGGATATGTCGGCAACGGCGGAAAATGCCAATGGAGCCTGCGCAACCCTGCCATTCGCGGAGAAGGTTTCAGCCGTTCAGCAGCCGGTCGATCTCGGCCTGGGCGAGGTCGGGCCCGGCCATGGTCGGCTCGGCAACGGTGTGCATCGCCGCCTTCACCTCCACCGCCTCGACCGGGGCGGTGCCGCCCGGGATCATCCCCTCCAGGATCTGCCCGACCTGCTGGAGATGCTGGATGGCGCGGCGGATTCGCTGGCCGGTGACGTCCTGGAAGGAGCAGGCCTCGAAGATGGCGTTGACTTTGTCCGTGACCAGGGTGAGCGAGGCCTCGTCCTTGCGGTTGCTGGCGAGCCAGTCCTGGATGGCCTCGGCGGCCTCCATGATGGTGTTGGCCGCGGCCTCCGTCGCCTGGACCACCGCTTCCAGCTCGATGCCGCTGTTGCGGCTGCTGGCGGCGGGGATGGCGACCAGCCCGGCGATCTGCTCGTGGATGCGGTTGAGCTGGCCGGAAAGGTTCTCCTCCGAGTAGTCGACGAGCTGCACCGTGGCATGCACCTCGGCGCTGAGCTCGGCGATGCGGCGGTCGATGAAGCCGCGCAGGTCGGCGAACAGGCCGCCCATCTCGGCGCGGAGCGCCACGACCTCCCCGGCGGTCCCTGCCTGCATCGCCCCTCTCTCCCGGCCTGAGCACGGGGCGATCATGCCAGGGAAAGAATGAAGACGCTGTTTATGGAAGCGCGCCGCTGCGCTACCACCCCCCCATGACGGTCCGCATCGATCTCGGCCAGACGGACGCCGGCGCCCCCGCCCTGCTGGACCTCGAGGAGCTGCTGGCCACCCGCCTGCTGGTCCAGGGCAATTCCGGCTCCGGCAAGTCCCACCTGCTGCGCCGGCTGCTGGAGGGCAGCGCGCCCTGGGTGCAGCAGGCGGTGATCGACCCGGAGGGGGATTTCGTCACCCTGGCCGAGCGCTTCGGCCACCTCGTGATCGATGCGGCGGCGCATTCGGAGGCCGGGCTGCAGCTGGCGGCCGAGCGCATCCGCCAGCACCGGGTCTCCGTCGTGCTCGACCTCGAGGGGCTGGACACCGAGGGGCAGATGCGCCGCGCCGCCGCCTTCCTCGGCGGGCTCTTCGACGTGGATCGCAGCTACTGGATGCCGATGCTGGTGGTGGTGGACGAGGCGCAGCTCTTCGCCCCCATGGCGGCCGGCGAGGTGGCGGACGAGGCGCGGAAGCTCTCGCTCGGCGCCATGACCAACCTCATGTGCCGCGGGCGCAAGCGCGGGCTGGCCGGGATCATCGCCACGCAGCGGCTGGCGAAGCTCGCCAAGAACGTCGCGGCCGAGGCCAGCAATTTCCTGATGGGCCGCACCTTTCTCGACATCGACATGGCCCGCGCCGCCGACCTGCTCGGGATGGAGAAGCGGCAGGCGGAGATGTTCCGCGACCTCAGGCAGGGGCATTTCGTGGCGCTCGGCCCGGCGCTCGCCCGGCGGCCGCTGCCGGTCAGGATCGGCACGGTGCAGACCGAATCGAGGGGCGCCGCGCCGAAGCTGACGCCACTGCCGAGCCAGCCGCCCGAGGACGCACGGGCGCTGATCCTGCAGCCGCCGGCGCCCGAGGCGCCCCGGCCGCGCCGCGCGCCTCCTCCCCCGCCGCCCGACATCCTCGCCCAGCTCGCCGCCGCCCGGCCGGCGCCGCCCCCTGCCCTGCCGCCCGCCTCGGCGGAGCAGCAGGCGGAGCAGCGCCGCCGGCTGGAGGCGGTGATGCGCCAGGTGCTGGCCGACCCCGACAGCGGCTACCGCCCGGCCGCCGTGCTCTACCAGGACTTCCTCGTGCGCTGCCGGATCGAGCAGATCGGCGGCAAGCTGCCCGACATGGCGGCCTTCCGCCGGCTGCTCGCCATCGGCAAGGCGGAGGTGCCGACCGAGATGGCGGAGGGCGAGGACTGGGCCGAGGCCATGGCGCGGGCGGCGCCGCTGCCGGAGGATCTCCAGGGCGTTTTCCTGCTGCTGGCGCGGGCGGCGCTGGCGGGGGCGCCCTGCCCGTCGGACGCCGCCATCGCCCGCGCCTATGGCACGCGCTCGGCCAGCCGGGCGCGGCGGGCGCTGGCCTTCATCGAGGAGCGGGGGGCGATCGCCATGCGGCCCGACCTGACCGGGCGACGCATCGTCACCATCGCCGGGCCAGGCTGGGAGACGGCGCCGGGCCACCCGGAAGAGGAAGCGGTGGCCTGAGGACGCGAAGTGGAACGCCCATTGCGTCGGGCCCCCGGGCTCGGGCACACGGGTCGCGCGCGATTCCGTGAGATCGCGCGCACTGCACGCGTCTCCCGCCGCTCGTTCCGACCCTGCGCCTATAGGCCGGCCGAGCCGGCCCGACCCGTCACGCTCTTCCACCCCCAGGGCCAGAATGCTGTCCGCGATCCGTCTCCACCAAGTCTTCCTCATCGCAGCGGTGGCGGTGCCGGCCAGCGTCTTCGGCGCGGCGGCCTGGTGGAACCGCGGCGAGGTCCTGCGCGAGGGGACCGAGACGGTCGAGCGCACCGCGGCCATCATGAACGAGCATGTGGCGAAGGTCCTCGACACCGCCGACCTCGTGCTGGACCGGGTGCAGGACCGGATCGAGACGCTGGATGACGGGCAAGTCGCGGGAGCCGGGGTCAGCGCCTTCCTCGCCGCGGTGAAGGAGCCGCTCAGCCAGATCGTCTCGGTCTGGGTGGCCGATGCCGGGGGCCATGTGCTGGCCGGCAGCCAGGGCTGGGACCGCGGCGTCAGCATCGCCGACCGCGACTTCTTCGTCGTCCAGCGCGAGAACCCGAAGGCCGGCACCTATGTCAGCGCCGCCTTCAGCGGCAGGGCGACCGCCATCTCCTCCTTCGCCATCAGCCGCCGGCGCCGGGCGCCGGGCGGGCAATTCCTCGGCACCATCCATGTCTCGCTGAGCCCCGACTACTTCGCGCATTTCTTCCGCGAGGCCTCCCCGCCCTATCCCCATGCGGCCTTGCTGATGCGCAGCGATGGCGCGGTGCTCGCCCGCTCCCCGAGCCGCGGCGCCCCGGCCAGCCTCGCCGCCAACAGTCCGCTGACGCGCGCCATCGGGCGCCAGCCGGATCGCGGGCTCGACCGCGACATTTCGACCATCGACGGCAAGGACCGGATCTTCGCCTATCGCCGGGTCGGGCTCTGGCCGGTCTATGTCAGCTTCGGTGCCGATACCGATGCGCTGCTGGGGCGCTGGCGGGCCAATCTGCGGGTCTATGGCCTGGTGGCGCTGGCGGCGGCGCTGACGCTGCTCGGCTCCGCCTTCCTGGCGCTGCGCCATGCCCGGGCGGCGAGAACGGCCCAGGCGGCGCTGGCCCGCGAGGCCGCCGCCCGCGCCGCGGCCGAGGCCCGGCAGGCGGCCGAGGCGCGGTTCCGCGGCGTGTTCGAGAGCCGGGCGGTCGGCATGTCGGTCTTCGATCTCGCGACCAGGGAGACGCTGCTCTGCAACGACCGCCTCCTGGAGATGACCGGCGGCAGCCGCGCCGCCTTCGAGGCCGGCACCTGGGACTGGCGGCGGGTCACCCCGGCGGAGCTGCTGCCCCGCGACGAGGATGCCGTCGCCGAGGCCCGCGCCCGCGGCTGGTGGGCGCCCTACGAGAAGGAATACTTCCGCGCCGACGGCTCGCGCCTGCCGGTCCGCGTCTCCTCGGCGCCGCTGCCGGGCGAGGCCGGGCGCGTCGTCGTGCTGGTCGAGGACATCTCCGAGCAGCGCGAGGCGGAACTCCGGCGCGACCTGCTGATGCGGGAGGTCGACCACCGCGCCAAGAACGCGCTGGCCACCGCCCGTGCGGCGCTGCGGCTGACGCGGGCGCCGGACCTGCCCAGCTATGTCGAGCTGGTCGATGGCCGCATCACGGCGCTGGCCCAGGCGCTGGCACTGCTGTCGCAGACGCAGTGGCAGGGGGTCGGCCTCGCCACGCTGCTGCGCGAGGCGTTCGAGCCCTTCCTCGACGGCGGCCGGGCGGGGCAGGTGCGCCTGGAGGGGCCGGGGCTCACCATCGACGCCAATGCGGTGCAGCCGCTGGCCATGGCGGTGCACGAGCTGGCGACCAACGCCACCAAATACGGCGCCCTGTCGCGGGCGGAGGGGTGCGTCACGCTGCGCTGGAAGGTGCTGGCCGGGCCGCCGGCGCGGCTGCAGCTCGCCTGGCGGGAACGCGGCGGGCCGCCGGTGGTGGCGCCGCCACAGGACACCGGCTTCGGCACGCGGGTGCTGCAGGCGACGCTGGCGCGGCAGCTCGGCGGCAGCGTCGCCCAGCATTGGGAGCCGGCGGGGCTGCATTGCGAGATCCTGCTGCCGGCCGCGCGGGTGCTGGCAGCGGAGGATGCCGTGCCGGCCGCGTAAATAAACGTTTTACATTTGCATCGGTCTTGGCATGATCGCCCCGCCCGGCAGGAGGCGGGGGCGTCGTGTGGCTCAGGAAATGGCTGCAGCCGAGGGATGGCGAGGCGGCGGCGCCCCGCCCGCAGCCCGGCTTCCGTGAGAGCGCCGTGCCGCTCGCCTTCGCCCCTGCGCCCGGCGCCGGGTCGCTGCCGCCCCAGCGGGCGGAGGCGCCCTTCCCCGCCCGGGTCCCGGCCGAGCTGCCCTTCCCGAGCACCGGCCCGCACGGCCATCGCGCCCGCATGCGGGAGAAGCTGCTGGAGCGCGGGGCCGAGGCACTCGCCGATTACGAGCTGCTGGAGATGCTGCTCTTCTTCGCCATGCCGAAGGGCGACACCAAGCCGCTGGCGAAGGCGCTGATCAACCGCTTCGGCAGCTTCGGCGCCGTCCTCGCCGCACCCAGGGACGAGTTGCTGGCGACGCGCGGCCTCGGCCCGCACAGCGTCGCCGCCCTGAAGCTGGTGCAGGCCTCCTCGCTGCGCCTGGCGCGCGCCGAGGTGATGGAGCGCCCGGTACTGAACCATTGGGACAGGCTGATCGGCTACCTCACCGCCGTGCTGGCGGAGGAGAAGATCGAGCAGTTCCGCATCCTCTTCCTCGACACCCGCAACCGGCTGATCGCCGACGAGGCGCAGGCGCGCGGCACGGTGAACCACACGCCCGTCTATCCGCGCGAGGTGGCGAAGCGCGCGCTCGAGCTGCATGCGACGGCGCTGATCCTGGTGCACAACCACCCCTCCGGCGACCCGACGCCGTCGCGCGAGGACGTTGCCATGACGGCGGAGGTCAAGGCCGCGGTCGGCGTGCTCGGCATCCAGCTGCATGACCACCTGATCATCGGCCGCGGCCGGCATCTCAGCGTCCACCGCGAGGGGCTGCTCTGAGCGAGGCCGGAGCGGCCTCCACTCGCCCCGGCTCACCGAAGCCGCATCAGCCCGTTGTCTGCTCTAGGCGCCCTCCGGCTCCGTCCAGCGCGGCAGCTCGATCCAGAAGCGGCTGCCCTCGCCCGGCGCGGAGACGACGCCGCAGCGGCCGCCCAGCCGCTCCGCCACCCGCCGCACGATGGCGAGGCCGACGCCGGTGCCGGGAAAGGCCTCCCGCCCGTGCAGCCGCTCGAAGGGGCGGAAGATGCGCTCCTGGTGCTCCGGCGCGATGCCGATGCCATGGTCCTCCACCCAAAGCCGGACCATGCCGGCATCGCCGTCCGAGCAGCGGATGGCAACGCTCGGCGCCTCGCCGGGGCGGTGGAATTTCAGCGCGTTGCCGACCAGGTTGCCGACCGCCTGGGTCAGCACGCCGGCATGGCCGCTGACCGCGGGCAGCGGCCGCTGCACCTCGATGCGGGCTCCCTCCAGCTCGGTGCGGCACTGGTCCAGCACCGCCTCCACCACGGTCTCGAGCGACACGCAGCGCAGCGCGATGTCCTGCCGCGCCAGGCGGCTGTAGCCCAGGATGTCGTCGATCAGCGTATCCATCCGCTCGGCGGCGCCGGCGATGCGGACGAGGTAGCCGCGCTCCTCCCCGTCGAGTCGGGGGCCGGCATCCTCCTCCAGCGCCGCGGCATAGCCGCCGATGGCGCGGGCCGGGGCGCGCAGGTCGTGGGAGATGGCGGCGGCGAAGGACTGCAGTTCGGCATTCGCCTCCTCCAGCGTGGCTGTCCGCTCCTCCACCTGCTGCTCCAGCCGCTGGTTCTGCTCGCCCAGCCGGCGCTCGTCCCGCCGGTGCAGGACGCCGAGCGCGCCGAGCCCGGCGGAGGCCAGCGCCAGCGCGCCGCAGCCGAGGGCCAGGAAGGTCGTGATCCGCGTGCGGTGGTCCTGCAGCGCGGTCCGCTCGCGGAGGATGCGCCGGGCCTCCGCCTCGAAGACGTTGAGATCCTCGCGGATCCGCTCCATCAGCTCCTGCCCCCGGTTGGTCCGCACCACGGCGAGCGCCGCCTCGACCGAGTCCCGGCGCAGTGCGACCGTCTCCGCCAGCTCGGCGAGCTTGGCCTCGATCAGCGGCCGCAGCGCGTCCAGCCGGGCCTTCTGCTGCGGGATCATCACCTCGGCGACGAGCGCGGCGAAATCGGCCCAGATCCGGTTCACCGCATCCTGGTAGGGCTCCAGGTAGCGGTCCTCGCCGATGAGGAGGAAGCCGCGCTGGCCGGTCTCGGCATCCAGCACGTCGGCCGCCAGGGCCTGCGCCCGGTCCAGCACCCGAACGGTGGTCTCGGTCGCGTGGCGTGCCTCGGCGAGGCGGGTCAGGTTGAAGAGCATGAGGGCGCCGCCGAGCGCCAGCAACAGGAAGGAGACGGCGGCGGCCGCCGCCGCCAGCCCTGTGAGGTCACGCGGCCAATGCCGGCCCCGCTTCTGCTCTCCTACCTCCTTCGGCATTCCGCATACCCGTCAGCCAAGTGCAAAAATGGCCGGCATGGCATCGGGTTCCCGGCTTTTTCGGTTGCCGTAAGGTATCTGGAACGATCCGGCACGCCGTCCGCCTGTTGAAGCTCCATGCGCATCCTGATCGCCGACGACGACCCCGACTTCCGCAGCCTGGCCAGCCGGGCCATGCGCCGCGAATTCGAGTCCTGCACCATCACCGAGATCGGCGACCGCGCCGGGCTCGACGCCGCCCTCGCCGCCCCGCTGGGGCCGGACCTGCTGATCTCCGACTTCAGCCTCAACTGGACCGACGGCTTCGCCATCTTCGCCGAGGTCCGCGCCGCCTTCCCGGGCAGCGTCGCCATCATGTTCACCGGGACCGGCGACGAGGAGGTAGCGGTCCGCGCCATCAAGGCCGGCTTCGACGACTACGTGGTCAAGTCGCCGAAGCAGCTCCGCCGGCTGGCGGCGGCGGCGCGGGCGGCGCTGGCCAGGTCGGAGACCCGGCGCGGGCTCGAGGAAAACCGCGACCTGCTGACGCAGGAGCTCTACCACCGGCTGCACAACAACCTCCAGCTCGTGGTCGGGCTGATCGCCTTCACCGCGCGCAGCATCGAGGAACCATCGGCGCGGCAGCGGCTCGACGATCTCGGCCGGCGGGTGCAGTCGCTGTCGCTGCTGCAGGAGCGGCTCTACCGCGGCGGGGACTTCCGGCGGGTGGATTTCGTCGCCTTCCTGCGGCAGCTGGTGGAGGACCTGGTGGCGCTCGATGGGCGCGGCATCGCCACACAGCTGGAGCTGGAGCCGCGGATGCTGCCGGTCGACATTGCCGTGCCGCTGGCGCTGATCGCCAATGAGCTGATCACCAATGCGCTGAAGCATGCCGTCGCCGGGACGGATCCGCTGGCCCTCGGCATCGCCTTCCGCACCGAGGCGGATGGGGTGCCGGTGCTGGAGGTGGCGGACAACGGGACGGGGCAGGAGGCGCTGGAGGCCGGCAGCGGGCTGGGCGCCCGGCTGGTGCAGCGGCTTGCCCAGCAGATCGGTGGCGTGGTTGATATCGGGTCCAGGGAAGGTGGCGGGAGGTTATGTCGGATTTCGGTGCGAGGCCAAGCGAGGCAGGGTTGAGGGTGCTCGTCGTCGAGGACGAGTTCCTGATCGCGGACTACCTCGTGGCGGTGCTGGAGGATGCCGGCCACCGCGTCGCCGGCACCGCGGCGACGGCGGAGGAGGCGCTGGCCATCCTCGGCAGCGGCCTGCCGGTCGATGTTGTGAGCCTCGACGTGAAGCTGCCGGGCGCGATGGACGGCATCGAGATCGCCGAGCGGCTGCGTGCGGCGGCCGGCCCGCCCTTCTTCTTCGTCACCGGCTCCGGCGACCCGGCCTTCCGTGCCCGCTGCGAGGCGGTGCGGCCGCTCGCCATCCTGCAGAAGCCGATCGACCCGAACATGCTGCTGCGTGCGCTGACCAAGGTGAGGCCGGGCTAGAACCAATGCCGATCAGGGGAAGACACCTGACCGGAGGCATTTGCTCGGCAAAGAATAAATTGGAGCGGGCTTCCTTTGTCATGGCTCGGGGAAACCGGTTGCCTGGCCGGCGAACGCCGGTGAGCTGACTCGACCTTGTCGGTGTTTGCTCCGGACCACGATCCGCAGTCATCGGATCGCGGGCCGTAGCCCAAGCTTGTGCCTGGCCCGCATGGGTCAGGCTTCCGGCCATCCCGGCCCTCGGCGATCAGGCGCGGGAGCGGTCGCCGACTGCACCGGCCCACGGAAGCCGCTCCAGCCTTCGGCCGCGGCGCGCCGATCCTCCCGGCCGGTGGTTCCACCCGACCGGTGTCTGCTCCGGTCGTGGTCTTCCGCAGATCGATGAGGACATCAGGAGGCGACCAGGCCCGTCAGCGCCGCGCGGACCTCGGCCACCTCCAGTGCCGCGAGGCGCGGGTGGCGCAGCACGGCGACGGCACGTCCGCGCGGGGCGCAGAGGGCCGGGTCGCTCTCCGGGCCGAAGAGCACGAGGGTCGGGCAGCCGGCCGCGGCGGCGAGATGCGTCGGGCCGGTGTCGTTACCGATGGCGAAGGCGGCGCGGCGGGCGACGGCGCCGAGGCCGGCGAGGCTGGTGCGGCCGGTGAGGTCGATCACCGGCCCGGGCCGGGCAGCGGCGATGGTGGCGGCAAGCGGCGCCTCGGCCGGGCCGCCGACGACGGCGACGGGCAGGTCGAGCAGTGCGGCGAGCGCGGCGAAACGCTCCGCAGGCCAGCGCTTGGCCGGCCGGCCCGGTGAGGCGCCGGGGACCAGCAGGGCGAAGCGCGCCGGCAGGCCGAGGCCCGAGACGTCGTCATCCAGCCAGTCGAGGGCGGGCGCGGGGAAGGCAGCGATGCCGGCCATCCGCAACTGCTCGCGCTGCCGCTCGGCGGTGTGCATTAGGTCCCGTGTGGGGTTGGCATGCGGGTGGCTGGCGCCGCGGGCGATGCCGGACCATTCGGGGCCGCTGCCGACCATCAGCCGGTAGCGGGAGGAGCGGGAGGAGGTCTGCAGGTCGTAGACCCGCCCGAAGCGGGCGGCGCGCAGCCGCCGGGCAAGGCGCCAGAGGGCGGGCAGGTCGATCCAGGCGGGGCGGCCGTCGCTCCAGATGCGGTCGAACCAGGGGCTGCGGGCGAGCAGCCCGGCATAGGGCGGCGTGGTCAGCAGGGTGATCTCGGCGCCCGGATGATGGGCGCGGATGGCGGCGAAGGGGCCGAAGGCCTGCACCACGTCGCCAAGTGCGGCGAGCTTGATGACGAGGATGCGGCCGGCGCTCATGCCAGCTCCCGGTAGACGGCGAGCGTCGCCTGCTGCATCGCCTCCGTCGTGTAGTGGGCGAGGACATGGGCGCGGGCGGCCTCGCCGATGCCGGCGCGGGCGGCGGGCGGCAGGCCCAGGGTATGGCCGATGGCGGAGGCCAGCGCCTCCGGGTCGCCGGGGGGGACGCGCCAGCCGGTCTCGTTCTGCGTCACCGTCTCGCGCGGGCCGCCGAGATCGGCGGCGATCACCGGGCGGCCCATGGCCTGCGCCTCGATCACGGTGCGGCCGAAGGCCTCCGGCTCCACCGAGCAGTGCAGGACGAGGTCGGCCAGCAGCAGCGCCGCCGGCATGTCCTCGACATGGCCGACTATGCGCAGCCGGTCGCCGAGGCCAAGGCGGGCCGCCTCCGCCTCCAGCTCGCGGCGGTAGCGGGGGCCGTCGCCGACGAGCACGGCGACGGCATCGCCCGGCAGCCGGGCCATCGCCTGGAGCAGCACCCCCTGCCCCTTCCACCGCGTCAGCCGGCCAGGGAGCATGATGACGGGGCGGCCCTCGGGCAGCCGCCATGCGGCGCGGAGGGCGGCGAGGCGGCCGGGCGGCACCAGGGCCGGGTCGAAGCGGCGCGGGTCGACGCCGCGGGGGATGACGCGGATCCGCGCCGGGTCGGTGCCGTGGCGCTCCCGGATATGGCCGGCGATGAAGTGGCTGATGGCGATGACGCGCTCGCCGCGGGCCATCACCGAATTGTAGAGGCGCTTGCCCGGCGCACCCTCGTTGTAGGTGCCGTGGTAGGTGGTGACGAAATGTGCGCCGCTCCGCCGCACCGCCAGCAGCGCCGACCAGGCGGGGGCCCGCGAGCGGGCATGGATGATGCCGACCCCTTCCTCCGCCGCCAGCCGGGCCAAGCTGGCGGCGTTGCGGATGATCCGCCACGGCACCTTTGTCCGCAGCGGCAGGGTGACATGGGTGGCGCCCAGCCGCTCCAGCGGTTCGACCAGCGGGCCGCCGTCCGAGGCAACCAGGGCGCGGCCGCCGGCGGCGATGAGGGCCTCCGCGATCTCGAGCGTGCCGCGCTCCACCCCGCCGGCGACGAGGCTCGGCAGCACCTGCAGGACGGGCGGCAGGCTCACGCGGCGACGGGGCTTGGCATGGGCAGGCCGGCGGCCGCGGCGCGGGCGGCGAGCGCGGGCGGGATGGAGGGGTGGAGCGCGACGCCCTCCGCCAGTGCCCGGGCGCGACGCTGCCAGGCGCGCTCGCCCGGCAGGCGGGGCGCCTGGCCGCCGACGGCGGGCGGATTGCCGCGGACGGCCTCGGCCATCCAGCCGCTCTCGCGCAGGAAGGCCGCTGCGCCGCCGAAGCGGGCGGGGTCGATCGCCAGGACCAGGACGTTGGCGCCCCAGCCGGTCGGTGCATCGGCGCGGCCATGGCCCGAAAGGCCCGAGGTCATCGCCTCGACCAGCAGCCCCAGGCCGAAGCCCTTGTGGCCGGCGGCCATGCCGCCGAGCGGCAGCAGCGAGCCGCCCTGGAAGAAGGCCTCCGGGTTGTCCGTCGGCTGGCCTTCGGCGGTGAGCAGGGCGTTGAAGGGAAAGCGGCTGCCCTCGGCGCGGCGGCGGCCGGTCATGCCGTTCGTCGTGATGGACATGGAGATGTCGATCATCACCGGCCCATCCGGGCCGGGCCAGCCGGCGGCGAGCGGGTTCGGGGTGATGATCCGCTGCGTGCCGCCCCAGGGGGCGACGGAGGCGGTCGCCGGGTCGGAGGACCAGATCTGGGCGACCAGGCCGCGCCCGACCAGCCGCGGGAGATAGGCGGCGAGGCAGCCGATATGGTGGCAGCGGCGGATGGCGACGGCGGCGAGGCCGAACTCCGCGGCGCGCACGGCAGCCAGGTCGCCGGCGCGGCGCACCAGCCAGGGGCCGGGCAGCTTGCCGCCGTCCCAGGTCTCGACCACCGGCGTCCCGGCGAGGACGACGGGTTCCCCCCTGCCCTGCATGTCGCCGCTGGCGAGGCCGTCGAGATAGGGCGGCAACAGGGCGAGCCCGTGGGTGTCGTGGCCCATCAGGTCGCCCTCGACCAGGATGTCGGCGACGACCTGAGCTTTTTCCTCCTCCATGCCGCCGGCGCGGCAGAGGGCGGCGGCAAGGGTGGTGAGGTCGGTGGCGGCGTAGCGGGTCATCGAGGCCTCGGCGCGGCGGAGGGCTGTTCCTCGGACCGGCGAGGGGGGTTCGTCAAGGTGGCGAACGAAGGGTTCGGATCCTCAAGCGGGGCCGGAAAGACCCGCTCTTCAGGGCTCGAGGAGTTGCGGTCGAGTGGCCGAGGCGACGAAGCCGGATCAGAATTTGACGGTATCCTATTCCAAGCAGGCCGAGACGGCGTCCGGCGCATCACGCTGCCTCGGCTTCCGGCGTCTCGAGGAAGGCTTCCAGTTGACGCTGCACCTGCACCTCCTCCGCGGCATCGGCGAAGACGAAGGCGAGCTGGAGCGCTTCGCCCCGGCCGACCACGCGGCAGGCCAGCGTCGGAAGCCCCTCGATCCTCAGCTGCACGGCCTCGCCGGGCGCGGCCGCGGCGCGGCTGAACACTTTGGCGCCGCCGAGGGATAGGTTGGCGAGCTGGCCGGCAACCGCATCGCCGCCGGGCAGCAGGACGGAGCAGCTGCGCCGCAGCGCGATGCGCGGATGCCGCCGCCGGTCGCCCTCGGTCAGCGTGGCGCGGACCACGCCGGCGAGGCGGCCCTGCAACCCGTCGATCGCGGCGGCCACCTGGCCGGAGGCGCCATGCATCATCCCGACCGACATCCGGTTGTCGTCCAGCCTTGCCGCCGCGTCGACCACCCGGGCAGCCGCGGATTGCGCGGCCTGCGAGGCCTCCGCCACGGCGCGGGCGAGGCTGGCCGCGGTCTCCGCCTGGGCGCGCATCCCCTGCTCGACGGTGGTGGAGATGCCGGCGAGGTCCCGCAGGCCGGCGAGGATGGTGTCAGCGGCGCGCGTGGTCCGGGCAATGCGGTCGAGCACATCGGCGATCCGCTCGGCGATGGCGGCATTGGCCTTGGCGGCCTCGGCGGCGAGCTGCTTCACCTCGCCGGCCACGACGGCGAAGCCCTTGCCTGCCTCGCCGGCGCGGGCGGCCTCGATCGTCGCGTTCAGCGCCAGCAGGTTCGTCTGGGCGGCGATGCCCGCGATCAGCCGGGTGACGGCGTTGATCTCGCCGGCGGCGACCGAGAGCTCGGCCACCAGGCGCTGCGCCTCCTCGCCCCGCTCCGCCATGCTGCGGGAGGTGGTCGCGGCGCGGCCGACCTCCCCGGTCAGGTCCTGGACGACCTTGAGGATCGCGCCGGTGGCCTCGGCGGCGATGGCGGCCTCGGCCGCGCCGCGCTCGCTGTCGTCCCGGGCGGCCTGCATCTGCCGCTCGAGCTGCATGCCGGAGGTTTCGAGAAGGTCGAGCTCCGACTGCATCTCGCGCGCTGCGGCATTGACCTCGGCGACCGCTTCGCCGGCCTCGGCCTCGATGCGGATGGTCATTGCCTCCACCGCCTCGGCGCGGCCGGCGGCGGGTGTGGCCGGGGCCGGAGCGGGCGCCGCCGCCGCCACAGGCTCGGGCGGAGGCGCAGGGGCCGGGCGGAGCCGCAGCAGGCCGAACAGGCCGAGGGCCAGGAGCGGCAGGGCGAGCCAGGGCAGGCCGCCGAGGGCGAGGCCGCCGGGGGCGAGGCCGAGCGCCGCCAGGGCCAGGGCGAGGCGCGGGGAGAGCCTCATGCGGCAACCTCCCAGTCGGCGGGTTTCCCGAGCTCCGACACGGGCAGGACCGGGCCGCAGTCGACCCTGACCGGGCGTTCGGGCGCGGCGAAGGCGGTGCGGCACCATGCCTCGAGCTCCAGGGCGAGGCGCCTCGGCTCCGTTCCGGGGGCGGGGATGGCGAAGGCCTTCAGCCGCGGCTCGGCGAGGCCGGAATCGAGGCGGACCGCGCAATCGGCGACCAGCGGGTGCTCGCGCAGCCGGGCGGCGATGCGGGCGGGATAGACATTCACCCCGCCCACCTGCACCGCGTGGTCCTTGCGGCCATGCAGGCGGAGCCGGCCCTTCCCGTCCCAGGCAGCGTGGTCGGGCAGCGGAACGGCATGGCCGGTCTCGGCGTCGAGGATCTGGCCGGCCTCGCCCGGACGCCACCACGGCAGCAGGCAGAAGCCATCCTCCGGCGCGAGGCGGGTGGCGATGCCGCCAGTCTCGGAGCTGCCATAGACCTCCATCACCCGGGCGGCGCCGGCGCCGCGCAGGGCGCGGTGCGGCTCGGCCGGCAGCGGCGCGGTGGAGGAAACGGCCTCGACATCGGCGGGCAGGCCGGCAGTGCCGATGGAACGTAGCAGGGTGGCGAAGCCGGTGGGGAAGCTGACCAGCAGGTCGCCCCGCGCCACCTCGCGCAAGAGGCGGCCCGGGGCGAGGGTTCGGGCATCCAGCACCGGCAGGCCGAGGAGGTCGGGCAGCAGGGCGGTGAAGAGGAAGCCGTAGATGTGGTGTGGGGGCACGAAGGCGAAGATGCGGTGGCGGCCGGCGAACTGCCCGGCCCAATGGGCGCCTTCGGCGAGGAGGCGGGCGGCGGGATGCGTGCAGGGACGCCGCTCGTCGGTGCTGCCCGAGCTGGCGACGGTAAGGCCGGAGACGCCCTCGGCGAGGGCGGCGCGCACCACCTCGGCCCAGCCGCCGAGCTGCCTGCGGGCCAGGAGGTAGTCCTCGATCCCCGTCTCGTGCAGGTGGAAGAAGGCGTTGACGGCGGCGGCGCAGGCCAGCCGTTCCAGGCTGTCGAGGCCGAGGCCGGATTCGTCGAGCGCCAGGTCGGCGGGCCAGAGCGCGGCCTCCTCCGCCGGGATGCGGCGGCCCGAGGCGGCAAGCTCGGCGGAAATCAGCGAGCGCAGGATGCGGAGCACGGCGCTTTCGGACAGGGTGAGGTGCTGGGGCGTCGTCGTCATGGGCGGAGGATGCGCCCGCAGGGCTTAAGCTTGGGTAAAGGCGGTGCCGGCGGCCCCGCGCCGGGCCTTAACCGAATCTTCAGGCCCCCTCGGCTAGGGAGCGTCCGTAACGCTCATGGCAAGGGAGTGGCTGGGTATGGAGCTGATCAAGTTCGGGGCCGACAACCTCGAAAACCTCGTCGCGCAGGGTCCGTCGCGGCTCAACCGCCTGCCCTTCGGCGCGGTGCTCGTCGATGCCGGCGGCCGGATCATGAAGTACAACAATGCGGAAGGCGAGATCACTGGGCGCAAGCCGGAGGAGGTCGTCGGCAAGAACTTCTTCACCGATGTCGCGCCCTGCACGCGCGGGCACCTCTTCCAGGGCAAGTTCCAGGAGGGCGTCGCCAAGGGCGAGGTGAACACGATGTTCGAGTATGTCTTCGACCACAACATGGCGCCCGCGAAGGTCCGGGTGCACATGAAGTCCACCGCGGTGAAGGACGGCATCTGGATCTTCGTGAAGCGGGTGTGAGCCGCGCGGCAGCCGGCCTCAGGCTGCGGCGACATGCACGGGCGGGCGGCGGCCGCCGTTCCAGCGGCCGCCGATCGCACGCTCCACCTGGGCGGCGAGCTGCAGCAGCAGCCCGTCCTGCGCCTGCGCAGCCTGGGCCTGAATGCCGAGCGGCAGGCCGTTCTCCTGCGCGCCGAGCGGCATCGACAGGCCGGGGATGCCGCAGAGATTGGCGAGCGGCGTGTAGGCGAAGTTGCGCCAGAGGTTGCCGAACCAGTCGAGCACGTCCGGGTTGTCGCTGAGGGTCAGGTATTCCGTGGTGCCGAGGCGCGGGGTTGGCAGGGCGGTGATCGGGGTCAGGATCACGTCCCAACGCTCGAAGAAGGTGCCGAAGGCGCGGGAGGTCGTGTTGAAGACGGCCTGCATGCGGGCGCGCTCGGCATAGGGGATGTCGCGCCCGGCCTCCCAGATGCGGATGTTCATCGGCTCGACCAGGTCCTCGGGCGGGCGGACATGGCCGCGAGCGGCGGCGAGGCTGGCGACGGTTTGCGCGAAATTGCTGATGTAGCAGGTGGTCTGGGCGGCGAAGGCGGCGCGGAAATCGACTGCCGGCAGGGCCCAGTCGACATGGTGGCCAAGGCTTTCGAGCAGGCGGCCGGCGCGCTCCAGCTCGCCCACGAAATGCGGCGTCGCGCGGTAATCGCCCCATTCATGGGACAGGGCGATGCGCAGCGGCGGCGGGTTGCGCTGGATGAGCGCGGCGTAGGGCTCGGGGGCGGTCCAGTAGGGCATGAACTCGCCGGGGGCGCCGCCGCGGCAATGGTCGAGGAAGGCCGCCGTGTCGCGGACGGTGCGGCTCTGGCAGCCCTGGGTCGAGACCAGGCTGGTGATGTCGGAGGCATAGGGCGCGGTGGACAGGACGCCGCGCGAGGGCTTCAGGCCAAGGTTGCCGCAGGCGCCGGCGGGGATGCGGATGGAGCCGCCGCCATCCGTCGCATGGCTCAGCGGCAGGACGCCGGCGGCGAGCATGGCGCCGCAGCCGGCAGACGACCCGTTGGTGGTGTGCCCGAGATCCCAGGGGTTGCGGGTGACGTAGACGGCAGGGTTCTCGGCGGAGGAGCAGCAGCCGAATTCGGGCGTCGTCGTGCGGCCGATGATGTTGAGGCCGGCCCCGCGGATGCGGGTCGTCAGGTAGGCGTCGGCGGATGGGCGGTGCCCGCGCATGAGGCGGGAGCCCATCTCCTGGAGGCGGCCCGCGACGGTGGGGCCGAGATCCTTCATCAACCAGGGTATGCCGGCGAAGGGGCCGGCGAGGTTGGTGCCGTCCCTGGCAGGGTCGGCCACGGCGTCCTCGAAGACCTCCACGACGGCGGAGAGGGTGGGGTTGAGGCGGGCGATGCCGGCAGCCGCCTGCGCCGCGACCTCCCCGGGCGTGACGTCGCCGCCGCGGATGAGGGCGGCGAGGCCGACCGCGTCCTGCCGCGCCCATTCGTCCCAGCTCATCATCGTCATCGCGCTGCCTCGCCTGCCGCCGGAAGGGGCGAGGCTAGTGTTCTGACTCCAACACTTGTTTCCCTCGACGGACCTTGTCGAGAATGTCGCTGGCCTTGGCGGTCCAGACGAACGGCTTGGGATGGTGGTTGTGTTCGGCGAGGTAGCTGTGGATGGCGA
>JAESFQ010000033.1_pt1 | contig 98251 bp, 90 predicted proteins | sample 9269431 | NCBI WGS metagenome assembly JAESFQ01 (sample SAMN14502588, study PRJNA617103) | algae metagenome | isolation source: Plectolyngbya sp. WJT66-NPBG17 and co-occurring heterotrophs from well... | place: USA: Mojave Desert, Joshua Tree National Park, California | collected 2006-08-06 | reverse complement strand
TCGTCGCCCTCGCCTACAACTGCCGTAGGCTGCATCGCCTGCGGCCAGCCGCCTGATCCACAATCCAACGGACCCGTCGCCAGCAAACCCAAACCCGACAGGCTGCTAGAGCGGTTTCCGTTCGCGTAGGCTCACGGAAGCCGCCCCAGGCTGTTGGTCAGGGGAGCCCATTGCTCCCATTGGGTGACTCCGCCTGATGGGAGCTGGCTCCGGGGCGCGCCACCCCGATCGGGCCCCATCGCCGGGCGAGCCGCAATCAGGCGCCCGATCCCGCCAGCACCTGGTGCACCGAGGAGACGACGACCGAGCCCTCGCCGACCGCGGAGGCGACGCGCTTGACCGAGCCGGCGCGGACGTCGCCGACCGCGAAGATGCCGGGGATGCTGGTCTCCAGCACATGCGGGGCGCGGCCGATGCGGCGGGCCGGGCTGTCCGCCTCGGCATCGCCGGCGCCGGCGCCGACGCGCACGAAGCCCTGGGCATCGAGGGCCACGCCGCAGCCGGCCAGCCACTCGGTGTTCGGCACGGCGCCCAGCATGAGGAAGAGATTGGCCATGCGGCGCGGCTCGCTCCGGCCGGTGCCGCGGTTGGTCCAGGTCACCCGCTCGAGATGGCGCTCCCCGTCCAGCCCCGTGACCTCGGTCTGCGTATGCAGCGTGATGCGCTCCGACGCCTCGATGCGGCTGACCAGGTAGTCCGACATGCTGGCCGCCAGCCCCTCGCCGCGCACCAGGATGTGGACATGGGCGGTGCGGCGAGAGAGGAATATGGCGGCCTGCCCGGCCGAGTTGCCGCCGCCGACCACCACCACCTCCTCGCCCTCGCAAAGCCCGGCCTCGACGGCGGTGGCGGCGTAGTGGATGCCGCCGCCCTGCTCGAAGCGGACGAAATTGGGCAGGTGGTCGAGCCGGCGGTAGCGCGCGCCGGTCGCTAGCACCACGGCCCGCGCGCGCACCGCGGTGCCGTCCTCGAGATGCAGCGCGAAGGGATGAACCGCGCAGTCGAGCCGCAGGACCGGGCAGGCCACGGCGATGCGGGCGCCGAATTTCTGCGCCTGCACCTGCGCCCGCCCGGCCAGGGCCCCGCCGGAGATGCCGGTCGGGAAGCCGAGATAGTTCTCGATCTTGGAGGAGGTGCCCGCCTGTCCGCCCGGCGCCTCCGCTTCCAGCACCAGGGTCGAGAGCCCCTCGGAAGCGGCATAGACCGCAGCCGCCAGGCCGCTCGGCCCGGCGCCGACGACCGCGACGTCGAACACCGCCCCGGCCTCCAGCCGCTCCGTCAGGCCGAGGCAGGCGGCGAGCTCGGCATTGGACGGCCGCTGCAGCACCCGCCCGGGGCCGCAGAGCACCACCGGCAGGTCGTCCGGCCCGAGCCGCTGCGCGGCCAGCAGCGCGGCCGCCTCCGCATCTGCCGAGGCATCGAGCACCCGCACCGGGTAGCCGTTGCGCACGAGGAAGCGCTCGATCCGCAGCGCATCGCCGATGCCGCTCTCGCGCGAGCGGATCAGCGCGACGCCGCCCTGGCCGTGCTGGATGAAGCCGATGCGCCGCAGGATGAAGGCGCGCATGATGGTCTCGGCGATGTCCGGCTCCGCCGCCAGCAGCCGGCGGAACTGGGCGCGGTTCAGCCGCAGCACCTCGCCGCCCCGGCCCATGCGACCGCCGACCAGGATCTCGCGGTCGTTGAAGAGGTCGAGCTCGCCAGTGAACTGGTACTCGGTATGCACGGTGAAGACCTGCGCAGCATCCTCCGGGCCGTCATAGATCTCGATGGCGCCGGAAAGGGCCAGGAAGAAGTCCACGGTCCGGTCGCCGCGGCGGAACAGCACCGTGCCGGCCGGCAAGGCCTCCACCTGGCCGAAGGCACGGGCCCGCGCCACCTGCTCCCCGGTGAGGCGCGGGAAGGTCTGCGCCTCGCGCAGATAGGGGTCGCTCGGGTCGGCGGCGCCCACGGCTGCGCCGATCTGCGCATGGCTCATCCTGGTCCTACTCCTCCTTGGGCGCAGCGGCGGCGCTGCCCTCCCGGTGGCGGGCCTCAGGGCCGGCCTGCCTCTGGCGGTCGCGGACCCTACCCCGCCGGGCAGCCAGCGGATAGGAAGCCGAAAGGCGGGGTCGCAACAGGCCGAATGCGACGTCGGCGGTGCCCAATGGCCGCGATCCGGGAGGGATGGGCGAGGCAAGCCGGCGCGGCAGCCGGACGGTCCTGCCCGGCCGGCGCCCTTCGCCCGGTCAGGCGGCTGGCCGGGACGGCTTCGGCACCGGCGCGCCGAAATCGGCATTCGCCTCGCCGAGCGCCGGCGCGCCGCGCTCTACTGGCGGCCTCGCCCCGTCGAAGGCGACCGGCAGGCCGATCCCGCGCGGCGCATCGGGCGCGGCGACGACCATCCCGAGCGCCTCGGTCTGCGGATGCGCCGCGACCGCGGCCAGGTCATGGATCGGCGAGCAGGGCACGCCCGCCGCCTCCAGCGCCGCCGCCCACTCCTCGCTGCCCCTCGTCCTCATCGCCGCCTCCAGCAGCGGCAGCAGGATGTCGCGGTGGGCGATGCGGTCCTTGTTGGTGCGGAAATGCGGGTCGGCGCCCCATTGCGGATATCCGAGCACGGCCGCGAATTTGGCGAAGAGCCGGTCATTCGCCGCCGCCACCACGATCTCGCCGTCGGCCGTGTCGAAGGCCTGGAAGACGATCAGCTTCGGGTTGCCGCTGCGGTGCCGCGGCGGCTGCCGCCCGGTCTCGAAGAAGCCGGCGAAATGCTGCCCCATCCAGCCGAGCCCGGTCTCGAAGAGCGAGGTGTCGACCGTGGCCCCCTCCCCCGTCAGGTGCCGCCGCTGCAGGGCGGCGAGGCAGCCGAGCGCCGCCCAGACCCCGGTGCCGAGGTCGAGCACCTGCATCCCGACCCGGGCCGGCGCTGCCTCCGCGCTGCCGTTCACGCTGAACATGCCGGCGAAGGCCTGCACGATCGGCTCGTAGCCCGGCTTCAGCGCCAGCGGCCCGGCGGCGCCGAAGGCATGGAGCGAGCAGTAGATCAGGCGGGGATTCAGCGCGCGCACCGCCTCGGCCCCGAGCCCCATCGCCTCGAGCGAGCCGGGGCGCATGTTCTGGACGAAGATGTCGGCCCCGCGCAGGAAGCCGCGCAGCCACTCGACCGCCGCCCGGTCCTTCAGGTCGAGGGCGATGCTGCGCTTGTTGCGGTTCACCGCGTGGAAGGTCGTCGCCGTGCCGGCATGGAAGGGCGGGCCCCAGAAGCGGGCGTCATCGCCCTCCGGCCGCTCGATCTTCACCACCTGCGCGCCGAGCAGGCCGAGGATCTCGCCCGCATAGGGGCCGGCCAGGTTCTGCCCGAGCTCGACCACCGTGACCCCCTGCAAGGGCAGCATGGCGGCGCCTTCCTTCCGCGGACGTTCCGCGGAAAGTCTGGGCGCCGCCGCCGGCTACGGTCAAGCCAAAGGGGGTCAAGCCAAGGTGGGTCAGGCCGGCTCGAAGTCGAAGTCGCCGTCCTTCGACTGCCATTGCTGCACGGTCAGCACCTGCGCCCCGCCCTCGCTCTCATGCGGCCCGTGCACCTGCCCGGCCGGATGGGTGAGGAAGCCCCCCGGCCCCAGGCGCTGCCCGCCATCGATCAACTCGCCGCTGAGCACGTAGTGCATCTCCGAGCCCTTGGCATGCGAATGCGCCGGAATGAAGCCGCCCGGCGGGATGTGGACGATGCTGGTCACTACCCCTCGCCCCGCGTCCTCGTTCAGCACCTGGATGCGGAATTCGCCCCGCGCCCCGGGAATGACGAAGGGCGCCGCCGCCACCTCCGCCGCTGCCTGCCTGATTCCGTCCGCCATGCTCGCCGCTCCCCGCTTGTCGCCGGGCCAACGCCCGCTCGCCGTGCCGGGTTGCCGCCCTGCTCCCGATCTGTTGACCACCACGGAAGGGCCGGACGGGTTCCGCATCTGACGCGATACAGCATTGTGCGCCTCCACTCGTTCAACCTCGGCGCGTCGAACGGCATTGATGACACCGCGATTCATCGGCCTGTGCGCAACGCCGCCGCTCGTCCTGGCGCTGGCAGCGCTTGCCCTCTGGCAAGCCGATGGTGCGGCGCGCCAGCGGCTCGTTCTCCCCATCCTCCTGCTCTCCGCCCTCTGCCTCATCCTCACCGCCTGCCTCATGGCCGAGCGCCCGCGTGCCGATGGGGGGCCGGGCGAGCGCCGCTTCCGCGCCCTGGCCCGGGCCGGCGACCTCGTGCTCTGGCGTGGCGATGCCGCGGGCGCGATCCTCGAGGCCGAGGGCTGGACGGAGCTCACCGGCCAGGGGCTTGAGGCGCTGCGCGGCGCCGGCTGGCTCGAGATGCTGCACCCCGCCGACCGCGCGCCGACGCTTGCCGCCTGGGCCGAGGCGCGCGCCGCCCTGCGGCCCGTCGACATCGAGTACCGGGTCCGCACCAGGGCGGGCGCCTGGCACTGGGTCCGCGCCCGCGCCGTGCCGACGGAGGGCGAATGGGTCGGCCTGGTCGAGGATATCCATGAGCGCCGCCAGGCCAGCCTCGACCTGGCCGAGCGGCAGGAGAAGCTCGCCCTCGCCCTCGCCGCCGCCCGGCTGGTGAGCTGGGAATACGATGTCCGCGCCGACCGCGGCCGCCGCGTCAGCTATGCCGAGGAGGTGCTGGACGCCCCTGTCCCGGCGAATTTCACCCTGGCCGACTGGGCCGCCGCCATGCATCCCGAGGACCGGCCCATCGCCCTCGGCCGGCTGCAATCCGCGATCGACGGCCAGGCCATGGAGGTCGCGGCCGAGTTCCGCGTCCGCCGCCGCCCGCCGGCCGAGGGCTGGGCCTGGGTCTCCTCCCAGGGTGCGGTGACCGAGCGGGACCCGGCAACCGGCCGGGCGCTGCGCATCTCCGGCATCTCCCGCGACGTGAGCGAGCGGCGGGAGGCCGAGGAGCGCCGGGTCCTCCTGATGCGGGAGGTGGACCACCGCGCCAAGAACGTCCTCGCCGTGGTGCAGTCCGTCCTGCGCCTGACCCGACGCGACCGGCCGGAATCCTACATGGCCGCGGTGGAGGCCCGGGTCGCCGCCCTCGCCCGCGCCCATACGCTGCTGGCGGAGCGGGGCTGGGTCGGCGCCGATCTCCGCCTCCTCGCCGAGCGAGAGCTGGCCGTCTGCCCGCCCGGCGTGGCGAGGCTGGAGGGGCCACCGCTCGCCATCGCCGCCGGCGCGGTGCAGCCGCTCGCCATGGTGGTGCACGAGCTGGCGGCCAATGCGGGCAAGCATGGCGCCGCCTCGGTGCCGGCCGGGCGCGTCGTCCTCGCCTGGCGGCTGGAGGCGGGCCAGCTCCATCTCGACTGGACCGAATCCGGCGGCCCGCCGGTGCAGGCGCCCTCGGGGCGCGGCTTCGGCACGCGGATGCTGGAGGCGGTGCTGCGCGGCCAGCTCGGCGGAACGCTGGACCTGCGCTGGGAGGCGGGCGGGCTGGCCTGCTGCATCGCCCTGCCCGCCGCCCGCGTCCTGGCCGGGGCCGGGCACGCCTCGCGCCTGCCGGCCGCCGAGCCTATGCCGTGAGCTGGTCCAGCGGCCAGCGCGGCCGCGGCGCATGGCCGAGCGGGTCGGCCAAGCCGCGCCGCAGCCGCTCGATCCCGGACCAGGCGACCATCACCGCATTGTCGGTGCAGAGCCGGATGGGCGGCGCCACCAGCGGCAGCCCCCGCTCCCCCGCCACCCGCCCGAGCGCCGCGCGGACCGCCGCATTGGCCGCGACGCCGCCGGCGACCACCAGCGCCGTCGCCGCGGGCAGCATGTCGAGCGCATGCCGCGCCCGGTCGGCCAGCACCGCCGCCACCGCCGCCTGGAAGCCGGCGGCGAGGTCGGCCTGGTCCCCTGCCGGCAGCGCGCCCGGCGGGTGCCTGGCGACGGCGTGGGCAACGGCGGTCTTCAGCCCGCTGAAGGAGAAGTCGCAGCCGGCCCGCCCCAGCAGCGGCCGCGGCAGGGGGTAGCGGCCCGGATCGCCGCCCGCGGCCAGTCGCTCCAGCGCCGGCCCGCCCGGCCAGGGCAGGCCGAGCAGCTTGGCCGACTTGTCGAAGGCCTCGCCCACCGCATCGTCGAGCGTGGTGCCGAGGCGCCGGTATTGCCCCACTCCCTCCACCGCGACGCACTGGCAATGCCCGCCCGAGAGCAGCAGCAGCAGGTAGGGGAAGCGCACCCCGCCCTGCACCAGCCCCGGCAGGGTGGCGGTCAGCGCATGCGCCTCGAGATGGTTCACCGCGACGAAGGGCAGCCCATGCGCGATCGCCAGCCCCTTGCCGAGGCTGGCGCCGACGATCAGCCCGCCGATCAGCCCCGGGCCGGAGGTCGCGGCGATGCCGGCGAGGCCGCCGAAGCCGAGCCCGGCCTCCTCGACCACCCGGGCGGCGAGGCGCGGCAGGTGCTCCAGATGGGCCCGCGCCGCGATCTCCGGCACCACGCCGCCGAAGGCGGCATGCTCCTCCAGCTGGCTCAGCACCGCCTCGGCGAGGATCGTCCCATCGGCCCGCAGCACCGCCGCCGCCGTCTCGTCGCAGCTCGATTCCAGGCCCAGCACCGCGGCCGACGCGTCCATTCCCGCTCTTTCCCCTCGTGCATGGCGGTTCTATGTCACCGCGATGCCGCTCGACGAGACCCTCGCCCAGCTTCCGCGCCATGGCCGCGCCCTGCCGCTCCGGGTCGGTACGCGCGGCTCGCCGCTGGCGCTGTGGCAGACCCGGCACTTCCTGTCGATCATCACCCGCGTCTGCCCGGTGCTGCGCGATGCGGAGGCCTTCGAGGAGCGGATCATCGCCACCTCCGGCGACCGCATCCAGGACCGGCCGCTGGCGGATATCGGCGGCAAGGGCCTCTTCGCCAAGGAGATCCACGAGGCGCTGCTCGACCGCCGCGTCGACTTCGCGGTCCACAGCCTGAAGGACCTGGAGACGGAGCTGCCCGCCGGCATCACCCTGGCCTGCACCCTGGCGCGGGAGGATGCGCGGGATGCCATCGTGCTCGGCCCCGGCTGCACCCCGCCGGACCCGGCCGACCCCTATGGCTGCCTGCCGGCCGGGGCCGTGATCGGCACCGCCTCCGTCCGGCGGCAGTCGCAGATCCTGCACAGCCGGCCCGACCTCCGCTGCGAGGTGATCCGCGGCAATATCCAGACGCGACTCGGGCGGGTGCGGGCCGGCGACTTCGCCGCCTCCTTCCTCGCGCTCGCCGGGCTGCGGCGGATGGGGCTGGAGCGCGAGGCCGGCGTCGTCCTCGATGCCGAGGCGATGGTGCCGGCCGCCGGCCAGGGCATCGTCGGCATCACCTGCCGCAGCGCGGATGCCGAGCTGCGGGAGCTGCTCTCCGCCATCGAGGACCTTACAGCGGCGGCGGTCAGCCGGGCGGAGCGGGCGCTGCTCGGGGCGCTGGACGGCTCCTGCCGCACGCCGATCGGCGGCCATGCCCGGCTGCTGCCGACCGGGGCGCTGCACCTCACCGGCCTCGTCGCCCGGCCGGATGGCAGCTTCCTGTTGAAGCGCTCCGTCACCGGCGCGGCGGCGGATGCGGCCCGGCTCGGCGCCGCACTCGGGGCAGAGCTGCGCGCCGACAGTCCGGCCGACCTCTTTGCCTGAGGCCGTCCTCGTCACGCGGCCCGAGCCGGGGGCGGAGGAGACGGGGCGCCGCCTCGCCGCCCTCGGCTGGGAGCCGGTGTTGGCCCCTGCCCTCCGCCTCGCCCCGCGGCCGCTGGCGGTCCCTGCCGGCGTGCAGGCCCTGCTGCTGACCAGCCGTGCCGCGGCGCGGGCGGTGCAGCCCGGCACGCTGCCGGCGAGCCTGCCCGTGCTGGCCGTCGGCGAGGCGACGGCGGCGGAGGCGCGGCATAGCGGCTTCGTGAATATCGAGGCGGCAGCCGGCGATGCGGCGGCGCTGGCGCAACTGGCGGCTGCGCGGCTCGACCCCGGGGCGGGGCCGGTGCTGCTCGCGGTCGGCGAGGGATATGGGCTGGAGGTGGCGCTGGCGCTGCGCCAGCGCGGCTTCCGGGTGCAACGCCGGGTTGCCTATGCCGCCGCTCCGGCGCCCATCCTGCCGGATGCGGCGCGGGACGCGCTGGCAGCCGGCCGGGTCGTTGCTGCGCTGTTCTTCTCGCCGCGTTCGGCCCATTGTGCCATGTCCTTGTTCCAAGAGGCCGGGTTGGCCGAAACCGCCGCGTCGGTCATGGCGTTGGCGCTGAGCCCCAGGGTCGCGGCGGCGCTTCAAGCAGCACCCGCCCCCCTGGCGTGGCGCGCCGTGCGTGTCGCCGACCGGCCCGACCAGGACTCGCTTCTGCAACTGCTCGGACCCAGGTTAGCGAAACGATGAGCAAAGCCCCCGACCCGAAGTCAAAGGTGTCGCGCCCCATGGCGCAGACCCGCCCCCCGAGCGGCCCCCTCGCCGCGCCTCCCGGCGCCGGTCCGGAGGTCGGCGCGGAGCCCATCCCGGCCGCCGCCGGCATCACGCCGCCGGACGAGACGCCGGTGCCGAGGCCGGCGACGGCCGCGCCGCCCCCGCCTCCACCGCCGCCGCCGCGCAATTCGCCGCTGAACGAGCCGGGGCCGCGGCCCATGCTCGGGCGGCGCATCGATCCCGCTGCGATCGTCATCGGCATCGGCGGCGCGGTGCTCGTGCTCGCCCTCTGGTGGCTGCTGACGACGCCGCGCTCTTTGCAGGAGGCCAGCGTCGATCCCGGCCGCGTGGCGCAGATCGAGCAGCGGCTGACCGCGCTCGACGGGCTGCGCGGCGAGGTCGGCGCGCTGAACGGGCGCATCCAGCAGGTGCAGCCGCTCGAGGCGCGCATCAAGAGCCTCGAGGAGCGGCCGGTGGCGACGGATACCCGGCCGATCGAGACCCGCCTCGCCGGCCTCGCCGAGCAGGTGGCGGCGAATGAGCGGAGCGACGGCCAGTCCGGCGAGCGCAACACGGCGCTGGAGCGCCGGGTGCAGGCGCTGGAGGCGAAGCCCGCCGTCGATCCGGCCGGCTTCGCCCCGCGCGATGCCGTGCAGCAGCTCGCCGGCCGCGTCGAGCGGCTGACCGAGCGCGTCGAGCAGCAGGCCGGCGGCATCGACGGCAAGCTGCAGGACGGGGCCCGCGCCGCGGAGCAGCGCCTCGCCGCGCAGGACAAGGCGGTGCAGGACCGGCTGGGCGCGCTGGAGGCTTCGCTCAACCAGCGCCTTGCGGCGCTGGAGGGCACGCTCGGCCAGCGCATGGCGGCGCTGGAGCAGGCGCAGCAGCGGCTCTCGGCGATCGAGGGGCGCACGGCCCGCCTCGCCGCCATCGACGGGATGCGCGGCGCGCTGGCGGCCGGGCAGCCGCTCGGCCAGGCGCTCGGGAGGATCGACCAGCCGCCGCAGGCGCTCTCGCGCTTCGCCCAGTCGGCGCCGCCGACCGAGGCCTCGCTCCGCCTCTCCTTCGAGGATGCGGCCAAGGCGGCGCGTGCCGCCTCCGACGCCGCGCAGGGGCCGGATGGCAGCCGCGGCGGGGCGGTGGACAGCGCCCTTTCCCGCCTCGGCGGGCTGGTGACGGTGCGCCGCGGCGACCAGGTGGTCTGGGGCGATGCGGCGGAAGGCGAGATCGAGCGCGCCCGGCGCGCGCTGGAGGCCGGGGATATCGAGATGAGCCTGCAGCATGTCGACAAGCTGCCGCCGCCGGCGCGGCAGGCCATGCAGGGCTGGGCCGACCAGGCCCGTGCCCTGATCGCGGCGCGCGCGGCGCTCCGCCAGCTGGCGGCGGGCTGAGCCGATGGCGCGCGCGATCTGGGTGCTGCTGCTCCTCGGCATCGGCACCGCCGCCGCCATCTGGCTCGCCGAGCTGGGCGGCACCGTCGAGGTCAGGGTGGGCGAGGCCTATGTGGGCACCAGCTTCGCCATCGCCCTGCTGGTCCTCTGCGTCGGCATCCTCGTGCTGTTCGGCCTCTTCAGCCTGATCGGCGCGATGCGCCGCTGGCCGGGGCGGGCGCGGAACCGCCGCGCCTGGCGCCAGCGGCATGACGGCGACGCGGCGCTGACCCGGGCGCTGGTCGCGCTCTCGGCCGGCACCGCGGAGGCGGCGCAGCTCGAGGTGCGGAAGGCCCGCAAGCTGCTGGGCGACACGCCGCAGACCCTGCTGCTGGCGGCCGAGGCCGAGCGCCTCGCCGGCCACGACGAGGCGGCCTCGGCGGTCTTCCGCCAGCTCGCCGAGCGGGACGACGCCCGCTTCATCGGGCTCCGCGGGCTGCTGCGGCAGGCGATGGCGCGGGGCGACTGGGATGCCGCCCTCGCCCTCGCCAAGGAGGCCGAGATGGTGCAGCCCGGCGCCTCCTGGCTGCGGGAGGAGCGGGCGCAGCTCGCGCTCCAGACGCGGAACTGGCGGGAGGCGCTGAGCCTCGCGCCGAAGGAGGCGCCGCGCGCGCCGCTCGCCCTCGCCGCGGCAGGGCAGGAGCGGGATGCGGCCAAGGCGGCGGAGCTGGAGCAGCAGGCCTTCCAGGCCGATCCGACCTTCGTCCCGGCGGCGATCGCCCATGCCCGGCGGCTGCGCGCGGATGGCAGCCCGCGCCGTGCCAAGGGCGTGCTGGAGGAGGCCTGGGCGGCCTCGCCCCACCCCGACCTCGCCGAGCCCTACCTCGCCGACGAGGGCGACCCGCTGGCGCGGGTGAAGGCGGTGGAGCTGCTGATCCGCCGCAACCCGACGGCGACCGAGAGCCGGCTGCTGCTGGGGCGCGTCGCGCTGGCGGCCGGGCTCACCGGCCGGGCGCGCGGGGCGCTCGAAGCAGTCGTCAAGTCGGGCCAAGCCGACCGGCGCGCCTACCTGCTGCTGGCGGAGCTCGAGGAGGCCGAGCATGGCGAGACCGCCGAGTCCCGTGCTGCCCAGGCCCGCTGGCTGCGCGAGGCCGCCGGGTCCCGGCCGGAGCCGCGCTGGCGCTGCGGGCATTGCGGCACGGAGCATCGCCGCTGGGCACCGGTCTGCGAGGCCTGCGACACCGCCGGGCGGATCGCCTGGGCGGCGGAGCCGGCGACGATGGAGCGGGACACGCTGCCTGCCGGCGCGCGGGCGCTCAGCGGGCCTTTGCAGGCTGTGACCGGCTGACCCGCTCGAAGGGTGTTGCCGTGGCGGGCGGGCGCGGCTATTGAGCGCCCGTCTGCGTTGCCGACATAGCTCAGCGGTAGAGCAACTGATTCGTAATCAGTAGGTCCCCAGTTCAATCCTGGGTGTCGGCACCAGACCTCTTTTCCTTCCGGTCAGGCGGCGATGGGTACGGCGGGCTCGCCGGCTTCCAGGGCGCGCAGCACGAACTGGCCGGCCTTCCAGGCCTCCTCGGCGCAGGCGAAGCCGCCGGCGGCGCGCAGCGTGATGGTATCCGAATCCGAGCGATGAATGGCCCAGACCCAACGGCGCGGCGCGCGGCGCTGGAGCTCGACCTTCACATAGCCATGGAAGTGCTTCTGGCGCTCGGCCTGCATGTCGACCTCCTTCGGGATTCCGGATGAGCCAGGGGCAACCCGGGGATGATTACGCTGCACTGCCGCATGGCACCATGCGTGCCCTGCTCAATTCGAAGTCAAGCCGATACGGCCGCATCACGCAGGGCGGCGCCATTTGTTAAGAACCGGGTGACGAGGCAATTGGATATTACTCAACCTCTGATTATATCCAGCGGAATGAGCGCCAGATGCCGTTGTTCGGCTTGATTCCCCTCTCGGCTGCGGCGGAAGCCGCGGACTGGTCGGCCAGCACCTATCGCGGGCCCTGCTACGTCATGGCGGCGGATGAGCGCCGGGCGCGGCTCTACGCGGCCAGCTACTTCGCCCGGCCGGATGCGGCGCGGCTGGAATCGGGGCTGCGGATGGAGTCGCCCTGGGTGCGGCCGCGGATGGTCGCGCTGCAGCTGACCTTCCGGCATGTCGACCGGTCGGCGCCGGAGGGTACCGTCGTCGTGCCGCAATCCGGTGGGGACAATGTCGTGCGGCTGGCCGATTGGCGGACGCGCCTGGCCTAGGGCGGATAGCCGGAGGACGGCCTCGCCCGGAGGCGTGACCCCGCCCCGTCAACGGCAGCCCGGAGCATGTCCGGCGAACCCGCATGAACCGGGGATGGTCTACGCCTCGCCAGCCAGGGCGGCATGGGCGCGGAGCAGGGCGCCGCACATCGCCAGCGGCAGGGTCCGGGCCCATTGGCGGTGCAGCAGCGTGCCGTCGATGCGGCGGCACGCCATGTAGATGCGCTCGTCGGAGCGCCGGGCCGGCAGCCAGGCATAGAGCAGCGGCAGCAGCTCGAAGGCCAGCGCCGGCTGCCGCGTATAGGGCATCACATCGCCTTCGAGGCCGAGCAGGAGATGCAGGCTGAGGTCCGCACCCGCACCGCCGCGCTCGACCTGGCCGAGGCGATCCGCGAGATGCAGCATTTCCTCGCTGCGCGTCACGCCTCGGGCGGCACGGGCTCAGCCATGCGTTTTGTGGCCCGGGCGGTTGTGCGTCGTCTTCTCGCTGCCGCTGCCGGCGATGCTGCGCTGCTCGTCACCCTTGCCGGCGCTGGCGGAGGAGCTGCCGGGCCCGGTGGCCGTGCCGCCGGCATTGCTCGTGCTGCCCTCGCCGGAATGCTGCTCGGCGGCGCGGCGATCGTCCTGCTTGGCGGTGCTCATGGCGTCATCCCCTTGGTGGAGCGGGATGAACCGGGATGGGCGGGGGAGGTTCCTGCCGGCGGCTCAACGGCCAGCGGGATCCCTGGTGGAGCCAGGCGGAATCGAACCGCCGACCTCTTGAATGCCATTCAAGCGCTCTCCCAACTGAGCTATGGCCCCCCGGGAAGGAGGCGCCGTATAGCCGTGCCCGGCGGGGTGTGCAAGCCCCTCGGTGCCTCTTTCCCGCGGTCATCGACGCGACTAGGTTGCGGCCAGGATTTCCGCCGAAGGCAGGGAGCTGGCGCCCATGGGGAAGGTGTATCGCGACGCGACGGAGGCCCTGGCGGGCACGCTCCGCGACGGCATGATGATCATGTCCGGCGGCTTCGGCCTCTGCGGCATCCCGGCGCTGCTGATCGAGGCGATCCGCGAGAGCGGGGTGCGCGACCTCACCATCGTCTCGAACAATGCCGGCATCGACGATGCGGGGCTCGGCCTGCTGCTGCAGACGCGGCAGGTGCGGAAGATGATCAGCAGCTATGTCGGCGAGAACAAGACCTTCGCCGAGCAGTACCTCGCCGGGCAGCTCGAGATCGAGTTCAACCCGCAGGGGACGCTGGCTGAGCGCATCCGGGCCGGCGGCGCGGGCATCCCGGCCTTCTACACGAAGACCGGCGTGGGCACGAAGGTCGCCGAGGGCAAGCCGACGGCGGAGTTCGACGGCGAGACCTATGTGATGGAGCGCGGCCTCTTCGCCGACCTCGCCATCGTCCATGCCTGGAAGGGCGATACCGAGGGCAACCTCGTCTATCGGAAGACGGCGCGGAACTTCAACCCGATGATGGCGACGGCGGCACGCATGACCGTCGCCGAGGTGGAGCACCTGGTGGAGGCGGGGCAGATCGACCCGGACCACATCGTGACGCCGGGGATCTTCGTGAAGCGGATGATCGAGTGCCCGCCGGATTTCGAGAAGCGGATCGAGCAGCGCACCACGCGCAAGCGCGTGCTGGCCTGAGGGAGAGCGACGATGCCCTGGACGCGTGACCAGATGGCCGCCCGCGCGGCGGCGGAGCTCGAGGACGGCTTCTACGTCAATCTCGGCATCGGCATCCCGACGCTGGTGGCGAACCACGTGCCGTCCGGCATGAGCGTGCAGCTACAGAGCGAGAACGGGATGCTCGGGCTCGGCCCCTTCCCCTATGAGGGGGACGAGGATGCGGACCTGATCAATGCCGGCAAGCAGACCATCACCGAGCTGCCGACGAGCAGCTATTTCTCCTCGGCCGACAGCTTCGCCATGATCCGCGGCGGGCATGTCGACCTCTCCATCCTCGGCGCGCTGCAGGTGGCGGCGAATGGCGACCTCGCCAACTGGATGATCCCCGGCAAGATGGTGAAGGGGATGGGCGGGGCGATGGACCTCGTCGCCGGGGTGAAGAAGGTGGTGGTGCTGATGGAGCACACCGCCGGCGGCAAGCCGAAGCTTCTGCGCGAGTGCACCCTGCCGCTGACCGGGGCGCGGGTGGTGGACATGGTCATCTCCGAACTCGGCGTCTTCGAGATCGCGCGCCGCGGCGAGACCGAGGTGAAGCTCGTCGAGCTGGCGCCGGAGGTGACGCTCGACGAGGTGACGGCGAAAACCGAGGCGGCGTTCACCGTGGCGCTGCGGAACGGCTGAGGCCGGCCTCAAGGAGCTCAAACGGCTTCAATTCGCGGGCCGGCGGGCGGGGCCAAGCCCTTGGCCTGCCTCGCTCTTGCGGCGGATGCCTTGAGGGTTTTAGGACTTTAGGTGCCTGCCGGCCGGCACGGCACCAATGATCGCGCCCGGCGTTCCGGACGGCAGCGGCGGGTCAAGCCGTTCTCGGACGGAGGAGCCCGGCCATGCCCAACAGAACGACCGGCGGCGGATCGCCCGCCGCGACGTCCACGCCGGCGGCGGCCGCCCACCCGCCCGGCATGGCCCTGCTCCTCGGCGCGCTCGGGGTGGTGTTCGGCGATATCGGCACCAGCCCGATCTACGCCTTCCGCGAGACCCTGCGCGCCGCGGTCGCCGAGGGCGAGGCGGCCGCGGCGGCGCCGGGGACCGTCTTCGGCGTGCTGTCGCTGATCTTCTGGGCGGTCTCGCTGGTGGTGGCGCTGAAATACGTCGTCCTGGTCATGCGCGCGGACAACCAGGGCGAGGGCGGCACCATGGCGCTGCTCTCCCTCGCCGTGCCGGCGGCGCCGGAGCGGCTGCGCTTCGGCGTGCTGGTGGTCGGCCTGGCGGGGGCCTCGCTGTTCTTCGGGGACGCGATGATCACGCCGGCCATCTCCGTGCTCTCGGCCGTCGAGGGCCTGGCCGTCGCCACCCCGGTCTTCCAGCCCTATGTGGTCCCGGTCGCGGCGGTGGTGCTGGTCGCCCTCTTCGCCATCCAGAGCCATGGCAGCGCCGCCATGGGCCGGCTGTTCGGGCCGGTGACGGCGGCCTGGTTCGCCATGCTCGCGCTGTCGGGCCTCCTCCATGTGCTGCGGCGGCCGGAGGTGCTGGCGGCGCTCGACCCCCGCATCGCCTTCGCCTTCCTCACCCATCATCCGGGGCATGGGGCGCTGGCGGTCCTGGGCTCGGCCTTCCTCGCGCTGACGGGGGGCGAGGCGCTCTATGCCGATATGGGGCATTTCGGGCGGCACGCCATCCGCATCGACTGGTTCGCGCTGGTCATGCCGGCGCTGGTGCTGAACTACCTGGGCCAGGCGGCCCTGGTGCTGGAGGATCCGGCCGCGGCGGCCAACCCGTTCTTCGGGCTGTTTTCGGGCCCGCTGCTCTATCCGGCGGTCGGGCTGGCCACGGCGGCGACGGTGATCGCCAGCCAGGCGGTGATCTCCGGCGCCTTCGCCCTGGTGCAGCAGGCCATCCAGCTCGGCGCCGTGCCGCGGCTCGAGGTGCGGCAGACCTCGGAGGCGACGGCGGGGCAGGTCTACCTGCCGCATGTCAACTGGCTGCTGGCAGCGGCCGTGCTGGCCCTGGTGCTCGGCTTCCGCAGCTCGGAGGCGCTAGCCAATGCCTATGGCATCGCGGTCGCCGGCGACATGATGGTGACGACGCTGCTGATGGCCGTGGTCGCGCACGGGCACTGGCGGCTCCCCTGGCCGCTGATCGCGGCGGTGGCGGGGCCCTTCCTGCTGCTCGACCTCGCCTTCGTCCTCGGCAACGTCCACAAGATCCCGCATGGCGGCTGGTTTCCGCTGCTGGTCGGCGCCGTGGCGCTCGGGCTGATGCTGCTCTGGCGGCGGGGCCGCACCATGCTGCTGGCCCGGCGCGACGAGGATGCGCCGACGATCGAGGCCTTCCTCGCCGGGCTCGACGCGCCGGGGGCGCCGATCCGCGTGCCGGGCACGGCGATCTACCTGACGGGGCAGCGTGACGTGGTGCCGGCGGCGCTGTCGCTGAACCTCCGCCACAACGGCGTGCTGCATGAGCGGGTGGTGCTGCTGCATGCGATGGCCGAGCGCGTGCCGCGGGTTGCGGAGGCGGAGCGGGTGGTGGTCCATGCGCTGCCGCGGGGCTTCCGCCACGTCACCCTGCGCTTCGGCTTCGCCGAGAAGCCCGACGTGCCCAAGGCCCTTCGCCTGCACAGCGAGGCGGTAGGCTTCGCGCCGGAGGAGGCGTCCTACTTCATCGGGAACGAGGTTCCGGTGCCGTCGATGCGCCCGGAGCTGCCGCTCTGGCAGGAGCACATCTTCGCCTTCCTCACGCGCAATGCGGTCCGGGCGCCGGACTACTTCCTGATCCCGCCGCCGCGGGTCGTCGAGCTGGGGACGCGGGTGGAGCTTTGAGGTCTGAGGATATATTCCTATATCCTGCCCCGGTCGGCGGAGCAAGCCCAAACTCACGCCGGGGCCCGGGGGGACGCCTGTCCCCCCGGTGGGGGTCTCGGGGGCAAAGCCCCCGAGCTTACGCCGCCCGCTGCGTCAGCACCGGGTAGTCCGTGTAGCCGCGCTCGTCGCCGCCGTAGAAGGTCTCCTTCTGCGGCTCGTTCAGCGGCGCGCCGGTGCGGAGGCGCTCCACCAGGTCCGGGTTGGCGATGAAGGGGCGGCCGAAGGCGATGGCATCCGCCCTCCCCTCGCGCAGCGCCGTCTGGGCCAGCGCCAGGTCGTAGCCGTTGTTCGCCAGGTAAGCGCCGTTGAAGGCGCGGCGGAGGGACTGGAAGTCGAAGCCCTGCGCATCGCGGGAGCCGCCGGTCGCGCCCTCCACCACATGCAGGTAGGCGAGGTTGAAGGGCGCCAAGGCCGCGACGGCATGGTCGAAGAGCGCCTGCGGGTCGCTGTCGCGGATGTCGTTGGCCGGCGAGACGGGGGAGATGCGCAGGCCGACGCGCTCGCCGCCCCAGACGGAAGTCACGGCCTCGGTCACCTCGAGCAGGAGGCGGGTGCGGTTCTCGAGGCTGCCGCCGTAGCGGTCGGTGCGCTGGTTGGTGCCGTCGCGCAGGAACTGGTCGATCAGGTAGCCATTCGCGGCGTGGATCTCGACGCCGTCGAAGCCGGCCTCCTGGGCGTTGCGGGCGGCGCGGCGGTAGTCCTCGACCAGGCCGGGGATCTCGTCGGTCTCGAGGGCGCGCGGCGTGACGAAGGGCTGGAAGCCGCTCTCGGTGAAGGCCTGGCCCTCCGGCTTGATCGCCGAGGGGGCGACGGGGAGGGCGCCGCCCGGCTGCAGGCTGGGGTGGGAGATGCGGCCGACATGCCAGAGCTGGAGGACGATGCGCCCGCCGGCCTCGTGGACCGCATCGGTCACCTGCCGCCAGCCGGCGACCTGCTGCTCATTGGCAATGCCCGGGGTGAAGGCATAGCCCTGGCCCTGCTGCGAGATCTGCGTCGCCTCGGCGATGATGAGGCCGGCGGTCGCGCGCTGGGCGTAGTAGATGGCGTTCATCGGGCCGGGGATGCCGGCGCTGCCGGCGCGGCTGCGCGTCAGCGGCGCCATCACGGCGCGGTTGCGGAGGTCGAGCGCGCCGAGGCGCACGGGCTGGAAAAGGTCGGTCATCGAGGCGGCATCCATTTGCTGCGTTGCGGCGAAAGCTGGGCCGGACCCGATGGTTCCTCCAATCCTTATGCCGGATGCGGCGTATTCATGGGTTGGATAGGACTGCGGCCGGCTCGGGCTCCGCCACGGGCGGGGGCGGCAGGCGGCGGAGCAGCCAAAGCATGATGCTCATCGCCGGCAGCGCGGCGAGCGTCGTCAGCAGGAAGAAGCCGGGCCAGGCGAGCCAGGCCGCGAGGAAGCCCGAGGCGCCGCCGATGGTGCGGGTGGCGAAGGCCGCCAGCGAGGAGAGCAGCGCGTACTGCGTCGCGCTGAAGGCCCGGTTGGTGAGGCCGGAGAGATAGGCGAGGAAGGCGGCATCGGCCATGCCGTCGGTGAAGTTCTCGATGCCGACCTGGGCCCAGAGCAGCGGCAGGTCGTGGCCCGCCATGGCGAGCGCGACATACATCAGGTTGGAGAGCATCTGGCCGAAGCCTGTCAGCACCAGGGCGCGGGCAATGCCGAGGCGGCGCACCAGCCAGCCGCCGGCGAGCGCCCCGGCGAGGATCGCGACGAGGCCGAAGACATTGTTGATCGCCGCCAGCTCCAGCCGGGTGAAGCCGAGGGCGGCGTAGAAAGGCTGGGTCATCACGCCCGCCAGCGCCTCGCCGAGCTTGAAGAGCACGACGAAGAGCAGGATCGCCAGCCAGTGGCGGCGCCCCATGAAGTCGAGGAAGGGGTCGATGACGGCGGCGCGGAGGCGGCCGCCCGGCGTCGTCGGGAGGCGGGGCGGGGCGGCGGGCTCCGGGCCGATCAGGACCGCCAGCAGGCCGACGCCGAGAAGCGCGGCGCAGATGCCGTAGCCGAGGGCCCAGCCACCGAGCTCCGTCACGGCCAGCGCCCCGGCACCGCTCGTCAGCAGGGCGCCGCGATAGCCCCAGACATAGAGGGCGAGGCCGTAGCCCTGCTCGCGCTCCTCCAGCAGGTCGATGCGGTAGGCATCGACCACGACATCCTGGCTGGCGGAGAGGAAGGCGACGAAGCCGGCGAGGGCGAAGGTGGCGGCATAGGCGCCGGGCGTCGGCGTGGTCAGGCCGAGGGCGGCGATCGAGAGGATCAGCACCGGCTGGATGCAGGCGAGCCAGCCGCGGCGGCGGCCGAGGGCGCGGAAGAGCGGCGGCGCGATCTGGTCGAGCGCCGGGGCCCAGAGGAATTTCAGCGTGTAGGCCAGGCCGAGGGAGGCGGTGAGGCCGATCAGCTCGACCGAGAGGCCCTGCTCCGACAGCCACCGGCGCAGCGTCGCCGCGGTCAGCGGCAGCGGGATGCCGGAGGCGAAGCCGAGGGCGAGCAGCACGAGATATCGGCGGTCGCGCCACCAGGCGGAGGAAGCGGGATGCGGCATGCGCCCCGGCTAGCAGAAGCGCGGGCCCCTTGCCACGGCGGCGCGGAGCCATGGCAAGGGATCGGCAAGGACTCCCTCCGCAGCACCGCCGCGCGATGCCGCGGGCCGGCCCCTCGGGAGGCTATTAACCGGCGAGCATCAGGAGCGGCCGCCGCTTCCGCCACCGCCGCCGCCCTGGCCGCGCGGGGAGCCGAGGCGGTCCTGCCGGTCGAGCTCCTGCGCCGCGAAGGCGGTGGCCGCGGCGACACGGGGCAAGGCGGGCAGGTTCGCCAGGCGCTGGAGGGTGGCGGCGCCGCCATTGGGGAAGGCCGGATTGGAGAGGACGCGCTCGGCGGCCGCCTGATCCCCCGCATTGATGGCGCGGGAGGCGGCGTAGAGCGACTGCACGACCGGCTGGGCCGGTGCGTTGGGGGCGATGCCGATGGCGGGGCGAAGCTCCTGCAGGCCATCGGTGAAGAGCGGGCCGATCGGGCCGTTGAAGCCGCGCCAGCGCGGGCCGTAGGGCAGCTCGGTCGCCAGGTACTCGTAATTGGCGACGGCGCGGGCGGCGGCGGCGGGGTTGCCCGCGAGGCTCGCCGGATTGCCGAAGGCATAGGCGCTGCCGATGATCGCCGAGCGGGTCGGGTCGCCGGCGCCCTGGACGGCATCGGGCGGCAGGGTGGCGTAGCCCTGGGGCGGCTGGTCGGGCGCAACGCAGCCGGCGAGCAGGGCAAGCGTCGCCAGGAGGGGCAGGCTGGGGCGGGGCATGGTGGTTCCTCTTTTGGTCCTTCAGCGCCGGACGCGGCGGCCGGTTGCCTTCCGCGGCATTGACGTGAAGATGTGGCAGCGGGAACGAAAAGGGAGGGGGCCGGATGAGCGGCACAGTGGCGGAGACGCCGGCGGCACGGCTGCGCCGGCGCTTCCCGACCTTCGGCGACCTGCAGCGCCGGGCGCGCTGGCGGGTGGCGCGCTTCGCCTACGACTTCGTCGCGGGCGGTGTGGGTGACGGGGCGCCGAATGTCGCGCACAACCGGGCGGCGATGGATGCGGTGCGGATCGTGCCGCGCTATGCGCTGGACGTCTCGACCGTCTCGGTGCGGACGGAGCTGTTCGGGCGCGTCTACACCGCGCCGGTGGGCGTCGCGCCGATGGGCAATATCGGCATCGTCTGGCCGGGGGCGGATGCGATCCTGGCCGCGGCGGCGCAGCGGGCGGGCATCCCCTATGTCTCCTCCACCGTCGCCAATCTGGGGATGGAGGAGCTGGCGCGGATCGCGCCGGATGTCTTCTGGTTCCAGCTCTACGGTCTTCCGGGGGACCGGCATGCGCTGTCCTTCGACCTGATCCGGCGGGCGGAGGCGGCGGGGGCGCATGCGCTGGTGGTCACGCTGGATGTGCCGGCGCGGCAGAAGCGGGTACATGACGTCCGCAACGGGCTGGTGATGCCCTTCCGCTACCGGCCGCGGACGATGCTCGACATCGCTCGGGCGCCGCTCTGGGCGGTGGCCTCGCTGCGGGCGGGGCTTCCGAGCTTCCCCAACATGCGGGCCTATGTCGACGAGGGGGCGGGGCTCGCGGAGATGGCGGGCTTCGTGCAGCGGCACATGACCACCGGCGTGACCTGGGAGGATGTCGCCCGCTTCCGCGAGGCCTGGCCGCGGGCGCTGGTGCTGAAGGGGCTGCAGCATCCAGAGGATGCGGAGCGGGCGGTGCGGCTCGGCGTCGACGGCATCTGGGTGTCGAACCATGGCGGGCGGCAATTCGACGCGGCGCCCGCCTCGATCGACACGGTGCCGGCGATCGCGGCGCAGGTGGCGGGACGGGCGAAGGTGCTGTTCGACGGGTCGATCCGCTCGGGGCTCGACGTGCTGCGGGCCTTGGCGGTGGGGGCGGACATGGCCTTCGCCGGGCGGGCCTTCCTCTACGCCGTGGCGGCGCTGGGGGAGGCGGGGGGCGACCATGCGGCGGCCGCCTTCGCCGAGGAGGTGCGGGGGACCTTCGCGCAGGCGGGGGTGCTGAGCGTCGCCGATGCGGCAAGGGCGACGGTGCTGCACCCCGGCGCGGTGCGGTTCGAGCCGCCGCGGAATGCGCCGGGGCCGCTCAGCCCGGGGTGACGGGCAACGCCTCGAGGCCGCGCAGGACGAGGCCGGGGCGCCAGGGCAACCGCTCCTCCGGCACGGCGAGGCGGAGGCGCGGCAGGCGTCGGAGCAGCGTGGCGATGCCGACCGCGCCCTCCAGCCGGGCGAGCGGCGCGCCAATGCAGGAATGGCCGCCGCCGAAGGCCAGGTGCCGGTTGGGCGTGCGGGCGAGGTCGAGCCGGTCGGGATCCGGGAAGGCGGCCGGGTCGCGGTTGGCCGCGGCGATGGAGCCGAGCACGATCTCGCCCCGGGCGATGCGGGTGCCGGCGAGCTCCATCGGCTCGCGCGCATAGCGGTTGGTCGTGGTCTCGACCGGGCCGTCATGGCGGAGGAATTCCTCGATGGCGGCCGGCAGCAGGGCGGGTCCAGCGCGCCTCGACCCGGCGCGGGGTGAAGGCGCGGCCGGCGAGGCGGCGGAGGCGGGCATGGTCCGGGTCGTCGAGGTCCAGCATGTTGCGGGTCAGCGGGGCGATGGCGCGCGGCACCCAGGGTCGCTTGCGGCCGGCGCTGGCGGGGTCCTTCATCAGGCGCGGGTCGCGCAGCATCGCGGCGACATCGGCATGGCGGAGCAGGAGCCAGGCCTCGCGGCCGCCCGGCAGGCGGAGGCGGTGGACCGGGGCCTCGGCCCGCAGCCGGGCGTAGAGCGGGTGGGGGTCGCGGCGCGCCGCGGGGTCGTCGAGGCGGAGCGGCTCAGGCATCGGGGCGGCCGAGGAAGGCGGCGGCGATGAGGTCGGGGAATTCCTCCCAGCGGGCGGTGGTCTCCGCCTCGCCGAGCAGGCGGAGCTGCACGAGGCCGAGCACCGTCGCCATCAGGATGCGGAGCGTGGCGGGCGGCATCGGCAGGGGCGCCTCCGGCGGGGCGAGGACGGGGGCGATGACCCGCTGCAGCAGGCACTCGGCGAGCCAGCCATCGACCAGCGCCTCGGAGAGGACGACGCGCAGCGCCTCCAGCATCTCCGGCGTCAGCGCGGCCCAGCGGAGGCGGAGCAGGTGGCGCAGCAGGGCCGTCGGGTCGGCCTCGGCGGGGAGCGGCGGCGGGGCGGCGGCCTCGCCCAGCGGGTCGAGCAGGGCGAGGAGCAGGGCCAGCTTGTCCTCGAAGACGTTGTAGATCGTGCCGTCGGAAACGCCGGCCTCGGCCGCGATCTCGCGGATCGTCGCGCGGTGGAAGCCGCGGGCGGCGAAGACCCGGCGGGCGGCATCCAGGATGTGCTGGCGACGAAGCCGGGCGGTGTTTTCGGCGAGGCGTTCGCGGGTAGAGCTTGGCGGGCGGGACATGGGAGCGCCTCTTTGAACGATCATCCAAATTATTGAATGTTCATTCAGGGAACTGGGCGCAAGGGGCCGGGTGGCGATCAATCCTGGCTGAAGACGCGCGGCGCGGCCCGGGCTGCGGCATGATCGGCGGCGGGGAGGACGCCGCCATGGACGCCGATCGGAACTTCCGGGGTTCTGTCCCTGCCCTTTACGACCGCTATCTCGGGCCGATGCTCTTCGCGCCCTATGCGGCGGAGATGGCGGCGCGGCTGACGGGGCTGGCGGCGGGGCACCTGCTGGAGACGGCGGCGGGGACCGGGATCGTCACCCGCGCCCTCGACGCGGCCATGCCGGAGGGCCTCTCCATCCTGGCGACGGACCTCAACCAGCCGATGCTCGACCACGCGGCGGAGCGGCTGTCCTCCGCGCGGGTGACGTGGCGGCAGGCGGATGCGCAGGCGCTGCCCTTCCCCAACGCGATGTTCGATGCGGTGGTGTGCCAGTTCGGGGCGATGTTCTTCCCCGACCGGCCGCGCGCCTTCGCCGAGGCGCGGCGGGTGCTGAGGCCGGGCGGCCGCTTCCTGTTCAGCGTCTGGGACCGGATCGAGGCGAACGACTTCGCCGATGTCGTCGTGGCCGCCATGGCGCGGCTGTTCCCGGGGAACCCACCCATGTTCCTGGCGCGGACGCCGCATGGTCATCACGACCTGGCCCTGCTGCGGGCGGAGCTGCGGGCGGCGGGCTTCGCCGGGGTGGAGGCGGAGACCGTCGCGCGGGAGAGCCGGGCGCCGGATGCGCGGGCGGTCGCCATCGGCTTTTGCCAGGGGACGCCGATGCGGGGCGAGATCGAGGCGCAGGGCGAGGGAGCGCTGGCGGCGGCGACCGAGGCGGCGGCGGCGGCCATCGCCGCGCGCTTCGGGGACGGGCCGGTCGCCGGCCAGATGAGGGCGCATGTGCTGACAGCGTGGCGGTAGCGCCGCCGGTCAGGCGCCGTCGCGGAGCAACCCGGCGATGATGCGATCCAGCGCGTCGAGCGTGTTGCAGACGGCGGCGACGCGGCAATGCGGGGCGTAGCGGCGCATGTCGGAATCGCCGGTGCCCCAGAGCGGGCGGGGCTCCGGGTTCAGCCAGACGATCTGCCTGGCGCGGTTGGCCATGGCGGCGAGGAGCTCCGTGCGCGGGTCGGTGCGGTTGCCGCGGCCGTCGCCGAGGATGATGACGGTGGTGCGGCTGTCGAGCAGGGCCATGTGCGACTCGGCGAAGTCGGCGAGGGCCTGGCCGTAGTTGGAGGAGCCGAAGCCGGCGCGGTCCAGTACGGCGGGGATGGCGCGCTCGATCGGCTGGCCCTCCAGCAGGTCAGAGACGGGGACGAGGGTGCCGGAGAAGGCGAAGGCGTGCAGGCCGGAGAGCGCCTCGTTCAGCGAGTAGAGGAAGAGCAGCAGGAACTGCGCCATGGCGGCGACGGAGCCGCTGACGTCGCAGAGGACGACGAGCTTCGGCTTGTCGATCACCTCCTGCTTCCAGACGGGGAGGAAGGGCAGGCCGTCCCAGCCCATGTTGCGGCGGATGGTGCGGCGGGCATCGAGCAGGCCGCGGCGGCGACGCTTGCGGCGGCGGCCGTATTGCGTGGCCAGCCGCCGGGCCATGGCGCGGACGAGTTTCCGCATGCGGTCGTGGTCGCGGCGGTCGATGGCGGCGAGGCGGGTGCGGGCCAAGGTCCGGTCGCGATAGGCCTCGGCCTGGCCGCGGGCATAGAGGGCGAGGTTCTGCTGGACGAGCTCCCTCACCTGCTCGCGCAGGCGGTCGCGGCCTTCGCGCAGGCGGTCGGCCGTCGCGGGCGGGGCGGCGGCGATCTCGCGGTCGAGAGCGGCGAGGCCCATCCGCTCGAGGATGCGGCGGGTGTAGAGGTTCACCTGGGTGAAGATGGTGATGTTGGAGACCCGCAGCTCCGCCGCGGCGCTCTCGGCGGCGGCGGCGAGGCCGGACTGGTCTCCGGAGAGGAGCATCTGCGCGAGCGGGCTTTCGGCCGCGGCGGGCGCCGGTTCCTCCGGCTGCTCGGGGGCGAAGGCCGGGCGGGAGAAGAAGAGGTCGAAGCAGTCGGCGAAGAGGCGCTTCTCCTCCGCCGTCTTGGCGAGCACGAGGGAGAGCGTGTCGCGCAGCGTGGTGCGGTCGGCATAGCCGACCTGGTCCACGGCGCGGGCGGCGTCGATGCTCTCGGCCGGCGAGATGCGGAGGCCGGCGCTGCGGGCGGCGCGCAGGAAGTCGAGGAGCGGGCCCTGCATCAGCGGATGGGGACGGACTCGCGCCGGGCGGCCGCCAGCAGCTCGGCGAGGCGCGGGTCCGCCGTCTCGATATCGGCCTCGTATTTCAGGAGGACGTTGAGCGTGTCGCGCACGACCGCCGCATCCAGCTCCCGCACATGCAGCAGGATCAGGGTGCGGGCCCAGTCGATGGTCTCGCTGACGGAGGGCAGCTTCCGCAGGTCGAGTGTACGGAGCTGCTGCACGAAGGCGACGAGCTGGCGGCGGAGCCCGTCCTCGATGCCGGGGATGCGGGCGGCGAGGATGCGCGCCTCGAGCCGCGCATCGGGCAGGCCGATATGGAGGTGGAGGCAGCGGCGCTTCAGCGCGTCGCCGAGGTCGCGCTGGCTGTTCGAGGTCAGCAGGACCAGCGGCGGGATGGCGGCGCGGACGGTGCCGATCTCGGGGATGGAGACCTGGTAGTCCGAGAGCAGCTCGAGCAGGAAGGCCTCGAATTCCTGGTCCGCCTTGTCGACCTCGTCGATCAGCAGCACGGCGCCGCCGGGCTCGCGCAGCGCGCGCAGCAGGGGACGGGGCTCGAGGAAGGCTTCGGAGAAGAAGAGGTCGCCGAAGCCGTGCAGGCGGGCGAGCGCGGCGTCCAGCCCGGGCTCCTCGCCGAGGGCGCCGCCGAGGCGGTCTTTCAGGATCTGGGTATAGAGCAGCTGCTTGCCGTATTTCCACTCGTAGAGGGCCTTCGACTCGTCGAGGCCCTCGTAGCACTGCATGCGGATCAGCCCGATGCCGAGCCAGCTGGCCAGCGCCTTGGCGAGTTCCGTCTTGCCGACGCCGGCGGGGCCTTCGACGAGGATGGGCTTCCGCAGGTGATGCGCCAGATAGGCCGCCGTCGCGATCGGGCGGCTGGCGATGTAGCCGGCGGAGGCGAGGCCGGCCTCGGTCGCCTCGATGGAGTGGAGCTGGCCGTGCCAGGGCGGTGTCATGGGGTGCGAGGTCTCTCCGTTTCGCCGGATGATGCCTTGCCACGGCGGGGGCGCCAAATCGGCCGGGCCCGATGGGAAGGGGTATCTGGACCTCGAAGGCGGGCGGGGTAGACTGGTTCCGGAGAGAGAGCGTCCAGGGGGGAACGATCCCGTGCAATTATCCGACCGGGTGACCGGAGGGGTCCTGGTGATCCTTGGGGGGCTCGCGGCCTGGAGCGGCTCCCGCCTGCCGGCGGTGCCTGGGCAGGATGTGGGGCCGGCGGCCTTCCCCCTGCTGATCGGCTCCGGCTTGGTGATCTGCGGGGTGCTGATCGCCTTCGGCATCGGCCGCAGCTTCGAAGTGCCGGAGGAGGAGGCGCCGGCGACGGGCTCGCGCTTCAACGGGCTGCGCGTGCTGATCCCCCCTGCCCTGCTGCTCTTCTACATGCTGGCCTCCGAGCCGCTCGGCTTCCTGCCGACGGCGGCGATCATGGTCTTCGTCACCGCGGTGGCGCTCGGCGCGCGGCTGCGGCTGGCCGTGCCGATCGCCCTGGTGGCGCCGGTCCTCGTGCATCTCGCCTTCTACAAGCTGCTGCGGGTGCCGCTGCCCGACGGCGTGCTGCCGGCGCCGTGGTAGGGCCATGAACGAGCTTCTCGAAGCCTTCCGCCTCGTCGCCGCGCCGGATGTGGTGATCGCGATCGTCGCCTCCGCCATCTACGGGCTGGTGGTGGGCTCGCTGCCCGGGCTGTCCGCCACCATGGCGACGGCGCTGCTGGTGCCGGTGACCTTCTGGCTGAGCCCGATCGCGGCCATCGCCACCATCATCACCGCCTCCGCCATGGCGATCTTCTCGGGCGACATCCCGGGCTGCCTGCTGCGCATCCCGGGCACGCCGGCCTCCGCCGCCTATACGGACGAGGCCTATGCGATGACGCGGAAGGGCCAGGCGGAGCTGGCGCTCGGCGCCGGCCTCTGGTTCTCGGCCATCGGCGGGATCGTGGGGACGCTGTCGCTGGTGCTGATGGCGCCGCTGCTGGCCGAGATGGCGCTGTCCTTCTCGACCTTCGAGTATTTCTGGCTCGCCTTCCTCGGGCTGATGTGCGCGACGCTCGTCGCGCGCTCCTCGCCGATCAAGGCGATCGCCTCCATGCTGCTCGGGCTGCTCGTCTCCTGCATCGGGATGGAGAACCCGGCGGGGACGCCGCGCTTCACCTTCGGGCTGACGGACCTGCTGGGCGGCATCGAGCCGATCCCGGCGCTGGTCGGCGTCTTCGCCGTCAGCGAGGTGATGCGGGCGATGGCGACGGCGGAGCCGCCGAAGCTGCCGCATCGCAAGTTCGGCTCCATCCTCGCCGGGCAGTGGAAGCTGACCAAGAAGTACCAGTGGCCGATGTGGCGGGGGAACATCATCGGCATCATCATCGGCGTGCTGCCGGGCGCAGGCGCCGACATGGCCGCCTGGGTCTCCTACGCGATGTCGAAGAAGTTCTCGAGGGAGCCGGAGAAGTTCGGCACGGGGCATCCGGAGGGGCTGGTGGAGGCCGGCGCCTCCAACAACGCCTCGCTCGCCTCGGGCTGGGTGCCCTCGCTGCTCTTCGGCATCCCGGGCGACACGATCACGGCGATCGCCATCGGCGTGCTCTACATGAAGGGGCTCAATCCCGGCCCGACGCTCTTCACCGAGAATGCGCGCAGCATGTATGCGCTCTATCTCATCTTTATCATCGCCAACATCATCATGATCCCGCTCGGGATCGTCATGATCCGCGTCGCCTCCCAGGTGCTGCGGGCGCCGCGGGCGGCGATCATGCCGGTGATCCTGCTGCTCTGCGCCGTCGGTTCCTATGCGACGGGGAACAACCTGTTCTCGGTGCTGCTGGTCGGGCTCTTCGGCATCCTCGGCTTCGTCATGGAGCGGAACGGCTATCCGGTGGCGGCGCTCGTCCTCGGCATCGTCATGGGGACGATGGTGGAGCAGAATTTCATCACCTCGCTCATCAAGTCGGACGGCGACGTGATGCCCTTCTTCGAGCGGCCGGTCTCGGCGGTGCTGGCGGCGATGACCATCGGGGCGCTGCTCTGGCCGCTTGGCGTCTGGATCTGGAACCGCACGGGCGGGCGGCGCTTGCCGGCGCAGGGCGCGGCGGAATAGAAATGAATCAAGCAAAGCCGGAGGAAACGCCATGCCGATGATCGACCGCCGCAGCCTGATGGGGGCGGGCGCCGCGCTGCTCGCCTCCCCCGCGCTTGCCCAGCCGCGCTGGCCCGCGCGGCCGGTGCAGATGCTCTGCCCCTGGGCAGCCGGCGGCGGGACGGATGCGGTGCTCCGCATCATCGCCACGCTGTTGGAGAAGGAGCTGGGCCAGCCCTTCAACGTGGTGAACCGGACGGGCGGCTCCGGCGTGGTCGGGCATGCGGCCATCGCCTCGGCCCAGCCGGATGGCTACACGCTGGGGATGATCACGGCCGAGATCTGCATGCTACACTGGCAGGGGCTGACCGAGGTCACCTACAAGAATTTCACCCCGATCGGGCTGATGAACAACGACCCGCCGGGCATCCAGGTGAATGCCAGCTCCTCCTACCAGAATGTCCAGCAGCTGGCGGATGCGATCAAGGCGAGCCCCGCCGGCAAGTTCAAGGCGAGCGGCACGGGCCAGGGCGGCATATGGCACCTGGCGCTGGCCGGCTGGCTCGGGGCGATGGGGCTGCCGGCCAACCACGTGCGCTGGGTGCCGAGCAACGGCGCGGCGCCGGCGATGCAGGACCTCGCCGCGGGCGGCCTCGACTTCACCACCTGCTCCGTGCCGGAGGCGCGGGCGATGCTCGATGCCGGGCGGGCGCGGACGCTCGCGGTGATGGCGCCGGAGCGGCTGTCGGTCTTCCCCAACTTCCCGACGCTGAAGGAGGCGATGGGGGTCGACTACCAGACCGGCGCCTGGCGCGGGATCGCCGGGCCGCCGGGGCTGCCGGCCGAGGTCAAGGCGGCGGCGGAGGCGGCGCTCGGGAAGGTGTACCAGAGCCAGGAGTACAAGGACTTCCTCAACAGCCGTGGCTTCGGCATGACCTATGCGGATGCGGCGGGCTTCGGGGAGCATCTGGCCAAGGCGGATGCCTCGCTCGGGGAGGCGATGAAGGCGGCGGGGCTGGCGAAGGCCTGAGGGCGAGCCCCGATCCGGTGGGAGTACCCCACCGGACCGCCTGACTGGCTCGGGCAGGAAGTAGGAGCGGTGCGAACGGATGCCGCGCTAGCTCACCTTCCCCCGCCGCTCGACGCGGACGGCCTCCAGCCGTGCCGCCATGCGGCGGCCGGCGGCGTCCATCGACAGGCTTTCCTGCAGCTCGGCTTGGGCACGAGCGCCGAGGCCGCGGGCGAAGTCGCGGTTCTCGAAGACACGGCGCATCAGCTGCGCGGCATGCGCCTCCGAGGGCTCGGCCCATCGCGTGCCGGCATCGTAGGGCGGGATCGGCCTGGCGATCCGAACCAGCCGATGGTCGACGAGGAGGCTGTTCTCCTCCGTCATGAAATCGAGGTTTCCGGAATAGCGCGTGCCGATGACCGGCTTCGCCAGCAGCATCGCCTCCGCCATGGTGAGGCCGAGCCCTTCGCTGCGATGGAGCGAAACATAGCAGTCGCAGGCGTCCATCAGCGAGATGGTCTCGTCGAAGGTGAAGACGCGATCAATAATCATGATGCGGCCGCCTGCCTCGGCCGCGGCGGCATGCAGCTCCGCGATGAGGCCGGGATGCTTCTCGCCGAAGGAGGTCTTCAGGATCAGCATCGCCTCCTCTTCCCTGCGGAAGGCCTGGCGGAAGGCGCGGATGAGGCCGAGCGGGTTCTTCCGCTCCATGATGCTCATCATGTGAAAGGTGAAAAGGAAGGTGAAGCGGCCGAACGGAATGCCGAACTGCTCCGGTGCGCGGCGGGTGAATGGCGGCAGCATGACGCCGGGCATGAACTCGAAAACGGGGATGTCGAAGCGCGAGCGCAGCGCGTCGCCCACGAAGCGTGTTGCGGTCCAGATCTCGTCGGCCTCGGCGGCGGCGCCGGCCCATCCGGCGGGCACGGAGTCGAGCTCCCAGTACCAGTAGCCGATGCGATGCGTGCGCGGCCGTCGCGGTTGCAGTCCGGCGCAGGCATAGGCCCGGCGGAAGAAGGGCTCCGGCTGGATGTGCAGGAGCGTTGCGTCGTGCAGCTCGAAGCCGCCGAACACAGCATGCTCCGGCAGGTCATGTTCGGCATCGACCGGCACGTCACGCAGCGGCAGGTCGTAGCCCTGTGCGCTGAGGCCTTGGACGATGGAGAGGGTCGAGGTGCGGAGGCCCGAGGGGTAGCAAAGATGGCCGATAACGGTCAGCCCGGGGCGGGCCAAGGCTTCCGCCAGCGCCTCCCGCGGTTGGGCGGCGAGCCAGGCGCTTGCACCCTCGTCCAGTCCAGCATCAGGTCCGGCGAGCCAGTCGAGCAGGGCGCGGGCGGCGGCAGGGGTTGCGAAGGGATCCGGGTGGCAATTCCGCCAGTGCGGGCGGCTGGACCAACCGAGGCGGAGTTGCTCGGCCGGGGTCTGAGTTTCGAGCCAGTTGGACGGATCGGTCCAGGCGCCCTCGCAGCGATAAGTGGCGCGAAGCCAGGCGGCCATGCGGCGGCGGCCGAAGGCGGTGGGGCCGTCGGGGAAGAGGGCCTGCCAGCTGGGGTTGAACCGGTGGCTCAGCAGCAGCTCGCGCGCCGGGTCCTCGGCGCAAAGGAGGGCGAGCCACCAGATCTCCTCAAGCCGCAGCGGGACGCCGTCGCGGCGCAGCAGGAAGCCCAGCAGGCTGGCGCGGCCGGCGGGGAGGAAGGCAAGCGCCATATCCCCGGCGAGGCCCGACTGCGTCAGCACGATCTGGCGGGCGCGGGCGGCGGGATCGGCGGCGAAGGCGGCGGCGATCCGTGGCAGCGCAGGGGCAGGAAGGCAGAGCTCCGTGGCGCCCTCGTTGGCGAGCCAGCGGGCGAATGCGCCCCCGGCGCCGGCGGAGAGCGCGTCGGGGAAACGGGCGCGGAGGTCGGGGCGGCGGCGCAGCAGGGTGAGGCACCAGCGGGCGGCAGACCAGGGGTCGTCGATCGCCTCGGCGCGGACGGGGCGCCAGAACAGGGATTCGGCCGGCAGACCGACCGCCTCGGCGATGTCGGCATCGTTGCAGAGGTCGAGGGGCACCAGGCTGGCGAGGCCGGCGCCGTGCCGCCGGATGTCCCGCGCGAGGCTGGCGGAATTGCCCGGCTCCGCCCCGACGCGGAGGCGCGGGACGGTGATGTCGGCATCGAGGGCGGGGTGGAAGAAGGGATCCTCGCGGTAGCCGAGGCGGCGGAGCTCGAGAGCGGTGCGCGTCAGATCCGCCTCCGGGTCGCGGCGGCCGCGGCTTGCGCCCTCCTGGTGGATGAGGCGGGCGAAAGGCGTGTAGGCCGTGCGCCAGCCCAGAGCGCCGGCGGCGAGGCAGAGGGCGGCGTCGCCATTCGCCATGACGAAGCTCTCGTCGAAGCCGCCGGCCTGGGCGAAGGCCTCGCGTCGGACCATCTGGCAGGCGCCCATGACCGCCGAGACCGTGCGCGGCACCGATGGCGAGCCGATGGGGCCCCATTCCGTCTCTGACGCAAGGCGGAAGAGAGCGCCGCAGAGATGCATGCCGAGGGTGGTGCCGGCATGCTGCAGCGTGCCGTCCGGGCCCACGATCATGGTGCCAACGACGCCGACGCCCGGTCGCTGCGCATAGCGGACGAGCTCCGCGAGCCAGTCGGGCTGGGACACCGCGATGTCGTTGTTCAGGAAAAGCAGCAGCGCGCCGCCGGCCGCGCGGGCGCCGGCATTGCAGGCGGCGGAGTAGTTGAACGGGTGGCGGTAGGGGACGAGGCGGATGCGGCCGGCCGCTTCGAGCTTGGCATAGAGGGCGAGCGTCTCCGGATCGGAGGAGCCGCTGTCGACGATGACAATCTCGATGCGCGGGTAGTCGGTCTCCTCCAGCAGGCCACGCAGGCATCGAGCCAGCAGCGCGGGCTGATCCCGGTTCGGGACGATGACGGAGACGAGGGGCGGATCGGCGATGGGCCAGGTTGCGCGCTGGGTGCCGTCGGGCTGGGTCGCCACCTCGGCCGGGATGCCCTGGCGCTGCCAATGAGCGGCAATGACCGCGCGCAGCTCGGCGGCGTCGGGGCTGTGCGCGGGGGGCCGGTCGGCCGGGGCGTCGGCCGGGCGGTGGCAGAGGATGCGGGGGATGCGGGCAACCCGCCCGCTGGCGGCAAGGCGGAGGTGGAGGTCCCATTCCGCGCCGGCGCCGGTACCGGGCGCAAAGCCGCCGACGGCCTCCACGGCGGCGCGGTCCAGCGCGACCGGGCGCCCCGGATAGTTGAAGGCTTCCAGCAGCTCGGGCGACCATTCCGGTTTGAGGAAGGGCAAGGCGCGGCGGCCATTGGGGCCGATGCGATCCTCGTCGCCATGAACGAGCGCGGCCTCCGGCGCGGCAAGGGCGGCGAGGGCGTCCGGGACCAGCCGGTCGCCGGGGTCGAGCACCAGGAGCCGCTCGCCGCCAGCGCCGGCGGCGAGGGCGGCCAGCATCGCGCCGCGCTCGGCACTCTCCAAGACGAGGGTGGCGATGCGAGGATCGAGACCGGCGGGCGGCTCGACCCCCGGCGCCAGGCCGAGGCGGCAATCCCATTCAGCGCCCGGCTGGTCCTGCAGGCTGGCGAGCGTTGCCGGAAGCGCAGCCGCCTCCCCGGCGCGGACCGGCAGCAGCAGGGTGACGCGCCGGGCCTCGGCGCTGACGGCGGGCGGGGCAAGGCCCTCCTGCTCCATGATCCATTGCTGGTAGCGGTCGGCGACGGGAATGGCCGGCGCCGTGGCGACCGTGCCGCTGTCGAACAGGGCCTGGCCGAGTGCCTGGCGCAGGCCGGCTCGGCCCTGGCCGCGCCAGGCCGCGGTCAGGCTGCGCGCCGAGCGGGTGGCCTGTCGCGGCTCCTGCGCCCAGCGCCGGCCGAGCGACAGGGCAAGGCGGGCGCCGACCAGCGGCCGTGTCGTCGGCCGTGCCGCGATGGGGCCGAGATGGAAGGGACCCTGCGTCACCGGCGGGGTCATCGACAGGGCGATGGCCTGCGTCGGCACATGGATCACCAGGCTCCAGCGGCCCTGGGCGGAACGGCGCGCCAGCAGGACCCGGAGCGGCTGGTAGCCGGCACCGGCATCGACCTTGATGCCGGGCAGGGTGAGAGCGTTGCGCGGCGCCTGCACCGCCATGGTGAGGCGGAGCCAGCCCGTCGGCAGGCCGGCCGGGCCCGGCGCCAGGCGGAAGGCGGCCGCGGGGCCCGTGGCTTCCCACCAGCCATCCGCGCCGTCGATCTCCGCCAGGTCGCGCAGCACCTGCGGCTTGAGCGGATGGGACATCGGCATAGGGCGTTCCGTTCAGGTCAGGCGCCGGCCTCGCGGCCTAATCGCCGGCCGCGACGCGGCTGCGCCACTCGACGAGGATGGAGCGTAGGGTCTCCTCCCAGGGGATGGCAGGGGTCCAGCCCAGAGTTGCGCGGGCGCGGCCGGGGTTGCCCTGGATGCGCACGACATCGGTTGGGCGGAGGCGGGCAGCCTCCTGCTCGATACGGGCCTCGACGCCAGCCAGGGCGAGCAGCTGGTCCAGGATGTCGCCGATGCGGCGCGGCTCGCCGCTGCACAGGTTGAGCGGGAGGCCGGGCGGCAGCCGGTCCGCCAGGGCGAGGGCCCGGACATAGGCGGCGCAGATGTCCTGCACGTCGAGAAGGTCGCGCCAGCGATCGAGGGCGCCGGTGCGAAGCACCGGCTCCTGTCGCCCGGCCTCGATCCGGGCAACCTGGCGGGCGAAGCTGGCGACGGCGAAATTCGGCGTCTGGCCGGGCCCGATATGGGTGAAGGGGCGGAGCCGAAGGGCGCGCAGGCCGCGCAGCGCCATCTCGCCGATCGCCAGGTCCGCCGCGGCCTTGCTGGCGGCGTAGGGGTTGGCGGGCTGGAAGGCCGCCATCTCGTCGAGCGGTTCGCCGGACTGGAAGCCGAGGCCATAGACCTCGCCAGAGGAGACGAAGAGGAAGCTGGCCTCGGGCGCCTCGCGCATCACCGCCTCGGCCAGGGCCAGGGTGCCGAGCAGGTTGGACCGCCAGGTCTCGGCCGGGGCGCGGAAGGAGGCGGGGACACTGGACTGGGCGGCGAGGTGCAGCACCGCATCGGGCCGGGCGGCGGCGATGACCGCGTCCAGGCCGGCGGGGTCGAGGAGATCGAAGCGATGGCTCTCATCCATGCCCGGAACGGCGGCCTCGCGGCCGGCGCCGATCAGCACCGCCGCGGGAAAGGCGGCGCGCAGCGCGGGAAGCAGGTTGCGGCCGACGAAGCCGCCCGCGCCGGTCACCAGGATACGCGCCGGTGCGGCCATGGCCCAGGCTCAGCGCATGCGGGCGCGGTGGCGGAACAGGTCGGCCTCGACCATCTCCGTGATCATGTCCTCGAGCGTCGTCCGCGGCTCCCAGCCGAGCTTCGCCCTGGCCTTGGAGGCGTCGCCTAGCAGGATGTCGACCTCGGCGGGGCGGAGGAAGGCCGGGTCGACCTTCACGAACTCCTCGTAGTTCAGCCCGACATGCTCGAAGGCGATGCGCGCCATGTCGCGCACGGTGACGGTGCGGCCGGTGGCGACGACGTAGTCGTCCGGCTTGTCCTGCTGCAGCATCAGCCACATCGCCTCGACATAGTCGCGGGCATGGCCCCAGTCGCGCTTGGCGTCCATGTTGCCCATGAGCAGTTCGGTCGCCAGGCCGAGCTTGATGCGGGCGGCGCCGTCGGTGACCTTGCGGGTGACGAATTCGATGCCGCGCAGCGGGCTCTCATGGTTGAAGAGGATGCCGCTCGAGGCATGCAGGCCGAAGCTCTCGCGGTAGTTCACCGTCATCCAGTGGGCATAGAGCTTGGCGACGGCATAGGGCGAGCGCGGGTAGAAGGGCGTCGTCTCGCTCTGCACCGGCTCCTGGATCAGGCCGTACATCTCGGAGGAGGAGGCCTGGTAGAAGCGGGCGCCGGGGGCCACGAGCCGCACCGCCTCCAGCAGGTTGTTGGCGCCGAGCGCCGTCACCTGGCCGGTCAGCAGCGGCTGGTTCCAGGAGGTCTTCACGAAGGACTGGGCGCCGAGGTTGTAGACCTCGTCCGGCTTCACCTCGTTCAGGATGCGGATGAGGGCGGAGAGGTCGATCAGGTTGCCGTCCATCATCCGCACCTGCCCGGCGATGCCGAGCCAGCGCAGGCGCTCGTCGATCACGTCACCCGAGGAGGAGCGGCGGAGCAGGCCGAAGACCTCATAGCCCTTGTCGAGCAGGAGCTTCGAGAGATACGCCCCGTCCTGGCCGGTGACTCCTGTAATAAGTGCGCGCGGCATGCGAAATCGATCCTGATGGGGGCTTCGGCGGCGTGCTTAGCGGCATCGGGTGGAAATTCCAAGACAGCCGGCCCGGTCCCGGGGCGGCCAGGGCTCAGGGCCGGTGCCCGTCCCCTGCCCTGCCCTCCTGCAGCAGCCGCGTCAGCAGGTCGATCTGCTCCTGCTGGCGCGCAAGCAGCGCCTCGATCTCGCGGGTGCGGAGCTGGTCCAGCTTCTCGTGCAGGGCCATGATCTCGATCTCGGCCTTCAGGTTGACCTCGTAATCATGCGCTGCGTCCACCCGGTCCCGCGCCGCCTGGCGGTTCTGGCTCATCATGATGACGGGCGCCTGGATGGCGGCGATCATCGAGAGCAGCAGGTTGAGGAAGATGTAGGGGTAGGCGTCGAAGGGGCGCGGCAGCAGCGTGTTCAGCAGCACCCAGGCCGTCAGGAACAGGCCGAAGCTGATGATGAAGGCCCAGGAGCCGCCGAATTCCGCCACGCGGTCGGCCAGGCGCTGGCCGAAGGTGAGGTCCCCGTCGAAATCCCGCTCGATGTTGCGGCTGATGACCCGCTGCTCCTTCGCTGAGGCGAGGACCAGGCGCTCGGCGGCGGAGAGGTCGTGGGGCTTGCGGCCGAACCAGCGATGGGCGGCGGCTTCGACGGGCATGGGCTCGGGCATGGCGGGGCTCCGTGGCAGGGGGCGAAGATAGCTTGCCCGATGCCGGGGGAGAGGCCACCTTTCCGGTCCAGGGCGGCATCGGGGGGCAGGCGTGGCCGGGTTCAGGAGCACCGAGAACTACATCGCCTCGCGCGACCTGGAGGTGGCGGTCAACGCTGCGGTCGCCCTGCAGCGGCCCCTGCTGGTGAAGGGCGAGCCGGGCACCGGCAAGACGGTGCTGGCGCATGAGGTGGCGAAGGCGCTCGGCCTGCCGCTGATCGAGTGGCACATCAAGTCGACGACCAAGGCGCAGCAGGGGCTCTACGAGTATGACGCCGTCTCCCGGCTGCGCGACGGGCAGCTCGGCGATGCGCGGGTGCACGACATCTCCAACTACATCGTGCGGGGCAAATTGTGGGAGGCTTTCGCGGCTGACCGGCAGCATGTCCTGCTGATCGACGAGATCGACAAGGCTGACATCGAATTCCCGAACGACCTGCTGCTCGAGCTCGATCGGATGCAGTTCTTCGTCTACGAGACGAAGGAAACGGTGGTGGCGCGGCACCGCCCGGTCGTCATCATCACCTCGAACAATGAGAAGGAGCTGCCGGATGCCTTCCTCCGCCGCTGCTTCTTCCACTACATCCGCTTCCCCGACCGGGAGACGATGGAGCGGATCGTCCAGGCGCATTTCCCCGACATCAAGCAGGAGCTGGCGCGGGAGGCGCTGAACGTCTTCTTCCAGGTCCGCGGCGTCGGCGAGCTGAAGAAGAAGCCGGCGACCTCCGAGCTGCTCGACTGGCTGAAGCTGCTGATGATCGAGGACCTGCCGCCGGAGGTGCTGCGCTCCTCCGACCCGAAGGTGGCGATCCCGCCGCTGCACGGGGCGCTGCTGAAGAACGAGCAGGACGTCCACCTGTTCGAGCGGCTGGCCTTCCTGTCGCGGCAGCGGCAGAGGTAGGCGGCCGTGCTGGCGCACTTCATCCTCGCGCTTCGCACGGCCGGCATCCCGGCGAGCATCACCGAGTACCTCGCCCTGCTGCGCGGGATGAAGGAGGGCGTCGCCGGTTACAGCGTCGACGACTTCTACCATCTCAGCCGGGCGGCGCTGGTGAAGGACGAACGGCATCTCGACCGTTTCGACCGGGTCTTCGGCGAGGTGTTCAAGGGGCTGGAGCCGGCCGAGGGCGAGGGGTTCGAGGAGCTGGTGCGGCAGCTGCCGGAGGAATGGCTGCGCAAGATGGCGGAGAAGCTGCTCTCCGACGAGGAGAAGGCGGCGATCGAGGCCGCGGGCGGCTTCGACAAGCTGATGGAGATGCTGCGCCAGCGCCTCGCCGAGCAGAAGGGGCGGCACCAGGGCGGCAGCAAGTGGATCGGGACGGCGGGGACCTCGCCCTTCGGCGCCCATGGCTACAACCCCGAGGGCGTCCGGATCGGGCAGGAGGAGAGCCGGCACCGGCGGGCGGTGAAGGTCTGGGACAAGAGGGAGTTCAGGGACCTCGACGATTCGGTCGAGATCGGCACGCGGAACATCAAGCTGGCGCTCCGGCGGCTGCGGCGCTTCGCCCGGCAGGGGGCGGCGACGGAGCTCGACCTGCCGGACACCATCCGCTCGACCGCCAACAATGCTGGGTCGCTCGACCTGAAGATGGTGCCGGAGCGGCACAACACGGTGAAGGTGCTGCTCTTCCTCGATATCGGCGGGTCGATGGACGACTGGGTGAAGCTCTCGGAGGAGCTGTTCTCGGCCGCGCGGGCGGAGTTCAAGCATCTCGCGCATTTCTACTTCCACAACTGCCCCTATGAGCGGCTCTGGACGAACAACCGGCGGCGGCGGGAGAGCGAGGTGCCGACCCTCGACGTGCTCAGGACCTATGGGCCGGACTACAAGGCCGTCTTCGTCGGGGATGCGAGCATGAGCCCCTATGAGGTCATCCAGCCCGGGGGCAGCGTCGAGCACTGGAACGAGGAGCCGGGAAGCGCCTGGATGACGCGGCTGACCGGGCATTTCCGCCGGACGGCTTGGCTCAACCCGATGCCGCAGGCGGCCTGGGCGCGGACGCATTCCATCGGCCTGGTGCGGCAGCTGATGGAGGACCGGATGTACCCGCTCACCCTCGGCGGGATCGAGGCGATGACGCGGGAGCTGAGCCGCTAGAGCAAACCCCGATCAGATGGACTCATCCGATCGGAGGTATTTGCCCGCCGATATCATGACCTGGAGCGGGTTCCGTGAGCCCGTGCGAACGGAGATCGCCCTGGGCCCAGCTCCCAGCCACATCAGGGCAGCGGCTGCGGGTTGGCCGACAGGCTGCGCAGATAGGCGATGATGTCCGCCCGATCCTCCGGCTTCGGGATGCCGGCGAAGCCCATGCGGGTGCCAGGGGCATAGGCGGCCGGCTTGTAGAGCCAGCGGTTCAGCTCCTCGTAGTTCCAGGGGCCCTGATGGGCCTTCAGCGCCGCCGAGTAATTGAAATTGTCGAGATGGCCATGCGGCTTGCCGACCACGTCATAGAGGTTAGGGCCGACGCCGTTGCGGCCACCCTCGTTGAAGCTGTGGCAGACGCCGCAGAGGCGGCGGCTGAGGGCTGCGCCATTGTCCGGGTTGGCATTGGCCAGCAGCGGGGCGACCGGCGGGATGTCCGCCGAGGCGGCGGCCGGGGTCGCGGCGGGGGCGCCGCCCGGGGCCGGGGCGGCCGGAGCGGCGGCAGCCGCCGGGGCAGCGGCAGCCGCCGGCGCGGCAGGCTGGCCGGCCGGCGGCAGCGGCTTCGGGCTCGGCGACAGGCTGCGGAGATAGGCGATGACATTCGCCCGCTGTTGGGTGTTGCTCAGGCCGGCGAAGGCCATGCGGGTGCCGGGCGCATAGGTGGCCGGCTTGTAGAGCCAGTGGTTCAGCTCCTCGTAGTCCCAGGGGCCCTGCTTGCCCTTGATCGCGGCGGAGTAGTTGAAGCCCTCGGCATGGCCATGCGGCGCGCCGACGATGTTGTAGAGGTTGGGGCCGATGCCGTTGCGGCCGCCCTGGTCGAAGCTGTGGCAGGCGCCGCAGTTCCGCTGGCTCAGCTGCTGGCCGGCGGCCACGTCGGCGCTGGCCAGGAGGCCGGAGATCGGTTCGATCTCCGGGCCGGCGGCGGGAGCCGCGGCGGGGGCCCCGCCGGTCGGGTCGCCGATGCGGATGGCGCTTTCATGCGGCGCTTCGCCATGCACCAGCAGCTTGCCGACCTGCCCGGCCACCATGAAGGTGATGCCGGCCGTCAGCACTGCGGCGAAAGCCTTGTTCAGCTCGAGCGAATTCATAGGCGGTGACGTCCTCGGAGCGGCGGCGGCCATCGGGCCGGGCGAAATAGAACGCGGGGCGCAAGGGCCAGGATGCATATAGCCGAAGCGGCGGGACCCGCAACCCGTCCCGACCCCCAAACGTGAAGGGGCCGGCACCCCCCTTTGCGGAGGGATGCCGGCCCCTGGTCGGGCGAGCCTTACCGCCGGATGGGCGGAGGCGCGTCGATCTTGGTGATGAGGTTCAGCTCCTGGTAGTCGCGGAGCATCGACACCCCGTTGAGCGGTTTGTTCACCCCCTGGTGGCAGGTGGCGCAGTTCACCTTCAGCGGGTCCCCGGCCGCGCCGAGGCGGGGGCGGTGCGGGCCGCTGGCCGGGCCGTTCGGGTTGGCCGCCCAGACCGGCTGCAGGGGCTCGATGAAGTTGTTGTTGATGTCCCGCACCATCCGGATCCCGTGCCAGGCATTGGTGCGCAGCGGCGAGCTCTGGTCCCAGGCGCCGAAGGCCCGGGTGTTGTGGCAGGTGGTGCAGTTCACCCCGAGCGAGGAGGAGAAGTGGATCATCAGCCCCAGGGTCTGCTCGGTGTCCTTCACCTTCTGGGTGTCGCCGGTCGGCAGGGCCGTCGGGCTCTGCACCCGGATATTGTCGGCCTGCTCGAGATAGGCGCTGAAGGGGTCGTAGGGCAGCGAGCTGTAGCCGACCGACGCCGCGCCGAGGTTCTGCCCCCCCGGATTGGCGGCGAAGCCGGCCGTCCGGCCGCCCGCGTCCTGCGACCAGACATTGGCCGGGATCGGGTTGCCGCGGTGGCAGGTGTAGCAGGTCACGCCGGTTTCCAGCACATGCGGCTTCCACTCCGCATTGATGCGGGCGACCATCTGCAGCATCCGCCGGGCGACGACCTTGGTGTAAACCTCGTCGGAGGCCATGTTCGCCGTGTTGTGGCAGTAGCCGCAGCCCTGCTGGGGCGAGATCCAGGCCGTCATCGCCGCCATGGTGCGGGCGAACTGGGCGACGCCCAGATCGCCCAGCACCTGCACGTTCTGGTAGGCCTGGCCGGCCTTGGGCCCGACCGCCGGCACGTTCGGGATCATGGCCGGGAGCTGGTTGGCCGCAGCCAGCGCCGGCTGCAGCCGCGGGTTGGCGATGTTGCCCAGGGCGACGCCGCGGAAGCCGGTCTGCACCGTCTCCACCGGCGGGCGCTCGAAGGTGAAGAGGATGACCGCCAGGCCGAGCAGGCCGGCGAGCACCGCGCCGAGTTTGAGGGAGAAGCTCATTGTGCGGCCCCCGGCGTGAGGAGTGGGTCGGGCATGGCGCGGAAAACCTCCGGATAGGCAGGGGCGATGCCGTGCTTGACGCCCCAGAGGTACCAGTTGTCGACCACGGTGCCGGTCAGCAGGATGCCGATGCCGCCCGTAATTGGGGTCAGCACGGCGAACCACCAGAGCCAGCGGTGGACGCTCTCGAAGGTGGCGTTGAAGCCCATGGTCCAGCGCCAGAAGATGGCGCAGCGCTCATGCGCCGTCCCGCGGTCGATCACCTGCTCCACCTCGCGCTCCGAGCCGAAGCGGCCGGAGGCCAGGATGGTCGCGCCGTGCATGGCGAAGAGCAGGGTCGAGCCGTAGAGGAAGACGATCGAGAGCATGTGGAAGGGGTTGTAGAACAGGTTGCCGTAGCGGACGGAGAAGGCGTTGGTCCAGTCGAGATGCGGGAAGATGCCGAAGGGCACCGCCTCCGACCAGGAGCCCATCAGCAGCGGGCGGAAGAAGCCGAGCACCAGGTAGAGCCAGATGGCGGCGGCGAAGGCCCAGGGCACATGCGTCCCGAGGCCGAGCTGCCGGGCGCGGCGGTAGGTGCGGGCCCACCAGAGCAGGATCGACAGCGTCAGGAACAGGCCGGCCAGCAGCCACCAGCCGCCTTCCGCCAGCGGCGGGATGCTGAGGCCATAGGCCGGCGAGGGCGGCTCGAGCGCCAGCCAGGGCAGCTGGCGGATGAATTGCAGGGCGTTCCAGTTCACCGAGGCCAGCATGTTGAGGCCGATGATCTCGAAGGCGGCGAAGCCGAAGATGAGCGAGATGATGCCGAGCCAGCCGAGATAGATCGGGCCGACCTGCGCGTCGCCGAGCCAGCCGAGCACATAGGCGAAATTCGGCTTGCCGTCGCGCGGGCTGTCGTGGCGGGCGAGCGGCACGCCGATATAGGCCGGGCCTCTCACCTGGATGCGGGTGAAGATGTTCTGATATTCCGCCATGGGGATGTTCCTCCTCCTTGCTCGGGGCTCAGTTCCAGATCGGCAGGTTGAGCCACCAGCTCCACCACTGCGGCCAGCCATGGGTCCAGAAGGGCCCCGAGATGACGATGCAGACGGCGCTCCAGAACCCGGCGGAGAGCGCCAGGAAGAGGCCGAGGCGGTGGATGCCGAGGGTGCCGATGGAATAGCCGATGGTGTCGCGGAAGAAGGTGTTCTCGTGCTCCGCGGTCTTCACGTCCTCGCCCGGGGCGGGGTTGATGGCCGAGAGCACCAGCGCGCCGTGCAGCGACAGGGCGAGCGTCGTGGTGAAGAAGAAGGTCACCGCGAGCATGTGCGCCGGGTTGTAGTGGAAGTGCAGGTACTGGTAGCCGGTGTTCGACACCCAATCGAGATGGCTGAGGATCCCGTAGGGGAAGCCGTGGCCCCAGGCGCCCATCAGCACCGGGCGGATCACCACCAGGGTGAAGTAGGCGAAGACCGCCATGCTGTAGGCGACGGGGATGTGGTAGCCCATGCCGAGCTTGCGCGAGATCTCCGCCTGGCGCAGCGCCCAGGAGACAAAGGCGCCGAGGGCGCAGACGGTGACGATCTGCCAGATCCCGCCCTCCTTCAGCGGGGCGAGGCCGAGGCCGTATTTCAGGTCGGGCGGGGCGATGTTGATCGTCCACGGGTTCCAGGTGCCGCCGAGGGCGGCCCCGTAGAAGATCATCGCCGTGCCGAGCAGGCTGAAGAAGATGGTCGTGACGCCGAAGAAGCCGACATAGAAGGGGCCGACCCAGAAGTCGAAGAGGTCGCCCCCGATCAGGGTGCCGCCGCGGACGCGGTACTTCCTCTCAAAGCTGAGCATCGCCATGGTGGATACCCCGGATGGGGAGGCGGTCCGTGTGGGCAGCCTCGTTGCAGTCAGGTCGGCGGCGGACGAGGGGTTGCCCCGTCCGCCACCCGGACGGTCGCGCTAGACGACCGAACTGATGGTATCGGTGATCATCGCCTGCGGGCGCGGACCCTCGATCCAGTTGAAGCGGTTCGTGCTGAGCAGGATGAAGTGGATCACCAGTGCGAGCACGAGGAGGAAGGTGAAGAGCCCGACCAGCGCGCGACGCGGATCGAACAGCAGCCAAATGCGCCACATGTGTTCTGCCCTCCTCTCAGGTGAAGTAGGTGGCGAGCGAGGCCGCGCCGTCGATCATCGACTGCGTGTAGCCGCGCGGGCCAGGAAGCCAGGGGCGCCATTGCCAAACCAGGAAGTGCGCAACGATGGCGATGACGGTGAAGATGATGAAGGACGTCACGAAGATTCCGTGGAACTCCTTCGCTTCGTTCTCCGTCAGCCCCGTCAGCGAGCCATCTCGCATGTCAGTACCGGCCATCTCGATTACCTCTGTGATGGCGGCCTTGCGGCCGTTACCGCGCAACTCCCGCGCGGCAGGGATCGACGCGGCCGGTTGAGCCACGCACGACTGGTGGCCGCGCGGCAGGGGCGCGCGGCGAAGGGGTGGGGGCCGGTCATGCGACGCGGCCCTCGGCAAGGTCGCGCAGCAGCGCGGCGATGCGGGATGCGGTGACGACCGGCTCGGCGGCCTCGCGGGCGTCGCGCTCGGCGCGGTCGCGGAGGCGCTTGGCGGCCGAGATGCGGAGCAGGAAGGGCTCCGTCTCGAGATGCGCCTCGAGCAGGGACTGTGCCTCCGGCTCCCAGCGCTCGGCGGGGCGGGCCGGGGTGGCGGCGACGCGGTCCAGGTCCGTCCCCAGTGGGAGGATGTGGAAGAGCGCGTCGAACAGCGCGTTGCAGTATTCCTGGATGAGGTAGGTCGCGCCGGCATATCCCATGAAGGGCGTGCCGATGGCGCGGCGGATGATGGCGCCCGGGAAGCTGGCCGGGATGTAGGTGCTGCGGGCCTTCGCCTCGGCCGCGTACATCCGCTCATTGTAGGAGCCGAAGAGGACGAGGTGCGGCGTCTTGTGGACGGCCGCGCGCACCGCGGCGTTGTCGGTCTTCAGCCCCGGCTGGCGGGCGAAGGAGAAGGCGCAGGGCACGCCCATCTCCTCCTCGAAGAAGCGGCGGAGGCCGCGCACATAGGTTTCCGTCGCCACCACGGCGAAGCTGGCGGTGGCGAAGAAGTCCTGGGTGACGCTGCGCCAGAGGTCCCAGATCGGCTTGATCGTGGTGTGCTTCTCGCGCTCGATGAAAGGCTCCGGGTCGAGGCCGGTCAGCTCGCCGAGCTTGCGGAGGAAATTGGTGGTGGCGAAGAGGCCGATGGGCGCCATCAGGTAGGGCCGCTCCAGCGTCTCGCAGAGCTTGCGGCCGAATTCGCGGTAGAGGCAGATGTTGACATCCGCATCCGGCAGGCGGGCAATGTCGTCCACATGGCTGCCGAGCGGGAAGACGAGGTTGATCTCGCAGCCGATCCCCTCGACCAGGCGCCGGATCTCGGCGAGGTCGGAAGGCATGTTGAAGGTGCCGTAGATCGGGCCGATCAGGTTGACGCGGGGCGGGCTGCCCTCGGCGCGCTTGCGGGCGCGGACCTTCTTGGCGCCGAATTCCGTCCAGAGCCAGTTGATGGCGCGGTCGGCGGCTTGCCACTGATCCTCGTCGATGGTGCGCGGGATGAAGCGGCGGAGGTTGCTGCCCTCGGGCGTCACGCCGCCGCCGATCATCTCGGCGATGCTGCCGGTGACGACGACGGCGGGGAGGTCGGCATCGCCGGTGGCGGCGGCGCGCTTCATCGGGCCTTCGGTGCCGGTCTGGGAGAGGGCTTCCTCGTCGAGGCCGGTGACCACCACCGGCAGCTCGTGCGGCGGCAGGGCGTCGGTGTAGTGAAGCACGGCGGTGACGGGCAGGTTCTCGCAGCCGACCGGGCCATCGATCACGGTGCGCAGGCCGCGCACCGCGGTGAAGGCATAGACGGCGCCCCAGTAGCCGCCGGCGCGATCGTGGTCGAGGACGAGCATCGGGCTAGCTCCCCACCGCTTCGTCGGCCTTGGCCTTGGCGGCGCGCAGCTTGCGCTGGCGGTCGCGGAAGCCGGCGGGCTCCTCGGGCTTGCCCTGGAAGCCGTAGCCGGCGCGGTTGGGCGTGCCGACGCCGTCGAAGAACCCGACCATGCGGGAGAAGCGCTCGCGGCCCTTGGTCTGCGCCGCCACGATCGCGGCCATGGAGCCGGCGCCGGCAGGGCCGAAAAGCGGGCGGGCGGAGACCATGTTGGTGAAGTAGAGGGCGGGGATGCCCATCTCCTTTGCCTTCTGCACCAGCGGCGTGGTGCCGAGGGCGAGGTCGGGCTTCACCTCGGTCATCGCGGCGATGTCCTGCTCGAGGCTGGCGCGGTACTGGACATGGGTGCCGCGGGCGGCGAGCCAGGCGCGGTCGGCCTCGGACCATTCGGTGCGCGGGCAGGCGGTGCCGACATAGGGGACGTCGGCGCCGGCCTCGGTCAGCAGGCGGGCGACGAGCAGTTCGGAGCCTTCATAGCCCGAGACGGTGATGCGGGCCGTGATCGGCGCGGCGGCGAGGGCGGCCTGGACCGCAGGCAGCGCCTTTGCCTTGGCGATGTCGATGCGGGACTGCGGCAGGCCGGCGGCGCGGCCGATGCCCTGCAGCCAGGCTTCGGTGCCCTCGACGCCGACGGGGCCGGAGCCGACGACCGGGCGGCCGGCGGCGGCGAATTCGCGGATGCTCGCGGTGTAGAAGGGATGGGTGGCGGCGGCCACCTCGCAATCGAGCGCGGCATAGAGGTCGCGCCATTCGCGGGCCGGCGTCTGCGGGGCGACGGCGAGGCCCATCGGCGCGAGCAGGGCGGCGACGCCCATCGGGTCGGCGGGGAAGAGCTCGCCGATCAGCGCGACGGTCGGCTCGCCCTCGACCAGGGAGGCGGGGCGGGCGACGGGGCCGGCCTCGGCCTCACGGCGGGCGTAGCGGAGCATGGCGCCGGCGAGGACGTCCTTCGCCTCGGCATGGGTCGGGACGCCGAAGCCGGGCACGTCGATGCCGATGACGCGGACGCCGTCGATCTGCTTCGGCAGCAGGTCCAGCGGCACGCCGGAGGCGGTCGGGACGCAGAGGTTGATGACGATGATGGCGTCCAGCTCGTCGGGCTTCGCCGTGGCGTGGACGGCCTCGCGGATGTCCTCGAAGAGCTTGCCGGTGACCAGCGTCTCGGAGTTGAAGGGCACGTAGCCGACGCTGCGGCGGGCGCCGTAGAAATGGCTGGTGAAGGTCAGGCCGTAGACGCAGCAGGCGGAGCCCGAGAGGATCGTCGCCACGCGGCGCATGCGGAGCCCGACGCGGAGCGAGCCGAAGGCCGGGCACATGCTCTGCGGCTGGTCGTGCGGGCCGCGCGGATAGTCAGCCATCAGCCGGTCGAGCGCATCCGACTTGCCGGCGGCACGGGCGGCCGCCTGCATCGTCTCGCGGCCGCCATGGCAGGATGCGCCCTCGGCCATGCTCAGCTGCCCTCGTAGACGACTTCGAGGGAGGGCTTCTCGACCAGGGCCGAGCCGCACATATCCTCCATCGTCGCCGGGTTCAGCACCACGCCGCGGCCGACCGCATCGCCCTTGAAGAGGCCGAGGAGGTTCTCGTGCGAGAGCGGGTTGGGGCGGACCGGCGGGGCGGTGGCGACCTGCTCGGCGAGGGTCTCGAAGACGGAGGCCCAGGGGCTGCCGGGCATGCCGACGATCTCGTAGTTGGCGGACTTGCGGCGGATGTCGTCATCGGCGGGAATGGCCGAGAGGACGGGGATGCCGACGGCCTCGGCGAAGGCCTGGGCCTCGCCGGTGCCGTCATCCTTGTTGATGACCAAGCCGGCGACGCCGACATTGCCGCCGAGGCGCCGGAAGTAGTCGACCGCCGAGCAGACATTGTTGGCGACGTAAAGGCTTTGCAGGTCGTTGGAGCCGACGACGATCACCTTCTGGCACATGTCGCGGGCGATCGGCAGGCCGAAGCCGCCGCAGACCACGTCGCCGAGGAAATCGAGCAGGACGTAGTCGAAGTCCCACTGGTGGAAGCCGAGCTTCTCCAGCAGCTCGAAGCCGTGGATGATGCCGCGCCCGCCGCAGCCGCGGCCGACCTCGGGCCCGCCGAGCTCCATGGCGTAGACGCCGTCGCGCTTGAAGCAGACATCGCCGATCTGCACGGCCTCGCCGGCCAGCTTCTTCTTCGACGAGGTCTCGATGATGGTGGGGCAGGCGCGGCCGCCGAAGAGCAGGCTGGTGGTGTCGGATTTCGGGTCGCAGCCGATGAGCAGCACACGCTTGCCCTGCTGCGCCATCATGTATGAGAGGTTTGCCAGGGTGAAGGACTTGCCGATGCCGCCTTTGCCATAGATGGCGATGACCTGGGTCTCGCGCTTCACCGGGCCGGTGTGCGGTGCGTCCGGCTCCTGCGCAGCCTCGGCGCGGAGCGCGTCCTGCATGCTCGCCTGCGGTTGGGCCGAGTTGGGCTTGCCGACGGATGCGTTCATGAACACTCGCTCCAATCCAGGACCATCTTCAGGCAGGACGCATCGGTAAAGGCGGTGCGGTAGGCGGAGGCGGCCTGTGGCGCAGCCTCCCGGTGGGTGATCAGGCCGTCGAGGGAGAGGCGGCCGGACGCGATCAGTGCCGTGACGGCGGCGAGGTCCGGGGCGCGCCACTCGGCGGCGATGCGGATCCGCGCCTCGCGCATGAAGGCGGGCGGGAAGGCGAAGGAGAGCGGGGCGGCGTAGAAGCCGGCCAGCACGATCTCGCCGCCCGGCCCGAGGCGGGAGATCAGCGTGTCGAGCAGGGCGCTGTCGCCGCTGACATCGACGATGCTGCGGTAGTCGCGCTTCGGGTCCTCGGCCGGGTCGAGCACGGGGTAGCCCTCAGCGCCGGAGCGGCGGGCGGGGTTGCTCTCCCAGACGGTGGGCGGCGCGGCACCGGCGGCGAGCGCCAGGCGGGCCAGCAGGCGGCCGAGGACGCCGTGGCCGATGATGAGTTCCGGCCGGGCGGCGCCGGCGGTCGCGTGGTGCGCGGTGGCGGCGAGGGCCAGCAGCACGGCGGACTCGCGCAGCTCATCGGCGACGGGGACGGTCTTCTCGCCGGCGACGACCAGGCGGCGGGCGGCGCCGCCGAAGAGGCCGCGCACCGGGCCGAAGCAGCGGGCGCCCGGGACGAAGACGCGCTGGCCGGGCGTGCGGCCGGAGAGCGGGCCGGCCTGGGCGATGCGGCCGACCGACTCGTAGCCGGGGACCAGGGGGTAGCCCATGCCGGGGAAGCTTGGCATCCGGCCGCTCCAGAGCAGGCGCTCCGTGCCGGTGCTGATGCCGCTCCACTCGACGTCGACGACGACATCCTCGGCGCCGGGCGGGGTGAGGTCGAGGCGGCGGAGCATCAGCTGCTCCGGCTCCTGCAGGAAGACTGCCATCGTATCCATCGTCAGCCCTCCCTCTTCTGGTTCGTGTCAGCTTAGACTGACACTAACGGGTGTCAAGGATTAACGACAGCCTCGGCTGTCATGACCCGAACCAGCAGCGGGGTGCTGGTCGGGCGCAGGCGGGGCGCCGTGAAGCCGGCTTGCTGGAGCAGGCCGGCGAGCTCGGCCGGGCTACGGGCGCGGCCGGTGCCCATGGCGAGGAGGTAGAAGCCGAAATAGGCCTCGCCGATCGGCTCGGCGCCGGGGGTGGCGGCCATCGGCTCGGCGAGCAGCAGCGTGCCGCCGCGCGGCAGCGCAGCGCGGGCGGCGCGGAGGATGGCGAGCGCCCGGTCGTCGTCATGGTCGTGGATGACGCGGACGAGGCTGACGATGTCGGCGCCTTGCGGCAGCGGGTCGGCGGTGACGTCGCCGCCATGGAGGCTCATGCGGTTGGCCATGCCGGCGGCGTCGAAGCGCGGACGGGCGCGCTCGGCGACGGCGGGGAGGTCGAAGAGCATCAGCCGGAGATGCGGATGGAGCGTGCCGGCGGCGCGGAGGAAGGAACCGTCGCCTCCCCCCACATCCAGCAGGCAGCGGTGGCGGCGGAGCGGATAGGCCGCCAGCACCTCCTCCGCGATGATGGGTTGGGAGGCGGCCATCAGGTCCGTGTAGGCGGCGACCTGGTCGGGGCGGAGGGTCGTCGGGTCCTCCGTCTCGGCATAGGGCCAGTAGCCGGAGAGGTCGTTCCCGCCGCGCGGGCGGCGCAGCAGGGCGACCGGGTCGGCGAGGTCGCCATAGACGAGGGCGTGGTGCTCGACCATCGCCGTGACGCCGGGGTTGTCGACCATGGCGGCGCCGAGTGGGCCGAGGCCCCAGCGGCCGCCGCTGCGCCGCGCCAGCAGGCCGAGCGAGGCGGCGGCGGCGAAGAGACGGGCGGCGGATTCGGGCGGCAGGCCGAGGCGCGCGGCGAGGCGGGATTCCTCCTCCGGCCCGGCATGGAGGATCTCGAACAGGCGGAGGCGGACGCAGGCGAGCAGAACCTGCGAGTAGACGAAGCCGGCGCAGAGGTCGAAGAGCGCCCGCACGCGGCGGCGGGCGACCGGCCGCGTCAGCGGAAACCGCGTCGCCAGGCTGCGGAAGCGCGGGCTGGCGAGAATGCGGTCGTAAGCGTCGCGCGCCTTATCGAGCAAACTCGAGGTTTCCAAAGGCCTTTCGGCCTTTGGTGGGGAGAGCCCGAGAGGGGCGGCGCCCCTCCCGGCCCAGCCGTCGGACCGCTTCACGCAGCCTGCACCGCGAGGCTCCGCGGCAGCAGGCGTTGCGTCTCCAGCAGGATGACGGCGCGCAGCGCCTCGGCGCCCGCGCAGGGCGGGATGGCGGCGGCCGCATCGGCGGCGAGGGACTCGAGGCGGGCGATGGCGCCGGGGAGGCCGAGCTGCAACACGGCGCTCGGCCGGGCATGGGCAGCGTCCTGGCCGATGGGCTTGCCGAGCTCGGCCTCGTCGGAGACGGCGTCGCGGATGTCGTCGGCAACCTGGTAGGCCTCGCCGAGGCGGTCGCCGAGGAGGCGCCAGGCATCGGGCTCGGCGCCCGCCGCGGCGGCGCCGGCGGCGGTCGCGGCGGCGAAGAGGGAGCCGGTCTTCTGCCGCTGGTATTCGGCGAGGTCGCAACGGAGCTCGCTTTCCCAGCCCTGGCCGGCGACGATGCCGGTGGGCATGCCGACAGAATCCCCGATGGTCAGCATCAGGGGGCCGAGGCGTTGCGGCGCGGCGGCGGAGGCGCGGGCCATGAGCTGGAAGGCGAGGACGATGAGGGCGTCGCCGGCGAGGACGGCCAACGGCTCGCCGAAGGCGCGGTGCAGGCTGGGCTTGCCGCGGCGGGTGGCGGCGTCGTCGAAGCAGGGCAGGTCGTCATGGACGAGGGAGGCGCAGTGCAGGAGTTCGATGGCGGCGCCTGCGCTCTCGGCGAGGCCGGGCTGGTCGTCGCCGAGGGCACCGGCGACGGCGAGGCAGAGGCGCGGGCGGAGGCGGGCGCCGCGGGGGAAGACGGCGTAGCGCATGGCCTCGGCCAGGCGCGGCGGGTGGCCGGGGCCTTCGGCCAGGGCGACGGCGACGTTGAGGGCCCGTTCGATCCGAGTGACGGCGTCCATGGCGGCCTCCCCTGCTGACATAAGTGTCAAGCTTGATTGTCAGTCGGAAGTGTCATCTCTTATGGACGATGACGTCAACGACTAATCCTGCGGCAGCGCGCGTGGTGGTGATCGGGGCCGGGATCGCCGGGCTGGCGGCGGCCGTCTCGCTGGCGGCGCGCGGGCTTGATGTGACCGTGCTCGAGCGGGCGGCTGCGCCGGGCGGGAAGATGCGGGAGGTCGCCGCGGGCGCCTCGCGCATGGACGGCGGGCCCACGGTCTTCACCATGCGCTGGGTCTTCGAGGAGCTCTTCGCCGAGGCGGGGGCGTCGCTCGAGGAGCATGTGGCCCTGCAGCCGGTCTCGGTGCTGGCGCGGCATGCCTGGAGCGAGGCGGAGAGCCTCGACCTCTTCGCCGATATCGGCGAGTCGGCGGAGGCGATCGGGCGCTTCGCCGGGGCGGCGGAGGCGCGCGGCTACCGGGAATTCTGCGAGCGGGCGCGCAAGATCTACCGGACCCTGGAGGGGCCCTTCATCCGGGCGGCGCGGCCGACGCCGCTGTCGCTGGCGGCAGGGGCGGGGTTGCGCGGGCTTTCCGACATGTGGGGCGTCTCGCCCTTCGCCACGCTGTGGAAGGAGCTGGGCAAGCATTTCCGCGATCCGCGGCTGCGGCAGCTCTTCGGGCGCTATGCGACCTATTGCGGCTCCTCGCCCTTCCAGGCGCCGGCCACGCTGATGCTCGTCGCGCATGTCGAGCAGGCGGGGGTGTGGCTGGTCGAGGGCGGGATGCACCGGCTGGCGGTGGCGCTGGGGGGGCTGGCGCAGGCCAAGGGGGCCAGGCTCCGCTACGGCGCCGAGGTGCAGGAGATCGAGGCGCAGGGCGGGCGGGTGTCGGGCGTCGTGCTGAAGGGCGGCGAGCGGATCGCGGCGGATGCCGTCGTCGCCAATGCCGATCTCGGGGCGCTCGCCGGCGGGCTGCTGGGCGCGGCCGCGCAGGGCGCGGTGCCGAAGCCGGCAGCGGAGCGGAGCCTCTCGGCGATGACCTGGTGCCTGGAGGCGAGGACCTCAGGCTTCCCGCTGTCGCGCCACACGGTGTTCTTCTCGCAGGACTACGAGGCCGAGTTCCGCGACATCTTCGAGCGCGGGCGGCTGCCCTCGGCGCCCACCGTTTATGTCTGCGCGCAGGACCGCGACGACCGGGGGGCCGGGCCGGACGGGCCGGAGCGGCTGCTCGTGCTGACCAATGCGCCGGCGCTCGGCGACCGGCGCGCCTTCACCGCCGAGGAGACCGCATCATGCGAGACGAACAGCTTCGACCTGCTCCGGCGCTGCGGGCTGCGGGTGGACCGGCGGCCAGAGGCGACGACCTTGACCACGCCGCTGGGCTTCGAGCGGCTCTTCCCGGCGACGGGCGGGGCGCTCTACGGCCGGGCGCTGCATGGCTGGGCGAGCAGCTTCGGCCGGCCGGGGGCGGCGACCAAGCTGCCGGGCCTCTTCCTGGCGGGGGGGAGCGTGCATCCAGGGCCGGGCGTGCCGATGGCGGCGATGTCGGGGCGGCTGGCGGCGGCGCAGCTGCTTGGGCACCTGGATTCGACCGCGCGGTCGCGCCGGACGGCTATGCCTGGTGGTATGTCGACGCGCTGAGCGATGACGGGCGGCACGGGCTGACCATCATCGCCTTCCTCGGCAGCGTCTTCTCGCCCTACTACGCCATGGCGCGCAGGCAGGGTGCCGCGGATCCGCTGCATCATTCGGGGCTGAACGTGGCGCTCTACGGCGCGCCGCGGCGCTGGGCGATGACGGAGCGCGGGCGCCAATCGGTGCGGCGCAGCGCGACGACGCTGCAGCTCGGGCCGAGCGCGCTGGAGTGGGATGGCGAGGTGCTGACCATCCGCGTCGAGGAGGTGACGGCGCCGATCCCCTCGCGGCTGCGCGGCGTGGTGCGCATCCGGCCGGCGGGGATCAATCCGCGGCGCTTCCTGCTCGATGCGGCGGGGCGGCATCGCTGGCAGCCGATCGCGGCGGTGGGGCGGGCGGAGGTCGCGTTCGAGAAGCCGAGCCTGAGCTGGTCGGGGGCGGCCTATTTCGACACCAATGACGGGGATGCACCGCTGGAGCGGGACTTCGTCGAATGGGACTGGTGCCGGGCGCCGCTGCAGGAGGGGGCGGCGATCCTTTACAACGCGCAGCGGCGGGACGGGACGCGGCAGTCGCTCGCGCTCCGCGTCGATGCGGGGGCGCAGGTGAGCGAGATGGCGGTGCCCTCCCCTGCCCTGCTGCCGCGGACGCGCTGGGGCATCCGCCGGCCGACGAGGGTGGATGCGGGGCATCAGCCGCGCGTCGTGCAGGTGCTGGAGGATGCGCCCTTCTATGCGCGCTCCGTGGTGGAGACGCATCTGTGCGGCGAGCCGGCGACGGCGGTGCATGAAAGCCTGTCGCTCGACCGCTTCGCGGCGCTGCCGATCCAGATGATGCTGCCGTTCAAGATTCCGCGGCGGTGGCGGTGAGGCGGGCTTGGCGCCGCCGCGCCGGCGCGTGACGACGCGCCGCGAAGAAGACGCCTGCCATTCCATGATGGGCCATAGCACCATCTGGGCAGAAACAAAAATTCCAGAGCATTTTCAGACAGTTATTGGCCACAGGCAAAATTTCGTATCACATTGAAATCGCACGAAAATCAGGTCGTTTCCGCCCAGGTAGTGATAGGAGCGGCACAAGGAGGGCCCAACGGCCGGCATTACCATGGTCCCCGCTCATTGGGCTGCGGTGTGCGGGGCAAGGCGCTGGACCCGTGGCTGCGGTGGGGGCCGAGGACCGATGCCACTCCGGGGACCCGCTCGAGCCTGCCTCGCTCACCTCCGGCGGCGCGGGACTGAGGCTCAGGACCTTTCCCTGACGATGGCAAGTCGGGGAAGCGGGCGGCCGCTGCCCTGGAACTCCGCCGTCCTGTGCAGTGTCTCTCCGGCACGGCCCGGGCACCCGATCCCGGCCTGCGCCGCGTCCCCAAGAAGGGACCTGATCTCAAGCGCCACCTTGCGCTGCCCCCTGCTACTTGGCTACCACGCTCCTGTCGTGCCGGCCCCAGGCATGCGGTTTCCATCATGCATCGGGAGTGCCCGGCTTGTCGGTCGACCTCTTCATATCCCATGCCCAGAATGGTGAGGACGTGGTGCTTCACCGTGCGTTCCGGGATCTGGTGGGTCCGGGTTTCTACGTGGATGTCGGCGCCTGCCATCCGACCGAAGACAGCGTCACGCTGCATTTCTACGAGCAGGGCTGGCGCGGCATCAATGTGGAGCCGGATGAGGCGCTGCATGGCGCGCTGGCCGAGGCGCGTCCGCGCGACGCGAATGTCCAGGCAGCCATAGGGCGAACCCGTGGCCGCGCGACCTTCCAGGCAACGGGCATCCGCGGCCATGGCACGCTGGACCCCGACCTCGCCCGCATCCGTGCCGGCCAGGCGGAGGGGACGCAGGTTCCCGTCTTCACCTTGCCGGACATCATCGACTGCTACGGCCCCGAGGATGGCGAGATCGCCTTCCTCAAGGTGGATGTCGAGGGATGGGAGGCGGAGGTGCTCGGCTCCGGCGATTGGGACCGGCACCGGCCACGGGTCGTGCTCGTGGAGGCGGTCGACGACGGCGGGCGCCCGACGCATGAGGCCTGGGAGCCCTCCCTTCTTGCACATCGCTACCGTTTCGCGCTGTTCGATGGCCTGAACCGCTTCTATGTGCGGGAGGAGGATGCCGAGCGTCTTCTGCCGCGGCTGGTCGCGCCCGCCAATGTGCTGGACGGGTGGCGGCACGTGCGTGAGCGGGAGGCCATGCGCCGCGCGGAAGCCCTCGCGGCGGAGCTGGCTTCGGCGGAAGCGCGCGCCGATGCCCTGGGAGCGGATGCCGAGGAGGCACGCCACGAGGCCTTCCTCGCAGCCGGGCTGCGCGAGGAGGTTGCGGCCTTGCAGGGGGAGTCGGCGAGGCTCCGTGAGGAGGTTGCGGCCTTGCAGGGGGAGGTTGCAGGCTTGCAGGGGGAACTGGCGAGGCTGCGCGAGGAGGCCACCCAGGCCCGCCCGTCCGACGTGCAGGAGGTGCTCGAGGCGGAGCTGCAACGCGCCCGCGAAGCCGAAGCCGCTGCCCTGCGCCGCGAGGAGGCCGCCGAGGCACGCCTGGCGCAGTTCGAGACCGCGACGGCCGTGGCAGCCCCGCCCGGTCGCCGCGACGAGGTATCAATCCTCGAGGCGCAGCTCGCAGCCATGCGGCGATCGACCTCCTGGCGGGTCAGCTACCCCATACGCCTCGTCGGCCGGACGGTGCATCGGCTGGCGGGCCGGAATGGCTGAGCGCCCGGTGCCGGAAGCCGCCCCGCCGGAGGCGCCGTTCGAGCCGGGGGATGCCGCGATCCGCGCGGTGCTCGATCAGTACCGTGCGTGGTCCGGCCGTGCGGTGCCACCTTCGGCACCCCCGTTGAACGCCGCGCTCGCGCGCCAGATGGCAGCCAAGCCCTGGCCCTACGCATCCGGCGACGCACGGCAGGCCGCCACCATTCTCGCCGGGTTGAGTTTCGCCCTGGGCCTCAGCCAGGCGCGCCGCGGACATCGGATCCTGGAAATGGGAGCGAGCCAGGGCGCCTTGTCCTTCCTCATGGCGAGGCTGGGATGTGCGACCACGCTGCAGGCGGAGGATCCGACCGAGGCGGAGGCGTTGCGTCACCAGGCAAGGGAAGGCGGCCTCGCGGTGCGGGTCATCGACGGCCCGCTCGCCGGGGTGGACGGCCGGTTCGATTTCGTGCTCAGCCATGGCGGCCTTCGCCTGCGCCCGGATCACCGGGCGCTGCTCGCCCATGCGCGGGATGCGTTGCTGGCCCCGGGCGGCCGCCTTCTCCTCGTCGGTGAGGCATTGACGGAGGACCGGCCTTCGCCCTGGGGCCTCGACACGGCGCCGGAGGCGATGGAGGGCATGCGGCGCGGTGGCGCCTTGGCGCTCTCCTTCCGCCCGAGCTACCTCCTCCGCACGCTGGCGGCGCTCGGCTTCAACGCCACCTTGTCGACATGCCCCTACTCGCCTTTCGGCAACACGATCCTCGCCGGACGATGCCGCCAGCCGAGGCGGGATGCGGCGCCCGGCCTGGCTGCCGCGACGCAGGGTTGACGCGGGCGCCGCCTGTCCTGCCTTCGGAAGGCCTTCCGGCTCGATACCGGGTCGCGCCGGCGACATGGACCCGCTGAATCGTGTCGGTTCTGCCGCTCCCGGCAACTGCCCTCGCCTCGTCGAGCTTACGGAAGCAGTGCCGGGTTCCGCCATCCCTGGACGCCGTCAACCGCTACGGATCCGGAGAGGTCGTTCGGGTTCGGGAAGGCAGGCCGCTCGATCTCCAGGTGCCACCCGGCATCGCGCAAGGCCTGGAAAAGGCGGCCCTCGATCGGCCGGGAATGGGTGCCGATCAACAGATAGGCGACCTTCTCCCGCAGCAGCGCCATGCTGGCCTCGACGAGGTCGGCCTCGCCGCCCTGGATGTCGACGTGCAGCAGGTCGATCCGGGCATGCGGGGCCGCGACCTCCGCGAGGGACACCATCGGCAGGGCCTCGTAATCGCCCGAGAGCAGCGCTGCCTCGCGCTGCGCTTCGGTCGCGCCGAAGATCGGCTCGAGCCCCCAATGCATCCCGGCCTGATGCTGGCGCGGGAACAGCGCGGTGCCCGAGGTCGCGGCGGCGATGCCGTGATGCAGGCTGCGCTCCTCGGCGGCGAAGCCGTTGGCGGCGGTCGCTTCCTCGGCGAAGCCGATATGCCCGCGATCCCCCTCGACGCCGATCAGGTGGACGCGCAACCCGGCGCGCCGGGCGGCGACCCCCGTATTGTTGAGCCAGCACCCCCAGCCGCAACCGAGCTCGATGACCGTGAAGCTGTCCCGCGCGAGGTCGACGGCGCGCAGCGCGGCGCCCCATTCGGCAATGTCCGCATGCCAGTTCGCCGGAATCGGGATGCCCTCCACCGTGCCGGCCCGGTCGTCGAGGATGGTCGGGAAGAATTTCGGGTCGATGACGACGCCGAGAAAGTTGGTGAGGTAGCCCGGCCGCGACAGAAGACCAGGTACCGCATGGCGCCGCATGACCTCCTCCGGGTCGAAGACGGCCGTGTAGTGGAAGAAGCGGCTGACGGCACGGTTCCGCCAGAGCGCAAGCTCCGCTTCGGACTCGGACGTCCGGCCGGTGGCGGCCTCACGCTCGCGCAGCAGGGCGTCGCGCTCCAGAAGCAGGGCATCCCGGGCGTCGCGGAGGCGGCGGAGGCGCGGCACCCGCAGGGCGAGGTCGAGCAGCATGATCAGGGCTGGATTCCGTAGCGTTCGAACAGCGCCTCGGGCGCATCCTCATCGGCGACGATCCGACCAGCCTGCCAGGCCTCGGCATAGGCGGCGTGGACCTTCGCCAACTCGCTCCCGAAGGCCGGCAGGTGCTTGCAGCGCTCGATCAAGCGGGCGATCGAGGTCCCTTCGCGGATCGCGGGCTCCGCCTCCATCAGCGCCATGCGCGTCCATTCCCCGGCATTCCAGGCATGCTTGGTGCGGTGCCGGTCCACGCGCACCGGGTCCACCCCAGCGAGTTCGGCGGCATCGAAGAGATCGGGCATGCGCTCGAGATGCCAGATCAGGGCCCAGCGAAGCCAGGAGACGTTCATGTTGACCACCACGGCCGGCTGACCCACCCACCAGGCGGGCCGGTCCGCCAGCGCCGTCAGCGCGTAGACCGAGGAGGGGACGCAGGTGAGGAGGGACGAGAAGGGCGGCCCCGCGATGTCCTGCCCATAGGCCCGCAGCGCATGGTCACGGCGGAAGGCGCAGGCATAGATCGCCGTGAAGAGGTTCTCGTTATACGCCGCGACCTCCCGCAACTGGCGGACATAGCGGTTCGGCCCGCCATGGCCGATCGGCTTGGCATGGCGGATGACCGAGGCGGCGTCGGAGATCTCCTCCGGGGCGGAGAAGTTGGTGTAGGCGTAGTTCAGGTAAGCCATCTCGACATCCGGATGGGCCCGCAGGCCCTCCAGCACCGTCCCGATCGCCCCGTCGACGACCAGGTCGTCGTCGCCGATCAGCCAAACGAAGCGGCCGTTGGACGCCCGCGCGGTCGCGCCCAGATTGCCGAGCATCCCGACATTGGCCGGATTCCGCCGCAAGGTCAGGCCGGGCGCGCCGGCATGGCGCGCCACCACGTCCGGCGTCGCATCGGTCGAGGCGTTGTCGCAGACGACCACCTCCACCTCCGCGCCGTAGGGCCGCACGGCGTCGAGCAGGCGCGGCAGGCTGTGACGAAGCCAGTTTGCGCGGTTGTAGGTGGTGATGGCGCAGCTCAGCAGCGGGCGCTGGCGGGCCGGCTGCGCCAGTACGGCGGGAAGCGGCCAGCTCGGGGCTGTGCCCGCCCGCGCCAGGGCCATCATCACATCCTCCGCATACTCGTCCCAGTCGCGGATGGGGCGGGACACGGCCTCCGCCCCAAGCCGGCGCAGCAGCCCCTCCTCCGAGGCGAGGCGGGCGATGCCGCGGGCGATCGCGGCCTCGTCGAGCATGTTCAGGGCAAGGGCGCCGCCACCCGGCGCCACCTCGGCGAGCGACGAGCCTTCGTGGCAGAGGCATGGCAGGCCGCGCCAGAGGCTCTCCAGCACGGGAAGGCCGAAACCCTCCTCCCAGGAGGCGAAGATCGTGGCATGGCTGCGCCGATAGAGGGCCAGCACATCCTCATCCGAAAGGTGCTGGTGCAGCGTCACCGCGCCGGCCTCGGCGGCGAGGCGCTCGATCTCCGCATCGAGCGCCTCATAGCCGGCCCGGCGGCCGACCACGGCGAGCTCGATCGGCCGGTCGGGGCTGAGGCGCCGCGCCTCCATCAGGGCGCGGAGGACGCGCGGATAGTTCTTCCGCGGCTCCCATGTTCCGATGGCCAGCAGGCGCAGGGGCTCGCCCGGTGCCGGGCCGGGCTGCGGCTCGCGCTGCCGCGTCGTGCCCGGCAGGGCGCCCGCCAGCGGGCAGGGCACTAGGGCCGGTACGGCCAGGCCGCGCTCCGCCAGGTAGCGCCGCAGGTCGCCGGCGACGCTCCAGGAGATCGGCAGGGCGACATCCACCTCGCCGAAGAGCGCCGCATAGAGGTTGAACGCCTCGAGCGCCACCGCAGGGAAGCCCTTCTGCAGCTTCACCGGGATGGCGTCGTAGAAGATCGACGCGACCCGCATGCCGAGCTGCCGGCCGAGCCGGGCCGGGTTCGATCCGGGGGGCACGGTCGGCACCACGATCTCGGGCAGCAGCAGCCATTCGCCGCGGAGATCGGCCGGGAGAGGGGTTGGCTTGCACGGCGTCGGGCCGCCCCAGGCGGCGAGCGCTTTGGCCTCCTGCATGCTCAGGGAGCCGAGCCGGCCCGTTGCCGGCTGCCATTTCACCGGGACCAGATCCACCCCGATCCTCTGCAGGGCGGCGCCGAGCGCGCGGGTCACCCGTTGCACGCCGGTGTTGAAGGGCTGGGTCGCCGTCAGCCCTGCCCAGTAGTAGACGCGCCTGGGCCGCCGGAGAGCGGCGGCGGCCGAGAGCCGCGGGCGCTCCAGGCCGAGCTCCGCGAGCATGGCATTGGCATCCGCCACAACCCGGAAGCGCCGGCGCAGGGTGGCGGTCCGCGGCAGGATCCGCAGCGCGAGGGCCAGCGCGGCGTCCCGGCCAGCAGGCGTCGGGAACAGCAGCAGGTCGGCGGTGGCCAGGGCGCGCAGCTCAAGCGCCCCGATCGGCCGGTCCGGCGAGATGGCGACCGCGACCTTGAGGCCGAGCGCCCTGGCCTCGGTCTCGCCGCGCATCGCCTCGCCCAGCCCGGCCGCCGTCGAGAGGGGCAGGATGGCCCAGAGGCGGTCGAGCTGCCCGTCGCCGGGACGGACGACCGCCTCGCTGCCATCCGCGCCGCCGGGCAGCCAGGCCGCGGAATCGCTCCGCCAGTGCAGGCGCCTCACGGCGGCACCCGCGGCCCGCAGGGCCTCGACGAGCGGCCCGGCCCCCTGCGCCCTGCCCTCCAGAACCACGAGCCGGGCCAGGGCGGGCGCCTGCCGGAGTTCGGCGAGAATGGCATCGCCATAGCCGGCCCAGTCGAGCAGGCGGCGCCCGCAGGCCTCGGCGCCGAGGCGATGGCGGAGCGCCGGGTCGGTGGCGAGCCGTTCGATGGCGCCCTCGATCGCGTCGGGGTCGGCCGGATCGATGGTCAGGCAGCCGCCGCCCTCGGCGATCTCCCCGATCGATCCCGAATCCGAGCAGAGGCAGGGGCGGCCCTGCCAGAGGCTCTCCGCCACCGGCAGGCCGTAGCCCTCGGCGAGGGAGAGGAAGACCGTGGCGTCGCAGGCGCGCATCAGCGCCGCCACCTCCTCGTCCGAGCGGTAGCCCAGCAAACGGATCGCCCCGGCGGAGGCCGAGGCGAGATGCGTTGCCCGTTCGGCGACCGCCGGATGGAGGTTGCCGACGACGTCGAACTCGACACGCAGGTCGGGGCGCCGTGCCCGCAGCCGGTTCACCGCCGCCATGACGGCCAGCTGGTTCTTTCGCGGCTCGACGGTGCCGAGGGCCAGCAGGTGCAGGTGTCCGGCCCTGCCGGCCGGCGCCGCGCCGGCCGCCTCGCGCGGCATGCCGGTCCGCTCCGCCGCCAGGGGCACCGGGCGAACCGGCGGCAGGCGGGCCGGGTCGTGGTCCTGCTCCCGCCACCAGGCGGACAGGTCTTCGCCCGCCGTGCGGGAGATCGGCAGGACCAGCTCGCAGACGGCCAGCACGCTGGCATAGGTGGCATGGGCGGGCGCCATCGCCTCGTAGCCCGGCACGCGAAGCGGGATCAGGTCGTAGAAGACCGCTGCGGGCCGCAGGCCATAATACCGCGCGTAGTCGAGGATCGCGGCCGGCGCCGGCACCGCGGCGTCGTCCGGGTCGACATGCGGCACCTCGGGCAGGAGCAGCCAGGCCCCGGCCAGGCGGCCGGCTTCCGCGAGGTGCAAGGGCTGCCCGGCACAGGCGGGCGCGGCAAGGCGCGGGCCGTCGAAGCGCGCGAGGGTTTCCACCGCCCCGGCCTCGGCCCCGATGATCGCTTCCTGGACGGGACACCAGCGGACGGGAATGAGTTCGACATCGGCCCGGTCGGCCAGCGCGGCCCCGAGGGCGCGGACCACGCGCTGCACGCCGGTATTGCCAGGGTACAAGGCCGTGTGGTGGACCCAGTAGTAGATCCGGGTCGGGTCCGTCGCCTCCGCAAGCATCGCCCTGTCCAACTCAGACGATCTCGATCTCGGGGAACGGAAAGATCATGCGCCCGCCGCCGGCCAGGAACTCGGCCTCGCGGCGGATGATGCCCTCCTTAAAATGCCAGGGCAGCACGAGGAAGTAGTCGGGCTTCATCGCCCGGGCTTCGGCCTCGGACACGATGGGGATGTTCGTGCCCGGCGTGTAGGCGCCGAATTTATCCGGGTTGACCTCGGCGATGACCTGGACCTCGGCCGTGGTGATGCCGCAGAACTGGAGCACGACATTGCCCTTGGTCGAGGCGCCGTAGCCGAACACCTTCTTACCGTCGGCCGCGAGGGTCTTCAGCAGCCGCGTCAGGTCTGCGCGATGGCGGTACACCCGTTCCTCGAAATCGCGGTAGGGCCGCGGCGTGTCGAGGCCCATGCGGTCCTCCTGCTCCAGCAGCCAGCCGATCACCGCCTCGGAGCCCCGCCGCGGCTCATTGGCGCGGACAGCGCTGACCGCGAAGCTGCCACCGTTCACCGCGTTCATCTTCACGTCGATCGCGCGCATCCCGGCCGCGGCGAGGATCCGCTGTACCGCGCCGAGCGAGTAGTATTCCAGATGCTCGTGGCAGACGGTGTCGTAGCTCGTCAGCCGCAGCATCGAGGGCATGTAGCTCTGCTCGAAATGCCAGACGCCGCCAGGAGCCAGTACCTGCTCGACCTGGCGGGCGAAGGCGATCGGGTCCTCCAGGTCGTAGAACATGGCGATGGAGGTGACGACCTTGGCCGGCTTCCCGCCGGCCGCGAGATAGGCGCGGGCCGAGAAGAAGTCGGGGATCAGTGTCACGTCGTCGGGGTAGTACTGGCGGAACTTCACCCCGGTCGGATCCATGCCGGTCCGGTGCAGGCTGGGCACGGAGTAGGCCTTGAGCGAAGTCGCGTCGTTGCTGCCGATGTCGAGAACGGCGTCGCCCGGCGCGACTTCGGCCAGGCGCTCGAGCTCGCGGATTTTCTGGGTCAGATGCTGGACCATGCTCTGGTTGAGGCCGGAGCGGTAGCCGTAGTTCTCCCCATACATCTCGCCGAGGTCGTAGGAGCAGTCGAGCTGCAGCAGTCCCGATTTGGGGCACCAGACGAGGCGCAGGGGGCCCGTCGTGACCGGTTCGGCGGCGCTCTTCGGGAAGACCCCCGTTAGCGCCTGGTGGCCGAGGTCGAGGACGGGGATCAAGGTCGTTCCCCCACCGATGCGGCACTGCTCGATCGGCGTGTAGCGCTTATCGGTCACAAATAACTCCTTCGATGGCACGCTGCGGCTTGTCAGGATGAGGCTCGATCACCACCGGGCCGATTTTGAGGCCGTCTATTCACACCTTGAGGGCCCAACCGCAAGCCTCGGGGTTGCGAACGCTCGGGGCAGACGGTCGCGGCATACAGACCCTCGCCGGTGCGGCCGAAGTCGATGTCGCCCCGCACCCAATATTATTTCCCTGGAATGGATACGACCCGCTGCGCAACGTGCTTTGCCTTGGCGGCTGGGCGCCGGTCGATGGGCCCAGGCCGAGGAAAGTTGCAGACCGCAGTACCTAGTCCTTCCGCTTGTCCCGCCGCAGCCGGATCAGCTCCCAGACCGCGAGGCCGAGGACCAGCAGGAGGATCAGGGCCCATTCGAACTGGGCGAGGGCTTCCATCATCGCCGAGCCGCCTCGCGGGACTGTGAAACGCTGATCAACACCATGGCAGTCATATATCACCTGTCGCTTGCGGTCCGACCCCGGTCCGGGGTCAGGCTCCAACACTGGAGGATACCCCATGGCAAAAGCCTGGACGACCGAAGCCTATGCAGCCCGGGCCGAGCCGACCATCCGTTCGATCGGCATCAACGACCTGCGCGAGGCGCTGCGGGAAGGCGTCGACGATTTCCTGGCGACGCCGACGCAGCTCGCCTTCCTCTGCGTGCTTTATCCCGTGGTCGGGCTGCTGGCCGCGCGGGCGACGGGGGGCGGCGAGCTGCTGCCGCTGCTCTTCCCGCTGATCGCGGGGCTCTCGCTGGTGGGGCCGGTGGCCGCGGTCGGGCTGTATGAGATCAGCCGGCGGCGGCAGGCGGGGCAGCCGGCAAGCTGGCTCAACGCCTTCGACGTGGTGCGCAGCCCATCCTTCTTCTCCATTGCGGCCATGGGCGTGCTGGTGATGGCCATCTTCGTCGGCTGGCTGATCGCGGCGCGGGCGATCTTCGAGGCGACGGTCGGGCCGGTGCCGGCCTCCGTCGGCGAGCTGGCGCGGATCGTCTTCGACACGCCGGAGGGGCATCGGCTGATCCTCATCGGCAACGCCGTGGGCTTCGTGCTGGCGGTGGCGGTGCTGATGCTGACGGTGGTGTCGGTGCCGATGCTGCTCGACCGGAATGTCGGCATCGGGACGGCGATCCGCACCTCGGTCCGCGCCTGCCTAGCCAATCCGGTGGCGATGGCCGCCTGGGGCCTGCTGGTCGTCGGGCTGCTGCTGCTCGGGAGCCTGCCGGCCTTCATCGGGCTGGCGGTGGTGATGCCGCTGCTCGGGCATGCGACCTGGCATCTCTACAAGCGCGTCGTGGCCTGAGCGCTGCTACCCTCCCCGTCCGATAGGGGCGGGGGCGGGATGGGCCGGTTGTTTGCGGATGGGTTGGTGGCGCCGCTGCTGCTCGGCTTCGTGCTGGCAGAGGCGGCGCTGCTGTATGCGCTGCATCGCAGGAGCGGGCGGGGATTGCCGCCTGCCGACATCCTCGCGCTGCTGGCGCCGGGGGCCTGCCTGATGCTGGCGCTCTGGGCGGCGATGGCAGGCGCCTGGTGGGGGTGGATCGGGCTCGCGCTCACCGCCGCGCTGGTCGCGCACCTCGTCGACCTGCGGCGGCGGTGGCGGGGGTCAGGCGGATAGGCGGTGGCGGGTCTTCATGCCGAGCCAGTAGCTGTAGGCCGCGAGCAGGACGAGGAAGCCGACCAGGTCGAGCGGGCCGAAGATCCCGGCGCCGTTCGTCAGCCAGAAGGCGAAGGCGACCTGGCCGCCCGCGATGATGAGGCCGAGATTGACCAGCGGGGGCATGATGCCGCCCATCATCTCGAGCGAGGGGTGCAGGGCCGGCGGCGCCACGCCGCGGGCGGCCGCGTCCTGGGCGCGGCGGCGGCGGCCGATGGCGGACCAGACGAGCCAGGCAGCGCCGGCGAGCATCAGGATTCCAGGCAGGTTGCGCATGTTCAGCCTCCCACGTGATCCTAGCTATTTCGGCCCACTTCCTGTTGCTGCAAGCGGGTGAAGAGATCGACGAGCCAGGCGATGCGCTCGTCGAAGGACCGCGCCGGCGCGCGGTAGCGCAGGCGGGGCAGCGGGGCGGCGGCGATGGCCTCGACGAGGTAGCGCGTCGCCTCGAGCGGCGGGGCGCCGACCGGCGGGCGGGGCATCAGCAGTGCGCCGAGGCTGCGGGCCAGCAGCACCGCCTTGCGCCGGCTGGGGACGACGGCGCGGCGGGTGACGCTGTCGAGGCCTGCGCGCTCCACGGCGCGGCCGATCTCGGCATAGATGAAGCGGGCGGCGCCGATGCCGGGGCGGCAGGAGACGGGCAGGCAGGCGATGCCGCCCTCTGAGCGGAGGTAGAGCGCGTCGGCGGCGTCGAGCAGGCGCCGGGTGACGGTGGCAAGGCGTGCATCGAAGCGGGGGGCGGCGAGCCAGGCCTCGGGGTCGAGGCCGGCCTCGCGCATCCAGGCGCGGGGCAGGTAGAGGCGGCCGTTGCGCGCATCCTCGCCGACATCGCGGGCGATGTTGGTGAGCTGCATGGCGACGCCGAGGTCGCAGGCGCGGGCCACCACCTCCGGCCGGCGCTCCTCCATCAGCAGCGCCATCATGGCGCCGACCGAGCCGGCGACGCGGGCGGCATAGGCTTCGAGCTCGGCCAGCGTCTCGTATTGCCGGCCGGACTGGTCCCAGGCGAAGCCGTCGAGCAGGGCGGCCGGCAGGGCACGGGGGATGGCGTAGCGCGTGGCGACGGCGGCGAGCGCACGGTCGGCGGGGTACGGGTGCGGGCAGCCGGCATAGGCGGCGTCGAGCCGCGTGTGCAGGGCGGTCAGCGCCGCGGGGCCGCCGCCCTCGTCGATCTCGTCGTCGGCGACGCGGCAGAAGGCGTAGAGCGCCGCGGCGGGTTCGTGGATGCGGGCGGGCAGCAGCTTGCCGGCGGCGTGGAAGCTCTTCGACCCGCCGCGCAACAGGGCGCGGCAGGCGGCGAGGTCGGCTGCGGCGAGGACAGGCTTACGCCAGGGCAGAGGCATGCGGCACCACGCTGTCGAGGACCTTGGCGGAGGAGATGACGCCCGGGATGCCGGCGCCGGGATGCGTGCCGGCACCGACGAGGTAGAGGCGCTCCACCTCCTCCGATCGGTTGTGTGGGCGGAACCAGGCGCTCTGCGTCAGCACCGGCTCGAGGCCGAAGGCGGCGCCGTGGACGGCGAGCATGTCGTCGCGGAAATGCTGCGGCGTGGTGATGCGGGAGGTGACGATCTCCTGCTCGAAGCCGGGCAGCAGCGTCTCGTGCAGGCGGCGGGCGATGAGGCGGCGATAGGGCTCGGCCTGCGCCTCCCAGTCCATGCCGCTGCCGAGATGCGGGACGGGGGAGAGGACGTAGAAGGCGTCGCAACCGGGCGGCGCCATCGAGGGGTCGGTCGCGGTCGGGCGATGGAGGTAGAGGCTGCAATCCTCCGCCAGGTGCTTGCGGGTGAAGATGTCGCGCAGCAGGCCGCGGTAGCGCGGGCCGAGCATGATGGTATGGTGGCCGACGGAGTCGTAGCGGCGCCGCGTGCCGAAATACCAGACGAAGAGGCTCATCGAGTAGCGGGCGCGGGCGAGCTTCGCATCCGTCCAGCGGCGGCGCGCGACGCCGGGGAGGAGCTTGCCGTAGGTCCAGGCCGCATCGGCGTTGGAGACCACGACATCGGCGGGGATGGTCTCGCCATCGGCGAGCGTCACGCCCGTCGCGCGGCGGCCGGTGGTGTCGATGCGGGCGACCTCGGCCTCGCAGCGCAGGTTTCCCCCCTGCCCTTCGATCAGCCGCACCAAGCCCTGGATCAGGCTGCCGGTGCCGCCCATCGCCCAGTGCACGCCCCAGCGCTGCTCCAGGTGGGAGATCAGCGTGTAGATGCCGCTGGTGGCGAAGGGATTCCCGCCGATTAGCAGCGGGTGGAAGCTGAAGACGGTGCGCAGGCGCTCGTCGCGGAAATGCGCGGCGGCGGTGCGGTAGACGCTGCGCCAGGCCTGCAGCCGCATCAGGCCGGGAGCGACCTTGGCCATGTCGCTCCAATGGCCGAAGGGCACATGGCCGAGTTGCTCGAAGCCGATGCGGCAGGTCTCGGCGCTCTGCGCCATGAATCGCTCATAGCCCGCAAGGTCGCCGGAGCTGAAGGCGGCGACCTGGGCGCGCATCGCCGCCTGGTCGCCCGAGTAGGTGAAGGTGGCGCCGTTGTCGAAGCGGATGCGGTAGAAGGGGTCGAGCGGGCGCAGGTCGATGTCGTCCGCCATCCGCCGGCCGCAGAGCGACCACAGGTCCTCCAGCACGAAGGGCGCGGTGACGATGGTCGGGCCGGCATCGAAGGTGAAGCCGTCCTGCCGATGGGTGCGGGCGCGGCCGCCGGGCTCGCCGAGGCGTTCCAGCACCGTTACGCGATAGCCGCGGGCGCCGAGGCGGATGGCGGCGGCCAGCCCGCCGAAGCCGGAGCCGATCACCACCGCATGCGGTCGCGCGGCCTGCGGGAGCAGGGCGGGCAGGCTGGGTGGCGCAGCGGGTGTAAAGTCGGGCATTGATGCCAAGTGTAAACCTAGCTTGACGGAAACCACCAGCGCGGAGAACGAGGCTTGCGACGAATTGCAGGTGTGGTCGTGGCGCTGCTGGCCCTGGCGGCGATGGCCTTCGGCGGCTGGCGGCTGCAGGCGGCGCGTGAGGGGGTGGCGGAGGCGCCGCTCGCGGTCGGGGAGATCCCGGCCCGGGTGTTCCGGCCGGCGGCGGGGCCGCCGGGGCCGGTCGTCGTCGTGGCGCATGGCTTCGCCGGCTCGCAGCAGATGATGCAGGCCTTCGCCGTGACGCTGGCGAGGGGCGGCTATGTGGCGGTGACCTTCGACTTCCCTGGGCATGGGCGGAACCCGGTGCCGCTGGCGGGCGGGCTGAGCAACGACAAGGCGGCGGCCGGGGCGCTGATGGCGGCGCTCGGGCGGGTGGCGGAGGCGGCGCGGGGGCTTGGCGACGGGCGGCTCGGGCTGCTCGGGCATTCGATGGCGGCGGATATCGTGGTGCGCTGGGCGCTGGCGCATCCGGAGGCGGCGGCGACGGTCGCGCTCTCCGGCTTCGGGCCGGAGGTAGCGGCGGACCGGCCGCGCAACCTGCTGCTGCTGGTCGGGGCCTGGGAGGCGCAGTTCCTCCGGGACGCGGCGCGGCGCGTGGCGGGAACGGAGGCGGAGCGCGTCACCACCGGGCGCTTCGAGGAGGGGACGGCGCGGCGCTTCGCCCTCGCCGCCGGGGTGGAGCATATCGGCATCCTCTACAGCCGGGATGCGCTGGCGGAATCGCTGGCCTGGTTCGATGCCGCCTTCAGGCGGATGGGGGGCGGCTTCCTCGATATCCGCGGCGGGGCGCTGGCGCTGCTCTTCGGCGGGCTGCTGGCGCTGGGCTGGCCGCTCTCCCTGCTGCTGCCGCGGGCGGTGGCCGGCGCCGAGGGCGGGGGGATGGGGTGGGGGCGCTTCTGGGTGGTCGCCCTCGTGCCGGCGGTGGCAACGCCGCTGCTGCTGCGGCTGGTGCCGGGGCGCTTCCTCCCGCTGCTGCTCGGCGACTACATCGCGCTGCACTGCGCGCTCTACGGCGTGCTGACCGGGCTGCTGCTCTGGTGGCGCGGCGCGGGATGGAGCCGGGCGCAGCCGGGGCGCGTCGCCATCGGCGCGGCCGGGGTCGCGGCCTATGCGCTGCTCGGCTTCGGCGCCGCGATCGACCTGCTGCTGGCGAGCTTCCTGCCGGCGGGGCCGCGGGCCTGGCTGGTGCCGGTGATGCTCTGCGGCACGCTGCCCTGGTTCCTCGCCGACGAATGGGCGGTGCGCGGGCCGGGGGCGGCGAGCTTCGCGGCGCCGGCGACCAAGCTCGCCTTCCTCGTCTCGCTGCTCTTCGCCGTGGCGCTCGATCCGCGCCGGCTCTTCTTCCTCGTCATCATCGTGCCGGTGATGCTGATCTTCCTCACCGTCTACGGGCTGGTCGGGCGGTGGAGCTGGCGTGCGACGGGGACGCCGCTGCCGGCGGCGATCGGGCATGCGCTGGCCCTGGCCTGGGCGCTCGCCGCTACCTTTCCGCTGGTGGAGTAGGGTTCTTCGACCGCCGCGTGACCATGTGGCGGAACTGGCGGATGGCGAGCGCGACCGCCACCGCGACCACGGGGATGGCGATGCCGGTGACGAGGTCGACATCGAGGTGCAGGCCGCCGGCCTTCAGCCCCTTCGCCACATAGGCCACCAGCCCGACGATGTAGTAGGTGATGGCGGCGACGGAGAGGCCCTCCACCGTCTCCTGCAGGCGGAGCTGGAGCTGGGCGCGCCGGTCCATATTGGCCAGCACGACCTGGTTCTGCTGCTCGCGCGTCAGGTCGACCCGCGTGGAGAGAAGCTGGGTGGCGCGGGCGACGCGGCGGGAGAGCGCATCCTGCCGGGCGGCCATGGCGCGGCAGGTGTTCATCGCCGGCGCCAGGCGGCGCTCCATGAACTCCTGCAGCGTCTGCATCCCCTCCAGCCGCCCCTCGCGAAGCTCGGCGATGCGGCGCTGAACGAGCGCGTCATAGGCCTCGGAGGCGCTGAAGCGGTAGAGGGTGCGGGCCTCGCGGCTCTCGGTCTCGGCGGCGAGGCGGGTGAGGCTCTCCAGCAGCTCCGGCTCGTCGGCGCTGCGGGCGGTGACGAGGGCCTCGGTGATGTCGGCCAGCTTCCGCTCGCTGGCGCTGATGGGCGGGCCGAGCTCGCGCGCCAGCGGCAGGGCGAGGAGGGCGAGCATCCGGTAGGTGTCGATCTCGAGCAGGCGCTGGATGAGGCGGCCGGCCTGGCGCGGCGTGGTGCGGATATCCTCGACCAGGATGCGGCTGAAGCCGCCGGGATGGATGCGGAAATCGGTGAAGACGCGGGCGGCGCCGCCGCTCATCGTGCCGCCGATCATGCTGTTGCCGTCGAAGAGGCGGTCGGCGAGCCGGTCCGGATCGGCCTCGCCGGCGGGGAGCAGGGCGAGATGCGTCGCCACCAACAGCTGGCCGGGCAGCGCCTGCACCCAGTCGGGCGGCAGGGCGTCGATGGCCGGGCTGGCGAAGGGATCCGCCGGATCCGCGCCGGGGGTGATCACCATGATCCGGCTGAACTCGGTATGGCGCTCCCATTTCAGCCGGAAGGGGCCGAGATCGGCGCTGAAATGGCTGGCGCCGGGCAGCGGCGGCGGGATGGCGGAGCGGCGGGCGAGGTCCACGACCGCCTCGTAGGAGGCGTCGCGCCGGGCCGGGTCGGTCAGCAGCGCGAGGTAGGAGAGGCGGAGCGGCGGGGCCAGGGCCTCGGGCGGGCGGGCATGCACCTCGTCATTCAGCTCGAGGCGCTGGGGATGCGAGGGCGGGAGGATCATGCCTCGGCCAGGGAGGCGAGGCCCAGCTCCTCCGCAAGGCCGGTGACGATGGCGGCGATGCGCCCGGGATCCTCCTCATGCGCCAGATGGCCGAGGCCGGGAAGCGCGACGACGCGGATGGCGGGCAGCATCACCTTCAGCCGGCGGGCATCGTCGGGCGGGATGGTGCGGTCGGCGCCGCCGACCAGCAGGACCAGGGGCGGCCTGAGGCGGCGGAGGTCGCGGAGGACAGGGTGCAAGTCCCAGTTCGCCATCATGCCGAGGGCGGCGGCAACATGGGCCGGGCGGCGGACGAGCCGGGCGTAGAGCTCGACCCCTTGCGGGTCGAGGGCGGAGCCGGTGTCGCGCAACAGGCGCTCGACGACGCTGCGCTCGGCGGCGCGGCGGGCGAAGGCCCAAGGGACGATCGGCAGGCCGGCCAGCAGGCGGGCGATGGGCGAGAAGACCTGGCCGGCGAAGCCCTCGAAGGGCATCAGCGCGGCGTTGATGCCGATGATGGCGCGCGGGGCGATGCCGCCATCGAGCGTCATCCGGGCCAGGATCGGGGTGCCGGCGGAATGGCCGGCGGCCAGCGCCGGCGGCAGGCCGAGCGCCCGCGTCAGCTCGGTCAGCGCGCGGGCCATCATCGGCAGGGAAAGACGGGTGCCGGCGGGCGTGTCGGTGAAGCCATGGCCGGGCAGGTCGGGCGCGACGACCGTGAAGTGGCGGGCGAGCAACGGCAGCAGGCCGCGCCAGGAATGGGTCGCGGCGCCGGTGCCATGGGCGAGGAGCAGCACCGGCCCCTCCCCTGCCACCTGGACATGCCAGCCGAAGCCGGCGGCCCTGACGAAGCGGCTGGCGGCGCGGTTCGGCCAGTCCCGGCCGTCGGTTGCCCAGTCCGGGCGGTTGCTCATGCCGTTGTCCGGTCGCCGCAGCGCCGGCGCGGGCGTGGATCGGCCGGCCTCATGCTGTTCTCACGGCCCGGGAGATGGCGGCGGCATCGGCATAGGGCAATGGGATGTAGCGGCCGCCCATGGCGGCGGCGAGCTGGCGGCCGGCCTCCTGCGGCCGGGGCGAGGTGTCGACCAGAAGCGCGGTGATGCGGGCGGCGCGGAGGGCGCGGGCGGCCTCCAGCGCCTCGGCCATGGCGCGCTCGCGGCCGGGCTTGCCGTCGCGGGCGATGTTGGCGCGGCCATCGGTCAGCAGTACCAGCAGCGGGGTCTGGCCGCGCCGCTGGATGGCATCCGCGAGCGCCAGGGCCTCGTCCAGCGCGGCGGCGATGGGGGTGCCGCCACCGCCAGGCATGGCGGCGAGGCTGCGCCGGGCACGGACGAGGGAATGGGTCGGCGGCAGCAGCAGCTCGGCGCCGGTGCCGCGGAAGGCGAGCAAGGCGACGCGGTCGCGGCGGATGTAGCACTCGGCGAGCAGCAGCTCGACGGCGCCCTTGGCCTCGGCCAGGCGGTGCAGGGCGGCGGAGCCGGAGGCATCGACGAGGAAGAGCGTTGCCGTCTCCGCGCGCTGCTGGAAGCGGCGGATGCGGATGTCCTCGCGCGCGATACGCAGGCGGGGGCCGGCCCCGCGGAGGCGCTGCCAGGGGGCGGCGGCACGGAGGGTATCGACCAGGGCGAGGCGGGCGCCGCCGCGCAGCTCGCCGGGGCGGCTGCCGATCGGCCGGCCGCGATGCGGCGAGGCACGGCGGGTGCCGGACTTGCCCTGGGTGCGGCTGCGGGCGGGGGCGAGGCGGAGCTGGTCCAGCAGCCCGACGGGGATGGCGGCCTCGGCGGCGGCGAGGAGGATGTCGCCGAGCTGCTCCGGCGTGGGCTGGGGCGGCTGGTCCTCGGCCGTCTCGGGCGGAGGGGGTGGGGGCGGCGGTGCCTCGGCCTCCGGGGCGGGCGGGGCCTGGGTGGCGCGGGGGCCGAGGACGAGGCGGGCCGCGAGCGCGGCGTCCTCCTCGGCCACGGCCTCGCGGCCGGCCAGGGCGGCGGCGGCGCGGGCGAGGCGGAGCGCCAGCAGGGGCGGGCGGAGGCTGTCGATGCCGAGGGCGGCAGCGGTGGCGCAGAGCGCCTCCAGCACGTCGGGGCCGGCGGCGATGCGGGGCAGCAGGGCGCGGGCGGCGATGACCTGGCCGGCGCTGGGTGCCGGCCCCTTCGCAGCGGGCGGGATCGCCGAAAGGTCCAGGCGGAGCGCCAGGCGGTCGAGCAGCGCCGCGGGCGGGGCTTCCTCCGGCTCGATCCCCTCGTCGAGGGCGATCAGGGCCAGGCGGGTGGGGGTACGGAGGGTCAGGCCGTCGCGTTCGGCGGCGACCTCGCCAGTGTCGAGCGCGGCGGCGAGGCGGGCGGCCGTGCCGGGCTCCAGGCGCTCGGCCATGGCCAGCAGCAGGATGCCGCCATCCGCCTCGGCCAGCAGGCCGCGCTCCGCGATCGGGCGGCCGGCCTGGAGCGTCGCGGTGAGGTCGAGGCCGCCGAGCAGGCGCGAATCGGCGATGCCGAGGGGCAGGCGGCGCCAGGGCGTCGCCGGCGGCAGCAGGGCGCGAAACCGGGCGAGCCATGCCTCCCGCACCGGACCGGGCGGGGCGCGGAGGGCGGCGCCGCCGAGCCCGGCCGGGTCGATGGCCAGGAGGGCGGCGGCCCTCAGCGCATAGGCCCAGGGCTCGGGACCATCCGCAGTCACGCGGCGAAGACTTCCGCGATGGCGCGTTCGACCCGGGTGGTGGAGACGGCCTCGTCCAGAGGGTTGCGGCGCAGCCGGTGGCGGAGGGCGGGCGGGGCGACGCGCCGGAGGGCGGCATCGTCCACCTCCGCCTCGCCCTCGAAGGCGGCCAGCGCCCGGGCGGCGCGGATCAGCGTCAGCTCGCCGCGGAGGCCGTCCGTGCCGAGGGCGAGGCAGAGCCGGGCAGCGCGCTCCAGCGCGGCATCGGGCAGGGCGATGTCGGCCAGGCGGGTGCGGGCGGTGAGGATGCGGCGGCGCAGCTCGGCTTCCGCGCCGGACCAATGGGCGATGAAGCCGGCCGGGTCGCGCTCGAAGGAGTCGCGGCGGCGGATGACCTCGATGCGGCTCGGCAGGTCGCGCGGGGTCGTCACCTCGACCGAGAGGCCGAAGCGGTCGAGCAGCTGCGGGCGGAGCTCGCCCTCCTCCGGGTTGCCGCTGCCGACCAGGACGAAGCGGGCGGGGTGGCGGATGGAGAGGCCCTCGCGCTCCACCACATTCTCGCCGGAGGCGGCGACGTCGAGCAACAGGTCGACGAGGTGGTCCTCGAGGAGGTTCACCTCGTCGATATAGAGGAAGCCGCGATGGGCGCGGGCGAGGAGGCCAGGCTCGAAGCTTTTCACTCCCTCGGCCAGGGCGCGCTGGATGTCGAGGGCGCCGAGGACGCGGTCCTCCGTCGCGCCGAGCGGCAGGTCGACGACCGGCACGGGCGCCATGGCGGCGCGGAGCGGGCGGCGGCTGCGGCAGTCGGCGCAGAGCGTGGCCTCGTCGCCCGGGTCGCAGCGATAGGCACAGCCCTCGACCACGGGCATCTCGGGCAGCAGGGCGGCAAGGGCGCGGATGGCAGTGGACTTGCCGGTGCCGCGGTCGCCGAAGACGAGCACGCCGCCGATGCCGGGGTCGATCGCGGCGATGAGGATCGCCAGCTTCATCTCCTCCTGGCCGACGATGGCCGAGAAGGGAAAGGCGCGCCGCCCGGTCATGGGCGGAGGCCTCGGGCCGGCGCGGCAGGACGGCCGCGCCGGGGTGTCGTCAGCCCTTGGCGGCCCAGACGGCGCACCAGCCTTCCGGCTTGATCTCGCCGTTGACGATGGCGCAGGCATTCGGCGGCTGGAAGTGCAGGCACTGGCTGCACTGCTGGCCTTCCTTCGGCTGCGTCTGGTACATCACCATCTCGGGAGCGAGCTTGTCCTGCGCCTTCGCCTGCGAGGCGACGACCGGCGCCAGGGCGGCAAGCCCGGCGACCTGAAGACCGGTCCGCTGCAGGAATTCGCGGCGAGCCTGCGGTTTGGAACGCTTGTCCATCACGTGAAAAATCTCCTCCGATTGGCCGGCACGCCAAGCTTGGGCGTTCTGACGGATTTGCCAAGCGTTCGGAGGGTGGATTTCGTTCCATGAGAATGATTCTCAAGCAGCGCGCTGCAGGCTGAACTGCGACCAGATCTCAGACAGCGAGGCGACGAGGTGGTCGATATCCGCCGCGCTGTGCAGCGGGCCGGGGGTGAAGCGCAGCCGCTCCGTGCCGCGCGGGACGGTCGGGTAGTTGATCGGCTGGACGTAGATTCCGTAGTGGTCCAGCAGCAGGTCGCTGATCTGCTTACAGATCACCGGGTCCCGCACCATCACCGGGACGATGTGGCTCGGGTTCTCGAGATGCGGCACGCCGGCGGCGTCGAGCTTGGCGCGGAGTTGCGAGGCGTTCGCATGCAGCAGGTCGCGCTCGGCGCTGCTCTCCTTCAGGTGGCGGATGCTGGCGATGACGCCGGCCGCCGCCGCGGGCGGCATGGAGGTGGTGAAGATGAAGCCCGAGGCATAGGAGCGGACGAAGTCGCACATCGCGGCGGACCCGGCGATGTAGCCGCCGACCACGCCGAAGGCCTTGGCCAGCGTGCCCTCGATGACGGTGAGGCGATGGGCGACGCCGTCGCGCTCCGTCACGCCGCCACCGCGCCTGCCGTAAAGGCCGACGGCATGGACCTCGTCGATATAGGTCATCGCGCCGTACTCGTCGGCGATGTCGCAGAGCTCGGCAATCGGGGCGATGTCGCCATCCATCGAGTAGACGCTCTCGAAGGCGACGAGCTTCGGCGTCTCCGGGTCGATCTCCGACAGGATGCGGCGGAGGTCGGCCGGGTCGTTATGGGCGAAGACGCGGCGCTCGGCGCGGCTGTGGCGGATGCCCTCGATCATCGAGGCGTGGTTCAGCTCGTCGGAGACGATGACACAGCCGGGCATGCGCGAGGCGAGCGTCGAGAGCGTTGCCCAGTTCGACATGTAGCCGCTGTTGAAGAGCAGCGCAGCCTCCGTGCCGTGGAGGTCGGCGAGTTCGCGCTCCAGCATGACATGGTAGTGGTTGGTGCCGGCGATGTTGCGCGTGCCGCCGGCGCCGGCGCCGCACTTGTCGAGCGCCTCGTGCATCGCCGCGAGCACCTTCGGGTGCTGGCCCATGCCGAGATAGTCGTTGGAACACCAGACGGTGACCTGCTGCTGGCCGCGCGGCCGGTGATGCGTCGCATAGGGGAAGGCGCCGGCCTGGCGTTCGAGGTCGGCGAAGACGCGGTAGCGGCCCTCGCGGTGAAGGGCACTGATCTGCTTCCGGAAGAACGCCTCGTAGTTCATCGTCCCCTCTCCCTTTCAGGGCCTATGGCTTCAGGCAGCGGGGCGCAGCGCGTGGAGGCGCTGCGGCACCGCCTCCGCCGCGGCCGGTACGGCCGGGCGGCGTGACTTCATGCTCCAGTTCCAGAGCGCCTCTGCCGGAATGGGGAGGACGAGGAACCAGTGTTCGAGGATGGCGAGCGCGGTCAGCACGCCGAGGAAGGTGTATCCCGCCGCCTGGAAGTCGCTGGCGTCGACGGCGAGCGCGCCATGGAAGAACCAGGCGCAGAGCAGGGTGCCGCCGGTGACGGAAAGCGGGAAGAGCAGGTTCATCGGCTTGCGGGCGAAGAAGCTGCCGAGATACTGCATCGGCGGCGGCAGGAACTGCTCGTTCAGGTTCCTGACGCCGAGGAAAACGTTCAGCTTGGCGCTCTGCCGCATGCCCCAGAGCAACAGGAAGGTCCAGGTGCCGATCTGGTTCGGCCCGCCCCAAGTGAGCGCCAGCACGGCCACGGCGCCCGCGATGATCGCCAGCTCATGGTAGAGGATCGTCAGCACCGCGAGGCGGAAGCGCGGCCAGCCGGTGCAGCCCTCCGGGCAGCGCTCGCGGCTCGGGCCGGTTACGAAGCCCATCAGGAAGGCCATCTCCTGCCAGGCCCAGGCGAGCAGCCCGCAGGTGAAGGCGCAATAGGCGCCGATCGGCGATGGATCCGCGCTGCTGGCGGCAAGGCCGCAGAGCGCGGCGACGAGCATCACCGTCGCGCCCAGCATGCTGCGCCGATAGGTCCGTGCCGGCAGCCCGTCCAGCCAGATGATCGCCCCGGTGCTGAACCACCAGACGAACAGCGCATAGAGGGCGGGCAAACCGTAATCGGCCATAACGCGGTGCCGCTCCTACCAGGCGGGCGCCATGCGGATCTGCGCCGGCAGCGCCGCATGCTTGCCCGGGAGGAGGTAGAGCCGCGCGAAGGTGGCAGCCGCGGCGGCGCCGAGCCCGGCGCGCTGCAGGCGGCCGATGATCCCGCCGCGCGCCTTGGCCGCCGCCATCTTCTGCGTGATGCGGAAGAGGCGGTCGAAGCCGCGGCGCATGGCCGGATGGTCGGTGTCGAGCGTGACCGGGAAGACCTGCTTGCAGATCTCGGTGCAGGTGTCGAAGACCTGGTAGTCGTAGTCGGTCGGCGTCATGCCGAGGGCCTTGTGGAACTCCGGCCTCGCATGGTCGCGGACATACATGGTCGCATAGACGGCGAGCTGGAAGAACTTCACCCAGAGCTTGTTGCCGCCCTGGAGCAGCTTCGGGTTGGCGCGCATCAGCAGGGCGAAGGCCTCGCCGTGGCGGAACTCGTCGTTGCACCACTTTTCGAACCACAGGAAGATCGGGTGGAAGCGGAGCTCCGGATGCCGCTCGAACTGGCGGAAGATGGTGATGTAGCGGGCGTAGCCGATCTTCTCCGACAGGTAGGTGGCGTAGAAGATGAACTTCGGCTGGAAGTAGTGGTACTTCTTCGCCTTGGTGAGGAAGCCGAGATCGACGCCGATGCCGATATCCTTCAGCGCGTCGTTGATGAAGCCGGCGTGGCGCGCCTCGTCGCGGCTCATCACGCCGAAGAGGTCCTTCATGTCGGGATTCTTCACCCGCTTCCTGATCTCGGCATAGAGCACGCAGCCGGAGAATTCGGCGGTGACGGAGCTGACGAGGAACTCCACCAGCTCCTTCTGCAGCGGCTCCGGCAGGGCGTCGAGCCTGAACTCGTCGAAGGCCTCGTTGCGGACGAAATGGCCCTTGTTCGGGTCGGCGTGGAACTCGGCCATCAGCGCGTCCCACTCGGCGCGGAGGCTGCCGACATCGATACGGTCCATGGCGTCGAAATCGGTGGTGTAGAAGCGCGGGCTGAGGACGGTGTCGGTCGTCGCCTCGCGGGTGACGGCATTGACCGGCCGGCGGGGCGCGGGGGTTACGGCGTTCATGGCGCTTCCTTGGGCTCGAAGCCGCAATGGTAGAGTTCGGTCAGCTCCAGGATGGCGGAGGCCTCGGTCCAGGCGCGCTCCAGCCAGCCGGCGCGGATGACGGTGGCGCGGGCCTCGAAGCTCATCGTCTCGCCATAGCCGATGGCGGCCGGCATGCCGTGGACGACGACGCGGTCGCCGGGGCGGAGCTGCACGCCTTCCGGAATGGCATGGGCATGCAGGCTGTCAAAGCTCTGCTCGATATCGACGGTGCAGGGCACCTCGAAATGGCGGCCGCCGGTGAGGCGGGAGAGAAGGCTGAGGCTCATGGCGAGGTCCTTCCTGCGACGAGCAGGCGGGCAAAGGAGTCCACATTGGTCGGCCCGAAGGCCTCGATGCCGATCCGCGTGCCCGTCGCCGGGTCTTCCAGCGTCAGGCGACCATCGGGCCAGGCGGCGAGGCGGAAAGGCGCATGTCCACCGATCTCCTCGCGGCGGCGGTCGCGGACCAGGGCGCGGAGGACGCCGCGGATGAAGCCGTTGCTGCCGGGCTCCAGAACGGCGATGTCCCGGCCGGCCTCGGCGTCGCGGACGAGGATGGCGCCGTCGGCACGGTCCTCGAAGCCGAGCATCCGTGCCAGCACCGGCGTCTCGCTCTGCGGCGTGCTGGTTCCTGCGCCGGTCATCCGCCCGAGGCCGGTGGCGACGAGGACGGTGAGGATGAGCGCACAGGCGCCGATCAGCGGAACGCGTGACACCGCCGCGTCGTGGGAATGGCTGCTCATCCTCCCTCTCCTCAGGCCGCGGCCGTCTGCGGGCCGGTTGTGGCCCCGGCGGAGGCGGCGGCAGCGACCGGCCGAACCGGCATCGCAGCCGCCGCGGCCAGGGCCCGCGACAGGACCTGCGCCACCGCATCCACATCGGGGATCGCGCGCAGCGCAGGCTCGGGCTGAGCGTAGCGCCAAGGACGGACATGCGGCCAGAAGAAGATGTAGGAAACGCGCTGCTTCGGCGAGATTGTCAGCGTGAGGTCGCCGCTGCCATCGGCATGGCGCCGCAGTGCCGCGGCCTCGATGGCGGCGAAGGGGATGTTCACCGTCATCGACAATGCGATGCCGATGCGAAAGACGATCCGCCGGCTGGTGATGGTATAGACGCTGGTGCGCGCCACCAGCACGGCGAGCAGCAGGGCCAGCCCCAATGCTGTCGCGGCCAGCGGCAGGAACCAGGCGGCGTCGCGCAGCGCGACAGGCAGGCTCGCGCCATCCATCAGCGAGGCGGCGCAGCGGGCGCCGAGCAGCAGCGAGAAGTAGAGCGCAAGGCCGCGAAGATGCAGGCCGCGCCGGGCATAGGTGCGCCAGTCGGGCGCGCCCTGCCACAGGATGGTCTCGTCGGCGGGTGGCCGCTGGGGCAGCCCCCAGACCGGCTCAAGCTCGTGTTCCTGCACGGTCGTGGTCTCCCTCAGATGAGTGGGCCGAGGCGCTGCGGCGTCGCATACATGTGGCCGCCGGCGAAGTAGCCGCTGATGCGGTCCTCCTCGCGCAGCGTGATCGTGTCGGCATCCTTCAGCATCGGTGCCTCGACGAACTGGTTCGAGAGGACGGAGACGACCTTGACGATGCGGCGCTTCGGATCGACACGGGCGAGCGCCATCGGGAAGACGACGCGGCGGGCGCCGGCGGAGCCCTCCGCATCGGCCTCGAGGTAGCGGACCACCGTCTCTGAGCGGTCGACCCAGCAGTCGACCACCGTGCCGGCGATGCGGCCATCGGCGGTGACGACCTGGTAGCCGCGCGGGTCGGGGTCCTGCGCTGCGAGGTAGTAGCCGGTCGCGGCGCGGAGCGGGACGATCTTCGGCAGCTGCTCGTCGAAGGTGACGTCCGGCACCTCGGCACGGAGCGCGTAGGAAGCGGGGCCGACGCCGTCCTGCATCGGGTCGCCGAGCGGCTGCATCGGCGCGCCGGGCCAGGCGGCCGTCGGGATGAGGAGGCCATCGAGATTCCGCTCCTGCGGGCGCGGGATCCGGTGGCCCTCATGCGCGAGCTTGAGGGCCTTCGGCGCCGGGATCGCCGGGAAGCCCTGCACCGTCACGTAGGGCGACCGTTCGTTCTCGAGCGGGTAGCCCTCGCGCTTGTCCTCCCGGTGGAGATAGAGGATGAGGCCGGCGAAGAAGAACCAGAAGACGTAGAGCGCGACCTGCGCCACGTCGATGTAGCTGGTGATGGCACCGGTTTGCATGACGGCGTTCCTTCGTTAGCTCGGGCGTTAGCTCGGGGACCCGGCGAGGCCGAGCGAGGTTGCGGGCTGCGGCCGGACGATGCTGACGAGCGGCCCGATGACGGCGATGGTGGCGAACAGCAGGATGATCTCGAACAGGTAGACGGCGCCGTAGCCGGTGGCGGCGCCGGTGAGGGTGGGGCCGAACGCGCCGCGCAGGGCGAGGTCGGAAACGACGTCGCGCAGCACGCCGCCCATGGCGACGGCGGCGCCCGCGCAGCTGGCCTGCACCGCGCCCCAGGCCCCGAGCGCGAGGCCAGCCTGGCCGCTGCGGGCGAGGTCCATGCAGGCGGTCAGCGTGCCGACGGTGAAGAGGCCGCTGCCGAGGCCGATCGCCACCGTGCCGAGGCCGAAGATGATCGGGCTGTCGAGGGGTGCCGCGAAGATGACGGCGGCGAAGCCCGTCGCGCCGGCCAGCGCGCCGAAGCCGGCGAGGCGGTGCGGGTCGAAGCCGCGGCCGAGGCCACGGGCGGCCATGGCGAAGCCGGCGATGCCGCCGCCCGCGAAGAGCGCGGTCAGCGTCGTCGTCGCCGCGACGGAGAGGCCGAGGATCTGGCCGCCATAGGGCTCAAGCAGGATGTCCTGCATGCTGAAGGCGGCGGAGCCGAGGCCGATGGCGGCGAGGCGCCGCGTCCAGCGGCCCTCGCCGCGGAGGCGGCGCCAGGACTCCAGAAAGCCGGGCTGCGGGCGGCTGACGCGGGTACGGCCCGGGTCGCGCGGCTCCTGCTTCCAGAGGGCGATGCAGTTCAGCACCATGGTCGCCAGCGCGGCGCCCTGGATCACCTGGATCAGGCGGAGCTGGCTGAAATGCTGGAGCAAGGCGCCGAAGCCGACGGCGCTGACCAGCATGCCGAGGAGCAGCATCAGCGAGAGCAAGGCGACGACGCGGGGTTGGGATTCGGGCGGAGCGAGGTCGGTGGCAAGGGCGAGGCCCACGGTCTGTGTGGTGTGAAGGCCGGCGCCGACCAGCAGGAAGGCCATGGCGGCGCCGATATGGGCGACGATGGGCGGGGCGTGGCTGTCGCCCGAGAGCAGGATCAGCGCGAAGGGCATGATCGCCAGCCCGCCGAACTGCAGCAGCGTGCCCATCCAGATATAGGGCACGCGGCGCCAGCCGAGTGCGGAGCGGTGATTGTCGGACCGATGGCCGACCAGCGCGCGGAACGGGGCGAAGAGCAGCGGCAGCGAGACCATCGTCGCCACCAGCCAGGCAGAGACGCCGAGCTCCACGATCATCACCCGATTCAGCGTGCCGATCAGCAGCACGGAGCACATGCCGACCGAGACCTGGAAAAGCGAGAGGCGCAGCAGGCGGCCGAGCGGCAGCTCGGCGGTCGCGGCATCGGCGAAGGGGAGGAACTCGGGGCCCAGCTTGGTCCAGGCGCGCGCCATGCGGCTCATGCGCGGTTCACCTCCAGGGCCTGGGAGATGTAGAAGCCCGCGTTGATGCGCCGCGTGCGCCCGGTCTGCCAGCCGGGGAGGCCGGCGGCGACCAGCTGGGCGAGGCGGCGCTCGGCGACGGGCTCGATGGCGGGAGAGCGGTCGCCGCGCGGGAAGAACTGGCCGATGGCGTGCATCGTCGCCAGCAGCGGGGTGCGCGGCGCGAAGGTGAGCAGAATCGAGTGCCGCGTGCGGGCGGCGAGGCCGGCGAGAACCGCCACGACGTCGGGCGCCTTGTAGTGGATCAGGCTGTCCATGGCGACGACGTGGTCGAACTCGCCGAGCGCCGGGTCCTGCATGTCGCCGGTGCGGAAATCGACATGGCCGGCGCCGTAGTCGCCGCTGGCGCGCTCGGCGGCGAGCGCGACGAGGGTCGGCGAGAGGTCGATGGCGGTGACATGGGCACCGCGCCGGGCGGCCTCGACCGCGAGCGCCCCGGTGCCGCAGCCGGCATCCAGCACCCGGCGGCCGGTAAGGTCATCCGGCAGGCAGGAGAGCAACGTGGCGCGCATCGCGTCGCGGCCGGCGCGGACGGTCGCGCGGACGCGGCCGACCGGGGCGGTGGAGGTGAGGCGCTTCCAGGCCTCGACCGCGGTGCGGTCGAAATAGGTCTCGAGCTCGCCGCGGCGGGCGGAGTAGGTGCTGCTCGGCATCAGTCGAATCCCAGCAGGTCGAATATGTCGCGGTCCTTCATGGGGGAGGCGGTAAGCGCTGCGGTCCCGGCCCACAGGTTGGCGGCGAGGCGGAGATATTCCTCCTGCACCGCCACCAGCTCCGGCGTCGGGTCCATTTCGAAGAGGGTGGACTTCTTCAGGCGCGAGCGGCGGATGACGTCGAGGTCGGGAAAATGCGCCAGCGTCTGCATCCCCGTCGCGGCGTTGAACTTGTCGATCTGGTCGGTCGCCGCGCTGCGGTTGACGATGACGCCGCCGAGCCGGACGTCGTAATTCTTCGACTTCGCCTTGATGGCGGCGACGATGCGGTTCATGGCGAAGATGCTGTCGAAGTCGTTGGCGGCGACGATGATGCCGCGGTCGGCATGCTGGAGCGGCGCGGCGAAGCCGCCGCAGACCACGTCGCCGAGCACGTCGAAGATCACCACGTCGGTGTCCTCCAGCAGGCGGTGCTCCTTCAGCAGCTTCACCGTCTGGCCGACGACATAGCCGCCGCAGCCGGTGCCGGCCGGGGGGCCGCCCGCCTCGACGCACATGACGCCGTTATAGCCCTCGAAGACGAAATCCTCGGGGCGCAGCTCCTCGGAGTGGAAATCGACCGTCTCGAGGACGTCGATCACCGTCGGGATCAGGCTCTTGGTCAGGGTGAAGGTGCTGTCGTGCTTCGGGTCGCAGCCGATCTGCAGGACGCGCTTGCCGAGCTTCGAGAAAGCGACGGAGAGGTTGGAGCTGGTCGTGCTCTTGCCGATGCCGCCCTTGCCGTAGACCGAGAAGACCTTGGCGCTGCCGATGGTCATGTTCGGGTCCAGATGGACCTGCAGGCTCCCCTCCCCGTCCATGCGGGCGGGCATGGGTCGGCGGTGGAGGGCGGCGTGCGGCGTCTCGATTCTCATGCAGCCATCTCCACGGTGATGCCCTCGAGCCGGTCCTCCAGCTCCTCCCCGGCCTGGCGCAGGGCGTCGAGCACGGACTGATCGGGCGACCAGTAGTGGCGCTCATGCGCTTCCAGCAGGCGGTTGGCGATCTTCGCCGAGGCGGTTGGGTTGAGGGCGGCCAGGCGCTCGCGCATCGCGGCGTCCAGCACGAAGGTTTCGGTGAGCTTCTGATAGACCCAAGGGTCGACCTCGCCGGTCGTCGCCGACCAGCCGAGGGTGTTCGTGACCTGCGCCTCGATCTGGCGGACGCCCTCATAGCCATGGGAGAGCAGGGCCTCGTACCATTTCGGGTTGAGGGCACGGGTGCGGGTCTCAAGCGCGACCTGCTCGGAGAGGGTGCGGACGGCGCCGTCGCCGCGGGTCTGGTCGCCGATATAGATGGAGGCGCTGCTGCCGCGCGCCCGCTTCACCGCGCGGCTGATGCCGCCGAGCGTGTCGAAGTAATGGTCGACGGTGGTGACGCCGAGCTCGACCGAATCGAGGTTCTGGTAGGTGACCTCGACGCTGGAAAGGACATGCGCCAGGACGGCGGCGTGGCGGACGGGCTTGCCGTTGACGCCATAGGCGAAGCCCTTGCGGCGCTCATAGGCGTCGGCGAGTTCGTCCTCGTTGGTCCAGGCACCGTTGCCGACGAGCTGGTTGACATTGGCGCCATAGGCGCCGTCGGCATTGCCGAAGACGCGGAGTGCGGCCTCGGCCATCGACCCGCCATGCGCCGCCTGGAAGGCCAGGGCATGCTTGCGGATGAAGTTGCGGGAGGGCGCTTCCTCCGCCTCGGCGGCGAGCAAGGCGGCCTCGGCGAGCAGGCGGGTCTGCAGCGGCAGCAGGTCGCGGAAGATGCCGGAGAGGGTGACGACGACGTCGATGCGCGGGCGGCCGAGCGTCTCCAGCGGCAGAAGCTGGGCGCCGCAGAGGCGGCCGTAGCTGTCGAAGCGCGGGGCGGTGCCCATCAACCAGAGCGCCTGGGCGATCGGGCCGCCCTCGGTCTTCAGGTTGTCGGTACCCCAGAGGACGATGGCGACGGTCTCGGGCAGCCGGTTGCCATCGGCGGCATGGCGGGCCAGCAGGCGGTCGGCCTGGCGGGCGCCATCCTGCACGGCGAAGGCGCTCGGGATGCGGAAGGGGTCGAAGCCGTGCAGGTTGCGGCCGGTGGGCAGCACCTCCGTCGTGCGGAGCAGGTCGCCGCCCGGGGCGGGGTGGAGGTAGCCGGCATCCAGCGCGTGGATGAGGGCGGGGATCTCGTGGTCTTCGGCCAGCAGGGCGTCGAGATGGGCGCGGCGCTCGGGCTCGGTGACGCCGGCGGCGTCGAGCATGGCGGCGCGGTCCTCGGCCTTAGGCGGCTCGCCGATGACGTGGAGGCCGTAGGGGATCAGCGTCTCCTCCAGCGCCAGCAACTCGCGGCCGAGGGCAAGGATCGTCGCATCGGCGTCGTCCCAGGCGGGCTCGGCGGCGGCGAGGTCGACGGCGGCGGCCTGGGCCTGGATCAGCGTGGCGAGGCTCGCCTGCTGCTCCGGGTCGCTGCCCGGCTCGAGTGCGCGCCAGCGGTCGATCGAGGCCTTCAGGTCGAGCAGGCCGCGGTAGAGGCCGGCATGGGCGACGGGCGGGCTCAGATAGCTGATCAGCGCGGCGCCGGCGCGGCGCTTGGCGATCGTGCCTTCGGAGGGGTTGTTGCTGGCATAGAAATAGAAATTCGGCAGGTCGCCGATCAGCCGGTCGGGCCAGCACTCGCCCGACATGCCAGCCTGCTTGCCAGGCATGAACTCCAGCGCGCCATGGGTGCCGAAATGCAGCACGGCATGGGCGGCGAAGTCGTTGCGAATCCAGCGGTAGAAGGTGCTGAAGGCATGGGTCGGGGCGAAGCCGTGCTCGAAGAGCAGGCGCATCGGGTCGCCCTCATAGCCGAAGGCGGGCTGGACGCCGATGAAGACGTTGCCGAGCTGGAGGCCGAGCACCAGGATGCCGCTGCCATCGGTCTGCAGCCGGCCCGGCGCCGGGCCCCATTGCGCCTCGATCTCCGGAAGGTAGGTCTCGCGGCGGAGGATGTCCTCGGTCGGGACGCGCAGCGCGACATTGGCATCCGTGCCATGGCGGGCGCGGTTGCCGTCGAGGATCATGCTGCGCAGCTCGTCGACCGTCGCCGGGACGTCGAGCGTGTAGCCGGCCTCGCGCAGGCCAACCAGCGTGTGGTGGAGCGAGGCGAAGACGCCGAGATAGGCGGCGGTGCCGGTCGCCCCGCTGTTCGGTGGGAAGTTGAAGAGGATGATGGCGAGCTTGCGCGCCGCCCGCTCCTCCCGCCGCAGCGCGACGAGCTTGGCGACGCGGGCGGCGAGCATGGCCGCGCGCTCGGGGTGGGCGGCCATCTCGTGCGAGGTCTCGCCGTCGGAGGCGCTGGAGCGGCCGCCGAAGGTCATCGGCCAGATGCCGCCGTCGAGCTCCGGCAGGGCGACCATCATCGTCGCCTCGACCGGCAGCAGGCCGCGGGTGTCGGCCTGCCACTGCTCCATCGTCTGGAATTCCAGCGGATGGGAGGCGATGTAGGGGATGTCGAGCTGGGCCAGGATCGCCTCGGCGGCGCGGGCGTCGTTGTAGGCGGGGCCGCCGACCAGGGAGAAGCCGGTGAGCGAGACCAGCGCGTCGATGCAGGCGACGCCATCCTTCAGGAAGTAGCGCTCGATCGCCGGACGCGAGTCGAGACCGCTGGCAAAGGCGGGGATGACGCGGAGGCCGCGGGCTTCGAGCGCGTTGATGACGCCATCGTAGTGGGCGGCGTTGTTGGCCAGCACATAGGAGCGGAGGATCAGCAGGCCGACGGTGCCGGCGCTGCCGGCGGCCGGCAGGTCCTCGGCGCGCTCGGTGATGCGGGCGGCGGCGCGCGGGTGGTAGAGGCCGACCTCGGGATACTCGATGGGCGGCGCAGCGGGTTGCAGGCGGCCCGGGGCCTGCTGGCGGGGCCCCGTCGCGTAGCGGCCGACCAGCAGGCGGATCATGTTCGCCAGGTTCTCTTCCGAGCCGGCGAGCCAGTATTGCAGGGCGAGGAAGTAGGCGCGCACGTCCTGCGCCGTGCCGGGGACGAAGCGCAACAGCCGCGGCAGCTGCCGCAGCATCTTCATCTGGTCCTTACCGCTGCTCTGCCCGCCGGGCTTGCGGTTGCCGCGCAGGCGCTTGAGCATGCCCATCATGCCCGTCGCCTCGGCATCCATGCGGAAGCGGCCGATGCGGGTGAGGCGCATCACCTCGCCGGCGGAGAGCAGGCCGAGCATGGCGTCGCAGCTCTCGCGCCGCGCAGCCAAGGCGGGGAGGACGGCGCGGATATGGTCCTCGAGGAAGAGCATCGAGGCGACGATGATGTCGCCGCGGGCGATGTCGGCGTGGCAGGCGGCGAGCGCCACCTCGTCCGAGCCCCATTGGTCGGCGGCGTGGACCACAAGCTGCAAGCCGGGAAGCTCGCGCCGCAGCGCCGTCACCGCATGCATCACCGCGCCGGACAGGTGGCTGTCCATGGTGACGACCACCACCCGGACGGGCACGGCGCTAACGGGCGAAATGGGCTTTGGCATCGTAGAGGGTCTCGATGGTGATTGTGCCGATGCCGCGTTCCGTAGCGAAGCGCTCCGTGTTCCGACGGGCCTTGCCGCGGACGAAGAAGGGAATCTTGCCGAGTTCCCGCTCGGCCTCGGTCGCCCAGGCGAGGGTTGCCGGGACGGTGGCCACCGCTGGCGCGGTGGCCGCGCCAGCGCCGAGATGCGAGGGGGCCGAGTCCGCCTGGAACTCGAAATCCTCGCGGAACATGCCGAGCAGATGCTCCTCGAGGCCCATCATCAGCGGGTGGACCCAGGTGTCGAAGAGGACGTTGGCGCCCTCGAAGCCCATCTGCGGCGAGTAGCGCGCTGGATAGTCCTGGACATGGACGGGTGCGGAGATGACGGCGCAGGGGACGCCAAGGCGCTTGGCCGTGTGGCGCTCCATCTGCGTGCCGAGGATCAGCTCGGGTTGCGCCGCCTGGATGGCGGCCTCGACGGCGAGATAGTCATCGGAGATGGTCGCCTCGATGCCGTGGGCCTTGGCGGCGTCGCGCAGCTCGCGGGCCTGCTCGCGGCTGTAGCTGCCGAGGCCGACCAGGGTGAAGCCGAGCTCCTCGGTCGCCACGCGGGCAGCGGCCAGCGCATGGGTCGCGTCGCCGAAGACGAAGACGCGCTTGCCGGTCAGGTAGTTCGAGTCGACCGAGCGGGAATACCAGGCGGAGCGGGCGGATTCCGCGGCGAGGATCGGCGCGGGATCGAGGCCGGCGAGGCCGGCGACCTCGGCGACGAACTCGCGAGTCGCGTTGAGGCCGATGGGGATGGTCTTGGTCGCCGGCTGCCCATGGGTGCGGGTGAGCCATGCGGCGGCGGGGGCGGCGATCTCCGGGTAGAGCACCACGTTGAAATCGGCCTCGCCGAGGCGGGTGAGATCGGCCGGCGTCGCGCCGAGCGGGGCGGTGACGTTGATCGCGATGCCCATGCGCGTCAGCAAGCCAGTGATCTCGCGGACGTCGTCGCGGTGGCGGAAGCCGAGGGCGGTGGGGCCGAGGATGTTGCAGCTCGGCGCGCGGCCCGTGGGGCGCGGTGCCGGCGGCGCGCAGAGGCCGCGGACCAGGCGGTAGAAGGTCTCGGCGGCGCCCCAATTCTCCTTCTTCTGGTAGCTCGGCAGCTCCAGCGCGATGACGGGGACCGGCAGGTCGAGGGCGCGGGCGAGGCCGCCCGGGTCGTCCTGGATCAGCTCAGCGGTGCAGGAGGCGCCGACGATCATCGCCTGGGGCTGGTGGCGGCGGAAGGCGTCGCGGGCGGCGGACTTGAACAGCTCGGCGGTGTCGCCGCCGAGGTCGCGCGCCTGGAAGGTGGTGTAGGTCACGGGCGGGCGGGCGCCGCGCCGCTCGATCATGGTGAAGAGCAGGTCGGCATAGGTGTCGCCCTGCGGCGCGTGCAGAACGTAGTGCAGGCCCTGCATGCCGGTGGCGACGCGCATCGCGCCGATATGCGGGGGCCCCTCATAGGTCCAGATCGCGAGCTGCATGGCGCTACACCTTCAGCCGCGTGCGGCGGTGGAGAGGCCGGGCGAAGAGCTCCGCGAGGTCGCCGGCCTGGTCGTAGCCCTGGATCGGGGTGAAAACCAACTCGATGGACCATTTCGTGGTGAAGCCCTCCGCCTCCAGCGGATTGGCGAGGCCGAGGCCGCAGACGACCAAGTCGGGTCGGGCGGCGCGGCAGCGGTCGAGCTGGCGGTCGACATCGCCGCCCTCGCTCAGCGCGGCATCGGCGGGGAGCAGGGCGAGTTCCTCGGCCAGATGCTGGCGGTGGAGGTAGGGCGTACCGATCTCGACCGGTTGCATGTCCAGCTCGCGCGACAGGAAGCGGGCGAGCGGAACCTCGAGCTGGCTGTCGGGGAAGAAGAAAATTCTGCGCCCCGCGAGTTGGTCGCGGTGGCGGGCGATGGCGGTGCGGGCGCGCTGCTCGCCGATCGCCGTGACCTCGCGGAAGCGGCCGGCGGGGACGCCCCAGGCCTCGGCCGCCGCGCGGAGCCAGGCGGTGGTGCCCTCGGCACCGAGCGGAAAGGGCGCGGCGAGGCGGTGGGCGCCGCGCGACTCGAGCAGCCGCGCCGTCTCGGCGAGGAAGGGCTGGGCGAGGAGGAAGCGCGTGCCGGGGCCGATGCCGGGCAGGTCGGCGGCGCGGCGCGGCGGCAGGAAGAAGACGGGGCCGATACCGAGCGCATCGAAATGCCGGCGCATCTGGTCCTCGACCACCTCGGCCAAGGCGCCGACGACGAGGAGGCCGGGCGCCGGGTCGGCGCGCATCTCGGGGACGAGGGCGGCGAGGCAGGCATCCTCGCCCTGGGTGAAGGTCGTCTCGATGCCGCTGCCGGAGTAGTTCAGCACGCGGACGCCGGGCGAATGCTGAGTATTCAGGCGGGCGGCGGCGCGGGAGAGGTCGAGCTTGATGACTTCGGACGGGCAGGAGCCGACGAGGAAAAGGAGGCGGATCTCCGGGCGGCGGGCAAGAAGCTGGCCGACCACGCGGTCGAGCTCCTCATTCGCGTCGGCCATGCCGGCGAGGTCGCGCTCCTCGATGATGGCGGTGGCGAAGCGCGGCTCGGCGAAGATCATGACGCCGGCGGCGGATTGCATGAGGTGGGCGCAGGTGCGGGAGCCGACGATGAGGAAGAAGGCATCCTGAATCTTGCGGTGCAGCCAGATGATGCCGGTGAGGCCGCAGAAGACCTCGCGTTGGCCGCGCTCCCGCAGCACCGGTGCCTCGGTGCAGCCGGCCCCCGAGGCAGGGGTGCGGGCAAGCGCGGCGCCGCTCACTTGGAATAGCCCATGGCGGCGGGCCAGGCCGCTTCGTCGCGGCGGGCGGCCCGCAGCTTGAGGAGGAATTGCGCGGCGTTGATGACGTAGGAGGCGTAGGCGGCGAGGGCCAGCAGCATCAGCTCATGCGCACTGCCGATCCCGGCGGCCAGCGCCACGAGATAGGCCGTGTGCAGCGCGAGGACGAGCATGCTGAACACGTCCTCCCAGAAGAAGGCGCGGGCGAACAGGTAGCGGCCGAAGACGACCTTCTCCCAGATCGATCCGGTGACCATGATGGCGTAGAGCACGACCGTCTTCGCCAGGATGGAGAGGGTCGCGGCCTCGTAGCCCTCGCCGGTCGCCAGGTAGTTCAGCACCAGGCCGAGGCTGACGAGGAAGACGAGGAACTGCACGGGGGCGAGGATGCCCTGCACCAGGGTCCAGCCGGTGGCGTCGCGGCGCCGCCGCTCTTCCATGGTGTAGAGGGCTGGGCGGCGCGTGCGGGCTGCCTGCCGGCCGGATGCGGTGCCCCAAGGGCAGGCATCGATGGAAGCGATGATTCGTGTCACGACGCCCATTGTAAACATTGCTTGACAACCCTCTGCCCAGAAGGCCCGCTGAGGAACCGGCCGAGGACGATTGGCGCGGGCGGTGACGCATTTCAGGGAAAAATACTGCGCCGCTTTTGCTATTCGCCTTGGACCAGTTGCCTCCCGTTGCGTGACATTCAGTCAGGGGAGGCTAGGGCTGCGTCCTTCGGAGTGTCAAGCACGATTGACGTAAAGACAGATTGACAGCGATCGGAAGCCGGGCCGATATATCCGGGCGGGAGACAAGCAATGGCCGCCATGGGACGACCCTCCGGCTCCAGCCGGAACCTGGCTCAGGCTCTGGCGGAAGCCGGCCCGGCGCCCTCGCCCGCCGTCGCGGCCCTGGGGCGGCCCGGGGACTCCCCCCGTTTTGGAAATGCGCTGGCCGATGACGTCATCCCAAGGCTCCACCTCGCCCAGGCCGCCCGGATGCCGGGCCTAGCCCTCGCCGGGACCGGGCCGGTGGATGCGCTCGCGGCCATGCTGCTCCGGCATGACGGCATCTCCGCCAGCGCCTATGCCGATGCGCTGCAGCGCGGCGGGATGCCGGCGGAGGACATCTGCCTCGACCTGCTGGCGCCGGCGGCGCGCCTGCTCGGCCAGTGGTGGGAGGATGACGTCTGCGACTTCGCCACTGTCACGCTCGGCGTGCTCCACCTCAGGCGAATCCGCGAGGCGATGGTGCCGCGGCTCATGCAGGATGCCTTGCCGCTGCGCCCGGGCGCGCCGAGCATCCTGCTGGCGCCGGTGCCGGGCGAGCAGCACATCTTCGGCCTCGAGATGGTGGCGGATTTCTTCCGCCGCGCCGGCTGGCATGCGCTGGTCGTGCCGGTCCGCAGCATCGTCGACCTTACCGGCCTGCTGCGGCGGGAGCATGTCGACATGCTGGGGCTTACCTCTGGCGCGTCCGAGCGCATGGACATGGTGGCGACGACGATTCGCAAGACGCGTCAGGCCGCGCGCAACCGCAACATGGGGGTGATGGTGGGCGGCCCCGCCTTCACCCTGAATCCGGGCCAGGCGCCGCTGGTCGGCGCCGATGCGATGGCGGCCGATGCGAGGGCTGCGCCGGCCCAGGCGGCGCGGGTCATCCGCATGTTGGCCCAACGTGGCTGAGGCGAGGTCCGGCCAGGATGTCAGGGAGGACGCGGCCCCTCTAGACAAAGGACTCTCAGGCCCGTGAAGGCGTTCAAGGCCCCGAAGACATCGCTCGGCAACCTCGATGCCGAAGCCGCAGCGATCCTGATCACCGCAGCGGCCGATATTGCCCTCATCATCGATGAGCGTGGCGTGATCCGGGACGTGGCCTTCAACAGCGAGGACCTGGCCGGCGACATGGAGGGCGAGGAAAGCTGGCTCGGGCGCCGCTGGGTCGACACCGTGGCGGAGGACAGCCGGCCGAAGGTGGAGGCCATGCTGAAGGATGTCGCCGAGCGCGCCCTGCCGCGCTGGCGGCACATCAACCAGGGCACCGAGCGCGACGGCTCGGTGCCGATCCTGTTCTCGACGGTCCGCGTCGGCGAGGGCGGGCGCGTGGTCGCCTTCGGGCGCGACCTCAGGCCGCTCTCCGTCCTGCAGCAGCGGCTGGTGGAGGCGCAGCAGTCGATCGACCGCGACTATGCGCGGCTGCGCCACGCCGAGACGCGCTACCGCATGCTGTTCCAGCTCTGGACGGAGCCGGTGCTGATCCTCGATGCGTCGACCCTCGCGGTGCTGGAGGCGAACCGCGCGGCGGACCAGCTGCTCGGCCGCGGCGGCAAGCGCGGCGCGGTGCGGGTCTTCCTCGACATCTTCGCCGAGCGGGGGCGGGAGCGCATCCAGCTCGTGCTGGCGGGGATGCGCGCGACCGGACGTGCGGAGGACGTGCAAGCGACGCTGCAGGAGGATGGACGGGAGGTGCTGGTCTCCGCCACGCCCTTCCGCCAGGAGAATGCGAGCCTCGTCCTGGTGCGGCTGACCTATCCGCAGGGCGAGGCGGGGGCGGTGCTGCTGCCGCGCGCCAAGTCGAAGATGCTGCGGCTGGTCGAGAGCGTGCCGGATGCCTTCGTCGTCACCGAGCAGGATGGGCGCATCATCACCGCCAATGCCGCCTTCGTCGAGATGGCGCAGCTCGGTGCCGAGGACCAGGCGGTGGGGCAGCCGCTGGAGCGCTGGCTCGGCCAGCCGGGCGTCGAGATGGAGGTGCTGACCGCCAATCTCCGCCAGCGCGGGCCGGTGCGGCTCTTCGCCACGACCATGCGCGGCGAGTATGGCGCGACGGTGGATGTGGAGATCTCCGCCGTCTCGGTGATGAACGGCACGGGGCCGTGCTTCGGCTTCGCCATCCGCGACATCGGCACCCGCGTGGCGCTGCCGGCGCGGGCGGCCGGGCGGGCACCGCGTTCCGTCGAGCAGCTGACCGAGCTGATCGGGCAGGTGCCGCTGAAGGACCTGGTGCGCGAGGCGACGGATGTGATCGAGCGGCTCTGCATCGAGGCGGCGCTCGAGCTGACGGGCGACAACCGCGCCTCGGCGGCCGAGATGCTCGGGCTCAGCCGGCAGAGCCTCTATGTGAAGCTCCGGCGCTACGGCCTCGGCGACCTGCCGGCCGAGAATGGCGAGATGGGATGACCGCATGAGCGACCGCGCCCTCCGCCTCGACCCCGCCGCCTGCCTCGAGCTGCTGAAGCCGATCACCTGGTTCGCGCCGATGTGGGCCTTCTCCTGCGGCGTGATCTCCTCGGGCGTCGGCGGCGCGGGGCGGTGGCACGTGATCGCGGCGGGGCTGCTGCTGACCGGGCCGCTGGTCTGCGGCACGAGCCAGGCGATCAACGACTGGTTCGACCGGCATGTGGATGCGATCAACGAGCCGGGGCGGCCGATCCCCTCCGGGCGCATCCCGGGGCGCTGGGGGCTCTATATCGCCATAGGCTGGACGCTCGTCTCGCTCGTCGTGGCGACGGTGCTCGGGCCCTGGGGCTTCGCCGCGACGGTGCTGGGGCTGGCGCTGGCCTGGGCCTACAGCGCGCCGCCGCTGCGGCTGAAGACGAATGGCTGGTGGGGTAACGCCGCCTGCGGCGCCTGCTACGAGGGCCTGCCCTGGATCACCGGGGCGGCGGTGCTGGGGGCGGCGGCGCCGGATGCGCGCGTGCTGGCCATCGCTGCGCTCTACAGCATCGGCGCGCATGGGATCATGACGCTGAACGACTTCAAGTCGGTCGAGGGCGATGCGCGCATGGGCGTCGGCTCCCTCCCCGTGAAGCTCGGCGTGGAGCGGGCGGCGCAGCTGGCCTGCGTGGTGATGGCGGTGCCGCAGGTCCTCGTCGTGGCGCTGCTGCTGGCCTGGGGCAGCGTCTGGCAGGCGGGGGCCATCGGCCTGCTGCTCGCGGTGCAGCTCTGGCTGATGCAGCGGCTGCTGGCCGATCCGCGCGGCAAGGCGCCCTGGTACAACGGGACGGGCACGACGCTCTACGTGCTCGGGATGCTCTTCGCCGCCTTCGCTCTGCGTCCGGTGCTGCCGTGATCGGCTGGCTTGGCATCCTGCGCCTCGGGCTGGTGCAGACGGCGCTCGGGGCGATCGTCGTGCTGACGACCTCGGCGATCAACCGGGTGATGGTGGTCGAGCTCGGCCTGCCGGCGACCATCCCCGGCCTGCTCGTCGCGCTGCACTACGCGGTGCAGCTGATGCGGCCGGCGATGGGCTATGGCTCGGATGCCGGGGGCAGGCGGACGCCATGGATCCTCGGCGGCGTCGGCGTGCTGGCGCTGGGTGGCATCGGCGCGGCGCTGGCGACGGGGCTGATGGCGGAGTGGCGCCTGGCCGGGCTGGCCCTGGCGGCGCTGTCCTTCGTGATGATCGGGCTCGGCGTCGGCGCGGCCGGCACCTCGCTGCTGGCGCTGCTGGCGACGCGGGTGGCGCCGGCGCGGCGGGCGCCGGCGGCAACCATCGTCTGGCTGATGATGATCTTCGGCTTCATCGTGACGACGGCGGTGGCGGGGCGGTTCCTCGACCCCTTCTCTCCGGCACGGCTGCTCGCGGTGGCGGCCGTGGTCTCGGCCCTCGCCATGCTGGTGACGCTGCTGGCGGTCTGGGGGATGGAGCCGGCCGCGGCGCGCACCGCCCCGGCGACGGCGCCGCGCGGCGGGTTCCGCGCCGCGCTGGCGGAGATCTGGGAGGAGCGGCAGGCGCGGCAGTTCACCGTCTTCGTCTTCGTCTCCATGCTGGCCTACAGCGCGCAGGACCTGATCCTCGAGCCCTTCGGCGGCGTGGTCTTCGGCCTCTCGCTCGGGGAGACGACGAAGCTTGCCTCGCTGCAGCATGGCGGGGTCTTCGGCGGGATGATCCTGGTGGCGCTGACGGGCGGGCGGCTCGGCTCGCTGAAGGCCTGGACGGTGATCGGCTGCGGCGCCTCGGCCGCGGCGCTCTTCGCCCTGGCCGGGGCTGGCTTCGTCGGGCCGGCCTGGCCGCTCGGCGCCTCCTACATCGCGCTCGGCGTCGCCAACGGCGCCTTCGCCGCGGCGGCCATCGCCACGATGATGCAGCTGGCCGGCCAGGGGCGCAGCGGGCGCGAGGGCATGCGCATGGGGCTGTGGGGCGCGGCGCAGGCCATCGCCTTCGGGCTTGGCGGGCTGGCGGGGGCCGGGGCGAGCGACCTGGCGCGCAGCCTCATCGCCTCGGCACCCATGGCCTATGGCGCGGTGTTCTGCGCCGAAGGGGCACTGTTTCTCGCCTCGGGGCTGCTTGCGGCGCGCATCGGCCGCGCCGCGGCCCCAAGGCTTCGCCTGGGCGGCCTCGCCGTCTCGCGCAACGGATAAGGGAGGACCAACCATGGCCAACGAGCCTGGAGACTTCGATGTCGTCGTGGTCGGCGGCGGGCCGTCCGGGGCGACGGCGGCGGATGACCTGGCGCGGGCAGGGCGGCGCGTGCTGCTGCTCGACAAGGCGGGGCGGATCAAGCCCTGCGGCGGCGCCATCCCGCCGCGGCTGGTCCGCGACTTCGACATCCCGGACCGCATCATCGTCGCACGGGTGAACGCGGCGCGGATGATCGCGCCCTCCGCCCGCGAGGTGGACATGCCGATCGATGGCGGCTTCGTCGGCATGGTGGACCGCGAGCATTTCGACGAGTTCCTGCGCGAGCGCGCGGCGGAGCACGGGGCGGAGCGCGCGACGGGCAGCTTCGAGCGGATCAGCCATGGGGCCGACGGCACCGCCGTGGTCGAGTACACCGCGAAGGACGGCAGCACGGCGCAGGTGCGGACGCGGCTGGTGATCGGCGCCGACGGGGCGAAGAGCAAGGTCGCCAAGCAGGAGGTCCCGGTCGCCGCCAAGGTGCCCTGCGTCTTCGCCTATCACGAGATCGTCGCATCGCCGGCCGACGGCACCGGCAAATTCGACGCCAAGCGCTGCGACGTCTTCTACCAGGGGCAGCACTCGCCGGATTTCTACTCCTGGATCTTTCCGCACGGGGAGACGACCAGCATCGGCACCGGCTCGGCCCATAAGGGCTTCTCGCTGCGCGGTTCGGTCGGCGCGCTGCGCGAGGCGACGGGGCTGGCAGGCCAGGCGACCATCCGCCGCGAGGGCGCGCCGATTCCGATGAAGCCGGCCAGGCGCTGGGACAACGGGCGCGACGTGGTGCTCGCCGGCGATGCGGCGGGCGTGGTGGCGCCGGCCTCGGGCGAGGGCATCTACTACGCCATGCTCGGCGGGCGGCTGGCGGCGGAGGCGGCGGAAGCCTGCCTCGCCACCGGCGATGCGCGGGCGCTCGGCCTGGCGCGCAAGCGCTTCATGAAGGCGCATGGCCGCGTCTTCTGGATCCTCGGGATCATGCAGTATTTCTGGTACTCCTCGGACAAGCGGCGGGAGAAGTTCGTCGCCATCTGCGAGGACAAGGATGTCCAGCGGCTGACCTGGGAATCCTACATGAACAAGGAGCTGGTGCGGCGCGACCCGATGGCGCATGTCCGCATCTTCTTCAAGGACCTCGCCCACCTCTTCGGCTTCGCCCGCGCCTGATACGGAGTGCCCTGACATGAGCCGACTGCACTCCCTCGACGCCCCGACCGCGCCGCGCCATGCCCGCGGCCAGACCCTGCCGCTGAAGGTGGGCACGCGCGGCTCCCCGCTCGCGCTTTGGCAGACGCGGCATTTCCTCTCGATCATCAGCCGCTTCTGCCCGGTGCTGCGCGATGCCAAGGCCTTCGAGGAGCATGTCATCAGCACCGAGGGCGACCGGGTGCAGGACAAGCGCCTCGCCGATATCGGCGGCAAGGGACTCTTCGCCAAGGAAATCCATGAGGCGCTGTTGGATGGGCAGGTGGACTTCGCCGTCCACAGCCTGAAGGACCTGGAGACGGAGCTGCCGCCGGGCATCGTGCTGGCCTGCCTGCTGCAGCGGGAGGATCCGCGGGATGCGATCATCCTCGGACCCGTCTGCGGCGCGCCTGACCGGCGGGACCCGCTGGCCTGCATCCCCCACGGGGCGCTGATCGGCACGGCCTCCGTCCGGCGGCAGTCGCAGATCCTGGCGGTGCGGCCGGACCTGCGCTGCGAGATCATCCGCGGCAATGTCCAGACGCGGCTCGGGCGGGTGCGGAACGGCGACTTCGCCGCCTCCTTCCTGGCACTCGCCGGCTTGAAGCGGATGGGCCTCGAGCGCGAGGCGGGCGTGGTGCTCGATGCCGATGCGGTGGTGCCGGCGGCGGGCCAGGGCATCGTCGGCGTGACGGTGCGGGCGCGCGACGTGGAGCTGCACGAGCTGCTCTCCGCCATCGAGGACCGGGAGGCGCGGATCGTCGCCACGGCGGAGCGGGCGCTGCTCGGCGCGCTCGACGGCTCCTGCCGGACGCCGATCGGGGCCTATGCGCGGCTGCGGGACGACGGGACCGTGCATCTGACCGGCCTCATCGCCCGGCCGGACGGCAGCTACCTGCTGCGGCATACGGCGGAGGGTCCGGCGATGGAGGCGGAGCGGCTGGGCCGGATGCTCGGCGACCGGCTGCGGCGGGAGGCTCCGGCCGACATCCTCGCCTGAGGACCGCTTGACGGATCGGCTCCGCACCGGAAGGCTGCATGCGTCCCGGTGGATGGAGAGACCGCGTGCTGAGACGCCTGATGCTGGCCGCCCCGCTCCTGGCCCTGGCCGTCGCCGCCCCGGCGCAGGAGGCGGATCACCCGCAGGGCCGGCCGCTGGTCGTCGGCTCGGATTTCGGCGTGGCGCCCTGGATGGTGCGGGGTGCCAACGGCCCGGAGGGCTTCGGCGTCGACCTGATGACGGAGATCGCCCGGCGGCTGGGGCGGCCCGGGGTCGAGATCGTCGACGTGAATTTCTCGGGCCTCTTCGCGGCGCTCTTCGCCAGGCGCTTCGAGTTCACCGCCAACCCGCTCAACATCACCGAGGAGCGGGCGCAGCGGATGCTCTATACCGAGCCCTTCTTCGCCACGGGCAACGGCTTCATCACCCGGCGCGGCGACAGCATGGCGGGGCTCGAGGCGTTGAAGGGCCGGGCGGTCGCGGTCAACCGCGGCACGATCAGCGACACCTGGGCGACGGCGAATGCCGAGAAATACGGCTTCGAGGTGCAGCGCTACGACACCTTCCCCGACAGCGTGCAGGCGGTGCTGACGCGGCGCGCCTTCGCCGCCATCAACGAGATCCCGACGACGGTGTATGCGGCGAGCCAGAACCGGCAGATCACCGTCGCCTTCAAGGACTATACAGGGCGGAATTTCGGCATCGCCTTCCGGCCGGAGAGCCGGGAATACCGCAACCGGGTCGAGGAGATCCTGGAATGCATGAAGGGCGACGGCTTCCTCGCCCGGCTGCATGAGAAGTGGTACGGGGCGCCGCCGGATGCGGGCTCCTCCATGACGCAGGTCTTCCCGGGCTACGGGCCGCCGGGCCTGCCGGGCTTCGAGGATACGGCGCACACGCCGCGCTGCAGCTAGCCGCTGCATGGAGCGGCTGGCGGAGTACTACCTCAACCTCGAGGTGCTCGGGACCTATGGGCCCGACATCGCGGCGGGGCTCTGGGTGACGCTGGCGGCGGCGGTCGCCACGGTGGTGCTCGGCATCGGGTGCGGGCTGCTGATGGCGGTGGCGCTGGCGGCGCGGGTGCCGGTGGTGCGGCAGGCGGTCGCCGTCTGGGTCGAGCTGTTCCGGACGCTGCCGCAGCTCGCCGTCATCGTCGTGCTCTATTTCGGCCTGCCCTATGCGGGGGTGACGCTGTCGCCCTTCTGGGCAACGGTCGGGGCGCTGGGGGCGGTGCTCTCGGCCTTCGCCGCGGAGATCTTCCGGAGCGCGATCCAGGCGCTGCCGCGCGGGCAGTGGGATGCGGCCTATGCGATGGGCTTCCGCTTCCGCGGCGCCTTCTTCCTCGTCATCCTGCCGCAGGCGGTCAGGCTGGCGATCCCGCTGCTGACGAACAGGGCGATCGCCATCACCAAGGGGACGGCGCTCGGCAGCGCCGTCTCGCTCCCCGAGGTATTGGGGCGGGCGCAGAGCGCGATGGCGATCGCGGCCAACCCCTCGCCGCTGACGCTCGCCGCGGCGCTCTACTTGGTGTTGTTCCTGCCGCTGGTCGTTGCCAGCCGGTGGCTGGAGGCGCGGCGGGTGGTGCCGCGCTGATGCTGCAGGACCTGATCGACAATTTCGCGGATTGGGAGAGCCTGGTGAAGGTCTGGCCGTTGCTGGCGCAGGGGCTCTGGCTGACGGCAAAACTCGCCTTGGTCACCCTGCCGCTCGGCCTGGCGGCGGGGCTGCTGGTGGGGCTCGGCTGCGCGCTCGGGGGCCGCGCGGTGCGGATCGGGCTGCTCTGCTGGATCGACCTGTTCCGTGCCTTCCCGGTGCTGGTGCTGCTGGTGCTGATCTATTACGGCCTGCCCTTCCTCGGGCTCACGCTGCCGGCCTTCGCTGCGGTGGTGCTGGCGCTGGTGCTGAACAATTCCGGCTATTACGGCGAGATCTTCCGGGCGGGGCTGGCCAGCATCCCGCATGGGCAGCGGGAGGCAGCGGCGGCGCTCGGCCTCACGCCCCTGAAGGCCATGCTGCTGGTCGTGCTGCCGCAGGCCTTGCGGGCGGTGATCGCGCCGCTCGCCTCGAACAGCCTGGAGCTGGTGAAGGCGACCTCCATCGCCGCCATGGTCGCGCTGCCGGAACTGCTGCGGAGCGCGCGCGTCGCGCAGGAGCAGACCTACAACCCGACGCCGCTGATGGCGGCGGCGGTGCTCTACTTCCTGCTGCTCTGGCCCTTCGCCCATGTGGTGGCGCGGCTGGAGCGGCGGATGCTGGCGGCCAGGCCGTGACCCCCGGCCATAAGGCCACAGGTCACGGCTTGGCCTGTTGCTTGGTCGCGTGACTCACGCCTCGGGCCGTTCCGGCCCGTGGCGATCACGCTTCAGCGGAGGCGGGCGATGAGGCTGAAGGATCGGGTGGCGCTCGTCACCGGCGGGGCTTCGGGGATCGGGCGGGCCATCGCGGCGCGCTTCGTCGCGGAGGGCGCTGTGGTTGTCATCGCCGACATCACCACCACCGTGCGGGAGGGCGGGCAGCCGACGCATGAGTGGCTCGGCATCGAGCATGTACGGACGGATGTGTCGGTGGAGGCGGAGTGCGAGGCGGCGGTCGCGCATGTCGTGGCGCAGCATGGGCGGCTCGACGTGCTGGTGAACGATGCGGCGATCAGCCTGGGCAAGCCGCTGCTCGACTGCACGCGGGAGGAGTGGGACCGGGTGCTGGCGGTGAACCTCACCGGCTGCTTCCTGATGAGCCGGGCGGCGGTGCGGGCGATGCTGGCGCAGGCGCCGCGCGGCGAGGTGCGCGGGCGGATCGTCAACATCTCCTCCCAGCATGGGATGGTGGCCTCGCCGGGCGACATCGCCTATGGCACCTCGAAGGCGGGAGTCGCCTATCTGACGCGGCAGGTCGCGGTGGACTACGCGGCGCAGGGCATCGTCTGCAATGCGGTGGCGCCGGGGAAGATCCTGACGGGGAAGGCAGGGCGGGCCACCGATCCGGCGATGATCGCCTATTCCCACGCCCGCACGCCCTGGCCGCGGCTCGGCAAGCCGGAGGACGTGGCGGGGGCGGCGCTCTTCCTCGCCTCCGATGACGCGATGTACGTCACCGGGGAGAACCTGATGGTCGATGGCGGCTGGATGGCCTACTGAGTCGGCTCTGAATAACCCCGTTAGGCCGCGCGGGCTGTAGCTGGGAGATGGTCCGACTGGGCGATTGCGTGAATGAGGCTGGTGAGAAGGGCGAGCAAAAGGGCTCCCAGGTAGGCGAGG
>JAESFQ010000032.1_pt1 | contig 101120 bp, 84 predicted proteins | sample 9269431 | NCBI WGS metagenome assembly JAESFQ01 (sample SAMN14502588, study PRJNA617103) | algae metagenome | isolation source: Plectolyngbya sp. WJT66-NPBG17 and co-occurring heterotrophs from well... | place: USA: Mojave Desert, Joshua Tree National Park, California | collected 2006-08-06 | reverse complement strand
CCACGCTGTACGCCCGGCGCCACCAGATCGAGAACCTGTTCTCCCGGCTCAAGGACTGGGGCCGCATCGCCCTCAGGCGCGACAAAACCCACCGCAGTTGGGTGGGCTTCGCCCATCTCGCCGCCACACCATGATCAACCTGCGCATCGCAAGGTTCAGTCACAAACCCTAGGCGGCTACCAGCGGCGATAGCCCCAGGGCCGGCGGTAATAGCCGCGCCCGCCATAGAAGCCGAAGGAGACGCTCGGCCCCCAGTAATAGGGATAGGCCGAGTAGGCATAGGGCGCCGCATAGCCATAGGCCGGCACCGGATAGGATACGATGGCCGGCGGCGGCGCCTGCACGGTGTTGCCGGCGCTGGTCATGCACTGCGCATAGGCCACGTCGTAGCGCCCCTGCAGGCTGCCGGACGAGGCCTGGGCATTGTTGGCGCCGACCGCCGAGCCGGTGAGCAGCCCGGCCCCGGCGCCGATCGCGGCGCCCGCTCCTGCCGCCCCGCCGGCCGAGCCGATCAGCGCCCCCGCCGCGGCACCGAGCGCGGTGCCGACCGCGGCGCTGCCGACCGCCGACTGGTTCGCCGCCTGGCCTGGCGTGATGCCGATCGAGGACTGCGCATAGTTGCGGCAGCCCACATCCTCGTTCTGGAACTGGGCCAAGTCCTTGCCCTTGGCTGGCATGGCATAGAGGCTCGGTCCGCTCGGCGGCGCGACGGCGCAGGCGGCGAGGGAGAGCGGGAGGATCAGCGCGAGGCTGGTGCGTGCGGGGCTCATCTTGGCTCGTCTTCTTTGGAATGGACCACCTCCGATAATATAGGCAGCCGTCCGCCGAATTGCGCCCCTATCGTTACATGTCAGTGTGTTAAGCCCTCCGTCAGAAGGCGGGCGAAGAGCGGCACCGCCGCCTCCAGCGCCGCCAGCTCCACGCATTCCCGCGGCGTATGCGCCATGCCGATGTCGCCCGGGCCGAGCACCATGCAGGGGGCGAGGGCCTGCAGCTCCGAGGCATCCGTCCCGAAGGCCGCAGTGCGCGCCGGCTGGCCGGCGAGCCGCACCGCCTGCCGCACCAGCGGATGGTCCTCGGCGAGCTCCGGCGGCGGCCCCTCGGCGGCGATGGCGAGCTCCACCCCGGCCCGCGCCGCCGCCGCGCGGATCTCGGCCAGGATCGGCTCCCTGTCGAGGCTTCGGCTGGCGCGGAACTTGATGCGGCAGGTGGCAAGCGGCACCGTCACGTTCACCGCCGTGCCGTGGTTGTCGATGACCAGGTTGAAGTCGGTGAAGGGCGGGTCATAGGCCGGGTCCCGCAAGGCCGGATCCTCCCTCAGCCGCAGATGCATCGCCCGCATCTCGGCGAGGAAGGGGATCAGCGCCCAGTTGGCGTTCCGCCCCGCCGCCCCGGACGAGTGCGCCTGCACCCCATGGGCGCGGGCGATGATGTTGGCCGAGGAGCGGTGCCCCCGCACCGGCACGAGCCCCGTCGGCTCCGCGACGATGATCCCCTGAACGCCGAGCGAGCGCGCCAGCCGGCTTCCTGCCGCCGCCCGCGCCCCGGCCTTGGTGGTCTCCTCATCCGTGGTTATAAGCAGCGTCGCCGGCACATCCGCGGGCACCGACCGCGCGGCGAGGATGCAGGCCGCGACGGCGCCCTTCATGTCGACGCTGCCGAGCCCGTGCAGCACCCCGCCCTCAATCCGCGGCGCCCAGGGATCCTCCGTCCAGCCCGTTTCCGGCACCGTGTCCATGTGGCCGGAGAGGGCGAGGCCGCCCGGCGGCCCGCGATGCGCGACCAGCGCCCGCTTCGCCACCCCCGCCGCATCGGTGTAGTCGAGCCGCTCGACCTCGAACCCGGCCAGCTCCGCCTCGATCCGTTCGGAGATGGCAAGATTCGAGACCGAGGACCGGCTGTCGATGGCGACGAGGTCGGCGGCGAGGCGGTGTAGGCTGTCCATGCCGCCAAGCCTTGCCGCCGGCGGGCGAAAGGGCAAGTCTCCGCCCATGGAATCCCTTGCCTATCTCGATCCGCGCACTGGCCGCACCTGGCCGCTCGGCGCCCCCCGTTGGTGCGGCGACAACGGGGAGCCGCTGCTGCTCACCGACCTGCCCGGCATCGGCCGCGACCAGGTGGACCGCAGCACCCGCAGCCTCTGGCGCTACCGCGCCGCCCTGCCGCCGCTCGCGGGCGAGCCCATCACCATGGGCGAGGGCTGCACCCCCCTCGTCCCCCGCAGCATCGGCGGGGCGACAGCGCTGCTGAAATGCGAGTGGTTCATGCCGACCGGCAGCTTCAAGGACCGCGGCGCCTCGGTGATGCTCTCCCTGCTCCGCGCCGAGGGCGTGCAGGCGGTGCTGGAGGACAGCAGCGGCAATGGCGGCGCCGCCATCGCCGCCTATGCCGCCGCCGGCGGGATGCGGGCCAAGATCATGGTCCCCGCGGGCACATCGCCAGCGAAGACGGTGCAGAGCCGCGCCTCGGGCGCTGAGATCGAGCTGGTCCCCGGCACGCGGCAGGACTGCGCCGATGCCGCGCTGCGCGAGGCGGCCAACATTTTCTACGCCAGCCACAACTGGCACCCCTATTTCCTTCAGGGCACCAAGACGCTGGCCTATGAGCTCTGGGAGGATCTCGGCTTCCAGGCGCCCGACAACGTCATCATCCCCTGCGGCGCCGGCTCCAACGTGCTCGGCTGCGCCATCGGCTTCGGCGAGCTGCTTCGGGCCGGGGGCATCGCCCGTTTGCCGCGCATCTTCGCAGCGCAACCGGCGCATTGCGCCCCGATCGCCCGCGCCTTCCTCGACCTCGAGCCGGAGCCGGCGCGGCCGACCATCGCCGAAGGGACGGCCATCGCCCAGCCGCTCCGGCTGCCGGAATGCATCGGCGTGCTGCGCCAGACCCAGGGCGGGGCGGTGATGCTGAGCGAGGCGGCGATCGGCGCCGCGACGCTCGACCTCGCCCGGAACGGCATCTATGTGGAGCCGACCTGCGCCCAGGCAGCGGCCGCCTTCGCCAAGCTGCTCGGCACCGGCACGATCCGGCCGGAGGAGCGGACGGTCCTCGTGCTGACCGGCACCGGGCTGAAGGCGACGCCCCGCATCGCCGAGCTGATGGGAATGGCCCTGTGACCCTCGACGACCTGCCGACCCCCTGCCTCGTCCTCGACCTTGGCCTGCTGAAGCGGAACCTCGCCGCCATGCAGGCCGCCGTCGCCCGCCACCCCGGCCTGGTGCTGCGCCCCCACCTCAAGACGGCGAAGAGCCGCGAGGTCGCCCGCCTCGCCTCGCCGGATTTCGGCCCGGTCACCGTCAGCACGCTGGCCGAGGCGCGCTACTTCGCCGAGGCCGGCTGGCGCGACCAGATCTATGCCGTCGGCATCGTGCCGGCGAAGCTCGACGCCGTCGCCGCGCTGAACGAGGCGGGCGCCGCGGTGAAGGTCATCACCGACGACCTCGAGGTGGCCCGCGCCATCGCCCTCCACTCCGGCCCCGTCGAGGCGCTGATCGAGGTGGATGTCGGCGAGGGCCGCGGCGGCATCGCGCCCGAGGACCCGCTGCTCGAGGCGATCGGCGCCGCCCTCGGCCCCCGCCTCGCCGGCGTGCTCAGCCATTCCGGCCACAGCTACAACGGCCGCAGTCCCGAGGAGATGGCGGAGGTGGCGGAGGCGGAGCGCCTCTGCATCACCACCGCCGCCGAGCGGCTGCGCGCCGCCGGCCTGCCGGTCCCGATCGTCTCCCTCGGCTCCTCGCCGACGGCGCTGCATGCCAGGCGGATGGACGGCGTCACCGATGTCCGCGCCGGCGTCTACATGTTCGGCGACCTGTTCCAGGCCCAGCTCGGCACCCATGCGGTCGAGGACATCGCGCTCACCGTCCTCGCCTCCGTCATCGGCCGCAGCGAGGCGCGCAACACGCTGCTGCTGGATGCCGGGGCGCTGGCCCTCTCCAAGGACCGCAGCACGCAGGCGGCGCCGCGCGACTACGGCTTCGGCCTTGTGCTGGACCGGCTCGGCCGGCCGAGCCTCGGCGAGGCCGTCATCGCCCGCGCCTATCAGGAGCATGGCGAGGTCCGCAACGAGGCGCCGCTGCCTGCGTTGCCCCTCGGCACGCGGCTGCGGGTGGCGCCCAACCATTGCTGCCTCACCGCCGCAGCGCATGACCGCTACCACGTCGTGGACGGCGATGACCGGGTCGTCGCCGTCTGGGACCGGGTGAACGGCTGGTAGGAGGAACCGCGAGATGGCGAGACGCTGGCTGTCCCTGCTCTACGTCCAGGTGCTGATCGCCATCGTCCTCGGCGTCGCCCTCGGCGCGATCTGGCCGGAGACCGGCGCGGCGCTGAAGCCGCTCGGCGACGGCTTCATCAAGCTGATCAAGATGGTGATCGCCCCGGTGGTTTTCCTCACCGTGGTCCACGGCATCGCCAGCGTGAAGGATGCCGGGCGCATCGGCCGCGTCGGCGTCAAGGCGCTGGTCTATTTCGAGGTGGTCTCGACCTTCGCCCTCGCCATCGGGCTGATCGTCGCCAAGGTCTTCCAGACCGGCGCGGGCTTCAACATCGATCCGAGCCAGCTCGACGCCAAGGCGGTGCAGGGCTACGCCCAGCGCGCGCAGTCGGACAGCGTGACCGACCACTTCATGCACATCATCCCCGACACCTTCATCGGGGCCTTCGCCGGCGGCGACCTGCTGCAGGTGCTGTTCCTCGCCGTGCTGACCGGCTTCGCCATCAACGCCCTGCCGGAGCGGGCGCGCGATGCGGCGAGCCATGCCGTCGACGGCCTCAGCGCCATCTTCTTCGGCGTGGTCAAGATCGTGGTGCGGGCGGCGCCCATCGGCGCCTTCGGCGCCATGGCCTTCACCATCGGCGCCTATGGCTTCGGCTCGTTGATCCGGCTCGGCGAGCTGGTGGCGACCTTCTACCTCACCTCCATCCTCTTCGTGCTGCTGGTGCTCGGCAGCATCGCCCGCTTCTGCGGCTTCTCCATCATCCGCTTCATCGCCTATATCCGCGAGGAGCTGCTGATCGTCCTCGGCACCTCGAGCAGCGAGAGCGTGCTGCCGCAGATCATGCAGAAGCTCCGGCGCCTCGGCTGCTCGCCCAATGTTGTCGGGCTGACCGTGCCGCTCGGCTACAGCTTCAACCTCGACGGCACCAACATCTACATGACGCTGTCGACGATGTTCCTCGCCTATGCGACGAACACGCATCTGACCCTGGGGCAGGAGCTGACCATCCTGCTCGTCGCCATGCTGACCTCGAAGGGCGCCTCGGGCGTGACCGGGGCGGGCTTCGTGACGCTGGCCGCGACGCTCTCGGTCATCCCCGACATCCCGATCACGGCGCTCGCCGTGCTGGTCGGCATCGACAAGTTCATGAGCGAGTGCCGGGCGCTCACCAACCTGGTCGGCAATGGCGTCGCCTGCGTCGCCGTCAGCCGCTGGGAGGGCGAGCTGGACACCGCCCGCCTCAGCGCCGAGCTGGCCCGCGGCCCCGGCACCCATGCGCTGGACGATGCGGCGCCGGTCCGCGCCCCGGCGGAATAGCTTGCGGTGCGGGCCAGCGCGGGCGAGGCTTCGCCCCATGAGCCTCGCCGACCATATCCGCCGCGAGAGCGCCCGCCTCGCCGCCCTCTGCACCGCCTGCGGCGACTGCGTCCGCGCCTGCCCGATGACGCCCTATGCCCCGGGCGTCGCGGAGGCCGGGCCTGAAGCCGTCGCTGCCGGGACGCGCGACGTGCTCCTCGCCGGCCCCGGCACGCCGGAGGCCCGCGCCTGGATCGCCGCCTGCACCCGCAGCGGCGTCTGCACCCCGGCCTGCCGCGAGGGGATCGACCCTGCTTTCATGCTCCGCCTCGCCACCTGGCGGGCCAAGGGCGCGCTCGGCGACCCGCCGCTGATCGCGGTGAAGGAGGACACCCAGTTCTCGCCCAAGGTGAAGGCCTTCGCCCGCCTCACCCTGACCGAGGAGGAGCAGCGCGAATGGCTGTAGGCGGCGAGAAGGCCATCTTCTGGTATGGCTGCAACATGACCCGCCATGCCGAGGTCATCCGCGCGACGGCCCGGCTGCTGGAGGCGGTCGGCGTCGAGGCGGCGCCGACGGGCGGCCCGGCTTCCTGCTGCGGCAGCCCGAAGGATGCCAATGCCCGCATCAACGAGGGCATGGCCCGGCGCACCATCCAGGGCTTCAACGCCACTGGCCGCGGCACCGTCGTCACCTGGTGCCCCTCGTGCCACATGAACATGCAGGACAGCATGGCGCCGGTGACGCCGACCAATTTCGAGACCGTGCATGTGACGGAGGTGCTGCATGCGCGGCGCGAGGCGCTGCGCCCGCTGCTGCGCCGCCTCGTGCCGGCGCGGGTGCTGCTGCATGCCCATCTCGGCTTCGACGGCCGGGTGCCGATCAACGCGCTTGTGCCGGACCTGCTCCGCCTCATCCCGGGCCTCGAGCTCGTCGAGCACCCCTGCCGCGTGCCCGGCCATATGTGCTCCTCGCTCGCCGCGGTGCCGGGCGCGCTCGCCGATGCCCAGCGAGCGACGCTCGCCGCCATGGCGGAGACGGGCGCCAGTACGCTCTGCACCATCTTCCATTCCTGCCACCGCGAATGCGTCGGGCTGGAGCAGAACCATCCGGTCCGCGTGGTGAACTGGATCCACCTCCTCGCCTGGAGCGCCGGTTGGGAGGCGGAGGATGGCTACAAGGCAATGCGCAACGCCGCCGACCCGCGCGCCGCCCTCGGCGAGGCGCTGGTCGAGGCGGCGGGCGAGGTGCCCTTCGCCCGCCTGGTGGAGCCGGAGCTGCGCAAGTCGCCGCCGATCTAGACTTTTGTCTTGTCGCATGATTCACGCCTCCGGCCGTTCTAGCCTTCGGCGATCATGCTCTGGCTACTCCACCTGCATCCGCAGCTCCGCCACCAGCGGCCGCACCTGGGCGAGCTGCGCCCGCACCGCCGCGCCGAATTCCTCCGCCGAATTGCCGCCCGGCTCGGCTCCCAGCTCGGCGATCCGCCGCGCCACCTCGGGGTGCCGCGCCGCCGCCGCGATCTCCTGCTGCAGCCGCGCCAGGATCGGGGCCGGCGTCGCCGCCGGGGCGAAGAACCCGTTCCAGCCGAGCAGCTCGATGCTCGGATAGCCCTGCTCCCGCGCCGTCGGCACATCCGGCAGGGCGGTCGCGCGCTGCGCGGCGAGGGTTGCGACCGAGCGCAGCGCCCCCGCCTTGATATTGGCCAGCGAGGAGGAGAGCTGGTCGCCGCCGAACTGGATCCGACCCGCCAACATGTCCTGCACCAGCGGCGCGGCGCCGCGGAAGGGGATGTGGTCCATGCGAATCCCCGCATCCCGCTTCAGCACCTCGCCCACCAGGTTGATGGTGCTGCCGGGCCCGGTCGAGCCGTAGAACAGGTTGCCCCGCTCCTTCGCCACCGCGACGAACTCGCGGAGGTCGCGCGCCGGCACCGAGGGGTTCACCAGCAGCATCATCGGCACGTTGGCGCCCATGGAGATCGGCGCGAAATCCTGCTCGATCCGGTGCGGCGCGCGGCCAGCGAATTCCAGCGCCGCCGTCGTCGTGCAAAAGGTCAGGTTGTGGAAGAGCAGCGTATGGCCATCGGGCGCCGACTTCGCCACCACATCCGCGCCGATCGAGCCGCCCCCGCCGCCGCGGTTCTCGATGACCACGGACTGGCCGAGCGTCTCCGTCAGCCGCTGGGCATAGAGGCGGGCCAACAGGTCCGTCGTGCCCCCGGCGGGGAAGGGCACGATGATGCGCACCGGCCGCGCCGGCCAGGCCTCCTGCGCCGCAGCACCGCCCGCCAGTGCCGCGGCCATCCCGCCCAGCACGCCGCGCCGTCCGATCTTTGCTGTCATGGCGTCCCTCCCTTGGGAGGCGGCGCCTCAGCCTTCGATGCTGAGGTTCAGCCGCTCCGAGATTTCGGTCCATTCGCGCAGGTTGCGCGCGATCTGTGCCCGGAAGGCAGCCGGGTCCTGGTAGCTCGGGATGGTGTCGATCGCCAGCAGCCGCTGCTGCGTCTCCGGCTTCATCGCCGCGACCCGGAAGGCCTCCATCAGCCGGTCGAGCGCCGGCTGCGGCGTCCGCGCCGGGGCCAGCAGGCCGGAGAAGCCGCTGAAGCTGAACCGGTCGGAGAAGCCCAACTCCCTGAGGTTCGGCACATCAGGCATGGACGGGACGCGGCGGTCCCCGCTCGCGGCCAAGGCCCGGATGCGCCCGGCCTTCATCATCTCCCCCGCCGCCGCCATGCTGTGGAAGCCGCCATGGATGCTCCCCCCCAGCATGTCCTGCAGCATCGGCGTCTCGCCGCGATAGGAGACATGCGTCATCTCGAGCTTCGCCTCTTCCGCCAACATCAGCGCGAAGGCATGGCCCGTGCTGCCCGGCGCATAGGAGCCGAGCGAGAGGTCCCGCCCGCGCCCCCAGGCGACGAACTGCGCCATGGTCCGGACCTCGGCCGGCACCTTCGGCCCGACGCAGAACAGGATGGAGGTGGTGCCGAGCCGGCCGATCGGCGCGAAATCCGCCACCGGGTCATAGGGGAAGCGCCGCATCACCACCGGCGTCTGCACATGGGTGGTGATGGTGAAGAGCAGCGTGTAGCCGTCCGCCGGCGCCTTGGCCGCGGCCTCGGTGCCGATCAGCCCGCCGCCGCCGCCACGGTTCTCGATGAGGATGGTCTGGCCGAGCTCCGGCTGCATGCCCTCGGCGGCGATGCGCGCCCAGGTATCCGTCCCGCCGCCGGGCGGGAATGGGACGATGAAGCGGATCGGGCGGTCGGGATAGCTGCCCTGGGCACGGGCAATGGCGGGCAGGGCCAGCAGGCCTGCAAGGGTGCGTCGCTGGATCATCTCAGCCATCCACGGTGAGGTTCATGGAGGTCGCGAGCTCCGTCCATTGTTGGAGCTGCACGGTCATCTCCGCCTTGAACTCGGCGGGCGGCAGGTAGCCGGGGATGGTGTCCATCTCCATCAGGCGGCGCAGCACGGCCTCGTTGCGCATGGCGCCGGCAAAGCTCTCCGTCAGCTGCGCATGGATCGGCGCCGGGATCCGCGCCGGGGCGAAAAGGCCGATGAAGCCGGCCATGCCGAAGGCCTCCGGATAGCCGAGCTCCACGAAATTCGGCAGCTCCGGCACGGAGGGGATGCGCCGCCGCCCGAGCGTCGCCAGGGGCCGCAGGCGGCCGGAGCGGATATAGTCCCCCGCCGCCGTCATGCTGTGGAAGCCGCACTGGATGCGCCCGCCGAGGATGTCGGTCAGCATCGGCGCCTCGCCGCGATAGGCGATATGCGTCATCCCGAGCTTCTCCACGTCGGAGAAGAGCTGCGCGAAGGCATGGCCCGAGGAGCCGCTGGCATAGGAGCCGAAGGCGAGGTCCTTCCCGCGCGCATAGGCGACGAATTCGGCAAGCGTCTTCGCCGGGATCTCGGGGCGGATGCAGAAGGGCAGGGGCGTCGTGCCCACCTTGCCGATCGGCGCGAAATCCTCGAGCGGCTGATAGGGCCAGCGACGGAACACCACCGGCGACTGGATCAGCGGGCTGATGGTAAAGAGCAGCGTGTAGCCATCGGTCGCCCCCTTCGCCACGTATTCGGCGCCGAGCATGCCGCCCGCCCCGCTGCGGTTCTCGATGACGACCGGCTGGCCGAGCGTGGCGCCCATCGCCTCGGCGATGAGGCGGGACCAGATGTCGGTGGCGCCGCCGGGCGGGAAGGGGACGATGAAGCGGATCGGCCGGTCCGGATAGGCCTGTTGCGCCAGGGCGGGCGCGGCGAGCAGGGCGGCACCCAGGGCGGGCAGGCTCCGGCGATACATGACGTGACCTCCATCTTTTGGAGGCAGAGTGGCGGAGCTTCGCCGCCGCTTCAATCCCGCCTTGCCGCATAGGCGGGCAGCGACCAGCCGCGGGCGATGGCAGCGGCGCGGATGGCGAAGCCGAGCGCCATCCCGGCCAGCAGCGCCGTATCGCGCCAGACCCCGTTCATCCGCAGCAGGACGAAGGCGGCAGCACCCGCGAGGGCGGCCAGGGCATAGATCTCCTTCCGCAGCAGCAGCGGGATCTCGTTGCAGACCACATCCCGCAGCATCCCGCCGAAGGTGGCGGTGGCGACGCCGAACAGCACCGCGGCCCAGGGCTTGATCCCGCCGATCAGCGCGATCTCCGCCCCGAGGACGGCAAACAGGGCAAGCCCCACCGCATCCGCCCAGAGGAAGGCGCGGAAGCGGTTCTCGACGCGATGCGCGGTGAAGAAGATCAGCACCGCTACGGCGCTGGCGATGGCGAGCTGCGTCGGGTCGCGCAGCCAGAAGACCGGGGTGCGGCCCATCAGCAGGTCCCGCACCGTGCCGCCGCCGAAGCCGGTGACGGCGGCAATGAGTACGAAGCCCACCACATCCATCTGCTTGCGGGAGGCGACCAGCGCCCCCGAGGCGGCGAAGACCGCGACCCCGGCAAGATCCAGCCAGTGCAGCAGGGTCTCGAAGCCGCCCATGGCGGCTATTCCGCCGGCACCGCCTCGGCCCGCGCCGCCGCCGCGCTCTCCTTCACGCCGCCCGCGCAGAGCAGCGACAGGCCGAGCAGCCCGGCGACGACCGGCAACACCAGCCCGGGATGGCCGAGGTCGATCAGCATCCCCATCGGCACCGGGGTGATGGCGGAGCCGAGCGGCAGCCCGGCCGAGACGAAGCCGAAGACCTTGCCGATCTGCCCGGGCGGGCAGGCATCCTTCAGCATCACGTCCCGCGGGGTGCGGGAGGTGCCGAGCGCCAGCCCCGCCAGGACGGCGACCGCCGGCAGCAGCGCCTCCGGCATCGGCACCAAGCCAAGCGAGAGCAGCAGCGCCATGGCGCCCAGGGTCAGCACCGTCACCATGCCGAGCAGGTTGCGCTTCGAGGTGTCGGCGATCCAGCCACCGGCCAGCGTGCCGCAGGTAGCGCCGACCATGTAGCCGGTGAGCGCGCCGGAGGCGACGAGCACCGGCGTCCCCCAGAGCTTGCCGAGCACCGTCACCAGCCAGGCCTGCACGCCGGAGCCGGCCATGGAGGAGAGCAGGAAGAAGGCAAAGAAGAGCAGCATCGGCCGCGACAGCAGCACCGCGCGGCTGGACAGCGCCTCCTCGGCCTTGGCCGGCTTCGCCTGGTCGCGCAGCACGCCGCTCTGCAGCAGGATGGCCGCCACCACCGGGATGCCAAGGAGTCCGACCGTCAGCAACGCCCCGCGCCAGCTCGTCACCCCGAGCAGCAGGGCGATGACCGGCGGAGCGAGGGCGAAGCCAAGGTTGCCGGTGAAGGTGTGCAGCGCGAAAGCCCGTCCCATGAAGGACTTGTTCACGCTGCCCGTCAGGATCGCGTAGTCGGCCGGATGGATGACGCTGTTGCCGATGCCGGACAGCACGGCCAGCGGCAGGATCATCCAGAAGGCCGGCGCGAAGGCCATAGCGGAGACCGAGAGCGCCATCAGCAGCGTCCCACCGACCAGGAAGGGCCGCGCCCCCCAGCGATCCACCCAGAAGCCGACCGGCGTCTGCAGCACCGCGGTCGTCGCGCTCATCAGCGCGACCGAGAGGCCGAGCATGGCATAGGAGACGCCGAACTCGGCCCGCCACTGCAGGAAGAGCGGCGGCAGGCAGAGCATGTAGAAATGCGACAGGAAATGCCCGGTGCCGATCAGCGCGACGATGCGCATGTCTCGACCGCCGGCGGCGCCGGCTTCAGGTTCAGGCTGGCGGGTCATGGGCGGGCCCCGATCCAATGATGCAGCGCCGTTCCGGTCGGCGCTGGCGATGTCCGGCCCCTCCGGGTTAGCCTCCCGTCATGCGGCGTGCAACTGGCATCGGGCTCGTCCTGCTGGGGGGAGGCATCGCCTTCGGCCTCACCCGGTACGGCACCACCTCCGCGGAATGCCGCGAGGCCCGCACCCAGGGCCTGCCCAATGCCGAGGAGCTTTGCGGCAGCAGCTCCCGCAGCGGCGGTTCCTCCTCCTCGTCGTCTTCCTCATGGCGCAGCAGCGGTAGCGGCAGCTCGGCCACCACGACCACCGCCAGCGCCCGCGGCGGCTTCGGCAGCTCCGGCGGGGGCGGCAGCTGATGCGCCGGCTGGAGCAGGCGCCCCGCCCGGACCGGCTGGAGCGCGCCCGCAGCATGGGCTTCGCCTTTGCCGAGATCGAGGGCGAGGCCTACTGGGACGAGACCGCCCGCTATGCCTTCACCGCCGCCGAGATCGATGCGCTGGAGGCGGCGACGGCCGAGCTCGAGCGCCTCACCCGCCTCGCCTGCGCGCATCTGGTGCGGGAGGATACCGGCCGCGCGCTTGGCCTCACCGATGCCGCCTGGGCGCTCGCCAAGCGCTCCTGGCTGCGCGGCGAGCCGAGCCTCTACGGCCGCATGGACCTCCGCTGGGACGGCACCGGCCCGCCCAAGCTCCTCGAATACAATGCCGACACCCCGACCGCCCTCTTCGAGGCCGCGGTGGTGCAGTGGGAACGGCTGCAAATGATGGGGTACACTTGCACGCCCCAGCTTCAAGCCGCCGCGGCGAACCCAGGCCCTTCCAGGCTCTCCCGGATGAACCGCATCAGCGGCTCGGCCAGCGGGTTCTGCCCCGCCGCATCGCCGAAGACGCACATCTCCGCCGTCCCCAGCGCCGGCAGGCCCGGCACCTCGACGAGGCCGGGCGGCATCCCGCTTCGGCCGAGCACGCTCAGCGCGAAGCCCGCCTGCGCCGCGGCCGCGACGCCGAGCAGGCTGGCCGAGACATAGACCACCTCGAAGCCCATCCCCGCCCGGGCCAGCGCCGCCAGCGCCCGGTCGCGGAACATGCAGCCGGGGGGAAGCATCGCCAGCGGCAAGGGGCGCCCCGCCGGCGCCACCCAGTCCGGCGCCGCGACCCAGACCACGGCCTCGGTCCAGATCGGCCGGCCCTCCGTCTCGCCGTCCCGCCGCTTGCCGAGCACCAGGTCGAGCGCGCCCCGCTCCTGCGCCGCCCGCAGCTCATGGCTGCGCCCGACCTCCACCTCGAGGGCCACCTCCGGATAGGTCCGGGCGAAGCGCGCCAGCAGCGGCGCCAGGTTGCGCGGCACGAAATGATCGGCGACGCCGAGCCTGAGCCGCCCGGCCACCGGCGGCGCCACCATCCGCCGCACCGCCTCGTCGTTCAGCGCCAGGATGCGCCGCGCATAGGCGAGCAGCGTCTCGCCGTCCCGCGTCAGGACGACGCTGCGGCTGGTGCGCTCCAGCACGCGGCGCCCCACCACCTCCTCCAGCCGCTTCACCTTCAGGCTGACGGCCGACTGGGTGAGGCCGAGCGCCGCCCCGGCCGCGGTGAAGCCGCCGCGCTCCGCCACGGCGACGAAGCAGCGGAGCAGGTCGAGGTCGAGATCGGGGATGCGCATGGGCCGAGCATCCCTCAGCCCATGCGCGGCATCAATCAGACGTCCTCGTCGTAGTCGCCGCCGGCATCGTCCATGCCGCCGCCGGTGTCGTAATTGCTCGTATCCGTGTCGTAGCCGCCGCCGGTCGCGTCCTGGGTGGCGGCATAGTCCTGGCCGCCGCCGCCCCAGCCCTGGTCGGCCGCGGCCGCGCCCGGATCGGTCCAGGGCGAGGAAGCCGGCACCGCCTCCTGCCCGAAGGCCCCGCCGCCGCCGGTCAAGTCGGAGGCGGTGGAGGCCGCCGCGCCGCCATGGCCGGAGAAGGCGTTCATCAGCATGTTGCCGACCACCATGCCGCCGGCGACACCCGCCGCCGTGGTCAGCGCCGTGCCGAGGAAGCCGGACCCCCCGCGCTGCGGCTGCAGCATCCCCGGGTTGTAGCCCGGCGGATAGACCGGCTGCGGGGGAGGGGTCATCTGCGGCGGCTGCCGGCTGGCGCCACCCCCGCCGAACATGCCGCCGAACAGCCCGCCGCTGCGCGGCTGCTGCGCCGCCTGGGTCTGGGCGCGGGCATTTTGCACCTCCCATTCCAGCTGGCGGATGCGGTTTTGCGTCTCCACCAGCGCCGCCTCCTGCACGAAGGCGGTCTGGGTGATGCGGTAGCGCGCCTCCGGATAGCGGGCGAAGAGGTCGGCGATCAGCGCATCCGCCTCGCGGTCGACCGGCGGCAGGTTCGGCCGCGACTGGGTCGCCGGCACACTGCTGCCGCCCCAAGGCCCCGGCGCGGGGGCGGCGGCCGGCGCTGCGCCGGCAATCCGCTCCACGAACTGGCTAATGATCCGGCGTTCGTCGTCGTTCATGGTCCTCGTGTCTCCCTGGCCTCGTCCCGGCGGCCGCCGCCCTGTTCCCGGGCTGGTCCGGCCTTCGCGACCATGCCGGCGAAGTGGCCCGGCACCCGAACCGTTTCAAGCGGCAGCGATGCGTCCTGGCAGGCCAAGCCGCCGCCATTCGATCACCGGGCAGCGATCCTGCACGAAGCGCAGCCCGGCCGCCCGCGCCCGCTCCCCGGCCGCGTCATCGCGCACGCCAAGCTGGAGCCAGACGCTGCGGGCACCGAGGCGGATGGCCTCGTCCACCACCGCCCCCGCCTCCTCGCTGCGGCGGAAGACGTCGACCATGTCGAGCGGCCCCGCGGCCTCGAGGCTCGGGGCCACGGCCGCCCCGTGCAGAACCCCGCCGGCGAGGCCGGGATTGACCGGCGTCACCTGGTAGCCGCGTGCCACCAGGAAGCCGGCGACGCCGTGGCTCGGCCGCTCCGGCCGGGCCGAGGCGCCGACCACGGCGATGCGCCTCGTAGTCAGGAGGATGTCGCGGATCTCCGCGTCGCTCATGGATGTCGTCTCCGGTGCTTGCCTTCCGCCGCGCCGCCCGGCATTCCTCGGCGGGCGAGGGCCTGTAGCTCAATGGTCAGAGCGGACCGCTCATAACGGTTTGGTTGCAGGTTCGAGTCCTGCCGGGCCCATCGCGCACCCGCCATGGTCGCCCGCGCCCCCGCAGCGCCCCGGTCCGCTATCCCCGCTCCGCCTCCGGCACCGGCACGTCGAAGCCGTTCAGCGTGACCGAGACCATGCAGTAGAGCCCGACCAGGTAGATCAGCTCCGCCGCGCCCTGCTCGCCGAAGGCCTCGGCCGCCTGCCGGTAGCTCAGCGCCGGCAGCACCCCGCCACTCACCAGCGCCGAGGCGATGTCATAGGCGATCGCCTGGTCGCGCGGCAGGTCGCCCGGCCGCTGGCCGGCGACGATGGTCGCCAAGGTGTCGTCGGGGAGGCCGCGCTGCTCGGCGGCGATGACATGCGCATAGATTTCGTAGGCCGAGTGGAAATGCGCGCCGGTGACGAGGATGGCGATCTCCCGCACCGGCTTCGGCAGGCCCGGCGAGAAGGACATCGCCTTGGTCAGCTCCCAGATCGGCCCGCCGAATTTCGGCTGGTGCAGCCAGGGATTCCACGGGCCAAGCAGCGCGCCCTCGCCGTCGATGGTGGCGAAACCCTTGAAGTGACCCTCGATGCCGGCGCGCATGTCGGCATAGAGCGGTTTCTGCTCCTCGCTCAACGCATCGGGCTTGATCAGGGGAAGGCGCATCGGACACTCCTCGGCAGGTCTCACAAAATGTGTAGGAACACCCAGAACAGCGCCGCCGAGAGGCAGATCGCCGCCGGCAGGGTCAGCACCCAAGCCAGCAGCAGGTTGCGCAGCGTGGCGATCTGCAGCCCCGCCCCGCTCGCCGCCATGGTGCCCGCGACGCCGGAGGAGAGCACATGCGTGTTGCTCACCGGAAGGCCGTAAAGATCGGCGGCCGCGATGGTCCCCATCGCCATCAGCTCGGCCGAGGCGCCCTGGCCGTAGCTGATATGCGTCTTGCCGATCTTCTCGCCGACGGTGACGACGATGCGCTTCCACCCGACCATGGTCCCGAGGCCGAGCGTAATGGCGACAGCGACCTTTACCCAGTCCGGGATGAAGCGCGTCGCCCGGTCGAGCAGGCCGTGGAAGGCCGCGACGTCCTGCGCCTCCTGCGGGGCGAAGGCAGGGTCCTTCTGCTTCGCCATCAGCCGAGCGCCTCGCCGGCGAGGTACATGTGGTTGCGGACATTCGGCACCGCCTCGTCCGGCAGGGCGCGCAGCTCGCCATAGCCGTGGACCTGCCCGGCGATGCCGGCCGAAAGCTGGCGCAGCGCCGGCACCGTCTCCGGCTGCAGGGCCTTGTCCCGCACATAGGCAGTGACGGCAAGGCGCGGGTCGCCCTCCACCGGCGCCCGGCCGCCATGCGCGGCGAGCGCCGCATCCAGCCCCGCCGCAGCCTCGACGAAATGCTGCGCATGCGGCGCGTCCGCGGTGCGGTTGAGCGCATAGACCGTCGGCACCGTGCCCACCAGGATCAGCATGATGAGCCCTATGCCCTTCTGCCCGTCATTCGAGCTATGCGCGAAGGAGACGCCGGTGCAGGTGAAGATAAGCAGCCCGCGGATCCAGCGCGGCGGCGGCTTGCTGCCCTCGGGCTCGGCATAGAGCTCCGGCCAGCGGACGAGCAGCTGCAGCAGCAGGTACATGCCGGCGGCGCAGCAGAAGCCGACCAGCGGCGAGAGCAGCAGCGCATAGCCGATCTGCGTCGCCTGGCCCCAATCCACCCCGGCCGTGCCGCTCTGGCCGTGCATCAGGCTGTTGGCGACGCCGACGCCGACGCCGATGATCGAGCCGATCAGCGTATGCGAGGAGGAGGCCGGCAGGCCGAGCGCCCAGGTGCCGAGGTTCCAGATGATGGCCGCGATCAGCAGGGCGAAGACCATGGCGAAGCCCGCCTGGCTCGAGACCTGCAGGATCAGCTCCACCGGCAACAGCGAGATGACGCTGAAGGCCACCGCGCCCGAGGAGGTCAGCACGCCGAGGAAGTTGAACATCCCTGACCAGACCACCGCCACGTTGGGGCTGAGCGAATGGGTGTAGATCACCGTCGCCACCGCATTGGCGGTGTCGTGAAAGCCGTTGACGAATTCGAAGCCGAGCGCGATCAGCAGCGCCACGCCGAGCAGCAGGTAGGGCAGCGCGCCCTGTTCATGCGATTGCGAAGGGTCCGTCATCAACCGCCAGATTGCGTAGGCCAGCCCGGCCAGCACGACTGCGGCGAACAGCCCGGTCGCCAGCTTCGACGCCGGCCCCCGCTTCGCCCTGCCGCCGAATTTCTGGTCGAAGATCGATCCCTCGCGGGGCAGCGGCGCCGCCCTGGTGGCCGCCTGGTCCATCTCCACGCCCTCCGCCGGTCCGGCGCATGGAACGCCGGCGGCCCTGGCGTGGCCCGCCTGGCGGAATGACACTCGAATGATATTGCGGCCTCGCCCCGAGGCGCCGCCGCTTTCCACGCCGCTTTCCCTGGGCCGTCCCTGGCGCTAGAACCCAGGGCCGAACGCCCCCGCAGGACCGATGCTCATGGCCTCTTACCAGTACGCCTATGTGATGAAAGACCTGACCAAGTCCTATCCGGGTGGGCGCGAGGTCTTCAAAGGCATCACCCTGTCCTTCCTGCCGGATGTGAAGATCGGCGTGCTCGGCCCGAACGGCGCCGGCAAGTCGACGCTGATGCGCATCATGGCCGGGCAGGATAAGGAATTCGGCGGCGAGGCCTGGGCGGCCGAGGGCGTGCGCGTCGGCTACCTGCCGCAGGAGCCGCATCTCGAGCCCGACCTCACGGTCGGCGAGAACGTCATGCTCGCCTTCAAGGAGATGAAGGCGCATCTCGACCGCTTCAACGAGATCTCGCTCGCCTTCGGCGAGGAGATGTCGGACGACAAGATGAACGACCTGCTGGCGGAACAGGCCGACCTGCAGGAGAAGATCGATGCCGGCGGCGGCTGGGAGATCGACCGCACCGTCGAGATCGCGCTCGACGCGCTGCGCTGCCCGCCCGCCGAGAGCCCGGTGACCACCCTCTCGGGCGGCGAGCGGCGGCGTGTGGCGCTCTGCCGGCTGCTGCTCGAGAAGCCGGAGATGCTGCTGCTCGACGAGCCGACCAACCACCTCGATGCCGAGAGCGTCTCCTGGCTGGAGAAGACGCTGCGCGACTATACCGGCGCCGTGCTGATCGTGACGCACGACCGCTACTTCCTCGACAACGTCACCAACTGGATCCTCGAGGTCGATCGCGGCCGGGGCATCCCCTACCAGGGCAACTACTCCGCCTATCTCGAGCAGAAGCGCAAGCGCCTCGCCCAGGAGGAGAAGGAGGAGAGCACCCGCCAGCGCCAGCTCGCCGAGGAGCAGGAGTGGATCGGCCGCAGCCCCTCCGCCCGCCAGGCGAAGTCGAAGGCCCGCATCCAGGCCTATGAGGAGCTGCTGCTCCGCAGCCAGGACCGCGCCCCCGACCCGACCGAGATTCAGATCCCGCCTGCACCGCGCCTCGGCAATACCGTCATCGTGGCCGACGCCATCCGCAAGGGCTTCGGCAACCGCCTGCTGATCGACGACCTGTCCTTCAAGCTGCCGCCTGGCGGCATCGTCGGCGTCATCGGCCCGAACGGCGCCGGCAAGACCACGCTGTTCAAGATGATCACCGGCGTCGACAAGCCCGACAGCGGCACCATGACGGTCGGCGAGAGCGTCCAGCTCGGCTATGTCGACCAGAGCCGCGACAGCCTCGACGACAAGAAGACCGTCTGGCAGGAGATCTCCGGCGGCCAGGATCAGATCACCATGGGCAAGCGCACGGTGCCGAGCCGCGCCTATTGCGCCGCCTTCAACTTCAAGGGCGGCGACCAGCAGAAGCCGGTCGGCGTGCTCTCGGGCGGCGAGCGCAACCGCGTGCACTTGGCGAAGATGCTGAAGAACCCGCACAACGTGCTGCTGCTCGACGAGCCGACTAACGACCTCGACGTCGACACGCTGCGCGCGCTGGAGGAGGCGCTGGCCGACTTCGCCGGCTGCGCCGTCATCATCAGCCACGACCGCTGGTTCCTCGACCGGCTGGCGACGCACATCCTCGCCTTCGAGGGCGACAGCCATGTCGAGTGGTTCGAGGGCAACTTCCAGGCCTATGAGGCCGACAAGCGACGCCGCCTGGGTGCCGCGGCCGACCAGCCGCACCGGATCAAGTACCGCCCGCTGACCCGGTAGGCCCCGCATGGGCCATGCGCATCCCGTGCCGCTGCCGGCGCGGCTGGTCTGCACGGCGCGGCTCACCCTCGCGCCGCCGGGCAAGGAGAACCTGTCGGACCTCGTCCGGCTGAAGGCCGACCCGCGCGTCTTCGAGCTGATGCTGCACGGCATCCGCACGGAGGCGGCAACGCGCGCGGAGCTGGAGGACGACATCGCCTTCTGGGCCCAGCGCGGCTACGGCACCTGGTGCGTCTTCCACAGCGAGAGCGGCGATTTCCTCGGCATCTCCGGGCTGATGGAGCGCCCGGACGGTCGCGGCGTCGCGCTGCGCTTCGCCCTCTGGCCCGAATGCCGCGGCCGTGGCTATGCGCGGGAGGCGGCGAAGGCCGGGCTCGATTTCGGCCACCGCGCCGGCCTCGCCCGCATCATCGCCGTCGCCTGGGAGGGCAACGATGCCTCCCGCCATGTGCTGGCGGATATCGGCATGACGGAATGCGACGCCTTCGACTATCGCGGGCGCCGCATGATCGTCTACGAGAGCTGCAGGTAAGGCCCGGGGGTCAATCCCGGGCCGCGCGGGCTCAGCGCCCCTGCTCCCGCTGCGCGAGCTGCTGGATCTGCCCGCGCATCGCCTGCAGCAGCGCGGCGACCGAGCCGTTGTTGCGCTGGATCACGCTGGAATACTCGCTACGCTGGGTCAGCCGCAGCGAGGTTCCCTCGGCGATCACGTCGACGATCTTCGGCTGCCCGCCGATCTCTGCCACGCGCCAGTCGAGCGAGAAGGGCGCCGTGTTCGGCCGCTCGATGACGGTGTTCACCAGCACGTCCTCCTCCGTCCGCTGCTGCGTCCGGCCGAGCGAGAAGCGCACGCCCTGATACTCGCCGAAGCGGGCGGAAAGGTTGCGGATCAGCGTCTCCTCGAACAGCTTCATGTACTCCTGCTGCTCCTGCGGCGAGGCCTGGCGCCACCAGCGGCCGAGGATGAAGCGGCCGACGCCCTCCACGTCGACGGCGCGGCGGAGGATGGCGGCGACGCGCTGCCGGCGGGCCGCGACGTCGCGCGTCTGGTCGTTGACCGCGGCCACCAACTCCTGGCCGGTGGTCTGGATGAAGTTGGAGGCGCGGCCGATATCGGCCTGGGCCAGCGCCGGCCCGGCGAGGCCCGCCGCGGAAAGGGCGAGGGCCGCGCCGAGCAGGGTGCGGCGGTCGAAGTCATGCATGGTCATCTGTCTCCCGGACCGGCGTTACCTGCGCTGCTGGTCCATGCCGGTGCCGACGCCGAAGCCCGTGCCGCCGGCGGCCGCGGGCGCGACCTCCCCGGCGTTCCTGATCTCGGCGGCCCGGCGCTGGCGGTAGGCGCTGCGCAGGGTGGAATAGGGGTCGAGCGAGGTGCGGTTCACCTCGTCGAGCGTCTCAATCAGGCTCTCCCGCGTATCGACCACGGTGGCGCCGGCGCGGCCATAGACCAGCCCGTCCACCACCGCGCCCTGGCCGAACCAGCTCAGCGGGTCGGAGACGATGCCGAGGCCGAAGCCGACCAGGTCGCGCGGGTTGGAGGGGCCGAGCACGGGGATGAAGAGGAATGGCCCCTCGCCGACGCCCCAGCGGGCCAGGGTCTGGCCGTAATCCTCGGAATGCCCGCGGACCCCGAACCAGCTCTCGGCCACGTCGAAGATGCCGCCGACGCCGAGCGTCGAGTTGATGACGAAGCGCCCGAGCGTGTCGCCCGCCCGGCGCGACTCGCCCTGGAGCATGTCGTTGGCGAGGATCACCGGGGTGCGGAGGTTGCCGAGTACGTTGCGGACGCCCGTCCGCACCGGCTGCGGCACCACGGCGCGGTAGCCGACCGCGACCGGGCGCAGCGCATACTGGTCGATCGCCTGGTGGACGGCGAAGAGCCGGCGGTTGGTCGGCTCCGCCGGGTCGTTGTTCTGGCGGTACTCGGCGAGCGCCTCCGGGTCGGAGGCCGGCGGCCGGGTGGCGCAGCCGGCCAGCAGCACGACCGCCAGCAGGGGCGCCGCCAGGACGGTCCGGGCCCCGGAAAGGCGAAGTCTGTTCGGCTGACGCATCTGTCCGGTTGCCCTCATCGGTCTTGGCATGGTTGCGGTGCAGGCAGGGATCGGTCGGCAGGATGCCATGCATCCCCATGCCATGCCGGCCGGCCCGCCATCTGGTCCCCTATAGCATCGGCCGGGTGTAACCGATAATGCCCCGAACCATGACATCATGTGACGCTTGCGAAGGTGACCGGGGAGGGGCAGATAGGCCCTATGGACCACGCCCTCCCCGAGATTCCACCGCAGGGAACCCTGCAACGCTGGCTGACCGGCCCCCGTTTCGGTGGGCTGCCGAACTTCGCGGAGATGCCGCCGCCGAAACTCTCCTTCGAGTTCTTCCCGCCGAAGACCGATGCGCTGGAGGCACAGCTCTGGTCCTGCATCCGCCGGCTGGAGCCGCTTTGCCCGCGCTTCGTCTCCGTCACCTATGGCGCCGGCGGCACCACCCAGGCCCGTACCCACGCGACGGTCGCCCGGATCGTGCAGGAGACGGGCCTGACGCCCGCCGCCCACCTCACCTGCGTCGGCGCCTCCCGCGGCGAGGTGGACGAGGTCGCCCGGCGCTACTGGGACGCCGGCGTCCGCCACATCGTGGCGCTCCGTGGCGACCCGCCCGCCGGCGCCGAGCGCTATGAGCCGCATCCCGAGGGCTATGCCTATGCCGCCGACCTGGTCGCCGGCCTCGCCCGCATCGCTCCCTTCGAGATCAGCGTCGCCGCCTATCCGGAGACGCATCCGACGGCGCTCTCCCACGACCACGACCTCGACAACCTGAAGCGGAAGATCGATGCCGGGGCGACCCGGGCGATCACCCAGTATTTCTTCGATTCCGAGACCTATCTCCGCTTCCTCGACCGCTGCGCCGCGGCCGGCATCACCCTGCCGATCGTCCCCGGCATTATGCCGGTCTCGAACTTCAACCAGATGAAGAAGTTCTCCGCCATGTGCGGCGCCGGCGTGCCGGACTGGATGGGCCGCCTCTTCGAGGGGCTGGACGAGGACCCGGAGACGCGCCGGATGGTCTCGGTCGTGCTGGCCGCCGAGCAGGTGCGGCTGCTCCAGGCCAACGGCGTGGACGAGTTCCACTTCTACACGCTGAACCGACCGGACCTCGTCTACGCCATCGCCCATATCCTGGGCGCCCGGCCTCGGCCCGTCACTCCACCCTGATCCCTTCGGCGCGGATGAGGTCCCCCATCCGCTGCCGCTGCCCGGCGAAGAAGGCGGCGAATTCGGCCGGGCTGCTGCCGACCGGGATCATGCCGATCTCGCCGAGCCGCCTTACCGCCTGCGGGTCCCGCATGCCGGCGGCGGCCGCCTCGGCCAGCCTGCCGATCGCCAGTCCCGGCGTCCCCCGAGGCGCGTAGAGGCCGAGCCAGTCATAGAGGTCGAAGCCAGGGAAGCCCTGCTCGGCGACCGTCGGCACCGCCGGCAGGTTCGCCAGCCGCTCGATGGTGGTGACGGCGATGCCGCGCAGCCGTCCCTCCATCACCAGCGGCGCCGCCTGGGGCAGGGTGGAGAAGACGAACTCCGCGTCCCCGGCCAAGATTCCCGCCACCGATGCCGCCCCGCCCCGGTAGGAGACATGGTTGGCCGTGACCCCCGCTTGCCGCAGCAGCATGGCCGGCGCCAGGTGGGTCGCCGTTCCGACGCCGGAGGAGGCGTAGGGGATCTGCCCCGGCGCCGAGCGCAGCCGCGCCAGCAGCCCCTGCAGGTCCCGCGCCGGATGGTCCGGCCGCACCACGCAGACGAGCGGCGACTTCACCATCTGGCTCACCGGCACCAGCGCCGTGGCGAAGTCGTAGGGCAGGCCCGGGATCAGCAGGTCGTTCACCGCCCCCGCCGCGGTGTCGGCCAACGCCGTGTAGCCGTCCGGCGCCGCCTGCGCGACCACCCCGGCCCCGACCGAGCCGCTCGCCCCCGCCCGGTTCTCCAGCACCAGCGGCTGGCCTAGCACCTGCTGCATCGCGGGCGCGGCCAGCCGCATCGGGATGTCCGCCCCGCCCCCCGGCGGCCAGGAGATGACGATCCGCACCGGCCGCGCCGGCCAGGTCTCGGCCCGGGCCAGATGCGGCAGGGCGAGCGCCGCCGCCAGCAGCGGGCGGCGGGGGATCGGGTGCGGCATGGCGGTACCTTCCTCTGGCGTCGATGCCCGATCCTGCAGCCCGGCGCCGCCGCCCGAAAGGCTTTGAGCACCGGGCGCGGCCCGGCCTACAGTCTGCACAACGCCCAAGGAGGAAACGGCGATGCAGCAGCAAGGCCCGCTGAGCGCGGAACAACTCCGCCAATTCGAGGAGGAGGGCTGGCTCTTCCTCCCCGAGACCTTCAGCCCGGAGGAGGTCGCTGTCCTCGCCCGCGAGGCGGAGGCGATCTATGCCGAGAACCGGCCCGAGATCTGGCGCGAGAAGTCGGGCGCACCGCGCACCGCCTTCGCCGCCCACACCTTCAACGAGGCCTTCCGCCTGCTCGGCGCCCACCCCCGGCTGATCGGCCCGGTGGAGCAAATCTTCGGCGAGCAGCTCTACATGCATCAGTTCAAGATCAACGCGAAAGCCGCCTTCACCGGCGATGTCTGGCAGTGGCACCAGGACTACGGCACCTGGAAGCGCGACGACGGCATGCCCGAGCCCCGCGCCATGAACATCGCCGTCTTCCTCGACGAGGTGATGCCGATCAACGGCCCGCTCATGCTGATCCCGCGCAGCCAGGCGCATGGCACGCTGGAGGCCGGGCACGACACCTCCACCACCTCCTACCCGCTCTGGACCCTCGATGACGCGATGGTGACGCGGCTGGTGCAGGAGGGCGGCATCGTCGCCCCGACCGGCAAGCCCGGCGGGGTGCTGATGTTCCATGGCAACCTCGTCCATGGCTCGGCGCCGAACATCACCCCCTATCCGCGGAAGATCGTCTACCTGACGCTCAACGCCGTCTCGAACCACATCCGCAGCCCGACCCGGCCGGACTGGATCGCCCACCGCGACTTCACCCCGATCGAGCCGGTGGCGGCCGATGCGCTGACCGACTACGCCCGGCGCTGGAAGCAGGCGGCGGACTAGGCATCCCGCACCCCACTCGGCCGTTCCTGCCTCAGCAGAGGGAGGCAGGAATGTCGGAGTCCGGCGAGATTCGCCCGCATATGGAAGTGGTCGGTGCCGATGGCGTGCATGTCGGCACCGTGGACCGCATGGAGCGCGGCCACATCAAGCTGACCCGTCAGGACGACCCGGACGGCAGCGGCCAGCATCACCACCATGTCCCGCTCGGCGCCATCCGCATGGTCGAGGGCAACCGGGTCTGGCTTACCATGCCCGCCCAGCAGGCCCGCGCCATGGTGGTCAGCGGCCAGTCGCCCGAGGACATGGAGGAGGGCAGCGCCGCCACCGACGAGGCCGGCATCGCCCGGCCCGACCGCACCGGCGTCTCGCCGATGGAGGGCGGCGCCAGCGGCAACATCCATGGCGGCGGCACCATGGCGCCGAAGGGCGGCGGGGCCGGGGGCACCGCCGCCCATAGCCAGGGCAGCGGCGGCGGCATCGCCCATGACCCGAACATGGACCCGAGCGGGCGCGGCGACCCGGATCTCTGAGGGAAGGGGCTGCCGCCAGGGCAGCCCCCCGCCGTCAGCCGTTCCAGTCGTAGACGCGGACGAAGTCGACCATGATGTCGTAGTGGCCCGGCACGTTCGGCCCCGGCACGCCGCCATACCAGGTATCCGCCGGCGAGCCGACATGGCCCTGGAGCCCGACCGTCATCTTCTGGTTTGGGATGTTCTGCGTGTAGGTGTGGATCGCCTGGCCGTCGACGGTCATCGTCACCCGGGTCGGCGTCCATTCCAGCCCGTAGACGTGCCACTGCGTCAGGTCGATGTCGTAGTTGTGGCTCTCGTAGATGTCGCCGCCGGTCTTCGGGTCGGCCCAGTGCTGGGTGACCATGCCGTCGCCCTTCGGCGTCTCGAGGATGTCGAGCTCCGGCGGCCAGACGCCCTGCGCCGCCGGCCAGAGCAGGAAGACCGGCCCCATCCCCGTCACCTCGGCGCCCATCTTCGCCATGATCTCCACCTTGCCGTAGGTGAAGGCGAAGCCCGGGTTCCACTGGTTCGGCGTGGTCGAGAGGCCGCCCGCCGCCCAGCTTCCGTCGGCCTGCTTGGTGATGCCGATGTTGAGCATCCCGTTGCCGACGCTGACCTCGGAGTTGTCCCAGCGGAAGGCGCCGTTCCAGTAGCTGGACCCGCCGTAGCTGATGGGCCATTTGGTCGGGTCGACCTTGGTCCCGCTGAACTCGTCCTGGAAGATGAGCCCGCCGAACTCGCCGGTCTTCGGCGCCGCTGCATAGGTCCAGGTCGGGTCGACCAGCGTGTTCATCCAGGCGCCGCTGACGCCGGCCAGCATCACCGTGTCGCCCGAGCCCGGCCCGTAATGCACCAGCGTGCCGGTGATGCCGTTGACCGTCGCCGCCTCCTGCCAGACCGCGAAGGTGCCGTCGGTGGCGATGGAGAGGCGGTCCTCGCCGGGCTTGAAGTCGGTGATGACATCGGCGCCGTCGCCCGGCTTGAAGACGAAGACGTCGACGCCGGTGCCGCCGGTCAGCACGTCGTTGCCCAGCCCGCCGGTGATGGTGTCGTTGCCGGCGCCGCCGTTGATGGTGTCGGCGCCGAGCTTGCCGGTGAGCACGTCGTTGCCCGGGGTGCCGGTCAGGTTGAGGTTGTCGGACAGGGGCGGCGCCTCGAAGAAGGAGAAGCTCTTCGCGCCGGTCGAGCCCAGGAAGAGGCTCGAATCCGCGACGTTGGCGCCGCCATAGCTCGCGCCGTCGACATAGAGGTTGCGGTCCTGCGCCACGGAGCCGCCCCAGCCGTCGTTGAGGAAGGCCACCTCGACCTTGTGCGTGCCCGCCGCCCAGTCGCCCTTCAGCGTCAGCGTGTCGTACTGTCCCTTGCTGTGCAGCGCGGAGGCGGTGAAGGTTCCGCCGATCTGCACGCCGTCGACCTTGACCGTGTATTGCGCGCTGCCGCTCCAGTAGTCCTGGCTGACCTTCAGCACCAGGCTGTCCGGCCCCGCGCCCGCGGTGAGGAATTTCGGCGGGAAGGGGTCCGCCGGGGGCTGCTCGACGAAGGAAAAGCTCTGCGCCCCGGTGCGGCTCAGGTTGAGGCTCGCCCCCGTCACCGCCGCGCCCGCATAGGTGGCGCTCTCGACATAGAGGTTACGGTCGGAGTCGCTCGTCCCGCCCCAGCCGTCATTGAGGAAATTGACCTCGACCCTATGGGTGCCTGCCGTCCAGTCGCCCTTCAGCGTCAGGGTGTCGAACTGCCCGGAGCCGCGCAGGGCGGAGGCGGTGAAGGTGCCGCCGATCTGCACGCCGTCGACCTTCACTGTGTACTGCGCGCTGCCCTGCCACTGGTCCTGGGTGATCTTCAGCACCAGGCTGTCCGGCCCCGTGCCGGCGGTGAGCGATACCGGGTTGAAGACCGTCTGCGCGACACTTGCCGCCGGCACCAGCGCCGGGTTGGTCAGCCATTCCAGCTTCACGTTGGTGATGCCGGCGAGGAAGACTGAGTCCGACCAGGAGCCGTTGTAGACGATGCTGGTGCCGTAAATCCCATTGACGGAGGTCTGGTAGATCCAGGGGGTGTAGCTGGGGCTGGCAATGGAGATCCGGTCCACGCCGAGCTGGAAGTCGGTGATGAAATCCGCCCCGTCGCCCGTCTTGAAGACGAAGGTGTCGGCACCGGCACCGCCCGTCATCGTGTCGGCCCCGGAGCCGCCGGTGATCGTATCGGCGTCGGCACTACCCTTGAGCGTATCGTTGAAGGAGGTACCCGTGATAACGGCCATGGACCTTCTCGCTGCTGACAACCGAGAGGCGTTCCCGGTTGCCGAATACAACTAGAAGTTGATTTCAGCGTCAAACAGAAAACTGAGATGGCACGCAACGAACTATGTGAGTTGCAACGGGGGTAACATCAGCGGCCGGTATGCCCGGCGGAGAAGGAAGGGGGGCTGGGAACCATCGACACCTGGCCCACTGCGAAGAACAGCAGCACGCCGGGGCCGGCCGCCGCCGGCAGCACGGTGAGGAGGAGCACCCGGTTCCGGTTGCCCGTCAGCATGCCCCGCCAGCGCCAGCCGCGACCTGGCCGGCTAGAGAGGTAGCGCCGTTCGCCTATTCAACCCGAGGTTGCCAACGGGGCCAGCGCCACCCCATCGGCCGACCGGCCCATGGCCTCCAAACACCATGGCCCGGGAAGCGCCGGCAGGCCCGTCACCAGCCCCAGCCGGAGCACCAGCCTGGGGATGGTGATGGTGAGGTCGATCCCCAGCAGCCGGGCACCAGCGGGAGGAAAGGCACCAGCGCCGCCACAGGCTGATCTCCGCATCCAACCCATTCAGCCGTGCGACCGCCGGAGCCGTCGCTGCCGCGCAGCGTGCCGCCAGCAGCACCCTGCCCGCCCCAAGCGGCCCGTCCAGCGCCGCCGCCTCCTGAGCGACCAGCGGGCAGGCGAGCAGCGCCCCGGCCGGAAGCCCCGCCACCGGCCAGGGCCGCCGCAGCCAGGCAAGGCTCCGCGCCAGGTCGATTCTGCGCAGCACGGGCGTCATCAACAGGGTGACCGCCGGGCTCAGTCCGCCCGGTATCGCCGCCGCCACCGGCCCGCAGGCGATCCCGGCGAGGATGCCCGGCGCCAGCAGCGCCGTGCCATGGCGCGAACCGGTCGAGGAGGCGCGGAAAGGCCAGGGGATGAGCTCGGAGGCGCCGTCGCGGTTGGAGAGGCTCGCCCGAGGTTCTATAGCTAGGGGGGTGTCCGCACCACTCCCCCACCCCCCTTCGCCCGGCGATGACTACCTCGCCCGCCTCAACCCCGAGCAGCGGGAGGCGGTCGAGACCCTCGACGGCCCCGTGCTGATCCTGGCCGGCGCCGGCACCGGCAAGACCCGCGTGCTGACCACGCGCTTTGCCCACCTGCTGAAGACCGGCCGCGCCTGGCCAGGCCAAGTGCTGGCCGTCACCTTCACCAACAAGGCGGCGCGGGAGATGCGCGAGCGCGTCTCGGCCATCCTCGGCCAGCCGGCGGAGGGCCTCTGGCTCGGCACCTTCCATGCGCTCTGCGCCCGCATGCTCCGCCGCCATGCGGAGCTGGTGCGGCTGACCAGCGGCTTCACCATCCTCGACACCGACGACCAGCTGCGCCTGCTGAAGCAGGTGATGGAGGCCGCCGGCATCGACCTCAAGCGCTGGCCCGCCCAGGGGCTGATGGGTCAGATCCAGCGCTGGAAGGACCGCGGCCTCTCGCCCGAGCGCGTCACGCCGGTCGAGGACACCGACTATGCCGGGGGCAAGGCGCGCGGCCTCTACGCCGCCTACCAGTCCCGCCTGCGCGACCTCAATTGCTGCGACTTCGGCGACCTGATGCTCCACATGACGGAGATCTTCCGCACCCATCCCGAGGTGCTGGCCGACTGGAACCGCCGCCTGCGCTACATCCTGGTCGACGAGTACCAGGACACCAACCTCGTCCAGTACTACTGGCTCCGCCTGCTGGCGCAGTCGCACCGCAACATCTGCTGCGTCGGCGACGACGACCAGTCGATCTATTCCTGGCGCGGCGCGGAGATCGAGAACATCCTCCGCTTCGAGAAGGACTTCCCCACCGCCAAGGTCGTGCGGCTCGAGAGCAACTACCGCTCCACCAAGCCGATCCTCGCCGCCGCCTCCCACCTCATCGCCCACAACAGCGGCCGCCTCGGCAAGACGCTGCGCACCGGCCGCAACGATGCCGAGGGCGAGAAGGTGCGCGTCGTCTCGCTCTGGGATTCGGAGGAGGAGGCGCGGATGGTCGGCGAGCGGATCGAAGCCGCGAAGCGCAGCGGCCACAAGCTCGCTGAGATCGCCATTCTGGTTCGCGCCGGCTTCCAGACCCGCGCCTTCGAGGAGCGGCTGATCACCCTCGGCCTGCCCTACCGCGTCATCGGCGGCCTGAAATTCTACGAGCGCGCCGAGATACGCGACGCCATGGCCTATCTCCGCGTCCTCGCCCAGCCGGCCGACGACCTCGCCTTCGAGCGTATCGTCAACACCCCGAAGCGGGGCTTAGGCGACACCGCGATGCGCCGCATGCACGAGCTCGCCCGCGGCGAGGGCATCCCCCTCGCCGCCGCGGCGGAGCGCCTGCTGCCGAGCCTCACCGCCAAGCCCCGCGCCGCGCTGTCCGAGCTGATGCACGGCTTCGCCCGCTGGCGCGGGGGCCTCGGCAAGGAGGGCCATGTCGTCACCGCCGCGACGCTGCTCGACGAAAGCGGCTACACGGAGATGTGGAAGCAGGACAAGTCGCCCGAGGCGCCCGGCCGGCTCGAGAACCTGAAGGAGTTCATCCGCGCGCTGGGCGAGTTCGAGAGCCTCGCAGGCTTCCTCGAGCATGTCGCGCTGGTGATGGAGAATGACGAGAATTCGGACGGTGACCGCCTCTCGCTGATGACGCTGCACGCGGCGAAGGGACTGGAATTCGACACCGTCTTCCTCCCCGGCTGGGAGGAGGGGCTCTTCCCCCATGCCCGCGCCATGGAGGAGGGCGGCGAGAAGGGCCTCGAGGAGGAGCGCCGCCTCGCCTATGTCGGCATCACCCGCGCCCGCAAGCAGGCGATCATCTCGGCCGCCGCCAACCGCCGCATCTACGGCAACTGGTCCGCCTCCGTCCCCAGCCGCTTCCTCGACGAGCTGCCGCTCGACCATATCCAGCGCGAGGGCAGCGCCAGCATGGCCCGCCAGCGCATGGCCGAGATGCCCTCCGTCTTCACCGGTGCCGGCGGCCTCCAGGCCCGCAAGCCGCGGGTGATCGAGGCCGGCGCCTGGGAAGTCCAGTCCCGCCCCTCCCATGCCCAGCCGCTGAAGCCCGGCGAGCGGGTCTTCCACAAGAAATTCGGCTATGGCCGGGTGACCGCGGTGGACGACAACCGCATCGAGGTGGATTTCGAGAAATCCGACCCCAAGCGGGTGCTCGACAGCTTCCTGGAGCGGGCCTGATGCTCTCCCGCCGCCGCACCGAGCCGCTGGAAGTGCTGGCGATCGAGGGCCTGCCCGAGGCGGCCCTTCCCGCCTTCGAGGCGGCCCTGCAGACCGTCTGCGCGACGGTCGCCTACTTCCGCGAGGAGCCGGCCGAGACCTGGCGACTCGAAGGCGTCCGCGAGGCCGGCGCCGGCGAGGAGGCACTCGAAGGCGCCTTGGCGCTGGCCGCCCTCGTCTCCGGCATCGAGCCGCCCGCCGTGCAGGCCGGCCCGATCGAGGCCGAGGGCTGGCTCGCCCGCACCATCGAGAGCTTCCCCGAGGCGCCGGTCGGCCGCCGCTTCCTGATCCGCCCGACCCATCTGCCGAACCCGCCGGAGTATGGCCGCATCGTCCTGCGGCTGGATGCCGGCCTGGCCTTCGGCAGCGGCGAGCATGCCTCGACCCAAGGCTGCCTCATGGCCTTCGAAGGGATGGCGCATCGCCGCCCGCGCCGGATCCTCGATCTCGGCACCGGCTCGGCGATCCTCGCCCTGGCCGCGGCGCTATGGCTGAAACGCCCCGTGCTGGCGACGGATATCGACCCGTGGTCGGTCCGCGTCGCGGCGGAAAATGCGGCGCTGAACGGCGTGCAGCGCCTGCTGCATCCGCGCCTGGCGGATGGGTGGAAGGGCCGGGCCATGCAGGGCCGGCAATACGAGCTGATCTTCGCCAACATCCTGGCGCGGCCGCTCTGCGCCATGGCGCATGCGCTGGCGGCGCATCTGGCGCCGGGCGGCACCGCCATCCTCGCCGGGCTGCTCGGCAGCCAGGCGCGAATGGTGCTGGCGGCGCATCGCCGCCAGGGTCTCAGGCTGGAGCGGCGCATCGATATCGGCGCCTGGACCACCCTGGTCCTGCGCCGCTAGCGATGCGCCGTGGGTTAGCGCGTCAGCTCGCCGCGGGCCACGCGGCCGAGATCGCCACGGGTCAGGCCGATATCGGTCAGCTCGCGCTCGGACAGCGCGGCCAGCTCGGCGCGCAGCCGGGCCCGGGCCGGCCAGCCGAAGATCGCATCCGCGATCCGGGCCAGGCTACGGCGGAGGGCTGCCTGGTTCGCGCGGCCGGCCGCCTCGCGCAGCGAGGCGATCTGCTCGGCGGCGGGGTTGCGGGGCAGGGGGAGCAGCAGCGCTGCCTCCGCCTTGGTCATGCGGGCGTCCATTGTCTCGGTTCCAATCCTTGCGGGGCGGGCGTTCCCGTCTCGCTTCGCACTGCAGCAATTAAGCTCGAAACGGTTTTGTTGCTCGTGCGAAGGCAACAGCGGAGCCATGCGATTCATGCGGGGCTTCGCCGCAATCCCTGCATTTTTGCTTTACCAATTCGTGAGGATTGCCGATGACACCCGCCGAACGCCTCGCCGCCCTCCGCGCCGAACTCGCCCGCGCCGGGGTCGACGGCTTCCTCATCCCCCGCGCCGACGAGTATCTCGGCGAGTACGTGCCCGCCCCCGGCGAGCGCCTGGCCTGGCTCACCGGCTTCACCGGCAGCGCCGGCCTCGCCGTGGTGCTGATGGACCGCGCCGCCCTCTTCACCGATGGCCGCTACACCACCCAGGCCGCCCAGCAGAGCGACACGACGCTCTGGGAGCAGCGCCACATCACCGAGCAGCCCGCGGCCGACTGGCTCGCCGAGCACGCCGCCGGCCGGCGCATCGGCTACGACCCCTGGCTGCATGCCGAGGCGGCGCTCGCCCGCCTCGAGCGCCCGGGCCTCGTCTTCGTCCCGCTCCCGGCCAACCCGCTCGACGCCGCCTGGGCCGACCGCCCCGCCCTGCCCATGGCCGAGGCCCGGCCGCACCCGCTGCGCTATGCCGGCGTCGCCGCCGCCGAGAAGCGTGCCAATGCTGCCGAGGCCCTGCGCGCCGCCGGCGAGGATGCCGCCATCCTCGCCGACCCCCACTCCCTCGCCTGGCTGCTGAACATCCGCGGCGGCGACCTGGACCACACCCCGCTCGCCCTCGGCTTCGCCCTGCTCCGCGCCGATGCCTCGGCCGAGGTCTACATGGACCCGGCCAAGGTCCCGGCCGAGACGCGCGCCCATCTCGGCAACGACGTGGTGGTCCGGCCTCGCGCCGAACTCCCCGCCGCCCTCGCCGGCCTGGCCGGGAAGCAGGTCCGCCTCGACCCGGAGGCGACGCCCGCCTGGTTCGCCGCCCGCCTGCGCGAGGCCGGCGCCACCATCGTCCCGGGCGACGACCCCTGCCGCCTGCCGCGCGCCTGCAAGAACACGGTGGAGCGGGAAGGGGCCCGCAGCGCCCACAGGCGCGACGCGGTGGCGCTCGCCCGCTTCCTCGCCTGGTTCGCCCGTGAGGCGCCGACCGGGCGCGAGACGGAGATCAGCGCCGCCGAACGGCTGCTCGCCTTCCGCCGGGAGGTGCCGCTCTTCCAGGGCGAGAGCTTCCCCGCCATCAGCGGCGCCGGGGAGAACGGCGCCATCGTCCACTACCGCGTCACGCCCGAGAGCAACCGCCCGATCCGCGCGGAGGAGTGCTACCTCACCGACAGCGGCGCCCAGTATCTGGACGGCACCACCGACGTGACCCGCACCCTCTGGACCGGCCCCGGCCCGGCCCCGGAGGCGCTCCGCGCCCGCTACACCCGCGTGCTGCAGGGCCATATCGGCCTCGCCACGCTGCGCTTCCCGAAGGGCGTCGCCGGTCCGCATGTCGATGCCATCGCCCGCCGCGCCCTCTGGCAAGCCGGCCTCGACTTCGACCACGGCACGGGGCATGGCGTCGGCAGCTTCCTCTCGGTGCATGAGGGCCCTGCCTCCATTAGCCGCGCGGCGAAGCCCGTGCCGCTCGCCGCCGGGATGATCCTCTCCGACGAGCCCGGCTACTACCTGCCCGGCCAGTACGGCATCCGCATCGAGAACCTCCTCCTCGTCCGCGAGGCCGAGCAGCAGCCGGACCAGACCAAGCCCTTCCTCGAATTCGAGACCCTGACCCTCGCCCCCTATGCGCGTGCCCTGATCGAGCCTGCCCTGCTCTCGCCCGCCGAGCGCGGCTGGGTCGACGCATATCACGCCCGCCTGCTGGCCCTGGTCGCCCCCGGCTGCGACGCCGCCACCTCGGCCTGGCTGGAGGAGGCCTGCCGCCCGCTTGGCTGAGCGCCGCCGCCTCCGACGGGGCCCGGGCGGGGTCAGGACGGGCCGGTCAGCCGAACCCCGCCATCTCCCGCCATTCCGCCTCGCTCAGCACGCGGAGGCCGAGCTCCGCCGCCTTCTTCGCCTTGCTGCCCGCCTCGGCGCCGACGACGACGAAATCGGTCCGCGCCGAGACGCTCTTCGTCACCTTGGCGCCGAGCGTCTCCGCCCGCGCCTCCGCCTCCGGCCGCGTCATCGTCTCGAGCGTGCCGGTGAAGACCAGGACCTTGCCCGCGAAGGGGCTGCCCTCGGCCGCCGCGCTCGCCACCGGCACCGGCGAGACCTCGCGCGCCAGGTCGTCGAGCGCCGCGAGGTTGCGCTCCTCCTCGAAGAAATCGACCAGCTCCTGCGCGATCGCCGGCCCGATCCCCTGGATCGAGCCCAGCTCCTCCCGCGCCTCGGAGCCGATGACGCGTGCCGCCAGCATCCGCTCGCGCCAATCGGGCAGGGTGCCGTAGTGCCGCGCCAGCAGCTTCGCATTGGCCTCGCCGATGCGCCTGATGCCGAGCGCGAAGATGAAGCGGTCGAAGGGCGGCGCGCGCCGCGCCTCGATGGCGGCGAGCAGGTTCGTCACCTTCCTCGACTCCTCCGCCCGCTTGGAGCGTGCGCCCCAGCCTTCCCAGCCGCGCATCCGCTCGGCATGCCGTGCCAGCCGGAAGATCTCCGCCGGGCTCCGCACCAGCCCCTCCTCGTGGAGCTTCAGGATGTTCTCCTCGCCGAGCCCCTCGATATCCATGGCGTTGCGGGCTGCGAAATGCTTCAGCCGCTCCACCGTCTGCGCCGGGCAGATGAGGCCGCCGGTGCAGCGCTTCACCACCTCGCCCGGCGGCCGCACCGCATGGCTGCCGCAGGCCGGGCAGCGGTCGGGGAAGGCGAAGGGCTCGCTCCCCTCCGGCCGCTTCTCGAGCACGACGGAGACCACCTGGGGGATGACGTCGCCCGCCCGTTGCAGCACGACGGTGTCGCCGATGCGCACATCCTTGCGCGCGATCTCGTCCTCGTTGTGCAGCGTCGCATGCTGCACCATGACGCCGCCGACATTGACCGGCTGCATCACCGCCCGCGGCGTCAGGGCGCCGGTCCGCCCGACCTGAATCTCGATGCGGAGCAGGGTCGTCGTCGCCCGCTCGGCCGGGAATTTCCAGGCGACCGCCCAGCGCGGCGCCCGCCCGACGAAGCCGAGCCGCGACTGCCAGTCCAGCCGGTCGATCTTGTAGACCACGCCGTCGATGTCGTAGTCGAGCCCGGCCCGCCCCGCGCCCATCCGCGCCTGGAACCCCTCCGCCGACTGCTCCTCTGGCAGCAGCTCGGAGAGCGGGTTGACGCGGAAGCCCCAGCGCCGGAGCGTCGCCAGGTACTCCCAATGCGTGCCGGCGACGGGCGTGCTCGACGCGCCCTGCGCATAGGCAAAGAATTGCAGGGGCCGCCGCGCCGTCACCTCCGGATCGAGCTGCCGGAGCGAGCCCGCCGCGGCGTTGCGCGGATTGGCGGGGATGCGGATCTCGGGGCCCACCTTCTCGCCGCGCTCGCGCCGCTGCTCCCGCTCCTCGGCGAGGCGCGCCTGCTCATCGCGGAATGCGAGGAAGTCCGCCTTCGACATGAAGACCTCGCCGCGGATCTCGATCTGCGCCGGCGCCTCCGGCCCGAGCCGCCGCGGTAACTCTTCCTCGCGCAGCGTCTCGAGGTTGCGGGTGATGTCCTCGCCCTGCGTGCCGTCGCCCCGCGTCGCGCCGCGGACGAAGACGCCGTTCTCATAGGTCAGGTTGACCGAGAGCCCGTCGATCTTCGGCTCGGCGACGAAGCGCAGCACCTCCTCCGGCGGCAGGCCGAGGAAGCGGCGGATGGTGCGGGTGAACTCGGCGAATTCCTCCGGCCCGAAGACATTGTCGAGGCTCAGCATCGGCGTGCGGTGCTGCGCCTTGGCGAAGCCCGCCGCCGGCGCCGCGCCTGGCGGCGCCTCGCTCGGGCTGTCGCCCCGCTTCAGCTCGGGGAAGCGCGCCTCGATCGCCGCATTGCGCCGCCGCAGCGCGTCATACTCGGCATCGGTGATCTCGGGCGCGTCGTGCTGGTGATAGGCGATGTCGGCCGCCGCGATCGCGGCGGCGAGGGCGGCAAGCTCGGCCGCGGCCTCCTCCTCCGTCAGCTGCTCCGGCGGGCGGGCGCGCAGGCTCATGCGGGCCCTCCCGCCGCCCTGGCGAAGGCGTCGCCGTCCAGCTGCCACGCCGTCAGCGGCTCGGAGCCCGCGCCGAGCCGCCGGTAGAAGGCGGCCGCGCCATCATTGCCTGGCTTGGAGGTCCACAGCACCATCACGCCGCCCCGTCGCAGGGTCTCCGCCGCCACCGCCTGCACCAGCGCTCGCGCCACGCCCCGGCGCCGCTCCGCCGGCAGGACGAAGAGGTCGCCCAGATGGCTGCCGCGGAGGGCCCGCGTCGAATCGTAGCCGGGCAGCACGGTCGCATAGCCGATGACGGCGCCGCCCGGGCCTTCCGCCACCAGCGCGAAGCCGGCCGGATCGGCCGACAGGAAGTCCCGCCGCATCGTCTCCGCGGTGATGTGGCCGAGCGGCTCGCCATCCTCGAGGTTCAGCGCCTCGGCCAGGACGGCCAGCGCCACCTCGTCGCCCGGCCGAGCCATGCGGATCACAGCAACCCGCCCGTCAGCAGGCTGTCCGCCGCCGCCCGCGCCGCATCCGTCACCCGCTCCCCGGCCAGCATGCGCGCGATCTCCTCGCGCCGCTCGCGCTTGTCGAGCGGTTCCACCACCGTCGTCGCCCGCTCGCCCTTCACCTGCTTGGCGACGCGGAGCTGCTGCGCCCCGCGCGCCGCCACCTGCGGGCTGTGCGTCACCACCAGCACCTGCAGCCGCTCGGCCACACGCTCCAGCCGCTCGCCGACCGCCGCCGCCGTGGCGCCGCCGATGCCGGCATCCACCTCGTCGAAGATCAGCGTCGGCACCGGCGAGCCGCGCGCCAGCACCACCTTCAGCGCCAGCATCAGCCGCGACAGCTCGCCGCCCGAGGCGATCTTCTGCAGGTGCCCCGGCGCCTGCCCGGGATTGGTGGCGACGAGGAAGGTGACGCGGTCCATCCCATCCGCCGCCCAGGCGCTCTCCTCCCGCGCCGCGACCTCGACGAAGAAGCGCGCCCGGTCGAGCTTCAGCGGCGGCAGCTCCTTGGCGAGCGCCCGCTCCAGCCGCCCCGCCGCCTCGCGCCGCGCGGCCGAGAGCGCCTCGCCCGCCGCGAGGTAGGCGCGCTTGGCCTCGCCCGCCGCCTGCTCCAGCCGCGCCACTTGCCCGCTGCCGGCATCGAGCGCCCCGAGCCGCTCCTTCAGCGAGACCAGCAGCGCCGGCAGCTCGACGACGGCCACGCCATGCTTGCGGGCCGCGGCGCGCAGGCCGAAGAGCCGGTCCTCCAGCACCTCCAGCCGGCGCGGGTCGGGCCCGTCCTCCTGCATCAGCCGCTGCAGCAGAGTCTCCGCCTCGGCGAGCGAATCCTGCGCGGCGCCGAGCAGCGCGACGATGGCCTGCGCCTCCTCGTTCGGCGGCGGCAGCCGCTCCAGCGCGCGGGCCGCGTTGCGCAGCGCCTCCGCCGGCCCGCCGCGCCGCCGGTCGCGCGGCTGCAATTCGCTGAGGGCATTGGCGATGCTCTCGCCCCGCCGCTCGCCCTGCTGCAGGCGCTGCCGCTCCTTCGACAGCTCCTCCTCCTCGCCCTCCACCGGTGCCAGGTCGGAAAGCTCCTGCACGGCGTGGCGGAGGAACTCTTCGTCCCGCTGCGCCGCCGCGATGGCCTCCCGGGCGGCGGCGAGGGACCGCGCCGCCTCCCGCCAGGCCCGCCAGCCGGCGCCGGCGGCGTTGCGCCGGCCCTCGAGCCCGCCAAAGGCGTCGAGCAGCCCTGCATGCGTCGCCGGGTCGGCGAGCCCTACTTGGTCATGCTGCCCCTGCACCTCGACCAGCGTCGATGCCAGCCGCCGCAGCAGCCCGACCGAGACGGGCTGGCCGTTTACGAAGGCCCGGCTCCGCCCATCCGCCTGCACAGTGCGGCGCAGCACCAGCGTCTCCTCCGCCTCCATGTCCTGTTCGGCGAGGATGGTGTGCGCGGGGTGCCCCTCCGGCGGCATGAAGCCGGCGGCGACCGAGCATTGCTGCTGACCGGCGCGGACCATCCCCGCCTCCGCCCGCTGCCCGCAGGCAAGGCCGAGGCTGTCGAGCAGGATGGACTTGCCGGCGCCCGTCTCGCCGGTCAGCACCGTCAGCCCGGCCCCGAAGGAGAGGTCGAGCCGTTCGATCAGCACCACGTCGCGGATGGCCAGGGAGGCGAGCATGCGCCGGCTAGGGCAGGCTCCGACCGGGTGGACCCACCCGACCGGAGGCATCTGCCCGCCTGTCCAACAAGGCGGAGCGGGTTGCGTGAGCCATGGCGAAGGGAACCCGCCCTAGAAGATCCAGTTCCAGGCCCGGCGCGCGAAGCCCGGCCGGTCGCCCCGCGCCGGCGCCGCGCCGTCCACCAGCAGCGCGTAGCTGTCCTGGTACCAGGGGCTGCCGGGGAAGTTGTGGCCGAGCACCGCCGCCGTCTTCTTCGCCTCGTCGACCAGGCCGAGGGTCAGGTAGATCTCGGTCAGCCGGTGCAACGCCTCGGGGACATGGTTGGTGGTCTGGTAGTCCTCCACCACTTTCTTGAAGCGCCCGATCGCCGCGCCGTAGAGTTTCTGCCGCTGGTAGAAGCGGCCGATATTCATCTCCTTGCCCGCCAGGTGGTCGCGGCCGAGATCGAGCTTGAGGCGCGCATCCCGCGCATAGGCGCTGTCGGGGAAGCGGTTCACTACATCCTGCAGCGCGGCCATCGCCTGTTCCGTGGTGCGCTGGTCGCGGTCCGCCTCGGCGATCTGCTCGTAGTAGCAGAGCGCGCGGAGGTAATAGGCATAGGCGATGTCGCGATGCGCCGGATGCAGCTGGATGAAGCGGTCGAGCGCGCCGAGCGCCTCGGTGTAGCGGTTGCGCATGTACTCGCCATAGGCGGACATGATCTTGGCATTGGTCGCCCAGGCCGAGAGCGGATGGTCCCGCTCCACCTGGTCGAACAGGTCGACCGCCGCCTGGTAGCGCCGTGCCTGCAGCGCCTCGATCCCCGCCGCGTAGAGCCCCTCGGGCGAGCGGTCGAGCACGTTGTTGACCCGCGCCGTGGCCTGGCGCTCCGTGGTGAGGGTCGATTGCTTGCCGTCCCAGTTGCTGCCGAAGAGCGAGCAGCCCGGCAGCGCCGCAAGGGCCAGCCAGAGGGAGAGCAGGGGAGGGAGGCGTCGGATCATCACGGACCGGTCGAAGGGGAGGGCCCGGCTTATAGCACGCCGCCGCCCGGGTCCACAGGGACCCGGGGCGCGTCTCAGGCCACCGCCATCGCCGGCTGCCGCATGGCCGCATACTCGCCCACCGGCGCCGGCAGCGCCTGCGGCAGGATGAAGCCCGGCACCGCGCGCCAGTTGGCCGGATCGGCGAAGAGCGCCCGCAGCAGCCTGTTGTTCAGCGCATGGCCCGAGCGGTGCCCGATGAAGCGCCCGCGGACTGGCGCACCGGCCAGCGCCAGGTCGCCTACCACGTCGAGCAGCTTGTGCCGCACGAACTCATCCGCCTGCCGCAACCCGCCGGGGTTGAGCACCAGCGGCCCGTCGACCACCACCGCATTGGCGAGGCTGCCGCCCCGGGCGAGGCCGGCGGCGCGCAGCCGGGCCACCTCCTCCGCCAGGGTGAAGGTCCGCGCCTCCGCCAGCTCCGCCCGGAACTCGCGGGGGGAGATGCGCGCCTCGAGCGACTGCCGGCCGATGGCCGTGCCCGGGAAGTCGATGGTGAGCGCCGCCTCGAGCCGGTCGCCGCCGGTCGGCTCCAGCATGGCCCAGGCGGCATCCGGGCCCTCGCCCTCCTGCACCCGCACCGGCCGCAGCACCTCGACCGCCTCCGGCAGGCCGAGCCCGGCCTGGGCGACGAGGCCCGTGCAGTCGATCAGGAAGACGAAGGGCGCGGCGGAGCCGTCGAGGATCGGCACTTCCGGCCCGTCCAGCTCGACGATCGCGTCATCGACGCCGCAGCCGGCCAGCGCCGCCATCACATGCTCGACCGTGCCGACCCGCGCCTCCGGCGCATCGGCCAGGCCGAGCGCGGTGCAGAGCCGCGTGTCGACCACATGGTCGAAGAGGGCCGGGATCTCGACCCCGATATCGGTGCGGCGGAAGCGGATGCCGGCCCCGGCCTCGGCCGGGCGCAGGGTCAGGCTCACGCGCTTGCCGCTGTGCAGGCCGATGCCGACGCAGCCGATGGCGGCCTTCAGCGTCCGGCGGCGACCTGTCTCAAGCGGGAAGTATCCGTCCATGCCTACCCCTGTCGAAAGCCCGGACCCAAGACAGGGCGGCCGGGACATCATGAGGGCTTCTGCCCAGGTCAATACCTGGCACCGGCACCTGGGATCCGCGAGTCAAGCCTTATTACCTCATATTACGCCATAACCCTTTGATAGTGCGCGTCTTTTGCGGCGCACATCGCACACGTAACCCGTGATGGCCACGAATGCGAAACGGGCAGCCCCGGTCAGGGCGGCCCGCTGCGGGCGACGGATTCGGATTCGGCGTCAGTTCGACTGGCGGCGGAGGAAGGTCGGAATCTCGAAATCCACTTGGCCCTGCGGCGCCTCGGCCGGGCGCTGCGGCGCCGGCTGGTCGAGCCGCGGGGCGACCGGCGCCGGGGTAGGTTCGGCCAGTGTCCGCCGCATGCCGCTCTGGGCCGCGCCGGTCACCCGGCGGAACAGGCCGCCGAAGCCGCCCGGCGCCGGCGCCTGAGGCACGGCAGCCGGCTGGGCCGCCGCCATCGGCGGGATGGCCGGGGCAGGGGCCGCCGCCTCCTCCGGCTGGACCATGACCTGGAGGTTGGGAGCCGGGGTGGCCGCCTGCGCCACCGGGGCCGGCGCCACCGCCGCCGCCCGCAGCGCCCCGCCGCGCATCGCGGCGACGCGCGGAGCACCCGGCGTGGCCACCCCCGGCGCGAGGCCGGCCGTCGCCGCCGGCCGGCCCGGGCGGCCGCCCGGCAGCATGGTCAGCCCTGCCTGCGGCGCCGCCGCGGCGACAGGCGCCGCCTGCACGGCCACGGGCGCCGCCACCTGCGCCTGCTGCGCATCGATGCCCGTGGCGACGACCGAGACGCGCAGCCGCCCGTTCAGGTCCTCCTCCACCGAAGTGCCGAAGATGATCTGCGCATCCTCGTCCACTTCCTTGCGGATGCGGTTGGCGGCCTCGTCGACCTCGAACAGGGTCATGTCGTAGCCGCCGGTGATGTTGATCAGCACGCCGCGCGCCCCGCGCAGCGAGGCATCGTCGAGCAGCGGGTTGCTGATGGCGCGCTCGGCCGCCTTCACCGCGCGGTCGTCGCCATCGGCCTCGCCGGTGCCCATCACTGCCTTGCCCATCTCCGCCATGACGGTGCGGATGTCGGCGAAGTCGAGATTGACCAGGCCCGGCTTGATCATCAGGTCGGTGACGCCGCGCACGCCGTCATAGAGCACCTCGTCCGCCAGCTTGAAGGCCTCGGCGAAGGTAGTGCGCTCGGTTGCCATCCGGAACAGGTTCTGGTTCGGGATGATGATCAGCGTGTCGACGAAATTCTGCAGCTCCTCGATGCCGGATTCGGAGGCGCGCTTGCGCTTCGGCCCCTCGAAGTCGAAGGGCTTCGTCACCACGCCGACCGTCAGCACGCCCCGCTCGCGCGCCATGCGGGCGATGACCGGCGCCGCGCCCGTGCCCGTGCCGCCGCCCATGCCGGCGGTGATGAATACCATGTGGCAGCCGTCGAGATGCCGCGCCAACTCCTCCGTCGCCTCCTCGGCGGCGGCGCGGCCGATCTCCGGCTTCGCGCCGGCGCCGAGACCCTGCGTCAGATGCGGGCCGAGCTGAACCCGCTTCTCCGCCTTCGAATGCACGAGCGACTGCGCATCCGTGTTGGCGACGACGAACTCGACCCCTTCGAGGCCCATGGCGATCATGTTGTTGACAGCATTCGTCCCGCCGCCGCCGACGCCGATGACGGTGATGCGCGGGCTGAAATCCGTGTGCTGGACAACGGGCAGGGTGAGGTTGAGGGTCATGCGGGGATCTCCTCGCGGCAACGTAAACGAGAGCGACGATTCGTGCACCGGGCCATCGCCGCGCCGCCGCGATTCGCCCCGGTTATCCACAAAAGAATTTTCATCGACAGGCTCATGCGAGATCGCGCAGCCAGTTGACGAGTCGGCGGAATCCACTTGCAGGACGTTCGAGCCCCGGCATCAGTTCCAGCAGCGGCCGTCCTTCGCCCGCGCCCCAGGCCAGCAGCCCGAGCGGCGCGGCAAAGGCGGCGCCCGCTGCGGCTTCCGGTAGGCCGCGCACCGGATGCGGCCGGCCGAGCCGCACCTGCCGCTCGAGCACGCGCGCGGCAAGCTCGCGCACGCCGACGAGTTGGCTCGCGCCGCCCGTCAGCACCACGCGCCGCCCCATCTCCTGGCTGAGGCCGGCCGCCTCCAGCCGGTCCTTCACCAGCTCGAAGGTCTCCTCCAGCCGCGGCCGGATGATGCCGATGATCATGGCGCGCGGGATGCGGGCGATCTGGTCCTCCTCCTCGCCGACCTGCGGCACGGGAAGCCATTCGCGCTCGTCGTCCGGCGCGCCGAGCACGCCGCCATGAAGCGTCTTCAGCCGCTCCGCATGCGCGATCGGCGTGGAGAGGCCGCGGGCCAGGTCGTTGGTGACGTTCCAGCCGCCGACCGGGATCTGCGCCGTGTGCAGCAGGTGCCCCTCGGCGAAGACGGAGATGCTCGTCGTCCCGCCGCCCATGTCGATGACCGTGGCGCCGAGCTGCTTCTCGTCCTCGACCAGCGTGGCCAGCCCCGCCGCGAAGGGCGCCGAGACCAGCTCCTCGACGACGAGGTCGCAGCGCAGCAGCGTCGCGCCGAGGTTGAGCAGCGAGGCCTGCGCCGCATCGACCATGTGCAGCTTCGCCGCCAAGCTCTCGCAGATCATCCCGCGCGGGTCCTCGGCGCCCGGCGTCGCATCCACAGTGAAGCCGAGCGGGAAGGCATGCACCGTCTCCCGCCCGTCCTCGGCGCTGCGCCGGCGCCCCTCGCCCATGATGGCGCGCAGATCCGCCTCGGTAATCGCCCGCCCGCCGATCGGCCACTGGATGTTCTGCTGCCGCGACTCCGGCTGGCCGCAGGAGAGGTTGACGATGGCGCCCTTCAGCTGGGTGTCCGCCATCTCCTCCGCCTGGCCGACCGCGGCGCGGATGGCGCGCTCGGCCTCCTCGAGGTCGACGATGTTGCCGCCCTTGATGCCGCGCGCCCGCTGCCAGCCGAAGCCGAGCGCCCGCGGCTCGCCGTCATTCTCGATTCGCGCGATGACGCAGACGATCTTGGTCGTGCCGATGTCGAGCACGCCGAAGACGCCGCTGCGCGCGCCGCGCCGGCGCCGCCCCTGCGCCGGCAGCCCCTCGTGATGGCCGAGGCGAACGAGCTGGTTCATCCGCGCCCACTCCTCACCCGCTGCACGCTGGGCTCCGGCGCCGCCGGCGCCGCCTGCGAGGGCAGGCGCAGCACCAGCTTGTCCGGCAGGCGCAGGTCGATCGAGGCCAGCGGCCGGTCGAGCAGCCCCTGCTTCTGCTGCAGCTCGGCGAGCCGCGCCAGCGCCGCCGCCTCCTGCCCATCCGGCAGCAGCACGTCGACGCCGTTCCTGAGGCGGAGGTTCCATCGCCGCTCCGCCACGCGCACCAGCGCGTGCGTCCGGTCCTGCACCTCCGGCACCGTCTTCAGCAGGGCGACCATCGGCCGCGCCATGCGGTTCGCGCCGGTGCCGACGATCAGCGGCAGCCGCCCGAAGGCGCCGACATTCTCGTTGGCGACCACCTCGCCCTTCTCGTCGATGATCGAGAAGCGGCCGTCCCGCTGCCAGATGGCGAAGGGCTGCCGCTCCGTGATGCGCACCCGGATCGTGCCGTTCAGGTGCCGCTCGACATGCGCCGAGCTGACCCAGGCAATCAGCTCCAGCCGCTCCTTCGCCACCTGCGGGTCGAAGGCGAGGATCGGGTCGCCGCGGCGGATGTTGAGCGCCTCGAGGACGAGGTCGGGCGGCGTGTTGCGGCTGCCCTCGAGCACCACCTCCTGCACGGTGAGCCCGGCATTCCCGGCGATCTCCGCCGCCCCATCCCAGAGCGCGGTCACCCGCCCATAGGGATCGGCCGCCATTGTCCCGAGCGCCGCCGCCGTCAGCAGGCCGCCGATGCCGATGGCGAGACCGGCCGGCCGCAGCAGCCCGCGCCGCCGCCGCAGCCACAGCCGCAGCCGGCTCGGCCGCGAAGGCGTCGCCTCCGCCTTGCTGCGCCGCACCGGCGCCTTGCTGCGAGGGGGACGCGGCATGTCAGGAGCCATGGGAGGCCTGCTCCACCATCCAGGCGCACAGCGCGGGGAAATCCATGCCGGCATGGGCCGCCTGCTCCGGCAGCAGCGAGGTCGGCGTCAGCCCGGGTTGCGTGTTCACCTCGAGCAGCACCAGCCGCCCCGGCTCGCCCGCCGTGTCGTCGTAGCGGAAATCCGCCCGCGTCGCCCCGCGGCAGCCGAGCGCGCGATGGGCGGCGAGCGCCACCTCCATCGCCTGCTCGCGGATGGCGGGGTGCACCGCGGCCGGCACCACATGCCGCGACCCGCCCTCGGCATATTTCGAGGAGTAGTCGTAGAACTCGCCCGCATCGGCGATGATGTCGGTGACCGCCAGCGCCCGGTCCCCCAGCACGCCGACCGTCAGCTCACGGCCGGGGATGAATTCCTCGGCCAGCACGGTCCGGCCGAAGCGCCAATTCTGCGCGATCTCTGCCCGCCGGTTGTCGCCCTTGCGGAGGATATGCACCCCGACCGAGGAGCCCTCGTTCACCGGCTTCACCACATAGGGCCGGGGCAGGGGGTCCTCCGCCTCCAGCTCCTCGGGCTCGAGCAGCCGATGCGCCGGCACCGGCAGGCCGGCGGCGCGGAACACCGCCTTCGCCGCCACCTTGTCCATCGCCAGCGCCGAGGCGCGCAGTCCCGAATGCGTATAGGGGATGCCCATCCAGTCCAGCACGCCTTGGATGCAGCCATCCTCGCCGAAGCGCCCGTGCAGCGCGTTGAAGACCACATCCGGCTTCGCCGCGCGGATCGCCGCGATGGTCGCGGCGAGGTCGGCACCGACATCGATCGCCGTCACCTCGAACCCCGCCTCGCGCAGCGCCGCCACGCATTGTTGCCCGGAGACGAGGCTGACCTCGCGCTCGGCCGAAATCCCGCCGTGCAGGACCGCCACATGGGTCATGCCGCAACTCCGATTCGCTTGATCTCCCAGTCGAGGGAGATGCCGCTGTGGTCGAGCACCCGGGCGCGGACCTCTTCGCCGAGCGCTTCCAGCTCCGCCGCCGTGGCATTGCCGGTATTGAGCAGGAAATTGCAGTGCTTCTCCGAGACCTGCGCGCCGCCGCGCGCGAGGCCGCGGCAGCCCGCCGCATCGATCAGCGCCCAGGCCTTCTGCCCCGGCGGATTCTTGAAGGTGGAGCCGCCCGTCCGCGCCCGCACCGGCTGCGCCGCCTCCCGCGCCGCGCGGATCTCGGCCATCCGCGGCGCCGCATCGCCACGCCGCGCATGGAAGCGGGCGCGCACGACGATGCCGCCCTCCGGCAGCACCGCATGCCGGTAGGACAGCCGCAGCGCCTCGGCGCTCAGCCGAACGAGCCCGGCCGCGGTCGCCACCTCCGCCCAGTCGAGCACGTCGCGCAGCTCGCTGCCGTAGGCGCCGGCATTCATCGCCACGGCGCCGCCGATGCTGCCCGGGATGCCGCAGAGGAACTCAAGCCCGGCGAGCCCCGCCGCCGCCGCATGCTCCGCAACCGTCACGTCGAGCGCCGCCGCCCCCGCGACAACGCCATCCCCCTCGACGACAACCCCGCCAAAGGCCCCGCCGAGCCGCACCACAACGCCCGGCAACCCGCCATCGCGGATGATGAGGTTGGACGCGGCCCCCAGCACCGTCACCGGCATCCCCGGCGCAGCGCCGGCGAGGAGCGCGACCAGATCCTCGGCGTCCGCCGGCCGCACCAGCCACTCCGCCTGCCCGCCGACGCGGAACCAGGTGAGCGGCGCCAGCGCCACCCCCGCCCGGACCCGTCCGCGAAGATGCGGGATGGCGTGCTGCACGGGGCGGTTGCTCATGCCCGCCTCAGCGGCGTCGCGCGGTAGCCCGGCTGCAGCGCCGCCAGCTGCTCCGGCAGCGCATGCGCCCAGGCGGTGATGTTCCCCGCCCCGAGGCAGACCACATAGTCGCCCGGCTTGGCGATGGCATGGATCATCTCGGCCAGGCTCTCCGGCCCCGGCAGGGCCACGACGCTGCGATGCCCGTGCGAGCGCAGCCCCTCGACCAGCCCGTCCTTGTCGATGCCGGGGATCGGCGCCTCGCCCGCGGCATAGACATCGGCGACGATCACCGTCCCCGCATCGTTCATGCACTTCGAGAACTCCTCGAAGAGCGTCGCCAGCCGCGAGTAGCGATGCGGCTGCACCACGGCGATGACATCCCTGGCGCCGGCCTGCCGCGCCGCCTTCAGCACCGCCGCGATCTCGACCGGATGATGCCCGTAGTCGTCGATGACCGTGATGCCGCCCGCCTCGCCGACGCGGGTGAAGCGCCGCTTCACCCCCTTGAAGCCGGCCAGCGCGCTGCGGATCGTCGCCTCGTCGATCTCCATCTCGACGCCGACGGCGATCGCCGCCAACGCGTTCTGAACATTGTGCTGCCCGAGCATCGGCAGGCGGAAGGGCTTCATCGTCCGGCTGCGCTTGGTCGCCCGGTCCTGCACGACGACCTCGAAGGTCGCCCCCATCCGGTCGGTGATCACCCGCTCCGCCCGCACATCTGCCTGGGGCGAGAAGCCATAGGTGACGATGCGCCGGTCGAGCTTCGGAATCATCGCCTGCACCTCGGGATGGTCAAGGCAGAGCACCGCGAAGCCATAGAAGGGAATGTTGGAGACGAACTGGGCGAAACCGTCCTTCATCGCCTCCGCCGTGCCCCAATGGTCCAGGTGCTCGGGGTCCATGTTGGTGACGATGGCGACGACCGAGGGCAGGCGGAGGAAGCTGCCATCGCTCTCATCCGCCTCGACCACCATCCACTCGCCCTCGCCGAGGCGGGTGTTGGTGCCATAGGCATTGACGATGCCGCCATTGATGACGGTCGGGTCGATCTTCGCCGCCTCGAGCACGCAGGCGACGAGGCTCGTCGTCGTCGTCTTGCCATGCGTCCCGCCGACCGCGACCGACCACTTCAGCCGCATCAGCTCGGCCAGCATCTCGGCGCGGCGCACCACGGGGATGAGCGCGGCACGGGCCGCCTGGACCTCCGGATTGTCCTTCTTGACGGCGGTCGAGACGACGACGACCTGCGCCCCGCCCAGGTTCTCCGCCACATGCCCGATGGCGACCGGGATTCCGGCCTCGCGCAGCCGCGCCGTGTTGTAGCCCTCGGCGATGTCGCTGCCCTGCACCTGGTAGCCCAGGTTGTGCAGCACCTCGGCGATGCCGGACATGCCGATGCCGCCGATGCCGACGAAGTGGATGGGACCGATGGTCAGGGGCAGCGCACGCATCAACGGGTTTCCTGGGTGGCACGCGCCCTGACGAGCGAGAGGACGAGATCGGCCAGCCGCTTCGCCGCATCGGGCTGGGCGAGCAGGGCGGCGGAGGCGGCGGCGCGCTTCAACCCGGCGGGGTCGCCGAGCTGGCGCGCCAGCTCCCCGGCCAGCGCGGCGGAGGCGAAGCGCGCCTGCGGCACGACGGTCGCGGCGCCTGCCTCGGCGATGGCCCGCGCATTGGCCGATTGGTGGTCGTCGATCGCATGCGGCAGCGGCACGAGGATGGAAGGCCGTCCCGCGCAGGCGAGCTCGGCCACGGTCCCGGCCCCCGCCCGTGCGATGACGAGATGCGCCATGGCCAGCCGCCCGGCGACATCGGGAAAGAAGGGCGAAAGCTCCGCGGGCACGCCGGCAGCGGCATAGGCCTCACGGACCCGGTTGAGATCCTCCGCGCGGCATTGCTGCACGACGACCAGCCGCCCGCGCAACCCCTCCGGCAGGGCCGCCACGGCCGGCGGCACCACGTCGGCGAAGATGCGTGCGCCGAGCGAGCCCCCGAGGACCAGAAGCCGCAGCGCCCCATCCGTTCCGGGATAGCCGTGCCCCGCCAACTCGGCGAGCGCCGGCCGTACCGGATTGCCGACGACATGCATCGGCGCCCCGTCGGGCACCCGCCCCGTCGTCGCATAGGACAGCGCCAGCGCATCCGCCCGCCGGCTCAGCAGCCGGTTGGCACGGCCGAGGATGGCGTTCTGCTCGTGCAGCACCGTCACCGGCCGCGGCGCCAGCATGGTGAGCGCCGCGATGAGCGGCGGCACGCTGGGATAGCCGCCGAACCCGACCACCGCCGAAGCCTTGAGCCGCTTGAGCAGCTGCCGCGCCTGCAACGTCCCCGCCGCCAGCGCCACCGCCCCCTGCGCCGCGCTCACCGCCCCACGCCCGGACAACCCCGAGCCCTTGAGCACGAAGCGCTCCGCATTGGCGAAGGCCGCGCTCTCGAAGGCCGCCGAGCGCGCATCCGTCATCAGCGCGATCCGCTCGCCGCGCGCCAGCAGCTCCGCCGCCAGCGCCTCGGCCGGGAAGAGGTGCCCGCCGGTCCCGCCAGCCGCGATGACGATCGGATTCACCGCGGGCCCTCTCATTCGACCACGTCCATCCGTGAGGCGCGCTTGCGCGTCAGCGCCAGCAGCATCCCCATCCCGAGCGCGATGGCGAGCACGGAGGAGCCGCCATAGGAGACGAAGGGCAGCGTCATCCCCTTGGTCGGGATCAGGTGCAGCGAGGAGGCCATGTTGACAAAGGCCTGCAGCCCGAACTGCGCCAGCAGGCCCGTCGCCGCCAGGATGACGAAAAGCTCCGCCTCGCCCAGCAGCCGGATCAGCCCCCGCACCACGACGAAGGCGAAGAGCGCCAGGATGACGAGGCAGACGATGAAGCCGAACTCCTCGCCCGCGACGGCGAAGACGAAGTCGGCATGCGCATCCGGCAGCGCGTTCTTCACGCGCCCCTCGCCGGGCCCGCGGCCGAAGAGCCCGCCATTGCCGAAGGCCTCCATCGCCTTGGTGATCTGGAAGGTGTCGCCGGAGGAGGGGTCGAGGAAGCGATCGACGCGGCTCCGCACATGGTCCAGCGTGAAATAGGCGCCGATGGCGAGCCCGACGCCGCCCACCCCGAGCACGCCGACGAAGGCGAGGTTCAGCCCGGCGACGAAGAACTGCGCCAGGAACATGCAGACCACGACCATCAGCATGCCGAAATCCGGCTGCGACTTCAGCACCGCCGCGACGACGCCGAGCAGCCCGAAGGCGGCCATCGGCCAGAGCCGCTGCGGGTGCAGCAGGGCCAGGCCCCGCTCGCCGGCCGCGGCCCTACGCGCCGCCGCCGCCTTGCCCTCGGCCAGCATCCAGGCGATGACGACGGCGAAGCAGGGCTTCAGGAATTCGGAAGGCTGCATCGTGCCCAGCAGCGGGAAGGCGAGCCAGCGCCGCGCGCCCTTGGTCTCGAAGCCGATGACCAGCGTCGCCGCCGTCAGCACCAGCGCCCCGAGGCAGCCAAGGATCGCCAGGTGCTTGATGTTCCGCGGCGTCAGCAGCGAGACCATCACCATCACCCCCGCGGCGAGGACGAGGAACACCACCTGCTTGGCAAACAGCAACTCGCGCGAGCCGCTGCCGATGACGCGCTCTGCCACCGCCGGGCTCGCCGCCAGCATCATGACATAGCCGAAGCCGATCAGGATCAGCAGCGCCGCCAGCGTCCAGCGGTCGACCGTCCACCACCAGCGGCCGAGGACGGAATTGTCGGAGCGCGAAATGGCCATTAGGCGGCCCTCCCTTCGGCCAGCGCGGCGACAAGGGTCCGGAACCGCTCGCCCCGCTGCTCGAAACCGGTGAACTGGTCCCAGCTGGCGCAGGCCGGCGAGAGCAGCACGACCGGCGCCGCCCCCGCGGCCGCGCTCGCCGCTGCCTCGGCGACGGCGACATCCAGCGTCCCCACCACGCGATGCCTGACGCCATGCACGGCGAGCGTCGCCGCCAGCACCGGCGCATCGCGCCCGATCAGCAGCGCCTCGGCGATGCGGGGGAAGAAGGGCGCCAGGCTCTCGATCCCGCCCTCCTTCGCCGTCCCGCCCGCGATCCAGATGACGCGCCCATAGCTGGCCAGGGCCCGCGCCGTGCTGTCGGCATTCGTGCCCTTGCTGTCATTGACGAAGGTGACGCCGCGCCAGGTGCCGACCCGCTCCTGCCGGTGCGGCAACCCCGGATAGCTTTGCAGCCCCTCGGCCAGCTCGGCCCGCGTCAGCCCGAGGTCGAGCGCGCAGGCTGCCGCCGCCGCTGCGTTCTGCGCATTGTGGCTGCCGGGCAGGGCAGGGGCCTCGCCGAGATCCAGGATCGCCCCGCCCTCGTCCCGCAGCATCCGCCCCTCGGCCCAGACGCCGCCCGCCTGCCGCGCCTCGCCGGAGATCGGGCGGACACGCCCTTCCAGTCGCCCACGCAGGCTGGCGCTCCAGGCATCGTCCATGCCGAGCACCGCGAGGTCGTCGCGCTCCTGCCGCGCGAAGACCTGCGCCTTCGCGTCCAGATAGCCCACCATGTCGCCATGCCGGTCGAGATGGTCTGGCGAGAGATTCAGCATCACACTCTGGTTGAAGCGCACTTGCTGGATTCGCTCCAACATGTATGACGACATCTCGAGTGTGTATACGCCATCTATTCCCAAGATATTGAGGGAGAGCGCTGCCGGCCCGAGATTCCCGCCCGCCTCCGCCTCCCGCCCCGCCGCCCGCAGCAGGTGGTGCAGCAGCGCCGTGGTCGTCGACTTCCCGTTGGTCCCGGTGATGCCGGTGAAGCGCGCGCCCGACCCTGCCGCCCTGACGGCCCGGTAGAGGTAGTCGACATCGCACAGCACCGGCCGCCCCGCGGCGATCGCCGCCGCCGCCGCCGGATGCACGCGCGGCAGCCGGTGCGGGATGCCCGGCGAGAGCAGCAGCGCATCCCAGCGGAAACGCCCCTGCGACGGGTCTTCGACCGCGAGCCCGGCGGCGCTGGCGGCGACGCGGCCCTCCTCCCGGTCATCCCAGCAGGTGACCTCCGCCCCCCATTCGACGAGCCGCCGCGCCGCCGGCAGCCCGGCCTTGCCGAGGCCCACCAAGGCAATGCGTTCACCGGAGAAGGGGGTGAAGCGGCTCATCGGATCTTCAGCGTCGACAGGCCGACGAGCGCGAGCACCATGGCGATGATCCAGAAGCGGATCACGATGGTGGCCTCGGCCCAGCCCTTCTTCTCGAAGTGGTGGTGCAGCGGCGCCATCAGGAAGACGCGCCGCCCGGTGCGCTTGTACCAGAAGACCTGGATGATGACGCTGACAGTCTCGACGACGAAAAGACCGCCGACGATCGCCAGCACGATCTCATGCTTGGTGGCGACGGCGACCGCGCCGAGCGCGCCGCCCAGCGCCAGCGACCCCGTATCCCCCATGAAGACCGCGGCCGGTGGCGCGTTGAACCAGAGGAAGCCGAGTCCCGCCCCGATCAGCGCCGCGCAGAACACCGCGAGCTCATTCGCTCCCGGCACGGAATGGAGCTGCAGGTACTCCGAGAAGACCCGGTTGCCGACGAGATAGGCGATCAGCGTGAAGACTGCCGCCGCGATCATCGCCGGCACGATGGCGAGCCCGTCCAGCCCGTCCGTCAGGTTGACGGCGTTCGACGCCCCCATCAGCACCAGCATCCCGACCAGCGGGAAGAGGAAGCCGAAGGGCAGCAGCGTCTCCTTGAACACGGGGAAGGCGAGCCCCGTCGCCACCGCCGGCGGCAGCAGCAGCACGATCCAGGTGGCGCCCGCCAGCCCGACGCCCGCCTGCCAGATCAGCTTGCCGCGCGCCGAGACGCCCTTGGTGTTCCGCTTCGTCACCTTCAGCCAGTCATCGGCGAAGCCCAAGCCGCCATAGCCGACGGTGATGAACAGCGCCGCCCAGACCAGCCCGTTGCGCAGGTCGGCCCAGAGCAGCGTGGCGAGGACCAGGGCGAGCAGGATCAGCACGCCCCCCATGGTCGGCGTGCCCTTCTTGGTGATGAGGTGGCTCGCCGGCCCATCGGCGCGGATCGGCTGCCCGCCGCGCTGGAAGCCGCGCAGCCAGTTGATCACCGTCGGCCCGAGGGCCAGCGACAGCACCAGCGCGGTCAGGCAGGCCGCACCCGCCCGGAAGGTCGTGTAGCGGATGAGGTTGAAGAGGGGGAAATCCTCCGCATAGGGCGCGAAGAGGTTGAAGATCACGCCGAATGCCCCCGGATCGCCGTGAGCACCTTGCCCATCAGCGTCGCCTTGCTTCCCTTCACCAGCACCGCATCCCCATCCCGCAGCGCCCCTGCCACCAGCGGCGCCAGCTCAGCCGAAGTCTCCGTCACCGCCAGCACCAGGTCCGGCGGCAGTGCCGCTGCCAGGTGCGGCATGTCCTTGCCGCAAAGGAAGACGGCATCCGCCGCCTCCCGCACATGCGGCGCCAGCCCCCGGTGCTCGGCGACCGAGAAGTCGCCCAGCTCCCCCATCTGCCCCAGCACCGCGACGCGCCGCCGCGCCGGCAGCAGCCGCAGCACGGCGAGCGCCGCCCGCACCGAGGGCGGCTGCCCGTTGAAGGCCTCGTCGAGCAGCGTCGCCGTCCCGCCATCCGCGGTCTGGATGCGCTCCAGCGCGCCGCGCCCTGCCATCACCCGGTACTCGGCGAGGCGCGGCGCCAGCGCCGCCGCATCGCAGCCGAGCGCCTGCACCGCCGCCAGCGCGCCGATCGCATTCCGCACCAAATGCGCCCCCGGCGCCCCGAGCCGAAACTCAACCCGTTTGCCGCCGATGGAGGCGGTGACGCCGCTCCCCTCCGCATCGGCCGCGACGCCGAGCGCCTCCACCTCGCCCCCTGGCCCGAAGGTCACGATGCGGTGCCCGACCGGCACCGCCGCCCGCAGCAGCGGCAGCATCGCATCGTCGGCCGGCAGCACGGAGATGCCGCCCGGCTCCAGCCCGAGCGCGATGCTGCCCTTCTCCTGTGCGATCGCCTCGAGGCTGCCGAGATGGCCGATATGCGCCGCGCCCACATTCGTCACCATGGAGACGTGGGGCTTGGCGAGGCGGGTGAGGGGGGCGATCTCGCCCGGATTGTTCATCCCGATCTCGATGACGGCGAAGGCGCTTCCGGGCGGCATCCGCGCGAGCGTCAGCGGCACGCCCCAATGGTTGTTGTAGGAGGCGACGGCGGCATGGGTCCCGCCCGCGCCGGCGAGCAGCAGCCGCAGCATCTCCTTGGTCCCGGTCTTGCCGACGCTCCCCGTCACCGCGACCACCCGCGCCGCGCAGCGCGCCCGCCCCGCCGCACCGAGCGAGGTGAGCCCCGCCAGCGTGTCGGCTACGCGCAGCAGCGGCGCCCCCGCCGGCACGCCCGGCGGATCCCGGTCCACCATCGCCGCCGACGCCCCGCGCGCCAGCGCGTCGGCGACGAAGTCATGCCCGTCCCGCACGTCGCGCAGCGCGACGAAGAGTTCGCCGGGCCCGACGCTCCGGCTGTCGATGGAGACGCCCGTGACGGCGACCTCCGCCGCGAGGCTCCCCCCCGTCGCCGCCCGCAGCGCCTCGCTTGTCCAGAGGCTCATCCGACGAGCTCCCGCACTACCGCGGCGTCGTCGAAGGGTGTCGTCACCCTGCCGATCGTCTGCCCGCTCTCATGCCCCTTGCCGGCCACCGCCAGCACATCCCCCGGCCCCAGATCGCCGAGCGCCCGGGCGATCGCCCCGCGCCGCTCTCCGGCATCGATCCCGCCCGGGCAGCCCGCCAGCACCGCCGCGCGGATCGCCGCCGGGTCTTCGCTGCGCGGATTGTCGTCGGTGACCCAGGCACGGTCCGCTCCTCGCGCCGCCGCCGCGCCCATCAGCGGCCGCTTGCCCGGGTCCCGGTCGCCCCCGGCGCCGAAGACCACATGCAGCCGACCGCCCGGCGCCACATGCGGCCGGAGCGCGCCGAGCAGCCGCTCCAGCGCATCCGGCGTATGGGCGTAGTCGACATAGACCGCCGCACCGTTCGGCAGCCGCGCCGCCAGCTCCATCCGCCCGCGCACGCCGGCGAGCTGCGGCAGCAGCGTCATCGCCGAGCCCGGCTCGATGCCGGTGGCGACGGCGAGCGCCAGCGCCATCATCACGTTGTCCGCCTGGAACCGCCCCGGCAGCGGCAGGTGCACCGCCTGGCGCTGGCCGAAAGCCGCGAGCTCCAGCGCCTGCCCATCCGGCAGCGGCTGATGCGCCAGCAGCCGCACCGCATCGCCCGACTCGCCGACCGTCAGCAGCTCCAGCCCCCGCCGCGCCGCGACGCCGCGCAGCGCGTCGAGCGTCTCGCCCTCCATCTCGGCCGAGGCAACCGCCGTCGCACCCGGCTGCAGCAGCGCCTCGAACAGCCGCAGCTTCGCCGCCCGGTAGGCGGCCATCGTCCCGTGATAGTCGAGATGGTCGCGCGTCAGGTTGGTGAAGCCGGCCGCCGCCAGCCGCACCCCGTCCAGCCGCCGTTGCTCGATGCCATGCGAGGAGGCCTCGATCGCCGCATGCCCGATGCCCGCCTCGGCCAGCGCCGCGAATTGCGCATGCAGCGCCACCGGATCCGGCGTGGTGAGGCTCGCCCCGCCGGGAAAGTCCGGCGCGATCAGCCCCAGCGTGCCGAGCGAGGCCGCCCGCCGCCCCGCCAGCGTCCAGAGCTGGCGCAGGAAATCCACCGTGCTCGTCTTGCCGTTGGTCCCGGTTACCGCGACGACGGTCGCGGGCTGCGCCCCCGCCAGCGCGGCGGCCATCAGCGCCAGGCCCCGCCGCGGATCGGCCATGCCGATCACCGGCACCCTTGCCGCGGCATCCGTGCCCTCCGGCGCCAATACCGCGACGGCACCCTTCGCCACCGCATCGGCGATAAAGGCGCGCCCGTCCTGCTTCATCCCTGGCAGGGCGACGAAGACCATCCCCGGCACAACCGCCCGACTGTCGGCGGTGACGCCCCGGATCAGCTGCCCAACCGCATCGCCCGCCGCAGCGGGCGCAAGCCCGGCGGCGCCGAGGAGGTCACCGAGGCGCAAGGCCGGCCTCGCGCGGGGAGGCCGGGCCGAGGGCGAAGCGGAGCAGGCCGGAGGGCGGCTCTGCCTCGGTGCGGCGCAGCGACGGGGCAGGGGGCACCAGGCTCGGTCCCGGCGCGACGCCGGTGGTGGGTGCCCCGGGCGGCGTCGCCGCCGGCGTCCCGCGCGGCGCAGGCGCCGGGGCGCCGGCAACCGGCGGCGCGGCCCGCGGCGGCCGCCCCGGCTGCAGCGGAATGGCGAGCGTCTGCTGGATCTGCGGCATCCGCTCCGTCTCTGGCACCAGGCCGAGGATCGGCGCGACGCGGCGGATCACCGCGCCCGCCGCCGGCGCTGCCACCCAGCCCGCCGTGGCATAGCCATGGCTCTGCGCATTCGGCTTCGGCTCGTCGACCATGACGTAGATCGCATAGCGCGGCGCATTCAGCGGGAAGGCGCCGACGAAGGCGGCGATGCGCTTGTCCTGCAGGTAGCCGCCGCGCGGCCCGACCTTCTGCGCCGTGCCCGTCTTGCCGCCGACGAAGTAGCCGGGAACATCGGCCCCCTTGCCCGAGCCGTCGGTGACGACGAGGCGCATCAGCCGCCGCATCGTCTCCGAGGTCCGCTCGGAGATGACGCGCGTTCCCTCGCGCTGCGTCTCGGGCGACTGCGCCACCAGCGTCGGCGGGCGCAGGATGCCGCCATTGGCCAGCGCCGAGATGCCGGTGATGACGTGCAGCGGCGTGACCGAGATGCCATGGCCGAAGGCGACCGTCATGGTGTTGATGTCGCGCCAGCCATTGGCCGTCGGGGCCAGCGGCCGCGCCACCTCGGGCAGCTCGAGCCCGAGGCGCTGGAGCATCCCCATCCGCCCCATGAACTCGCGGTGCCGCGCTGGCCCGACGCCGAGCGCCATATGCGCCGCGCCGAGGTTGGACGAGTAGGCCATCACCTCCGGCAGGCTGAGGACGCGGTTCTTGCCCTTGTAGTCGCTGATGGTGAAGCGACCGTAGCGGATCGGGCGGCTGGCGTCGAAGGTGCTCCAGACATTCGCGGTGCCGAGGTCGAGCGCCATCGCCGCCGTCAGCAGCTTGAAGGTCGAGCCCGGCTCGTAGAGCCCGACCGTCGCCCGGTTGAAATGCGGATTGGTGTCCTGGCTGACGGCACCCGGCGCGGCCGCCATCGGCCGCGCCACCGCCTGGCGCAGCAGCGGCTGGCCGGCCGCCGCATGTCCTGCCCCCTGGCCCTGCTGCTCCCGCCGCTGCAAGCCGCCGGGGTCGGAGGCGTCGTAGTCCGGCAGGCTGACCATGGCCAGCACCTCCGCCGTGTTGACATCCATCACGACACCCGCGCCGCCGATGCCGTTGTAGTCGGCGATCGCCTTCTGCACCGATTCGCGCAGCGCCACCTGCACCCGCACATCGACCGAGAGCCGCAGCGGCGAGCGGTCCACCCGCAGCCGCTCGTCGAAGCTGCGCTCGACGCCGGCGATGCCGCGCCCGTCGACATCCACCTGGCCCAGCACATGCGCCGCCGCCGAGCCCTGCGGGTAGAAGCGCCGCTCCGCCGGGCGGAAATGGAAGCCGGCGATGCCGAGGTCGTTGATCGCCTGCTGCTGCCGCGGCGGCAGGTTGCGGGCGATATAGGCGAACTCCACCGGCCGCTCCGTCCCCGGCACCATGCGTGGGCTGATGCGGGCGACCAGCCTTTCGCGGTCGAGCCCCGGCAGCACGGTCAGCAGCCGGTCGGCCGCCTCGGCCGGGTCGTTGATCTCCTGCGGGTTGGCGTAGAGCTCCGTCACCTGCAGCGAGACGGCCAGCACCTCCCCGTTGCGGTCGGTGATGGCCGCGCGCCCGCTGGTCGACTCCCCGTTCGGGATGCGCACCGCGGCGCGCGGCTTCGGCACCGTCGGGTCGACCAGCGTGGCGAAGGCGAGCTTCAGCGTCACCGCGCCGAACAGCACGGCGAAGCCGCCGGCGGCGATGACCAGGCGGCCGCGGGTCTTCTCCAATTGCGCCCGCCGCGCCAGCTCGGGCGCCGCGATCCTGACCAGGGCCCGCGAGGGCGAGGCGGCGACGCTCGCCCCCCGTGACCGCCCGGCCGGCGCCGCATCCGGCGAGGGCGGCAGCCGCAGCTCGTCCTGTGGCGCGCTCAACGTCCCATCCCCCCGTTCAGGGTCGCCGCCGCGGCGCTGCCGAAGGGCACCGGCGGCGGCAGCATCGGCTGCCCGCCGAGCCCGAGCGCCGAGCCGCCGCCCATGGCGGGATAGGCCGGCACCGCGCGCGCCGGCACCACGGCCGGCTGCACCGTGGCGGGCGCGATCCGCGGCGCGGCGGAGGCCGCCAGCTGCGTCACCGGGGCCGCCGCCGGCGCCCGCACCGGCGCCGCGATCGGCGGCAGCGCGGCGATCTCGGCCGGCCGCGCCACCGGCTTCGGCCGCGGCGGGATGGCGGCGCGCGCCAGCTCCACCTGCGCCGGCCGCATGGTCTCGGCGAGCCGCGGCGTCTCCGCCGGCCGCGCCTCGGCCGGGCGCGGCTGCGTCGCCCGCGCCAGGTCGACCAGCGCCGGCCGCGGCGGCGCATCGGCCGGTTTTGTCGCCGGCAGGGCGAGCCGCACCAGCGGCGGTGCCTCCGGCTCCGGCGGCGGCAAGGGCAGGGCGGCGAGATCGACCGCCGGCACCGCGACCGGAGCCAGGGCGACCGGCGCCGCGGCGGGCACCGCCGCGACCACGGGTGCGACCGCGGGCGCCGCGGCGGCAGGCGCTGCCACCGCCACCCGCACCACCGGCTCCGCCACCCGCGGCAGCAGCGCCAGCGCGGTGTTCCCCGCCGGCATCACCGGCTCGCGCGGCGCGAAGAGCGCGACCGGCCCGTCATAGGCCGCGACCGGCGGCAGCCGCCGCTCCGCCTCGCTGGCGCGGACGAATTGCGCGGGTTGCATCGCCTCCAGCTCCGGCAGGTGCCGCTGGGCCACGGCGCGCAGCCGCTCCGGCTCGTTCAGCCAGGCCCATTCGGCCTGCAGCGTCTGCGTCCGCGCCTCCGCCTCCTCGACCTTGCGGGCGATCGAGCGCAGCTCCCGGTCCATCACCGCGGCTTCATGCTTGGTGCTGTAGACATGCATCCCGGCGCCGAGGAAGGCGACCAGGCAAAGCGAGGTGAAGGGGCGGAAGATCATGCGGCGTCCAGGGGTGCGGCGGGGTGGTCGAGGGGCAGGCGTTCGATCGCGCGCAGCCGGGCGGACCGGGCGCGGGGATTGGCATCGGTCTCGGCCGCGCCGGGGCGCAGCGCCCGCGGCGTCAGCAGGCGGAATTCGGCCGGCGCCGCGCGCCCGGCGAGCGAGGCCGGGTCATGCCGCGAGGCGCCGGCCCGGCGCCCGGCGGCACCGGCCATGAAGCGCTTCACCAGCCGGTCCTCCAGCGAATGGAAGGCGACGACGACGAGCCGCCCACCCGGCGCCAGCAGCGCGGCCGCGGCGGCGAGCCCGCGCTCCACCTCGCCCAGCTCGTCATTCACCGCGAGGCGCAGCGCCTGGAAGCTCCGCGTCGCCCCGTCGATGCCGGACGGGTCGCGGGGAACGCAGCCGCGCACCAGGGCGGCGAGCCGCGCCGTGGTGGTGATCGGCGCCTCGCGCCGCGCCGCGACGATCGCGCGCGCGATGCGGCGCGAATGGCGCTCCTCGCCCAATTGATAGAGCACATCGGCCAGCTCCGACTCGTCCAGCGTGTTGACGAGGTCCGCCGCGGACTTCCCATGTTTCGACATCCGCATGTCAAGCGGTCCGTCGCCGCGGAAGGAGAAGCCGCGCTCGCCGTCGTCGAGCTGGAAGGAGGAAACGCCGAGGTCGAGCACCACGCCGTCGAGTCGCGTGACCGCGCGCGCCTCGAGCAGCGCCAGCATCTCGCCGAACCGCCCCTCGACGAGGTGCAGCCGCCCGGGGTGCCGCGCCGCCAGCGCCGCGCCGCGCGCGATCGCCTCCGGGTCGCGGTCGATGGCGAAGAGGGTGCAGCGCGCCGCATCCAGGATGGCGCCGGCATAGCCGCCGCCGCCGAAGGTGCCGTCGCAGTAGGTGGCGCCGTCGCGCGGCGCGAGCTGCTCCAGCACCTCGGCCAGCATCACCGGGACATGGCCCGGAGGAGGGGAGACGGAGGCACTCATACGTCGCCCCCCTCGTCATCAGCATCGAGCCGCGCCTCTTCCTCGGCGAAGGCGGCGGCGTTCCAGATCTCGAAATAGGCGCCGCGTCCGCTGAACTGCAGCTCGCCCTCGAAGCCCGCATGCTCGGCGAGCTCCTTCGGCATCACCACGCGGCCGTCGGGATCGAGGGTCAGGGTATGGATCTTGCCGACCAGCTTGCGCATCACCGACTGGTATTCGGCCGAGAGCTTGCTGAGCCCGGCCACGCGGGCCTCCACCTCGGCCATGTAATCCGCCTTCGGCCAAACTTCGATGCAGCGCTTGTGGCGGGACCGGCGCAGGATGATCTCGAGGGCCCCGGGGCCGGCAAGCTGGCCGCGGAAGAGGGACGGCACGGAAATGCGCCCCTTCTTCGCGTCGTACCCCCCACCCACGGTGCCTATGAACTCGGACATCGCCCAGCGACCGCCCCCCAGTGACCGCCTGTTGACTTGCCCTTCGGGGAGGATGCGCTCAGGAGCGTTGAGGGCCCCTGGGGATCAGCGGCCGGCGGGGCCCCCCGACCCCGCCGGCTCGCCCGACCATCCCGCTTTGGATCCCTCGCCCCCCCGAGCTTTGGACCCATCGTCGGGATGACTTGGGATAGCACGGGATTTCGTGGGACCACAAGCACGAATACCGTTTCGGCCCACTAAATGCGCCCGACAAATTGCCCGATTCCTAAGGCCTTAGCGGCCTGGGTCGCTACCGCATGAGAAATCATCTGCGATCGAAAGCAATATGTTATACTTACCCGGTTTGTTCTTTCACCGCACCGGGCTCTCTGTGGACACCTTTGTGGATTAACCTGTGGGGAAAATGCGCCAGGTGGCCTGTAAGCCGGGTTCTGTCCGCCCCCGGAATTCCGGGGACAGGGCGACCATTCCTCTGGGACGCGCCTCGCGGCGCGCCTCACGCGGCCAACCCGGGCAACGGGGCGGGAATGCCCCTGCGCCAGGCAGGCCGAAGCCCGCCCGCGCCGGTCGCCCCTATTCGGCCTTGCTCCCGATGGGGTTTGCCCTGCCGCCCCCGTTGCCGGGGGCGCGGTGCGCTCTTGCCGCACCGTTTCACCCTTGCCGGGCGGCCTCGCGGCGGCCCGGCGGTCTCTTCTCTGTGGCACTTTCCCTGGGGTGTGACCCCCGCCGGCCGTTGACCGGCATCGTATTCCCGTGGAGCCCGGACTTTCCTCCAGCACCGCCTTGCGGCGATGCCAGCGGCCGCCCGGCCACCTGACGCGGCGGCGTCATGCGCCCCCGGTCAGCCCCGCGTCAACCGGCTTCCGCAGACGGAATCATCGCGGCAACCGCCGCCAGCCGCGCCAGGCAGCCGGCATCGGCCATGCCGTCCACCCGCTCCGGCCGCCAGCGCCGCTGGAAGGCGGTGAGCAGCAGGGGCAGCGGCAGGTCGCGCCGGTAGCCGATCGCCGCCAGCAACGCCCCCGCTTCCGCCTCTGCCGCTGCGGGCGGTGCAGCCGCGGGCCAGAGCCCAACGCCGTTGGCCGCCAGCCCCTCCCAGTCGAAGAGCTCCCCCGGGTCCTGCTTGCGGTCAGGCGCCACGTCGCTGTGCCCGACCACATCCCAAGGCGCGACCGGATGCCGCGCCAGGATCCCGAGGCAGAGGTCGCAGACGGCCGCCATCTGCAGGGCATGGAAGGGGCGGTAGCCCCATTCATGCCCCGGATTGACGATCTCGATGCCGATGCTGCGGTCGTTCAGCCCCTGCCGCCCGCGCCAGTGCGAGACGCCGGCATGCCAGGCCCGCCGCCCTTCCGGTACCAGGCGGAACACGGTGCCGTCCTCCTCGACCACATAGTGCGAGGAGACCTTCGCCGCCGGGTCCCGGAGCCGCCCGATCGCCGCTGGCCCGCTCGGCATCCCCGTATAGTGGAGCAGCAGGATGTCGATCGGCATCCCGGCCGGGCGGTCGTCCTGGTTCGGGCTCGGCGCATCCAGGACCCTCAGAGCTTCCGCTCCCGCTTCACCCGGTCCCAGGCGGCGTTGATCTCGGCGACCTTCTCCGTCGCCCGCTTCACGAACTCCGCCGGCACGCCGCGTGAGGCCAGGCTGTCCGGATGGTTCTCCCGCATCAGCCGCCGCCAGGCCTGGCGCACCGCATCGTCCGGGGCATCCCGCGGCACGCCGAGGATGGTGTAGGGGTCCGGCCCGCTCGGCGCCGCACTTCCCGCGGCACGCGAGCTCTGCCCGTCCCGCGCCCGCTCCCAGGCGACCGCATCCAGCCCGAACCCGCGCTGCGCGCCCTGCAGGAAGGCCAGCTCCGCCTTGGTCAGCGGCCCATCCGCCCGGGCGATCTGGAACAGCGCGCCGAGCACGTCCTCCAACATCCCCTTGTTGTCGGCGAAGCTCTCCCCGAGCTTCTCGGCGAAGGGCTCGGGCGGGTCGCTGCTGTCCCGCGCCTGGTCGAAGAGCGCCGCCACCTCCCGCAGGTTCTCGGGCGGGATGCGGAACAGCCGCTTGAAGGCGTCGATCTCCTCGCGCTTCACCGGCCCGTCGCATTTGGCAAGCTTGGCGGCGAGCACGACGACGGTGATGGCGAAGAGCTGCTCCTTGCTGCCGAGCAGCGCCGCCGCATCGGCCGCCTGCCGCACCGCGGAGCGCCCGAACAGGGCCCCGAAGGGGCTGCTGGCGCCCCGCCCGCCCTGGTCCGCCGCATGTCCGAGCGCGGCCCCGACCACGGCGCCGAGCGGCCCGCCTGTCATGAAGCCCGTCACGCCGCCGATGATCTTGCCCCAGAGGGTCAAGCGCCGCACCCCATTGCTCTCGCCCCAGCCTTACCATGCCGGGGCGGACGGGGGAGAGGCCCCGCACCGCCGCAAGATGGGTTGGCCCCGCCTGGCGCGAAAGGTTGACCGCCGCCCGCAGCCGCCCCAGCCTTTGCCCGCGAGGCACAGGCGCCCGATTCGCCCCCGCCGATGCCGCCCGCGTCGTGACAGACCGGCATCGCTGATACGGCGCCGGTCACAACCAGAGGTATGCATCTCCGCCCCCCGGCCCGCCCGATTGCCAAAGCATCGAATGGCCCCGGCGACACGAGTCGCAAGGTTTGTTCATGGCGAAGACTAGACGAATGGCAATCAATATTGATTCGCCCGACTCGGGGACTGTCGTGGCGGCGCAGCCAGCCGCACCGATTGCTCGCGATATCGAGAGTGTTGAGCGGCATCGGGCCGGGGATTTTATCTGCCAGGATTTGCCGGGCACCGCCCTGGCGCAAGGCGCCGCCCCCATCATCCCCTTCGCGTCGAGCAGGCGAACCTCCACGAGGCGGATGCCGTGGCGATCTGCGAGCTCGGCGCCAGGTTCCGCCCTGGCGCGCCACGCTACAGCGTCGCCGCCGCCCGCGAGGCCTGGTCGTAGAAGCCCGACAGCGCCCTCAGCAGCCGCGCCGCCTCGGTGAGCGCCGCGCCCGGCGGCCCATTCTCCCGCACCGCCCCCGCCAGCAGCCGCTCCCTGACCTCGGCATAGCGCGCGCAGAGGGCAGCGCCCTCCGGCGTCGCCGCCACCAGCTTCTCCTTGCCCTGGCGGCCGGTCGTCACCAGGCCGGCGCCCTCGAGCTTGCGGATGGCATAGGTGCCGATATGCGCATCCTCGATGCCGAGCGCGAGCAGGATCTCCGCCTGCCGCTTGGCCCTCCCGCGGTGGTGTACCGTATGCAGGATCAGCACCTCGACTGGCGACAGTCCCGGCGCCCCCGCCGCCGCCGCGCAGAGCACCATCCAGCGCTGGAAGGCGTGGCCTGCGAGGATCAGCCCATACTCCGCCTCCGACAGGCCGGGCGAGGCGCCGGCGGCGAGGTGGGCGGAGGAGACGACAGGGCTGGGCTCGGCCATGACCGAACATTGACAAAATATCGATAAATTGTCAACGAGGCGGCGGCGGCCTTGCGCGGCGGGCGAGGGGGCGCCATCACGGCGCGAACGGAGGCGATCATGGACGCGGGCTGGCAGTTCTGGATCGATCGCGGCGGCACCTTCACCGACATCGTCGCCCGCGACCCCTCTGGCCGCCTCACCACGGCGAAGCTGCTGTCCGAGAATCCCGGCCGCTACCGCGACGCCGCCGTCGCCGGCATCCGCCAGATCCTCGGCACCGCCCCGGATGCGCCGATCCCGCCTGGGGTGATCGAGGCGGTGAAGATGGGCACCACCGTCGCCACCAACGCGCTGCTCGAGCGCAAGGGCGAGCGCGTGCTGCTGCTGGTGAACCGCGGCTTCGCCGACATGCTCCGCATCGGCAACCAGGCCCGTCCCCGCCTCTTCGACCTCGCCGTGCGGCTGCCCGATCTGCTGCATGAGCGCGTCGCCGAGATCGGCGGCCGCATCGCCGTCTCGGGCGAGGAGCTGGAGCCGCTCGACGAGGCCGCCGCCCGCGCCGCGCTCGACGCCGCCCATGCCGAGGGCATCCGCGCCGTCGCCATCGTGCTGATGCATGCCTGGGCGCATCCGCAGCACGAGCTCCGCCTCGGCGAGATCGCGCGCGAGGTCGGCTTCCCGCAGGTCTCGCTTAGCCACCAGGCCAGCCCGCTCCCGCGCATCGTCCCCCGCGGCGACACGACGGTGGTGGATGCCTACCTTTCCCCCATCCTCCGCCGCTATGTCGAGCAGGTCTCGGGCGAGTTGCCGGGCGTGCGACTCTACTTCATGCAGTCCAACGGCGGCCTTGCCGAAGCCGGCCATTTCCAGGGCAAGGATGCCATCCTCTCCGGCCCTGCCGGCGGCATCGTCGGTGCCGCGCGCACCGCCGGCATGGCCGGCCTCGACCGCATCATCGGCTTCGACATGGGCGGCACCTCCACCGACGTCGCCCTCTATGCCGGCGAGTTCGAGCGCGCCTTCGAGACGCTGGTCGCCGGCGTGCGGATGCGCGCGCCGATGATGGCAATCAACACGGTCGCCGCCGGCGGCGGCTCCATCCTCGCCTTCGACGGCGCCCGCTACCGCGTCGGGCCGGAGAGCGCCGGCGCCGTGCCCGGCCCCGCCTGCTACCGCCGCGGCGGCCCGCTCACCGTGACCGACGCCAATGTCATGGTCGGCAAGATCCAGCCGCAGCATTTCCCGCCGATCTTCGGCCCGAACGCCGACCAGCCGCTCGACGCCGATGTGGTGCGGGAGAAATTCGCCGCCCTCGCCGCCGAGATCGGCGCCGCGACCGGCGAGGCGCCGGAGCCCCGCGCCGTCGCGGAAGGCTTCCTCCGCGTTGCCGTCGCCAACATGGCGAACGCCATCAAGCAGGTCTCCATCCAGAAGGGCCATGACGTCACCCGCCACGCGCTGCAATGCTTCGGCGGCGCCGGCGGCCAGCATGCCTGCCTCGTCGCCGACGAGCTCGGCATGGAGACCGTCTTCATCCACCCCTTCGCCGGCGTGCTATCCGCCTATGGCATGGGCCTCGCCGACCAGACGGTGATCCGCGAGGCCGCCGTCGAGGCCCCGCTCACGCCCGATTCGATGACGAGCCTCGCCAGCACCCTCGACCGCCTCGCCGAGGAAGGCCGCGCCGAACTGCTGCGCCAGGGCGCCGAGGCCGACCGCATCGCCGCAGCCCGCCGCCTGCACCTGCGCTATGCCGGCACCGACAGCTTCCTCCCCGTCCCCTTCGGCGAGCATGCCGCGCTGGTCGAAGCCTTTACCGCCGCCCATCGCGCCCGCTTCGGCTTCGCCACGCCCGAGCGGCAGGTCGTCGTCGAAGCCTGCATCGCCGAGGTCACCGCCGCCGGCGAATCCGTCGAGGAGGCGAAGCTCGCCACCCGCTCCCCCGGCGAGGCGATTCGGACGCTCGACACCGTCTCCCTCTTCGCCGCCGGCGCCGAGCACGCCGCTCCCGTCTACGACCGCGAGTCGCTGCTCGCCGGCGACCGCCTGCCCGGCCCCGCCCTGATCCGCGAGGCCAATGCGACGACGGTGGTCGAGCCCGGCTGGACCGCCGAACTCACCCCGCTCAACCACCTCATCCTCCGCCGCACCACCCCGCGCGAAGCGACGCATGCCGAGGTCACCGGCCGCCCCGACCCGGTGATGCTGGAGCTGTTCAACAACCTCTTCATGTCCATCGCCGAGCAGACCGGCGCCGTTCTGCAGAACACCTCGCTCAGCGTGAACATCAAGGAGCGGCTCGACTTCTCCTGCGCCATCTTCGACGCGACCGGCGGGCTGGTCGCCAACGCCCCCCACGTCCCCGTCCATCTCGGCGCCATGGGCGAGAGCGTCTGCACCGTCATCCGCCTGCGCGGCAAGACGCTCCGCCCGGGCGACGTGGTGGCGCTGAACAACCCCTATAACGGCGGCACCCACCTGCCGGACATCACCGTCGTCACCCCCGTCTTCGACGCGGCGGGACAGGAGATCCTGTTCTTCCTCGGCAGCCGCGGCCACCATGCCGATATCGGCGGCCTGACGCCCGGCTCCACGCCCCCGCTCTCCCGCACGCTGGAGGAGGAGGGCGTCGTCATCGACGACTTCCTGCTGGTCGAGCAGGGCCGCTTCCGGGAGGCCGAGTTCCGTGCCCTCCTCGCCTCGGCGCGCTACCCGGCGCGCAGCCCGGACGTGAACGTCGCCGACATCAAGGCGCAGGTCGCCGCCAACGAGAAGGGCGTGCAGGAGCTGCAGCGCGCCGTCCGCGAGCAGGGGCTGGGTACCGTCCGCGCCTATATGCGCCACGTCATGGACAATGCGGAGGAGAGCGTCCGCCGCGTCCTCGCCCGCCTGCAGGATGGCGAGTTCCGCACCACCACCGATGACGGCACGCCCCTCGTCGTCGCCGTCCGCGTCGACCGCGAGGGGCGCCGCGCCGTCATCGACTTCACCGGCACCGGCCCGCAGCGCCCGTCCAACTTCAACGCCCCCGCCGCCGTCTGCCGCGCCGTCGTGCTCTATTGCTTCCGCGCCCTGGTCGGCGAGGACATCCCGCTCAACGACGGCTGCCTCAAGCCGCTCGAGATCCTCGTCCCCTCCGGCACCTTCCTCTCGCCCTTGCCCGGCGCCGCCGTCGTCGCCGGCAATACGGAGGTCAGCCAGATGACCTGCAACGCGCTGCTGGCCGCGCTCGGCGCCTGCGCCTCCGCCCAGGCAACCATGAACAACGTGATTTTCGGCGACGACCTCTATCAGTACTATGAAACGGTCTGCGGCGGCGTCGGTGCCGGCCCTGGATTCGACGGCTGGGGCCCGGTGCAGACCCATATGACCAACACCCGCATGACCGACCCGGAGATCCTGGAGCTCCGCTACCCCGTCCGGCTCGAGGAATTCGCCATCCGCCGCGGCTCCGGCGGCGCGGGCCGTTGGCGCGGCGGCGACGGCGCCCGGCGGCGCATCCGCTTCCTGCGCCCGATGCAGGCGATCGTCGTCGCCTCCCGCCGCAACGTCGCCCCGCATGGCATGGCGGGCGGCGCCGACGGCCAGCCCGGCCGCCAATGGGTCGAGCGCGCCGATGGCCGCATCGAGCCGATCCCCGGCAACAGCGGCAGCGCCGAGCTCGCCGCCGGCGATGCGCTGGTGGTGGAGACGCCGGGCGGCGGCGGCTGGGGCCAAAGCGCGGGGAAGGCGGCTTGAGGCCACCGCCTGCCCCCGGCTGATGCGCCGCCTCACGGCCATCCTCCTGCCGCTGCTGGCGCTGCTCGGCGCCGCGCTCTGGGTCGGCCCCCGCCTGCTGGACTGGGAGCCCTACCGCGCGCGCCTGGCCGACATCGCCAGCACCCAGCTCGGCCGCCCGGTGACGCTCGGCGGCCGCATCACCCTCACCCTGCTGCCCCAGCCGCGCGTCGAAGCCGCCGCCGTCGCCATCGGCTCCAACGATGACGGCCTCGCCATCACGGCGCGGGCCATGCGCCTCCGCCTCGACCTCGCCAGCCTGCTCTCCGGCCGGCTGGAGCCGCGCGAGATCGCGCTCGTCGGCGGCGAGATCACCATGCCCTGGCCGCCCATCGCGCTCCCGAGCCTCCGCCCGCCGCCCTGGCTCTCCGCCCTCGATGCCCGGCTCGAGGATTGCCGCCTGAAGCTCGGCGGCCTGCAATTCGAGGCGCTGAACGCCCGCTTCCAGACCGGCGCCGCCGCCGAGGCGCTGACCGCCGAGGGCACGCTCGCCTGGCGCGGCTATGCCATCCGCTTCGCCGGCCAACTCGGCCGCGCCGGCTTCGACGGCGTCGCCCCGCTCGACCTCTCCCTCGTCCTGGCCGGCTCGACGCTGACCGCCCGCGGCGTCCTCGCCCCGGACGGCTTCGACGGGCGGATGGAATCCGCCGGCCCCGACCTCTCGGTCCTGCTGCCCGCGCCGCCCGTCGCCTTCCGCGCCGCCGGCCGCCTCACCGTCGCGGCCGACCTCTTCGCCGCCGACGACCTTTCCATCGACCTGGCCGGCCAGCCCGCCCGCGGCGCCGCCACCCTCCGCCTCGCGCCCGAGCCCCGGCTCGACGTGGCGCTTGCCGCCAGCCGGCTCGACATGGAGGCCTGGTTCGCCGCCCTCCGCCTCACCCGCGGCACCACCCGCGCGCTGCCGCTCCCGGTCAGCATCGACCTCTCGGCCGAGGCGACCGGCTTCGGCGGCATCCCGCTGCGGCGCCTGCGCGGCGGCTTCTTCCTCGAGGGCGACCGGCTGACCCTCTCCGACGTCTCCGCCCTGCTCCCCGGCGAGATGGAGCTGGAGGTCGCCGGCGCCACCGCCGGCCCGCGCATGGAACTCGCCCTCCGCTTCGCCGGCCGGGCGCTGCGCGAGACGCTGACCGCCCTCGGCCTGCCGCTCGCCGGTACCGACCCCGCGCGCCTGCACTCCGCAGAGGGCCGCCTCCGCCTCGCCCTCGAGAACGGCCAGGCCACCCTCTCCGACATCGCCGCCACCGTGGACGAGACGCGCGTCACCGGCGCCGGCTCGCTCCGCCTCGGCGGGGCGCGGCCGCAGATCGGCCTCGGCCTCACCCTCGACCGGCTCGACCTCGACGGGCTGTTGCCCGACCCGGCCGGCCTCGGGGGCATCGACCTCAACCTCCGCCTCGCCGCCGACCTCCTGCGCTGGGACCAGCTCGCCGCCGAGCGCGCCACTCTCGACGCCACGATCGAGGAGGGCCGGCTCGTCCTCCGCCGCCTCGCCCTCCGCCTCGGCGAGCTGGACCTCGCCGCCTCCGGCACCGCCCGCATCGGCCCCTCGCTCCGGCTCTCCGACGCGACGCTGGAGGCGAGCGGCCCCAATGCCACCGTCCTCGGCCCGCTCCTGCCCCCCGGCTGGGCGCCGCTGCTGGCCGAGCCCGTCGCCCTCCGCCTCGCCGGCAGCGGGCCGCCCGAGGCCTTCGCGCTCCGGGCCGAGGGCGATCTCGGCAGCCTCCGCATCGAGACGGCGGCGACGCTCGACGCCCGCGCCCGCCGCGCCGCCGGCACGCTGACGCTGCGCCATCCCGGCGCCCCGCGCCTGCTCGCCCCGCTGCTCGGCGCCGACCTGGCGGACTGGCTGGGGGAGGGGTCCTTCTCGCTGATCGCCACCCTGGCCGGCCAGCTCGGCGGGTCCCCGGCCGGGCCGGTGGCGCTGGCCGCCGACCGGCTCGACCTCGTCGCCGGCACGCTCCGCCTGCGCAGCCAGCTCGCCCTGGCGCTGGCCGGGCCGCGCCCGCGCCTCACCGGCCGCATCGCCGCCGAGCGCCTGCCCCTGCCGATGCCCGCGCTGCGCGGCGCCCCCCCCCTCGGCCTCGACCGCCTCTCGCTGCTCGATGCCGAGCTCGCGGTCGAGGCCGCCCGGCTGGAACCCCTCGGCTGGACCCCGCTCGAAGCCGTCTCCACCGCGCTGAAGCTGGAGGCCGGCACCCTCCGCCTCGACAACCTCCAGGCGCGGCTGGCCGGCGGCACCCTCCGCGGCAGCCTCCTGGCCGAGGGCGGCGCCAGCCCGCCCCGCCTCGCCCTCGACCTGGCGCTCGCCGGCGCCGCGATCGGCGAGCCGCTCTTCGACCTGCCCCTCGACCTCGGCGCCGGGCGGGTGGAGGCCGAGGCCAGCCTCCGCGCCACCGGCCACAGCATGGCGGCGCTGACCGCCACGCTCGGCGGCCAGGCCGCGCTGACGGTCCGTGACGGGGTGCTGATCGGCGCCGACCTCGCCGCGCTTCAGGCCGCGGCCGCCGCGCCGGCGCCCGACCAGGCCCTCCGCGCCGCGCTCGCCGGCGGCGGCGCCACCGCCTTCGAGCGGCTGGAGGCGAAGGCGAGCCTCGCCGAAGGGCGCATTGCCCTGACGTCCGCCGGCCTCACGACCGAAGGCGGCGGCGCCGCGACGGCGGGCGGCACGATCGACCTCGCCCGCCTCGCCCTCGACCTCCGCCTCGCCACTCGCCCCGTCGCCGAGGCGCCGGAGATCGCGCTCCGCCTCACCGGCCCGCTGGCCGCGCCCCGCCGCCTGCCGGAGCTGGCGCCCTTCCTGCTCTGGCGGGCAGCACAGCCCTGACAGGGCCTGCCTTGATCGAGTGCCGGTTTCGATCTTGAAGGGGCCTCGCCAAGGCTGCCCGAAAGGGGTCTGTCCGGAACCCGCCAACCCAGCCACACTGCGTTGTGACACCTGTCGAGGACCTGCCATGCCATCCCGTGACGGCGCCCTGACCCGTGCGGCCCGCTTCTTCGACGAGGGCGGCTTCCGCGCGCTGCTCGCCCGGCTGGTCGAGATCCCCTCCACCTCGCAGGAGCCGGGCGCCGAGGCGGCGCTCGAGACCTACCTGACTGATGGCATCCGCCCCTGGCTGGAGCGCATGGGCTTCAGCGCCACCCTCCACCCCAACCCGCTGCCCGGCTTCGGCCCCATCCTCTCCGCCGAGCGGATCGAGGATGCGGCACGCCCCACCATCCTCCTCTACGGCCATGGCGACACCGTCCGCGGCCTCGAGGACCAGTGGCGCCGGGGCCTCGCGCCCTGGTCGCTCACCGAGGAGGAGGGCCGCTGGTACGGCCGCGGCACCGCCGACAACAAGGGCCAGCACGCCCTCAACCTCGCCGCGCTGGAGGCGGTGCTCGCCGAGCGCGGCGGCCGCCTCGGCTTCAACGTCAAGCTCGTCCTCGAGATGGCCGAGGAGCGCGGCAGCCGGGGCCTCCGCGAATTCGTCGCGGCAAATGCCGAGGCGCTGGCCGCCGATGCGTTGATCGCCTCCGACGGCCCCCGCGTCGATCCCGCCGTGCCGACCATCGCCACCGGCACCCGCGGCACCTGGCACTTCGATCTCGTCGTGAAGCTGCGCGAGGGCGGCGTGCATTCCGGCCATTGGGGCGGGCTGACCACCGACCCGGCGATCATCCTCGCCCATGCGCTCTCCACCATCATGGACCGCAACGGCAAGATCCTGGTGCGCGACTGGCTGCCCCGCAACGGCGTCCCCGCCGCCGTGCGCGGCGTGCTCGCCGGCTGCCCGGTCGGCGGCGGGGAGGGGGCCGCCACCGTCGACGAGGGCTGGGGCGAGCCCGACCTGACCCCGGCCGAGAAGATCTATGGCTGGAACAGCCTCATCGTCCTCTCGATGATCAGCGGCCGGCCAGAGAACCCGGTGAACGCCGTCGCCCCCGATGCCCGCGCCCATTGCCAGATCCGCTACACCGTCGATTCCGACACCGCCGGCTTCGAGGCCGCGCTCCGCCACCATCTCGACGCCCATGGGCTGGAGCAGGTGCGGATCGAGAATGCCGGCATCCGCATGGCCGCGAGCCGCACCGCCCCCGACCACCCCTGGGTCCGCTGGGCGCAGGCGAGCATGGAGCGCAGCCTCGGCAAGTCCGTGCAGATCATCCCCAACAGCTCGGGCGGTCTGCCGGGCGACGTCTTCGTCGACCATCTCGGCGTGCCGCTGGTCTGGGTGCCGCACAGCTACAATGGCTGCAAGCAGCACGGCCCGGACGAGCACCTGCTGATCGCCCCGGCGCGCGAGGGCCTACTCGCCTTCGCCGGATTGTGGTGGGACCTGGGCGAGGATGGCACGCCCAGCCGCAAATGAAACTCTTCCTAACCAAAGGCGTCATGCGCGGGTTACATGCCCCGGCGAAGCTCCCCCGAGCCACCTATGGCCTGAAGGAGTACCCATGAGGACGATCCGTTCGGCACTGCTCGGGACCGCGCTGGCCGCCGTCGCCCTGCCGGCCCTCGCCCAGCCCGCCCCGCCGCCCGCCCGCGGCCCCGCCGGCATGTTCGCCCGCCTCGACGCCAATGGCGACGGCCGCATCACCCAGGAGGAGGGCTGGTCCTTTCTCCAGGCCCGCTTCGCCGAGGCCGACCGCAACAAGGACGGCGCCCTGGTGCTGGAGGAGGCGACCACCGCCCGCCTGATGCCGCCGCCAGCCCCGGGCGGCAACCCGCCCCCGCCGCCGCCCGAGATCGGCCCTATGCAGGCACGCATGGTGGCGATGATGTTCCGCGCCGCGGATGCCAACCGCGACGGCCGTGTGACGCTCGACGAGATCCGCCCCATGGCCGAGGCCCGCTTCCGCGCCGCCGATGCCAATGGCGACAACGGCATCACCCTCGACGAACTGCCCGCCCGCCCGCGCCACCACGGCCAGCATCACGGCGGCCCGCATCACGGCCGGCCGGACGCCCCGCCGCCGGCACGCTGATGGAAGGGGGCAGGGCGACGGCGCGCCTGCGCCAGGACCTCGCCGCTGCCGGCCCCGACCTCTGGCTGCGCGATGCTTGCGCAGCCGCGGCGCTGCTCCCCGCCTCTCCCTCACCCGCCGATGCCGAAGGGCTGGTGCGCCTCGACCTCCGCATCAGCCATGGCCGCATCGCCGGCCTCGCCCCCCTCGGCACCGCCCCCGCCGGGCCGAGCCTCGAGGGCGGCCAGGTCTGGCCCGGCCTGGTCGACGGGCACACCCATCTCGACAAGGGCCAGATCTGGCCGCGCAGCCCCAACCCCGGCGGCGACTTCCCCGGCGCCCTCGCCGCGGCCGCCGCCGACCGCGCCTGCTGGACCGAGGCCGGGATCGAGGCCCGCTTCGCCTTCGGCCTCCGTTGCGCCGAGGCGCATGGCACGGTTGCCATCCGCACCCATCTGGAAACCCCCGCCTCCTGGCGCGTCTTCCGCCGGCTGCGCGAGACCTGGGCCGGCCGCATCGCCCTCCAGGCCAGCTCCATCGCCCCGCTGGAAGACTTCGACGGCGAGCAAGGCAGGGCGCTCGCCGACCTGGTCGCCGCCGAGGGCGGCGCGCTCGGCATGGTGACGCGCCTTGCGGGCGGCATCGCCGACCCGCTGCCGACCGATTTCCAGCCCCGGCTCGACGCCTTCTTCGCCCTCGCCGAGGCCCGCGGCCTCGACCTCGACCTGCATGTCGACGAGAGCGGCGAGGCCGGCGCCCGGGCGCTGCGCGAGATCGCGGCCACCGCGCTGCGCCGCCGCTTCCCCCACCGCATCCAGTGCGGCCATTGCTGCTCGCTCGCCCTGCAGCCCGAGACGCATGTGCGGGAGACCCTCCGCCTCTGCGCCGAGGCCGGCCTCGCCGTCATCGTCCTGCCGATGTGCAACCTCTACCTGCAGGACCGCGCCCCCGGCCGCACGCCGCGCTGGCGCGGGGTGACGCTGGTGCATGAGATGCGGGCCGCCGGCATCCCTGTCTCGGTCGCCTCCGACAACACGCGCGACCCGTTCCTCGCCTATGGCGACCTCGACATGGTGGAGGTCTACCGCGAGGCCACGCGCATCCTCCATCTCGACCATCCGGTGGCCGACTGGCCCCGCGCCGCGACCGCGACGCCCGCCTCGGTCATGCGCCTGGCGGAGGCCGGCCTGCTCCGCGAGGGCGATCCGGCGGACCTCATCCTCTTCCGCGCCCGGTCCTGGTCGGAATGGCTGAGCCGCCCGCAATCGGACCGCATCCTCCTCCGCGGCGGGCGGCTGCTGGAGGCGGCGCTGCCCGACTGGCGCGAGCTGGACGGGATGCAGGGCTGAGGCAGGCTTCGATCAGGCTGAAACACCTGATCGGAGCTACTTGCCTGACCAGGCAACACGCTAGGGCGGATCGCCGCAGGACGCCGGCGCCGCCTGCGGGCCTGCCCACGAGCCGCGCGGAGGGAACACTAGACCCGCGGCATCCCCTGCACCGGCCCGCCGCCCTTGCGCGAGCCCTCGGCCGACAGCTCCAGCCAGGCCTCCACCATCAGCCCGCCGATGACGAAGATGCCCCAGAGCGGCAGGCTCAGCAGCACCGCGACCAGGGCGGAGGAGGGCCAGTGCGCATCCGGCGGCAGGCCGAACAATCCGAGCACCGGGGCCGGCATCACCTTCATCAGCACATGCACCGGAAAGGCCATCAGCCGGACGAAGATCAGCGCCAGCTCCTGCAGGCTCAGCATCCCGTCGGCGTTGAGGTCCCAGCCCTCGCGCACCACGGTATAAAGCGCGCCCAATATCGCGCATGTATTGAGAAGGGCGCATCGCCAGTGGATCGCCGTCCGGGATCGGGTTGCTGCCCTCATGCCCCGGACCATGGCGAAGATTGCCACCCTCCGGCAAGGGGTCTTTTCCCATAAGGACGGGCGTGACTCATCAACCGCGCGCCATAAGGCCGGACCGGACCGCGCCGGGGGCCCCGCGGGCTGCCGAATGCTTGACCGGGCGGCGCTCCGACACCAAACCTCCGGCCGGGCCGCGGCCCCGCTACACGCTTTGGCGACGACAGGGTTTCCGGCTTCCGGGCCGCCTTCGCCGCCCCTACAGAAACAGTCCGGGCGGGCCGCAAGGGCTGCCCGGCCCATGCTGAGAGGTTGCTGTGCGCCCAGAAGGACCGGCCGAAGGCGCCGCCTTGCCCGCGACGGACGGCTCCGCGGCGATGCCGCCCAAGCTGCTCGACTTCCAGCCCGCCTTCGAGGCCGTGCTGCCGCCCGACTGGGCGCTGATCGGCCGCTGCCGCGCCGGCGAGGCCAGCCAAGCCGCTCATGGCACGACGGGCGGCGGCTGCTTCGTCCTGGCGCATGCCGAGATCGGGGTCGCCCTGGTCGACCTGCTGCCCATCCGCACGCCGCAGGCCGAGGCGCATCTCCGCCGCCTGCTGAACGCCGTCGACTTCTCCTCGCACTGCCGCGGCTACCTGCCGGTCATCCAGTGCGAGGTGACGCGCGAGGAGCTGGGCGGCCTCCGCGCCCGGATCGAGGACGCCTTCGCCTATGACCAGGTGCTGACCATTGCCGATCGCGGCCGCTGGGTCGGCGTGCTGCGCCGGACCCTGCAGGCCAGCGTGACCTGGGAGGCGCTGGACGGCCCGCTGCCCGAACCCGCCCCGGCCGGCGCCTGGCGCCCCCGGATGGCGCCGCCGGCCGCGCGCCTCCTGCGGGCCGGGTTGCTCGGCTGCGGGGCGCTCGGCCTCTTCGGCCTCGGCTTCATCACCGCGCTGCTGATGCCGGCCGAGCCCGTCGCCTCGCGGCCCGGCCAGGGCACCGGCTTCGGCGTCGTCGCCGAGGTCGAAAGCCCGCCGCCCGACCCCGCGCCGCGACAGGCGGCGGTGGAGCCGCCCCCCACGGCGGTGGCCGCCGCCATCCTCCCCGCGGCGGCGCCCGAGCCCCGCCCCGCCGAGCTGGCGGAAGCCGCCCCCCCGGCGCCCGAGGCGCATCCGGTCGCCGCCGCCCGCCGCCCCGCCCGCCTGCCGCTGCCGATCGACCGCCGTTGCAGCGAGGCCGTCTTCCGGTTCCAGCAGGGCGCCAGCCTCACCGCGCAGGAGATGGCGCATGTCCGCCAGGGCTGCGCCTCGCTGCGGTAGCGCTCAGCCGACCCGGGCCGGCTGCCGCGCCGCGGCCAGCAGCGCCGCGACCTGGTCCAGCAGCCGCGCCCCGGAGACCGGCTTCCGCATCAGGGCGAAGGGGCCGCCGACCACGGCGCCGACCGCCAGGTTGGCCGCATCCCCGGCATAGCCCGTCACCAGGATGGCTGGCAGGCCGGGCTGGCGCTCCTGCGCCTCGCGGATCAGGCCGACGCCGTCGATCCCCGGCATCGCCAGGTCGCTCACGAGCAGCGCGAAGGACTCGCCCCGCGACAGCAGGCCGAGCGCCAGCGCCCCGTCCGCCGCCTCCACCACCTCGTAGCCCGCATCGGCCAGCTCGCCGGCGAGCATGCGGCGCACCAGCGGCTCGTCATCCACCAGCAGCACCCGAGGCGGCCGGCCGGCCGGAGCGGGGGAGGGGCCGTGGCGCCCACCGGCCATCTCCACCGGCTCGATCACCGCATCCGCCTGCGTCACCGGCAGCCAGAGCGAGACCCGCGTGCCGCATCCCGGCTCGCTCTCGATCGCCAGCGCCCCGCCCGAGCCCTGGGCGAAGCTGTTCGCCATGGCGAGGCCGAGCCCGGTGCCCTGCCCGAGCGGCTTTGTGGTGAAGAAGGGCTCGACGGCATGGGCGAGGGTGGCCCTGTCCATCCCCTTGCCGGTATCCTCAACGACGAGGCGCACGTAGTCGCCCGGCGCCAGCCCGTCGATCCCGCTTCCAGGCCCGACGGCGCAGGTCTCGGCGCGCAGCGTCAGCAGCCCGCCATCCGGCATCGCGTCGCGCGCATTGGTGGCGAGGTTGAGCAGCACCGTCTCGAACTGGCTGCGGTCGGCCAGCACCAGCGGCAGGTCGGGCACCACCTGCGCCGCCACGCGGATCCGCCCGCCGAGCGTCGCCGCCAGCACCTCCCGCAGGTCGCCGAGCAGCCGGCCGGGCTCGATCGGCACCGCCCGCAGCTCCTCCCGCCGGGAGAAGGCGAGCAGCCGCCGCGTCACCGCTTCGCCGCGGCGCGCGGCCTCCTCCACCATGTCGGTGAGGCGGACGATCGCGGCCGCGTCCCCGGCCCGGCGGCGGATCAGGCCGGTGCCGCCGAGGACCGCCTGCAGCACGTTGTTGAAGTCGTGCGCGATGCCGCCGGCGAGCTGGCCGACCGCCTGCACCTTCTGCGCCTGCAGCAGCGCCGCCTCGGCCTGGCGCCGCTCCTCGATCTCGGCACTGAGCCGGTCGTTGCTGCGGCGCAGCTCCCGCGTCCGCTCCTCGACCCGGAGCTCGAGCGCATCGGCATGGTGGCGCATCTCCTCCTCGCGCCGCTGCAGCTGTGCCGCCATGGCGTTCCAGCCCGCGGCGATCTGGCCGAACTCGGAATGCCGGTCGCGCTCCGGCGCCCGCGCCGTCAGCTCCCCCTGGCCCCAGCGATGCGCGACGGCGAGCAGCGCCCGCGTCGGCGCCTCGATGAAGCGCCGCGCCACCACCCGCGTCAGCAGGAAGACGGCGGCCACCACGGCCGCCATCAGCAGCGCGCCGCGCATCAGGCTCTGCTTCAGGTCCGCCATCAGCTCCGGCTCGGCAAAGCCGACGACGGCGGCGAGGTTGTGACTCGCCGGCGTCGGCGGCACGTAGCCGACCAGGCGGAAGGTCCCGTCCAGGCTGCGCAGGCGCAGCGTCCCCGGCCGCGTCGCCGCGAGCAGCGACTGCGCGGCGGGCGGAAAGAGGGCGCCGACGAACTCCTCGTGCCGCAGGTCGCGCGCCAGGATCCGGCCACCCGCATCGGCGATGGTGAGCACGCCATTGGTCAGCAGCGCGGCGCCGCTCTGCTTCAGCCCGGTGAGGCTGCGGGCCAGCCAGTCGAGGTCGAGCGCCGCGACCAGCACCGCCGGGGAGGCGTCGTCGGGCCCGGCCGCGGTCGGCAGGAAGAAGGGCAGCACCCCGCCCGGGATCTGCGGCAGGCGGGTGAAGTGCCCGGCGGTGAAGTTCCGCGCCGCCCGCGCCTCCGCCGCCCAGGCCGGCGGCTCCGCCATGTCGAGCAGCGTCGGATCGGAGGAGCAGCGCACCTGCCCCGCCTCGTCGAGCAGGGCGATGAAGGCGTAGCCGAAGGCATATTGCCGGAGCGCCGAGAGCCGCGCGTTGCAGTCCCCGCCGAAGGTGCGGACCTGGCGGTACTCGGCCGCGGCGCCAAGCAGGATCCGCGCCCCCTCGGCGATGCCGGAGGCGGTGCCGGCCAGCAGCTCCGCCTGGCGGATGGCGATGGTGTCGAGCTGCGCCTTGCGCTGGGCCCATTGCGACCAGCCGAAGGCGAGCTGGAGGGCGATGGTCGGCAGCAGGCAGATGGCGATGACCAGGAGGATGCGGTTGGAAAGCCTCATGCCGGCCCCGGCCCGGGGGGGTGCGGCGGCACGCCCCGGCCCGGCCTCGCCGGATGCGGAACCGGCATCCGCGCGATCACCATGCCGCTTGCTCCCGTCCTGCCCGATGGTCGGCCGAGACTACACAGATTGTTGTGGTGGCGCACCAGATTCATGGACCAGCGACGGATGGATGGGGTCATCCGCGGGCGGTGGTGGGTGCGACAGGGATTGAACCTGTGACCCTTGCCGTGTGAAGGCAATGCTCTACCGCTGAGCTACGCACCCGCTCCGCTCGGGAGGCGGTTGATAGGGGCATCGCCGGCCGCTGGCAAGCCCTTTGCGAGGCCCTAATCGGCGCGGATTCCCGCCTCCGCGATCACCGCCGCATAGCGCCCCACCTCGGCATCGACGAAGCGCCGCGACTCCGCCATGTCGGCCCCGATCAGGGTGAAGCCGAGCTCGCCCGCCTTGCGCATCACCACCGGGTCGGCCAGCGCATGGCGGATCGCCGCCGCGATCGCCTCCGCCAGCGGCTCGGCGATGCCGGAAGGCGCCTGGATCGCCGTCCAGCTGGTGATGCGGAGCGCGGGCAGGCCGGCCTCCGCCGTGGTCGGCACCTCGGGCAGCAGCGGGTGCCGCACCGCATCCGTCACCGCCAGCGCCCGCAGCCGGCCCGACTGCACATGGGTGACCACCTCCGGCAGGTTGCCGATGACCAGGTCGAGGTTGCCGGCGATGAGGTCGGTGACGGAGGGCGCCCCGCCGCGATAGGGCACATGCTGGAGCCGCCCCTCCGCGCCCGCGGCGCGGCGGAACATCTCGAGCGCCAGATGCGGCGGCGAGCCGGTGCCGGAGGAGCCGCCGTTCAGCCGCCGCTCGCCCGCCGCCGCCACCAGCGCGCCGAGCGACCCCCACGGGCTCTCCGCCCGCACGCAGACGACCAGCGGCAGCGCGCCGAGCAGGGTCAGCGTCTTCAGGTCGCGCATGAATTCGTAGGGCGCCTGCGGGAAGAGCGAGGCATTCACCGCATGGGTGAGGGTGATGGCGAGCAGCGTGTGCCCGTCGCCCGCCGCCTTCGCCACCGCATCGGCGCCGATCATCGCATTGCCGCCGGCACGGTTCTCCACCAGCACCGGCCGGCCCCAGTCCTCCGTCAGCCGCTGCGCGACCAGGCGCGCGATGATGTCCGTCTGGCCGGCCGGGGTGAAGGGCACGACGAGCCGCACCGGACGGTCCGGAAAGGCCCCCGGCTGGGCACGGGCCGCCGCGGGGGCGGCGAGGGCGGCAAGCAGCGCCGCGCGGCGCGAGAGGTCAGGCACGTCGCACTCCCCAAAAGATGGCGAAGCCGCCGGTGAAGCCGGTCAATTCCCGCTTGTGCGCCGAGCTCGGCCGCAGCTGGCCGAGCGGGACATAGGGCAGGTCCTCGAAGGCCTGGAGCTGGATCTCGGCGGCGATGCGCCGCTGCCCGTCCGGGTTCTCCTCGGCGAGCCAGGCCTCGCGCAGCGCCTCGAGCCTTGGGCTCTCCGGCCAGCCCGGCCGCGCCATGCGGCCGTTGCCGCGCAGGTACTGGTGCACCGCGGGGTCGAGCTGGTCGAGATCGGCCCAGTTGGTGTGGAAGGCGTTCCACCCGCCCTGCGCCGGCGGCTCCTGCCGCACCAGCCGCTGCAGCATCGTGCCCCAGTCGGTCAGCTGGTAGTCGACCTTGAAGCCGATCTTCTGCAAGAGGTCGGCGCCGATATCGCCGAGCCCCTTCAGCAGCGGGAAGTCGGCCGGTGCCAGCAGCACCACCGTCTCGCCCTTGTAGCCAGCGTCCTTCAGCGCCTGCCTTGCCTTGTCGAGGCTGCGCGGCCCGGTCAGCGCCGCCATCCCCGCATCGCTCGCCATCGGCGTGCCGGGCGCGAAGAAGCCGACGCCGTCCCGCCACCCGTCCGGCACCGCGCCGGCGACGGCCGTCATGTAGTCCGCCTGCGAGACCGCCGGCAGCACCGCGCGGCGGATGGCCAGGTTGTCGAAGGGCGGATGCAGCTGGTTGAAGCGCAGCGTCGAGATGAAGCCCGGCGGCTCCCCCTGGGTCAGCGCCAGCCTGCGGTCGCGGGCCAGCATCGGCAGCAGGTCGAAGGTGGGCGATTCCCACCAATCGACCTCGCCGGCGCGGAGCGCGGCCGCCGCCGTCGCCGGGTCGGGCAGCACCTGCCATTCCACCCGGTCGAAATGCGCCTGCTTGCCGCCCGCGGTGAAGCTCGCCGCCGGCCCCGGCCGCGGCACATAGCCCTCGAAGCGCGCATAGGCGACGCGGGCGCCGGCCACCCGCTCACCGGGCAGGAAGCGGTAGGGCCCGCTGCCCACCATCTCCGTCACCTGGCGGAAGGGGTCGGTCTCCGCCAGCCGCTCCGGCATGATGACGCAGACCGGCGAGCCGGGCTTGCCGAGCGCATAGGTCAGCAGCGGGAAGCGCCGCTTGAGGCGGAAGCGCAGCGTCCGGTCGTCCACCGCCTCCAGCGCCTCGGTCGCGGCGGCAAGCGACTGGCCGAGCCCGTCCCGCGCATTGAAGCGGCGGATGCTGGCGACGCAGTCCCGCGCCAGCACCGGCGCGCCGTCATGGAAGCGCAGGCCCTCGCGCAGCCGGATGGTCCAGGCGAGGCCGTCCTCCGAGACCTCGTGGCCCTCGGCCATCTGCGGCTGGATGCGGAACTGCGCATCCATCCCGTAGAGCATGTCGAAGACCATCAGCCCGTGGTTGCGCACGACATAGGCCGAGGACCAGACCGGGTCGAGCACGCCGAGATCGGATTGCGGGACGAACCTCAGCACCCGCGGCGCCTGCGCGGCGGCAAGGCTGGGTGCGGCAAGGCTGGCGGCAAGCAGCGTGCGACGGGCGATGGGCATCGGTCGGGCTCCGCTCCGGTGAGAGGCGCAGCATGCCGCAACCCGCCCGGATGGGAAGCAGAGCCGATCCGTCCCGCCCTGTCAAAGAAAAACTCTGCTCAGTCGTTGTTCATAGACGTTCCACGTTTTCGGCAGGTTAAAACTGCGGCAAGCCAGGATCCGGCCCTTGCGCCGCCCCCGCCGCATTCGCACCTGTTCCGCAACAGCGAAAGGCCACCGCGATGAGCCAGCGGCAGTTAAAGCTCGGCGCCTTCATGCGCCCGGTCAGCATCCATACCGGCGCCTGGCGCTATCCCGGCGCCTTCCCGGACGCCAATTTCAACTTCGCCCACTACAAGCGCTTCATCCAGACGCTGGAGCGCGGCAGGTTCGACGCCTTCTTCATGGCGGACCACCTGGCGCTGCTCAACATGCCGATCGAGGCGCTGAAGCGGAGCCACACCGTCAGCAGCTTCGACCCGCTGACCCTGCTGCCCGCGCTCGCCGCGGTGACGGAGCGCATCGGCCTCATCGCCACCGCCTCCACCACCTATAACGAGCCCTACCACATCGCCCGCAAATTCGCCTCGCTCGACCATATCAGCGGCGGCCGGGCCGGGTGGAATCTCGTCACCACCTCCAATCCCGATGCGGCGCTCAATTTCGGCCAGGACGAGCACATGGCCCATGGCGAGCGCTACCAGCGCGCCCGCGAGTTCTTCGAGGTCGTCACCGGCCTCTGGGACGGCTGGGCCGACGACGCGCTGATCCGCGACGCGGAGAGCGGCATCTTCTTCGACCCGGAGCGCGTCAGGCCGCTCAACCATGCCGGCCCGGAGTTCAAGGTGCGCGGCCCGCTGAACGTGGCGCGCCCCGTCCAGGGCTGGCCGGTCATCGTCCAGGCCGGCGCCTCCGAGGCCGGCCGCCAGATCGCCGCCGAGACCGCCGAGGCCGTCTTCGCCGGGGTCGGCACGCTTGCCGAGGGCCAGCGCCTCTATGCCGACATCAAGGGCCGCATGCCCGCCCTCGGCCGCGACCCGGAGCACCTGAAGCTCCTCCCCGGCTGCTTCGTCGTGGTCGGCGACACGGTGGAGGAGGCGCGGGCGAAGCGCGCCCATCTCGACAGCTTGGTCCACTACGACAGCGCCATCGCCTCGCTCTCCATCGCCCTCGGCACCGACGCGTCCCGCTTCGACCCGGACGGACCGCTGCCCCCGATCCCCGAGACCAACGCCAGCAAGACCGGCCGCGAGCGCGCCATCGCACTTGCGGAGCGCGAGGGGCTGACCGTCCGCCAGCTCGCCCAGCGCCTCGGCGGCTATGCCGGCCTTGCCATGGTCGGCACGCCAGGGACCATCGCCGACGAGATGGAGGCCTGGCTGGAGGGGAGGGGCGCCGACGGCTTCAACATCATGTTTCCCTGGCTCCCCGGCGGGCTCGACGACTTCGTCGACCGCGTGGTGGCGGAGCTGCAGCGCCGCGGCCTCTTCCGCCGGGAGTATGAGGGGACGACGCTGCGCGACCATCTCGGCCTGCCCCGCCCGCCGAACCGCCTCTTCCCGGAGAGCTGATCGCCGATCCGTTGCGGCGCAGCAGGAACGGCCCATATGCTCGGGTATGGGACGCTCGCTGACCCTCGCCCTCGGCCTCGCCCTGCTCCCCGCCGCCGCGCGGGCGGAGCCGCTTCTCGCCCATTACGAGGTCCATGCCGCCGGCATGACCGTGATGAAGGTCGAGGCGCTGATCGACCTCGACGGCCCGCGCTACCTCATCCGCACCCGCATCCAGATGAACGGCATGGCCGGCTTCTTCGCCCGCGGCGATCAGGTGACCTCGACGGAGGGCGCCTGGCGCGGCACGGAGCCGGCGCCCGACCGCTACCGGGCCAGCGGCACCTGGCGCGGCGACCGGCGCATGGTGGCGATCGACTACACCCCCGCCGGCATCCCCGTCATCCAGGCGCTCGAGCCGCCGAATACCGAGCGCGAGCCCGTCCCCGCCTCCCTCCGGGCCAATACCGTCGACGCCCTCTCGGCGCTCGCCAAGCTGACCCGCGTGGTGGCCCGGACCGGACGCTGCGACACCGGCGCCCAGGTCTATGACGGCCGCCGCCGCGTCGACTACGCGGTGCGCACCGCCGGCCAGGGCGTGCTGCCCGCCGAGGGCGGCTTCGGCGGCCCGGCGCTCAAATGCGTCCTCGAGAGCCGCCTGCTCGCCGGTCGCCTCGGTGACCAGGATGCGGAGCAGGCCCACCGCCCGCAGACCGCCGATGTCTGGCTCGGCCAGCCCCTGCCGGGCCGCGGCCCCCTGCCGGTCCGCGTCGAGCTGCCGAGCCGCTGGTTTGGCACCATCCGCGCCGTGCTGGTGAGCGTGGAGCCCGCCGGCTCAGGCCAGGCGATGGCCCAGCAGCGCCGGTAGCAGCCCCTCCGGCCGCCCGATCACTGCCGCCCCCTCCGCCATCGCCGGCACCCCATAGCCCCAGCCGGCGAAGAGGCAGGGCACCCCGGCCCCCCTGGCCGCCAGCACGTCGTTCCGGTGGTCGCCCACCATCACCGCGCGCGCCGTTTCGCCCCCCGCCGCGGCCAGCGTCGCCAGCAGGTGCCCGGGATCCGGCTTGCGCACGGGGAAGCTGTCGCCCCCGCCCACCGCCGCGAAGCGCCCGCCGATGCCGAGCGCCGCGAGCAGCGCCGCCGTCGCCTTCGCCGGCTTGTTGGTGCAGATGGCCATCCGCCACCCCGCCGCCTGCAGCCCGTCCAGCGCCTCGGCGATGCCCGGGAAGAGTGCCGTCTCCTCCGCCGCCCGCGCCGTGTAGTCAGCGCTGAAACCTTCCAGCGCCGCCTGGTCGAAGGGCAGGCCGCGCGCCGCCAGCGCCCGCTCCACCAGCACCCGCACCCCGTCGCCGATCATCGCCGTCACTTCGGTGCGGGCGAAGGCCGGGCGGCCGAGCCGCCCCATCAGCCGGTCGAGCGCGGCATGGATGTCGGGCACGCTGTCGACGAGGGTGCCATCGAGGTCGAAGAGGGCGACGGGCGGGGTCATGGGCCACCCTGGCCCGCCCGGTCATATCCGGCAATCCATCTTGACGCGTACGGGACTTGCCCCGGCCACCCCTCAGCGACTACCCCAATGTCATGCCCGCTGCCATCATCCTCGCCGCCGGCCTCGGCACCCGCATGCGGAGCGCGCTGCCCAAGGCGCTGCACCCCATCGCCGGCCGGCCGATGCTGAACCATCTGATCGCCGCTTGCGAGCCGGTCTTCGACCGCATCGTGGTGGTGGTGGGCCCCGGCATGCCGGCGCTCGAGGCCGCCGCCCGCCCCCATGCGACGGTGGTGCAGGCGGAGCGCCTCGGCACCGGCCACGCCGCCGCCCAGGCCGCCCCCCTGCTGCGCGACTACCCCGGCGACGTCGCCGTCCTTTACGCCGACAATCCCCTGATCCCAGCCGCGACGCTGCGCCGCCTCCTCGCCCGCCGCGCGAAGGCCGGCCTCGCGCTGCTGGCCATGCGCCCCGCCGACCCCGCCCGCTACGGCCGGGTGGTGACGGATGAGGTGGGCGACGTGCTCCGCGTCGTCGAATGGGCCGATGCGACGGAGGCGGAGCGCGCCATCCGCCTCTGCAACGCCGGCGTCGTCTGCGCCCCCGCCGCCGACCTCTTCCGCTGGCTCGCCGCCATCCGCGCCGAGAACGCCAAGGGCGAGTACTACCTGCCCGATGTCGTGGCCCTCGCCGTCGCCGAGAGCCACCGGGTGCTGGCCGAGGAGGCTGCCGAGGCCGACCTCGCCGGCGCCAACAGCCGCGCCGAACTCGCGGGGCTCGAGGCGCTGCTGCAATCCCGCCTCCGCGCCGCCGCCATGGAGGGCGGCGCGACGCTCATCGCGCCCGAGACCACCTTCCTCTCCTGGGACACGCGCCTCGGCCAGGACGTGACGATCGGCCCCCATGTCGTCCTCGGCCCCGGCGTCGTGGTGGAGGACGAGGTGCAGATCCACCCCTTCAGCCACCTCGAATCCTGCTTGGTCAGGCGCGGCGCCGTCATCGGCCCCTATGCCCGCCTGCGCCCGGGGACCGAGGTGGGGGAGGGCGCCCATGTCGGCAATTTCGTCGAGCTGAAGGCGACGCTGCTCGGCCCCGGCGCCAAGGCCAACCACCTGACCTATCTCGGCGATGCGACGGTCGGCGCCGGCACCAATATCGGCGCCGGCACCATCACCTGCAATTACGACGGCATCGCCAAGCACCGCACCGAGATCGGCGCCGGCGCCTTCATCGGCAGCGACACGGCGCTGGTGGCGCCGGTCCGCATCGGCGACCGCGCGCTCACCGCCGCCGGCAGCGTCATCACGGAGGACGTGCCGGACGACGCCATGGGCATCGCCCGCAGCCGTCAGGCGGTGAAGCCGGGACGTGGCTTCAAGGGGAAGAAGGGGGGCGAGCGGTCCGATGATCGGAAGGCCGGAGGGCCTGGCGATCTGAATCGGCCCGCGCTCCCGAAGGGAGCATCCTAGATGTGCGGAATCGTCGGCGTCATCGGCAAGGCCTCGGCCGCACCGCTTCTCCTCGAAGCGCTGCGCCGCCTCGAATACCGCGGCTATGACAGCGCCGGCATCGCCACGCTGGTCAACGGCCATATCGAGCGCCGCCGAGCCGAAGGCAAGCTCGGCAACCTCGCCGGCGCCCTCGACCGCGACCCGCTCCCCGGCACCACCGGCATCGGCCATACCCGCTGGGCGACGCATGGCGCGCCGACCGAGCGCAACGCCCACCCCCACAGCACGCACCGGGTCAGCGTCGTCCATAACGGCATTATCGAGAACCATGCCGAGCTGCGCGCCGAGCTGGAGGCCAAGGGCGCCGTCTTCGAGACCGAGACCGACACCGAGACCTTCGTCCGCCTGGTCGACGACTTCCTCCACCAGGGCCATGAGCCGGAGGCCGCCTTCGCCGCCGCGCTGAAGCGCGTCCACGGCGCCTTCGCCCTCGCCGCCATCTTCGCCGGCCATCCGCGCCTGCTGCTCGCCGCACGGCAGGGCGCGCCTCTCGCCGTCGGCTTCGGCGAGGGCGAGATGTTCGTCGGCTCCGACGCGCTGGCCCTCGCCCCGCTCACCCGCCGCATCGCCTATCTGGAGGAGGGCGACTGGGTCGCCGTCGATTGCGACGGCGCGCGCTTCTTCGATGCCGCGCACCGGCCGGTCGAGCGCCGCGTCACCGTCACCGCCGTCTCCGGCGCCGCCGTCGGCAAGGGCAACTACCGCCACTTCATGGAGAAGGAGCTGCACGAGCACCCCGCCGTGCTCGGCGACACGCTCCGCCAGTATCTCGACCCGAAGACGCTCGAGGTCCGCCTGCCGCGCCTGCCCTTCGAGCCGGCGAAGATCAGCCGCCTCACCATCAGCGCCTGCGGCAGCGCCTTCCTCGCCGGCATGGTCGGCCGCTACTGGATCGAGCAGCTCGCCCGCCTGCCTGTCGATGCCGATGTCGCCAGCGAGCTCCGCTACCGCAACCCGCCGCTGGCCGAAGGCGGCGCCGCCATCCTCATCAGCCAGTCCGGCGAGACGGCCGACAACATGGCCGCGCTCCGCCTGCTGCGGGAGGGCGGCCAGCGCGTCCTCTCCGTCGTCAACGTCCCCGAATCCTCCATGGCCCGCGAGAGCGACGGCGCGCTGCTGACCGTCGCCGGCCCCGAGATCGGCGTCGCCTCCACCAAGGCCTTCACCGCCCAGCTCGCGGTGCTCGCAGCACTTGCCATCGGCTTCGGCCGTGCCCGGCGCGAGCTCTCGACCCTCGACGAGGGCCGCCTCGCCCAGACCCTGCTGGAGGTGCCGAGCCAGGCCGCCGCCATCCTCGAGCAGGATGCGCAAATCCGGGAACTGGCCGCCGAGGTCGCCAAGGCCCGCGACGTGCTCTTCCTCGGCCGCGGCGCCATGTACCCCATCGCCCTCGAAGGCGCGCTCAAGCTGAAGGAGATCAGCTACATCCATGCCGAGGGCTATGCCGCCGGCGAGATGAAGCATGGCCCGATCGCGCTGATCGACAGCGACGTTCCGGTGATTGCCCTCTGCCCGAGCGGGCCCCTCTTCGAAAAGACGGCGAGCAACCTGCAGGAAGCCGCGGCCCGCGGCGGCCGCGTCATGGCCTTCACCGATGCCGAAGGGGAGAAGGCGCTCAGTCGCTTCGCCGAGCGCGTCATCGTCCTGCCGCAGATCGGCGAGTTCGCCACGCCGATCCTCTACGCCATCCCCGTCCAGCTGCTCGCCTACCACGTCGCCGTGCTGAAGGGCACCGATGTGGACCAGCCGCGCAACCTGGCGAAGAGCGTGACGGTCGAGTAGCTCAGCCGCAGCCGAGCGTCCGCCCCACCAGCTCGGCGATGTCCTGCCGCCGATAGGGCTTCGGCACGACGGCTGCGGCCTCGGCCAGTTCGGGCGGCAGGTCGAGCCCCGCGCCATAGCCGGTGGCGAAGGCGAAGGGGATGCCCGTCGCCTGCAGCGTCTGCGCCGCCGGCAGGCTGGTCCCCTCGCCGAGATTGACGTCGAGCAGCGCGAAGGCGAGCTGCTGGCCCAGCCGCTTCATCACCGCCAGCGCGGCCGGCACCGTGCCCACCACCTCCACCGTGTCGAAGCCGAGATCCAGCAGGATTTCCTCCGCATCCATCGCCAGCAGCGTGCTGTCCTCCAGCACCATGGCGGTGCCGGAGACGCGCAAGGGCTGCGTGCGCCGCGGCAGCGCCGCCGCGGGCTGCGCAGTCTCGACGCCGATCTGCACGAAGCGCGCGGGGATGGTGAACTCCGCCTCCAGGCCCTCGCGCAGGTAGCGTACCTCGGCCAGCCCCTGCAGCTCGAAGGGGATCGACCGCTCGATCACCGTGGTGCCGAAGCCGCGCCGGTTCGGCGGGCTGACCGGCGGCCCGCCGCGCTCGCGCCAGCGCAGCAGCAGGGTGCTGTCCGGCTTCAGCTCCCAGCGCACGTCGACGGTGCCGTGCCGGTCCGACAGCGCGCCGTACTTCGCCGCATTGGTCGCCAGCTCATGGACGACCAGCGCCAGCACCGTCAGCGCCTGCGGCTCCACCAGCACCGGCGGGCCGGCGAGGCTCGTCCGCTCCTGCTGCTTGTCGCCGAGATAGGCGTGGAACTCGCTGTCGATCATCCCCCGAAGCGCCACCGGCCCCCAGCGGTCGTCGGTCAGCTGGTCATGCGCCCGGGCGAGGGACTGGATGCGGCCGTTCAGCACGGTGACGAAGCTCTCCAGCGTCTCGGCCGACTCCCGGCTGCGCTGCACCAGGGCGCGGATCAGCGCGAGGATGTTGCGCACGCGGTGGTTCAGCTCGGCGATCAGCAGCTCCTGCCGGTCATTGGTGCTGCGCCGCTGGTCGGCGGTGCCGGAGGCCAGCCGCACCACCACCTCGAGCAGCGTGACGCGCAGCGCCTCCGCCACCCGCCGCTCGGCATCGAGCCAGGGCGCCGAGCGGCCGCGCACCTCCTGCCGCCAGGCCTCGAAGCTGCGGCGCGGATGCAGCCGGTCCGTCCCCGGCTCGGCGGCCTTTGCCGGGTTGCCCGCCCAGGCGATGCTGTGGACCATCTCGCGGCGGAACAGGATGACGTAGTCCCGCGCGCCGCGCGAGATCGGGATGACGAGCATCCCCGCTGCCGCATCCGCCTGCGCCGCCGCCGGCGGGTAATGGCTGGCGATCTCCCGCGTGGCGAGGATGCGCGAGGTGTCGAACCGGTTGAGCGCGCCGATGATGCCCTTCACCACGGCCTCGTCGGGCGTGCTGCCGATCAGCTCGGTATGTGCTGCGGTATGGATGGCGACGCCGTCGCCGGGGATCAGCAGCTGCATCTCCTCGGCGATGCGCTTGAGGCTGCGGCCCAGGGTTTCGTCGGCCGAGACGGCGGAGAGCACCCGCTCATGCGCCGCCCGCGCCTCGGTGTCGTGCCGGGCCGCCTCGGCCCGCTCCAGGCTCTCGATCTGCAGCGAGTAGAGCTGGCCGAACAGCTCCGCCGCGCTGCGCCGCTGGAAGCTCGGCAGCAGCGGCTCCGCATGGTGGCAGGCGATCAGGCCCCACAGCTCCTCGCCGCGCATGATGGAGATCGAGAGCGAGGCGGCGACACCCATGTTGCGCAGATACTCGATATGCACCGGCGAGACGCTGCGCAGCACGGAGGAGGACAGGTCGAGCACCGCCTCGCCCGGCGTCGGCGCCGGCAGCACCGCCACCGGCCGGGCGGCGGCATCGGCGATCAGCCGCAGCCAGTTGCGGCAGTAGAGCGCCCGCGCCTGCTTCGGGATGTCGGAGGCGGGGAAGCGCAGGCCGCGGAAGGAGGCCAGCTGCTCCGCCCTGGCCTCGCCCACCACCTCGCCGCTGCCCTCCGGGTCGAAGCGGTAGATCATCACCCGGTCGAAGCCGAGCACCGCCCGCACCTGCCGCGCCGCGCGGTCATGCATGCCGGCCAGGTCGCGGGCGCGCAGCAGCCGCGACATCATGGCCTTCACCGTGCCGACCGCGTCGAAGCGCGGCTCCGCCGCCGAGGGCTCCGCCTCGATCACCATGATCGGCACCTCGCCTGGCGCGAAATGCACCGCGACGTCATAGGCCGGCCCGCCGGCGACCAGTGGCAGGGCGAACAGCCGGTCGGTCTGGTTCTGCCCCTGCAGCCCCTGCAGCCGCGCGCGGATGTCGTGCAGCGACTGGCGGTCGAGCAGCTGGTCGAGCCGCCGCCCGATCACCGCCTCCGGCGCCAGCTTCAGGTGCTCAGCCACATTCGCCGAGGCGTGGCGCACCGTGCCGTCCGTCGTCGCCGAGAGCAGGAAGCCCCAGGGCTGCACCTGACCGAGCTGGTGGATCGGCTCCCGGTCGCAGCTGGTGAGGTCGAGCGGCACCTCGCCAGCCCGGCTCATCGGCAAGCCTCCCGGCCGGTGGCGTGGCGGTGGCTGCGGCTGGGCGAAGTCAGCGACATGGTCTGCGGTGTGCTCGATACCGGCCCGGCGAGAGAGGTCGTGGTGGCGACATGCCGCGCCGGGTTCGCGAGCATCACCGAGGCGCCGAGGATCGTCATAAGTCGCCGCGCTGTCGATGGGCGCCGCCGTCATCTTGGCGTGTGCCGCTGGGCGTGTCAGCCCGGGGTTGGCCTCACGCCAGTGTCATCCACCGGGCGTCGCCGACGCCTACCGCCTTCACGCGTTGCGGACCGCCGCCAGCGCCGGCTCGCGGTGACAGGGCAGGGGCCCGCGCCTATGGTCCGACCCAGGGATAGGAGACATGCCATGCTCGACGCGCTCGCCAAGCTGCCGCTGAAGGATCCGGAGCTGTTCCGCCAGGCCAATTGCATCGACGGGCAATGGGTCCAGGCCGACAGCGGCAAGACCATCACCGTCCGCAACCCCTCGACCGGCGAGCCGGTCGGCGCCGTCCCCGCCATGGGCGCCGCCGAGACCCGCCGCGCCATCGAGGCGGCGCACCGCGCCCAGCCCGCCTGGCGCGCCATGCTGGCGAAGGAGCGCTCGGCCATCCTCCGCCGCTTCTTCGACCTCATGCTCGAGAACACCGACGACCTCGCCGCCATCATGACCGCCGAGCAGGGCAAGCCGCTGGCGGAGAGCAAGGGCGAGATCGCCTATGCCGCGAGCTTCATCGAGTGGTTCGCCGAGGAGGCGAAGCGCGTCTATGGCGAGACCATCCCGCAGAACGCCAAGGGCCGCCGGATCATCGTAACGAAGGAGCCGATCGGCGTCTTCGCCGCCATCACGCCCTGGAACTTCCCGGCCGCGATGATCACTCGCAAGACCGGCCCGGGCTGGGCCGCCGGCTGCACCGGCGTCATCCGCCCCGCCTCGCAGACGCCCTTCTCGGCGCTCGCGCTCGCGGTGCTGGCCGAGCGCGCCGGCATGCCGCCCGGCGTCTGCAACATCATCACCGGCCCCTCCGGCGAGACCGGCAAGGAGCTGACCGGCAACCCGCTGGTCCGCAAGCTGACCTTCACCGGCTCCACCGATGTCGGCCGCATCCTGCTCCAGCAATGCGCGCCGACCATCAAGAAGACCTCGATGGAACTCGGCGGCAACGCGCCCTTCATCGTCTTCGACGATGCCGATCTCGACGCCGCCGTGCAGGGCGCCATGGCCAGCAAGTACCGCAACACCGGCCAGACCTGCGTCTGCGCCAACCGCATCCTCGTCCAGGATGGCGTCTACGACGCCTTCGCCGGGAAGCTGAAGGCGGCCGTCGAGGCGCTGAAGGTCGGCGACGGCATGGAGCCGGGTGTCACGCAGGGCCCGCTCATCAACGAGGATGCGGTGAAGAAGGTCGAGGAGCATATCGCCGATGCGACCAAGCGCGGCGCCAACATCGTCACGGGCGGCAAGCGCCACGCGCGCGGCGGCAATTTCTTTGAGCCGACCATCCTCGCCAATGTCCCGCACGAGGCGATGATCTTCACCGAGGAGACCTTCGGCCCGGTCGCCCCCCTCTTCCGCTTCAAGACGGAGGAGGAGGCGGTGAAGCTCGCCAACGACACGCCCTTCGGCCTCGCCGCCTATTTCTACGCCCGTGACGTCGGCCGCATCTTCCGCGTGGCGGAGGCGCTGGAGGCCGGCATGATCGGCATCAACGAGGGGCTGATCAGCACCGAGGTCGCGCCCTTCGGCGGCGTGAAGCAGAGCGGCCTCGGCCGCGAGGGCAGCAATCTCGGCATCGAGGAGTATCTCGAGGTGAAGTACCTCGCCCTAGGCGGCATCGGCACCTGAGAGCTCGGCGGCCAGGGACCGGAATTCGGGCTCCGGTCGCGCCGCCAGCCTCGCCGCCATGCCGTTGCGGAACCGCGCCGGGCTGCCCACCGCGGCCCGGCGGAACCAGGCGAGAGCCTCCTCGGTCTCGCCTGCCGAAGCCAGTAGCGTCGCCAAGTTGAACTGCCCGCGGAAATCCCCGCCCTCCGCTGCCCGGCGATAGAGCTTCGCCGCTGCCGCCGGATCCGCCGGCGCCTCCCAACCCTCCTCCAGGAAGCGGCCAAGGATGTTTAGCGCCTTGGCATGCCCCTGCGCCGCCGCCCGCCGGTACCAGTCGAGCGCCGCCCGCCGGTCCGCGGCCGTGCCCGCCCCGCGCCAGAGCATCCCCGCCAGGTTGTACTGCGCCCAATCGTGGCCCGCCTCCGCCGCCGCCCGGTAGCAGGCCAGCGCTGCCGCCTCGTCGATCGCCCCGCCCCAGCCCATCTCATGGCAGCGCCCGAGCATGTTGCGCGCCGCAGGGCTCCCTGCCTCGGCGGCCGCGCGGAACCAGCCCCGCGCCGCCACGGGGTCCTGCCGCACCCCACGGCCGTCCAGCAGGATCTGCCCGTAGAGCAGCTGCGCCTCCAACAGGCCGTAGCGGGCGGCGGCATCGATCCAGCGGGCCGCCTCCCCGGGCGGGCCGGCGAAGGCGGCGGCAAGGGCTTCGGCGCTGGCCTGGCGCAGGGTATCGAGCGGGAGAGGGCGCATGGCCAGACTCTAGCGCAACTGATAGTCATTCGCAATCAGGGGGCTTGTCGCAACCGTCCCGGCATCGCAGGCTGGACGCGCCGGGCCGTGGTCCCCAAATACGGGCAGCCGGTACGGGATGGCGCGCATGAGCAGTTACGACTTCGACCTCTTCGTCATCGGCGGCGGCTCGGCCGGCGTCCGCTGCGCCCGCATCGCCGCCGGCCACGGCGCCCGGGTCGGCGTGGCGGAGGAGCGCTTCTGGGGCGGCACCTGCGTCAATGTCGGCTGCGTGCCGAAGAAGATCATGGTGAACGCCGCCGAGTACGGCCAATGGGCCGAGGACGCCCCCGCCTTCGGCTGGCGGGTCGAGAAGCGCGGCTTCGACCTCGCCGCGCTGAAGGCGCGGCGCGACGCCGAGATCGGCCGCCTCAACGGCATCTACGGCAAGCTCCTCGGCAATGCCGGCGTCACCAGCTTCGACGCCCGCGCCACCTTCATCGACGCCCATACCCTCGATGTCAGCGGCAGGCGGGTCACGGCGGAGCGGATCGTCGTCGCCGTCGGCGGCCATGCGGTGAAGCCCGACATCCCCGGCGCCGAGCTCGGCCTGCTCTCCGACGACGTCTTCGACCTGGCGGCGGTGCCGCGGCGCCTCACCGTCATCGGCGCCGGCTACATCGCCCTCGAATTCGCCTGCGTCTTCGCCGCCTTCGGCGCCGAGGTCGACGTCGTCTACCGCGACACCCTGCCGCTGCGCGGCTTCGACCAGGACATCCGCGAGGCCCTGCCCGAGGCGCTGGAGGCCCAGGGCATCCGCATGCACCCGAACAGCCGCCCCGCGCGCATCGACCACCGCGGCGACCACCTGCGCCTCAGCCTGTTCGGCGGCGAGGGGCTGGAGGCGGATGCCATCCTCTTCGCCACCGGCCGCGTTCCCAACACAAGCGGCCTCAACCTCGCCGCCGCCGGCATCGACACCACCGCCCGCGGCGCCATCGAGGTCGATGCCGAGCACCGCACCACCGCCCCCAACATCTACGCCATCGGCGACGTCACCGACCGCCTCAACCTGACGCCCATGGCGACCGCGGTCGGGCATGCGCTGGCCGACACCCTCTTCGGCAACAACCCCCGCCGCGCCAGCTACGAGAACGTCCCGACCGCCGTCTTCACCTCGCCGCCGATCGGCACGGTCGGGATGACGGAGGCGGATGCCGCGGTGCAGGGCCCGGTCGACATCTACCTCGCCCGCTTCACCCCGATGCGCCACGCCATCAGCGGCCGCCCGGGCCGGCGCGCGCTGATGAAGCTCGTCGTCTGCCAGCGGACGCGGAAGGTCCTCGGCGCCCATATGCTCGGCGAGGATGCGCCGGAGATCATGCAGGGCATCGGCATCGCCGTCACCATGGGCGCGACCAAGGAGGATTTCGACCGCACCATCGGCATCCACCCGACCGCGGCCGAGGAGTTCGTGACGCTCCGCACCCGCACGCGGGAAGCCGGGATCCGTGCGGCGGCGGAATAGGGCGGGCGCCGGCCGCCTGGACCAGAGGCCGGGGCCGTGGCGGTCCTGGGTTCACCTGCCCTTGCGATTCGGCTAGCTTCCCCCTTCGACGTGGGAGAACGCTTAGTATGGTGGCGCGCGGCTGGCATCCCGGCAGTTGGCGGGACATGCCGATCCGGCAGGTGCCGGACTACCCCGATCAGGCGAAGCTGGCCGAGGTCGAGGCGCGGCTCGCCCGCTTCCCCCCGCTCGTCTTCGCCGGCGAGGCCCGGCGCCTCCAGGCCGCGCTGGCCCGTGCGGGCGACGGCCAGGGCTTCGTCCTCCAGGGCGGCGACTGCGCCGAGAGCTTCTCCGAATTCACCGCCAACATCATCCGCGACACCTTCCGCGTACTGCTGCAGATGGCGGTGGTGCTGACCTTCGGCGGCGGCACCCCGGTGGTGAAGCTCGGGCGCATGGCGGGCCAGTTCGCCAAACCCCGCTCTTCGGACACCGAGACGAAGGGCGGGGTCACGCTGCCCTCCTATCGCGGCGACATCATCAACGCGCCGGAATTCACCCCCGAGGCCCGCATCCCTGACCCGTCGCGAATGGAATTCGCCTACCTGCAATCCGCCGGCACGCTGAACCTGCTCCGCGCCTTCGCCACCGGCGGCTATGCGGACCTCCATCAGGTCCATCGCTGGAATCTCGGCTTCGTCGCCCGCAGCCCGCTCGCCGACCGCTACCAGGACCTCGCCTCGCGCATCGACGAGACGCTCGGCTTCATGCAGGCCTGCGGCATGGATGGCCTGCCCCAGGTGCGCGAGACCGACTTCTACACCTCGCACGAAAGCCTGCTGCTGCCCTATGAGCAGGCGCTGACCCGCGTCGATTCCACCACCGGCGACAGCTATGCCTGCTCGGCGCATTTCCTTTGGATCGGCGACCGCACCCGCCAGCCCGACGGCGCGCATGTCGAGTTCCTGCGCGGCGTGAAGAACCCGATCGGCATGAAGGTCGGCCCCAGCATGGACCCGGACGAGCTGGTCCGCCTCACCGAGATCCTGAACCCGGCGAACGAGAAGGGGCGGCTCACCCTCATCTCCCGCATGGGCGCGGACAAGGTGGAATCGAAGCTCCCGCCGCTGCTGCGCGCGGTGAGGCGTGCCGGCCGCAACGTCGTCTGGCTGAGCGACCCGATGCACGGCAACACGACGAGCGTCGGCGCCTACAAGACCCGGCCCTTCGACGCGATCCTCACCGAGGTCCGCCGCTTCTTCGACGCCCATGCCGCCGAGGGCACCCAGCCCGGCGGCGTGCATGTCGAGATGACGGGGCAGGAGGTGACGGAATGCCTCGGCGGCGCCCATCGCCTGTCGGAGGCCGACCTCGCCCTCCGCTACCAGACCTTCTGCGACCCGCGGCTGAATGCCGAGCAGTCGCTGGAGCTCGCCTTCCTCATCGCCGCCGAGCTGAAGGCGCGCCGCGCCCCCGCCATGCCGGCCCAGGCGGCGCAGTAGCGATGGACCAGGCCCCGCTCCGCAGCGCCTCGGACGAGGCCATCGCCGGCCGGACCGATGTCTATTTCAACCGCACCCGGGCCATCGTGCAGCGCTTCGGCGACTGCCGGGTGACCTATGCGGTCTTCCTCCGCCGCCCGGTCGTCAGCGCCCCGCGCCTGATGCTGGACTGGCTGGAGGGCGTGGCGCGCGACCGCGGCACGCAATTCGACATCGAGGTGATGCACCCGGAGGGCACCTGGGTCGGCGCCGGTGACCCGATCCTCTACCTTTCCGGGCCCTTCACCCAGCTCGCCGACCTCGAGACGCTCTACCTGCAGAAGCTGGGCCCGCCCTGCGTCGCCGCGCACAACGCCTACCAGATGTGCCTCGAATTGCCTGGCGTCACCTTCCTCGCCATGGATGCCCGCCACTGCGCCGGCGCCGAGATGCAGGAGATGATGGCCTATGCGGCCGGGGTCGGCAGCGCCGCCGCCCGCAAGGAAGGCGCCCGCGGCTTCGCCGGCAACGCGACGGACAGCACCGCCCACTGGTTCGGCGCCCCGCGCGGCTCCGGCACCATGCCGCATGCGCTGATCGGCTATGCCGGCAGCACCCTCCGCGCCGCCGAGATGTTCCACGAGACCTATCCGGAGGAGAACCTCGCCGTCCTGGTGGATTACTTCGGCCGCGAGGTGACGGACGGGCTGGCCGTCTGCCGCCGCTTCCCCGAGCTCGCCGCCGAGGGCCGCATGGCCGTCCGCCTCGACACCCATGGCGGCCGCTTCCTTGAAGGCCTCGACCCCGCCGAGAGCTATGCCGTGCTGGAGCGCCACGCCCCCGGCGCCATCCGCCGCTACCGCTCGGAGACGGAGCTGCGCCACCTGGTCGGCACCGGCGTTTCGGCCGCTGCCATCTGGCGCATGCGCGAGGCGCTGGACGAGGCCGGCTTCCCCAAGGTGCGCATCGTCGCCTCCTCCGGCTTCGGCGTCGGCAAGTGCCGCGTCATGGCGGAAGCCAAGGCGCCGCTTGACGTCGTCGGAACCGGCAGCTTCATCCCCGACACCTGGTCGGAGACCTACGCGACGGCCGACATCGTCGCCTATGACGGCGTCGCGCGGGTCAAGATCGGTCGCGAATTCCTCCTCCGCCGCAACGGCGAGCGGAAGCGCAACGGCCACAAGCCCACGGGCTGACGCGGCCAGGGCGGCGTCCGCCGGCCTCCCTGCACGGACGCCGCTCCGGCTCGCCGCCTGGCCGGGCGAACCGCCTCTGGCTTAACGCGTCAGCCGCCGCCGCTCCGTCTCGATCTGCCGGCGCTCCTGGTCGATCTGCCGCTGCTGCGCGTCCAACCGCCGGTCCGCCTCATCGAGCTGGCGCATCCGGTCATTCTCGCTGTAGCGCCGGTCCTCGCCGCCATAGCCGGGCCCGCCCGGCCGCTGGTCGTAGCGGGGGTCGTAGCGCGGATCGGTCTGCGCCGGCCCCTGCTGCGCGCCCTGGAGTTCCTGCCAGGCCCGCCCCAGCCGCTCGCCAATATCCTGCGCCATGCCCGGCACCGGGGCCATGCCCATCGCCGCGACGCCGAGCGCCGCCAGAATCGTCTTCCGCATCCGAGGTCTCCTCCTGCCTCTCTCCCGGCAGAAGCGCCCCGCAGCCGCCCCGGTTCAGCCCGGCAACCCGGACGCGCCTGGCGGCGGAGGAGAGGAACATCAGCGGGCGCCGGATGGCATCGGGGCCCGGCAGCATCCCGCCCCCGCTGGAAGCCCGGGCCCCGTCGCGGCACACTCCGGTCGCAACACCAGGGGAGCGCCAGGGGAATGGCACGCATCGGCTTCGTCGGTCTCGGGAATATGGGCGGCCCGATGGCCCGCAACCTGCTGAAGGCCGGCCACGAGGTCGCCGGCTTCGACCTCTCGGCGGAGGCCTTGGCCGGCTTCACCGCCGCCGGCGGCACCGCCTCCGCCAGCGCCGCCGAGGCCGCCACGGGCGCCGCCTTCGTCGTCACCATGCTCCCCGCCGGCCGCCATGTCCGCGAGGCCTGGCTCGGGGCAGGGGGCATGGCCGCCGCCGCCGCCCCCGGCGCCATCCTCGTCGACTGCTCCACCATCGACGTCGCCACCGCCCGCGAGGTCGCCGCCGCCGCCGGCCAGCCGATGCTCGACGCGCCGGTCTCCGGCGGCACCATGGGCGCCGAGGCGGCGACCCTCACGTTCATGGTCGGCGGCCCCGACGACGCCTATGCGGCCGCCACGCCCATCCTCTCCGCCATGGGCCGCACCCTCGTCCATTGCGGCGGCGCCGGCGCTGGCCAGGCGGCCAAGGCCTGCAACAACATGATGCTCGCCGCCAACATGATCGTCACGGCCGAGGCCTTCGTGCTCGCCGAGAAGCTCGGCCTCACCCACCAGGCCTTGTTCGACGTCGCCAGCAAGTCCTCCGGCCAGTCCTGGGCGCTGACCTCCTACTGCCCCGTCCCCGGCCCGGTCCCGGCCAGCCCCGCCAACCGCGGCTATAAGCCCGGATTCGCCACCGCGCTGATGGCGAAGGATCTGGGCCTCGCCCAGGAAGCCGCGGCCACCGCCGGCGCCGTCACCCCGCTTGGCGCCGAGGCCCTGGCCCTCTACCGCCGCTTCCAGGAGGCGGGGCACGGCGATGTCGATTTCTCCGGCATCATCGGCCTGCTGCGCGACCTGACGGAAAGGTGAAAGCCACGCCCGGGCGGCCGTAGCGATTGTCAGGGATTACTCCCGCATCACTGGACCGCGCGTTTGTCCCTGACCGGATCGCCATGACCGCGCCAGCCCCTGTCGGCTTCGCCGCCCGGGCCAGGGCCTTGCTCGACGCAGCCCCCGTGGCAGCCCTCTTCCTCGACCCCGCGACAGGCGAGGCCCTCGCCGGCAATGCGGAGGCCGCCCTGATCCTCGGCTGCACCGCCGAGGGCGTGGCCGAGGCCTGGGCCCATGCCCTCGGCGACGAGGCCGCCCTCCGCCAGCGCCTGCCGCTGGTCGAGGCGACCGAACAGGCCGAGGTCTTCGACGCACGCCTCGCCCGCCCCGCCGGCGCCCCGGAGCCGGTGCTCATCCGCGCCCGCCGCATTGCCGTGGAGGGCAGGGCGGTGCTGTCCATCGGCCTCGTCCCCATCATGCGCCGCAACCGGGCCGAGATGGCCCTCACCGTCGCCAACCGGCGGCTGGACGTGGCGCTGGCCGGCGCCGACCTGGGCGCCTGGGTGTGGGATGCCGCCTCCGGCCTGGTTGAGGTCACGCCGCGCTGGGCCGCCATGCTGGGCCTGCCCCCGCCCGTGCACGGCATGGCGCTCCCGGCCCTCGACGCGTTGATCCACCCGATCGACCTGCCGGCCGCCCGGACCCGCTTCGCAGCGCTCCGCTCCGGACGTGCCGCGCTGTACGAGGTGGATCTCCGGATGCGCCATGCCGACGGCCGCTGGGTCTGGATCCGCTCCCGCGCCCGCGCCCTCGAGCGCGGCGCGGAGGGCCAGGCGCTGGCCATCGCCGGCACGCATCTCGACCTCACCGACCAGCGCCGCGCCGCCGAGGCCCAGGCCGCGAGCGAGCGCGAGGCCCGCCGCCGCCAGCACGACCTCGAATCCCTCTACCGCACCGCCCCGCTCGGCCTCGCCCAGATGGACCCGGAGCTCCGTTTCGTCCGCATCAACGAGGCGCTGGCCGAGATCAACGGCTTCCCCGTCGAGGCCCATCTCGGCCGCCGCTTCTGGGAGTTGGTGCCGGATGTGCGCGAGGCCGCCGAGCCGCTGCTCCGCCGGGTGATCGAGACCGGCGAGCCGATCACCGGCGTCGAGATCAGCGGCGAGACCGCCAAGGCCCCCGGCGTCCAGCGCGATTGGGTCGAGCAATTCTACCCCGTGCGCGACCCCGAGACGGGCGAGGTCACCGGCATCGGCATCGTCTGCGAGGAGGTGACGGAGCGCCGCCGCGCCGACCGCGCCCGCGAGCTGCTGCTGCGCGAGCTGGATCACCGGGTGAAGAACCTCTTCGCCGTCATCTCGGGCCTGGTCAGCTTCACCGCCCGCAGCGCGCCGACGCCAGCCGCCATGCGCAGCGCCCTCACCGGGCGGATCGACGCCCTGGCCCGCGCGCACGACCTGGTGCGCCCGGCGCTCGGCGGCGCGCTGGCGATGGAGCCCGGCGGCACCGGGCTGGAGGCGCTGGCCGAGGCCCTGCTCCACCCGTTCGGCCCCGAGCCCGAGGCGCCGGCCGAGCGGCTGGTCCTGGCCGGCCCGCCCATCCGCCTCGGCCCCACCGCCGCGCCGCCGATCGCGCTCGCCCTGCACGAGATGGCCACCAACGCGGCCAAGTACGGCGCCCTCGCCCGGCCGGACGGGACGGTGACGCTCCGCTGGTCGACGATCCCGCGCGCGGGCCGCAGCGCCGCCCTGCGCCTCGTCTGGGAAGAATCCGGCGGCCCGCCCGCCCCGCAGCCGGAGCGCGACGGCTTCGGCCACCGCCTGGTGACGCAGAGCTCCGCCCAACTCGGCGGCGCCGCCCTGTTCCACTGGTCGCCCACCGGCCTCGCGGTGGAGCTCCTCCTCCCGATCGACCGTCTCTCGGTCTAGGCCGGCTTCCGCGAGCCAGATCGAGCGGAACGCGCTCGAGATCGGACTCCGATCAGATGCCTCCACCCGACCGGAGCTTGCATTAATCCGCGCCGGCGGCGGTCCGTCGCGCCTCGGCGACCTGGTCCTCGACCCAGAGGCTGTGATGCTCGCGCGCGTAGTTGTAGTCGACGCGCCCGGTCGCCATCGCCTCGAAGGCACCCTCCGCGCCGACCGAGCCGATATAGATATGGCCGAGGATCGCCGCTATCATCACCATTGCCATCGCGCCATGCAGCACATGCGCCCATTGCTGGTCGGTGACGTTGTCGAGCAGCCCCGGCGCCATCAGCAGGTAGCCCGAGACCGCCACCAGCACGCCGCCACCGAGCACGAACCAGTAGAGCGCCTTCTGCGCCGCGTTGAACCGCCCCGCCGGCGGATGCCCCTTCGCCATCGGCCCGCCCGCCTTGATCCAGGCGATGTCGACCCGGGCCGGCATGTTGTCCCGCGCCCAGACCACCACCATCGCCATCAGCCCGACGACGAAGGGGAAGGAGAGGAACTGGTGCACCGCCTGCCCCGTCCAGGTCAGCGTGGTGAAGGCCTCCGGCCCGATCACCGGCCTGAGCAGCGCACGCCCGAAGGTGATGTTGAGCCCCGTAAGCCCGAGCAGCACGAAGCTGACCGCGACCATCCAGTGGTTCATCCGCTCGAACAGCCCGTAGCGATGGATGGTCCGCCCCGAGCGCCCGGCATCGATCCGCTGCGGCCCGCGCAGCAGGTAGAGCCCGGCCAGGATGAAGACCGTGCCGAGCAGGATCACGGCGCCCGCGATGGAGAGGATGCGCGTGCGGAAGCCGCGCCAGTCCCGCCCCTGCGGCTGGATGAGGATGCCGGCCGCCTGGTTCGGGATGCTGACCGCGCCGTTGATGACGCCGCCATTCTCCGCATGCTGCGCCTCGAGCGCCGCCGCATCGGTGTCGACCCGCGAGGTGAAGGGCAGCGGCGCCGGGATCGGCTCCACCGCCACGCGCGGCTTCGGCGGGATCGGCGCCGGCCGCGCCCCGCCCGTCTGCGTAGCCGGGTCCGTGGTCGCCGGCTGGTCGGCATTGTTGGTCCCGCCGCGCCCCGCGCCCACTTCCGGCGCCACCGACTGCACCGAGGGGGCGCCGCCTGCCGGCGCGCCCGAACCCTGCTGCGCCATCGCCCCACCGAGCGGGAGCAACAGCAGCAGCGCCATGACGAGCCGCATCATGCCGGCAACTCCTCCCGATAGGCCGTCCGCCACCCCCAGGCGCCGGAGCCGAAGCCCCGCTGCTGCACCCGCTCCTTGTAGATGGAGGCGATGATCTCGCCGTCGCCCGCCAGCAGCGCCTTGGTCGAGCACATCTCGGCGCAAAGCGGCAGCTTGCCCTCGGCGATGCGGTTGCTGCCGTACTGCATATACTCGACGTCGGAATTGTCCTGCTGCGGCCCGCCGGCGCAGTAGGTGCACTTGTCCATCTTGCCGCGCCCGCCGAAATTGCCGACGCGCGGATATTGCGGCGCGCCGAAGGGGCAGGCGTAGAAGCAGTAGCCGCAGCCGATGCACAAATCCTTGTCGTGCAGCACCAGCCCATCCGCCGTGCCGTAGAAGCAGGCGACGGGGCAGACCGCGGCGCAGGGCGCGTCGGTGCAGTGCATGCAGGCCATGGAGATCGAGCGCTCGCCCGGCTTCCCGTCGCCGATGGTGACGACGCGGCGCCGGTTGATGCCCCAGGGCACCTCGTGCTCGTTCTTGCAGGCGGTGACGCAGGCGTTGCACTCGATGCAACGGTCGCTGTCGCAGAGGAATTTCAGCCGAGCCATGGGTCAGGCCGCCTTGATCTGGCAGAGGGTCACCTTGGTTTCCTGCATGAAGGTCACCGGGTCGTAGCCATAGGTGGTCACGGTGTTCGCGCTCTCGCCGAGCACGATCGGGTCAGTCCCCGGCGGGTAGAAGCGCCGCCGGTCCTCGCCCTGCCACCAGCCGCCGAAGTGATAGGGCATGAAGGCGACGCCGCGGCCGACGCGGTCCGTCACCAGCGCCTTCACCCGGATGCGCGCCCCGCTCTCCGGCCCCAGCACCCAGACCCATTGCCCCGGCCCGATGCCGCGCGCCTCTGCATCCGCCGTGTTGATCTCGATGAACATGTCCTGCTGCAGCTCGGCGAGCCAGGGGTTGGACCGCGTCTCCTCGCCGCCGCCCTCGTATTCGACGAGCCGGCCGGAGGTGAGGATGATCGGGAATTCCTTCACCACCTCATGCGAGCGCATCTGCACGCTGAGCCCGAGATGCGGCACCCGGTAGCCGCGCCGGTCGCGCAGCGCCGGGTAGGTCCCATCCGGCGCGATCGCCTTCGGGTCGCCCGCCAGCACCTGCGCCTGCTGCGGCGTCGGGATCAGGTCGAGCCTCGGGGTGTAGATCGGCTCGCGGTGCACCGGCACCGGGTCCGGCAGGTTCCAGGCCACGGCCCGCGCCTTGCCGTTGCCGTAGGGCAGGCAGCCATGCTCCATGGCGACGCGGATGATCCCGGCCGAGAGGT